>Ga0335072_10003995_pt1 | contig 22077 bp, 22 predicted proteins | sample Lox_Sample_21_FD_206725 | JGI IMG/M metagenome (GOLD analysis project Ga0335072, IMG submission 206725) | Soil microbial communities from Loxahatchee National Wildlife Refuge, Florida, United States - Lox_Sample_2.1 | ecosystem: Environmental > Terrestrial > Soil > Wetlands | place: USA...
CGGACCGCACTCTCTCCCTACGACTTGGGCTCGGCTATGTGCGGGGTTTGCGAGAACTTTGCGCGAAAGCGATCGTTGCAAGCCGTGTTCACGGAACGTTCGCTTCTATAGACGACCTGGTGCTCAGAGTGCCGCAGCTCAATCGAAGGGAATTGACACTGCTAGCAAATGTCGGCGCTCTCAACAGCCTTCAGAGGGTGGCCCATCGGAGAGATGCTCTTTGGCAGGTGGAACGCGCGGGCAAGCCAGAGGGACCCCTGCTGATACAGCAGAGCCACTGGCTCAAGGAGGAGTCAGCCGGCTCACCCTTACTCCCGATGACATCAGAAGAGAGGCTCGTAGCAGATTATGCAGTAAGCAGTCTCACGACTGGCCCACATCCAATGTGGTTTAAACGGCCGGAGCTCCAACGCAAAGGCTACCTGCGTGCGGCTGATCTAGCGAATCGGCCTGATGGCTCTTATGTGAAGGCGGCCGGACTTGCGATTGTGAAACAGCGTCCCGGCACCGCATCGGGTGTCGTCTTCCTCTCCGTCGCGGACGAGACAGGTGTGTTCAACGTCTTCGTGGCGCCGGAGTTCTTCGAACGGCATCGGCGGGAGATCACTAAGGCAAAGTTTGTTGCAGTGGAGGGACCTCTTCAAAAGCAGGGGCCGGTTGTTCACGTGATGGCGAGTTCGTTTCAAGAGCTTTCCCAAGAGAGCCAAGCAGGCCAACTTCAGGTGACATCGCATGACTTCCACTAAGAATGGATCGCAGGTTGGCGGCTATCGTTCGGAGGTCGATCAGCAGAGGCTCGGTCCTGTGCTCACCATTACTGCCGGGATTATTCTGGGCATGCGAACAAATCGTTGGCCGGCGCTGCATAGCGATGGCCTGGCAAGTCCGGAGTGGGAGAGCGAGGTGGAGCACAGCGTCCGTGTGGCGAAGCGCGTGCTCTCATATCTGACCGCCCGACACCCAGACCTATTCCAATCGAAGCAAGTGCCTTGGTACGTTGCGACCGACGAGGACTCTCCTAAATAAGAGGGATAGCTCCGCCCTGAGAGGCTTGAACTGGGACATGATGCGAATCTGAGTCCCAAATAACAACGCACAATCTGTGCTGACAAAAGGCGTTTGGGCTCAGTTAGGTTTGCGGCTATCGGCTCGCAGGAACTTCTCGAGTTCGTCGCGGCGCTGCGTTACCAGCTCTGTCAGGTGCCTGTAGAAAGTCACCTGATCTGCTGGATCGAACTTCTTCGAGAAAAGCTCGATGGAATCCGCCATCGCTTCAGCGTCGCGCTCGGGATCGTCCATACCTTCCTCCTCATAGTTTGCGTTATCGGGCTGCCTCAGCGTTGCAAAGGCGACGGCGCATTTCCCGAAGAGTTCTCGTAGTAGTGGAGAATACGCCAGGGTTTCCTTTGCCTACTATCGAGCAAGATGGTGGACCCGACTACTGATCTCAACAGCGGAACTGGAGGTGTGTGACAGTCGTCACATCCGACTGAAGTCGCCGGAAAGATACTAAGGCCGACCTCGAAAGGGGACGCTTATGCAGACTGTATCCGGACAACAGCAGAATTCAGCCAAGGCGCTCCATGGAATGGCCACCGAAACGGCCGTTCTGAAAAAACTTCTTGTTGCATACGACTTCTCGAAAGCTTCCGAAATCGCATTGCGCTATGCAACTGAGATCGCACGGAGATTTGGCTCCGAGATCGTTCTGGCGCACATCGAAACCCCAGAAATGCTCGGCGACAAGATGGACGCCGGTGCGGCCAAGGCAAAACTCGAGCAACTGACGGAGCAACATGATGTGGACCTTCTCGCGAATCGGTTGCGATCGGAGGGGATCAAGGTGTCCTATGTCACGCGGAGCGGAGCAGCTACGGATCTCCTTGTGCAGTTGGTCTCCGAATGCAAAGCCGATCTCCTGCTGATGGGCGCCTATGGCTACCACGCGGCTGACCGGATTACGCTTGGATCAACGGCCGAGTATCTCCTGCGATCTTTGAGCTGCCCCGTTCTGGTCGTTGGTCCGTCGGTCGTCGATCCCCCTACCTGCGGGATAAGGCTTTCGGAAATCGTTTATGCCTCCTCCTGTCCCACGGCTCCGGGACCGGCTCCGAGTCTGGCTTGTGAGCTAGCGCGGAAGTTTGCAACGCATATCCATATCGTTCATGTCGAACCTGAGGAAGCTTGCGGCCCGCTCAAAGGCAGTCGGCGCAAGTTGGAGATGCAGGAGGAGACGATTGCAGACCACTTCCGTCGGCGCGGGGTCGGATCAAGTTGGACTGTACAATTCGGCTCTCAGCAAGACCGACTTCTGGATCAGGCGAAGGTGGTTTCAGCTGACCTACTGTGCTTTGGGATAGTCCATCCGCCGACCGATCCATCACAGATGGGCGTTCTCAGCTCAATTATTCGAGCGGCAAGGTGTCCGATTTTGACGGTACCTGGGCCCGCTTGAGAGCACTCTTTTCTATCTGCCAGAGCATTCTGTGACTGGCATCACTAACCTCCGTGACGGATGACCCGGCATTTCAGACAGGTGCGCTGCGATGATCCGAGATAGGCGGAGGAGCGAATGTCGGGGATCCTCAAATTAGCGTTCAAACTGCTGGTGAATGATCGGGCGAAGTTTACCGGCCTGCTGATCGGCATTACCTTCGCCGTCTTTCTGATGATCGCAATGACCTCGATGTTTGCGGGGGTATTGAACCGCGCGTCGTCGACAGTGATTAATATCGGCGCACCGATTTGGGTGATGGACCCTTCCGTCAACACCGTCGCCAACACCATTGGCATGCCTGATTACACGCTGGACGCAGTGCGCAGCATGAAAGGCGTGGACTATGCAGTGCCACTGTTCTCCGGCGGTGCGCTTGTGCGACTGACCGACGGTACCTACCAGTCCGTGAACGTGATCGGGCTTGACGACACAAGTCTCTTCGGCAGGCCTCAGATGGAGACTGGAAATATCGAGAACATCTATGCGGAGAATGCGTTCCTAGTTGTTCACGACTCCGAGTTCCCGAAGTTGAATAATCCGAGGATTGGTACTGAGTTCGAGTTGAACGACCATCGCGGTGTAATTATCGGCATCGCCAAGGTGACCACGAGCGCATTGTTTGGGGTTCCGACGCTCTATACGACCTACGACCGTGCCATCCAATACATTCCCAACCCGCGATACACAATCTCCTACATCCTGGTACGGCCAAAGTCGGCGGCGGATGTAATACAGATCCAAGAACAGGTGCGCGCGTTGGGATATCTCGCGCTTACGAAGGAACAATTCATCCATCGCATCTCTGAGTTTTATACCTATCAGACGGCTCTGGGACTCAACATCATGCTGATGACAGCCATCAGCTTCATCGTCGGCCTCTCGATCTCAGGCCAGACCTTCTACACGTTCATTCTGGAAAATCTGGAGAAGTTCGGAGCCCTGAAGGCGATCGGGGCCAAGAGCCGAGAGCTCGTGAGCATGATCGTCTTTCAGGCCGGGTTTACAGGGCTGATTGGATATGGACTCGGCATCGGGCTGTGCACATGCGTGGTTGGTCTGGCCCGGCTGCGGATTCCTGACTACGCCTCGATCATCACGTTCCTCAATTTGGGTTTCGCCCTTTCGATGGTGCTGGTCATTGCGGCCATCTCGGGTTACATCGGTGTGCGCAAGGTGCTACGCATTGAACCGTTCGAGATATTCAGGGGATAGCGATGGAACAAGTGGCGATACAGGCGAAGGGCCTTAGCAAGTGGTTTGGGGAGGGCGACGCACGCACGAATGCGGTCAAGTCGGTAGATCTCGTGACCTACCTGGGAGAGATTGTCTACATCGTTGGCCCTTCGGGCAGCGGCAAAACCACACTACTGAGTATGCTCTCGGGGATTCTGCGACCAAATGCAGGAACCGTGACCCTGGAAGGTGAGGAGATCTGGTCAATGCCGAATGACAAACTAGCCGATTTTCGCCTGAAGCGAATCGGCTTTGTTTTTCAGGACTATCACTTGTTTCCGCGGCTCACGACGGCAGAGAACGTCGCGATCCCACTAATTCTGAGGCGCACGCCGTGGGACGAGGCACTTCGAGAGGCAGAAAAGTATCTCGACGTGGTCGGCCTAAAGAGCCGCGCACAGCTCCCACCAGTAAAGCTAAGCGGCGGCGAGCAACAGCGAGTAGCAATCGCGCGCGCCATGATCAGTCAGCCCGACATTCTGATCATGGATGAACCAACCGCGTCGCTCGACGGAGATACGGGCCGCTCCATTCTCAGTTTTGTGAAGGCCAACATCCTCAATGAGAAGCGCTGCATTTTGGTAGTCACACATGACGCTCGCATCAACGAGTTCGCTAGCCGGATTTTGACAATGGAAGATGGCAAGCTCCTCGCCAGTGCTCGGAGGGTGGAATGAAAAATAAACTTTTGTTCATCTTTTCGGGCATCGGCATTCTGCTCGGATGTGCCGCGGCCGTCCTCTTTGCGATCGAGAAGCCGGCACAACCGCCCCTGTTCCACCCTGCTTCGAATCCTTATTCAACGGGAATTTACGCCGAGGGCATCGTCGAGAGCCAACAGGCGAGCGGATCAAACATCAGCGTGTATCCCGAGGTCCCGGGCACAGTCAAGAAGATCTTCGTCGCTGAGGGACAGCCGGTCCATGCCGGTCAGACCCTGCTATTGATCGACGACTCGGTACAGCGAGCGACGACGGAGCAGCAGCAATCACAGGCGGAGGCGGCCCATGCGTTGCTGGAGGAGCTCCAGGCGCAGCCCAGACAAGAGAATCTCGAGATTGCAATTGCCCAGGTAAAAGCGGCGAAGGCCTCCTTGAAGACCACAACAGATGAGCTCGCCAAGCAGCAGGCAGCATACAAGGAAGACCCTCGTGCAGTGAGTACGGATGCACTGGATGCAGCGAGCAATGCAGCGCTGGTTGCTCGAGCGAATCTCGATGTCGCGCAGCGTCAATATGAACTGACTAAGGCAGGTGCGTGGAGCTACGACATCCGCAATCAGGAAAGACAATACGAGGCGCTGCACAAGGCTTCGCTCTCATCCGGTGCCTTACTCGAGAAATACGCCTTGCACGCGCCAGCAGACGCGACGGTTCTTTCAGTGAATACGACGCCTGGAAGTTATATCTCCCCGCAGGGCTCTTACGACATGTACACAGAAGGAGCGCTGCCGGTGCTTGTGTTGGGCACTCCCCAGATGAGGCTGCATGTACGGTGTTATATCGACGAGATTCTGCTTTCTCGGTTGCCCGCACCGGCCAACATGAAAGCACAGATGACAATCCGGGGAACGGACACAAAGATCCCGCTCAGGTTCGAACGTATTCAACCGTTCGTATCGCCAAAGATTGAACTGTCGAACCAGCGCCAGGAGCGCGTTGATGTCCGGGTGTTGCCAGTAATCTTCAGCTTTGCCAAGTCACAGGGGATGAATCTTTACCCCGGGGAGCTAGTCGATGTCTACCTTGCGAACTAAGACGCAATCGTTGATAACGACCCTCTTGGGGCTTCCTTTAGGAGCGCTACTGTTCGGCTGCCTTGTTGGCCCCAAATACGCAGTACCGGTAGTGCCGGCACCGCCCGCATATAAGGAGCTACCCTCTGCGGAGCTAGCCAGCGGAGTTCGGTGGAGTGCAGCCACACCCGCCGATGCGATGGCGCGAGGAAGCTGGTGGGAGATCTTCGGCGACCCGCAACTAAATGCTCTCGAGGCACAGATCGTCATCTCGAACCAGAACATCGCGGCGGCGGCGGCGAACTACGCTGCAGCACGGGCCATCGTTCGCGAAACCCGCTCGCAGTACTTCCCTTCCCTGACTGCTGGAGCCTCGATCAGCTACTCGAGAGTCTCGGTCTTCCCCGCAGCTAACGTCAGTTCGGGCACTACTTACACCGAGTATTCCCTGCCTGTAGAAGCATCGTGGGAGCCTGACCTCTGGGGGAAAGTTAGGAACTCAGTACACTCAGCGGTATTCGCTGCACAAGCCGATGCTGCGACCCTAGCGAATGTGCGCCTGGCAGAGCAAGCGCAGCTAGCGATGGACTACTATCTCGTCCGGGCTCAGGACGTGCTCGCGAAGGTGCTCGATGATGCGGTGCTGTCTGATCAGCAGACTTTCGATCTGACACAGACACTTTATCGCGCCGGATTGACGACCGATGAGGCTGCATCTGCGGCCGAAGCGCAGCTTCGCGCAGTTCAGGCGCAGCGCGAGAACGTACGCATCACACGGGCGGAATACGAACATGCGATGGCCATGCTGCTCGGCAAGGCGCCGGCTGACTTCTCGCTGTCGGTGACCACGGACGCTCTTGTGCCGCCGGAGATTCCGGTAACGGTTCCTGCGGAACTGCTCAAGCGCAGACCGGACATTGCTGCAGCGGAGCGGACACTTGCGAGTGCAAACGCGCAGATCGGAATTGCAACTAGCGCATATTTCCCTAATATCGTGCTGTCGGGCACAGCCGGGTTCACCGGCCTTTCCGCAGCGGACTGGTTTACTTGGCCGAGTCGCATCTGGGCGGTCGGGCCTGCAATCACACAGACCCTCTTCGATGCTGGTCTGCGAAGGGCCACGACACAGCAGTACCGTTCTCAATATGAAGCCGCGGTCGCTTCCTACCGGCAGACAACGTTGATCGCTTTCCAGCAGGTAGAGGATAGCCTGGTAGCCTCACGCGTGCTGCGCGGAGAATTGGATCAGCAGAACCGCGCGGTCGCCGCAGCGCAGCGCGCCTTTGATGAGGCAACCGTGCGATATCGGGCTGGACTCGATCCGTACTTGAATGTGATCCAGGCGCAGCAGACACTTTTGAGCTACCAGGACAATGCTGTTCAGATCCGCTCTCAGCAGATGACAGCAGCAGTACAGCTGATCCAGGCTCTAGGTGGTGGTTGGAGTGCGCAACAACTCCCTTCAGCTCGAGCTGTGGCCCAGGGCCACTAGCTGATCTGATTAAAACTCTTCTTCCTCAGAAACAAGCTGCCGCAGTAGCCAAGGCTGGCTGCGGATCGGACGCGACGGTCAACACGGGGCAGGTCGCAGTCATGACGATGCGAAATGTACGTTGGGGTGGAAGATGGGACGCGATGGCAGATCTGCTACGAACGCCAAGCACTATGAAAGCGGCATTTTGGGCCTTCGCGTACTCTGTTATGGCATGAGAGACATCGCTGCCATGCAGGATTTCGCAATGAGGCAGCGCTCCATCAGCCGGGATGCGCAGAGTCACCAGATGAAGCGCATCGCCCATGATTGAAGGAACAACTTCACCACGATCATCTCGAACGGTCAACGGAAGCACGTGGACGACGTGTAGGCGCGATCCGAGGATCTCTGCGAGTGAGGCAGCGCAGGGTAGCGCGTTGAGAGACCTGTCATCGAAATCGGTTGCGAAGATGACGGGCCTTCCACGTTGGGCAACGCCCGCAGGGGTGAGGCCCGGACCAACGGTGATGATCGGGCATGGGGCGCGCCGAAAGATTGATTCTGCGGTCGAACCGAGCAACAGGCGCTCCACACCACGTGCAGCGGATGTACCCACGATCGCTAGATCAATATTCGACTGCCCGATGTAGTCCAGGATGTTGGATACCGCATTTCCTTCCAACATGATGGATTCGGTCTGAACATCGTTTTGCAGCATCTGGTCGGCAACGCTCTTTAGGTTCCGACGCTCCTTTTCAAATAGCCCGAGCACGTAGTCCAGTCCTTCATCGGTTGTGGCGGGCATCGGTCCGTACTCGGAGACGTGCACCACGGTTACCCGAACTTCTCGGCCCTTAGATAGCTGCACGCAAACGCTTGTAGCAGCCTCTGACGCCGCGGAGAAGTCGGTGCAGAGCAGGATGTTGTCAAACTTCGGTAACGCCTTCTGCGGCTGGGACTGTGTCGCCTCTACGGTTGGATTCATGATGATAGACCTCACATTGCTTCTGAGATCACGCTAGCGATCAGACGCGCCGGATTCTGTGACACTAGTCACGCGAGATCGTTGGTGGGCGAAACGAGTTGGAGGAGGCGTTCCCAAGCGAGAATTGTCATCGATGATCCGTCCACCTGAATCCACCTCTCTCGCTTGAAGCGACTGAGCATACGGGTGACGGTCTCACGAGAGGTGCCTGTAAGGTTCGCGAGCTCCTCGTGGGTAAGGGCCATAGTGAATGGCCGCGCCCGCTCGTCGTTGAACCTCCCACGACTTAGATCAAGAAGGATCGAAGCAAGTCGGCCGGCAGCTGACGGCGCGGATGTAAGAGAGCATGCGTCAAAGAATGCCGACTTATAACCCTCCGAGAGAACCCGTGCAGCATACATGCTCGCCTGGGCGTGGCGGTTAAGAAACGAAAGAAACTCGTCCTTGCGAATGTTTTTGACGGTTGTCGGCTCAAGCGTTCCGGCAGTCATTTCATGGCAGGTTTCGGAGAGGACCGCTCCCAACCCAAGGATGTCGCCAGGCATGGCAATCTTCAGAATAACGATCTTTCCTTCCCGTGAAGTGCTCTGAAGTTTGATCTGGCCCTCGCAAAGAACAGTAATGCCGCCGGCGAGATCGCCTTCCTGAAATAGCACCGCACCCTTAGGGAGATGCATCTGCATTCCGAGCGATTCGAAGTCACGCAAAGCGGCCTCTGGCAAGTCGCAGAAGATTCGCGACAAAGGACACTCGCAGTGGCCGCGGGCCGTCGGGGATTGATAGATCCTGAATGGCATGATCTCGCCCACCCTATGCTGTGCAGATGGTCATAACTGGGCAGTTCGCCTTGGAGAGGACATGGGCCACAGTTCCTTGCAGAGGATGAGTGAACCAACCTGAACTGCGCCGTGCGCCCAGCACAATTAAATCGGCACCTGTCTTCGCTGCGAGTTGGAGAATATGTTCTGCTACATCTCCGTATTCCACGGTGCATTCGCACCACTCATAGGCTGCGGTGGGAATCAACTCCGACAGCTCCTTTTCAGAACGGAACTGCAGATCAAGCGAGCTGCTGAGGTCGCTGGGAGGGTGGGGGATGACGTGGCACATGTAAATCTGTGCGAGGCTGTCTTTTGCGAACGTCAGGGCCATGGCCGCCTTTTGCACCGAGTCATGGTGGAGATCTGTCGCAAACACGATCGTACGAAACGGAATATCTTCTCCAGCGGAGACTTTCAGGTTGGATCCGATGCTGATCACGGGACAGTGGGCATGATGGATCACTCCCTCTGCAAACGAACCGAGAATCAGTTTCTGCAGACCAGTCCTCGAATGTGTGCCGGTTACTAACAAATTTGCGCGGAGCTCATCGGCCAGGCGCACCACTGCGGCCGCAGGGTTGTGAGCTTCGACGGCCGTTCGCGCGGCATGTATACCCGCGAGTTTGAGATCGTTCAGCACATTCTGGACCTTTTCGGCGCTGTCCTTGCGCATCTCATCGACAGGACTTCCGACGACGGCTTCATTCGATCGGGTCGCAACCGACAGGTCCACCACATTGGCAACCGTCAGTTTCGAGCTGAACCGCTTCGTCAATGCCGCCGCATACTTCACGGCCATTTCCGATATTGGCGTGAAATCTGTGGCAACTACGATCTGATCGAGCGTCAGGGCGACCTCATCTCCCGTTACTGGCATCTCGTGCCTCCTCTGCGATGTCCCGTACTCATAAGACACAGCGTACGAGTTGGGAAGTTTAAGGGCGGTAGGCTTTGTCACGTGGGTGCGTGACGACGATCACAACGGCACAGGTCACTCATCACGGCCTGAGCGGAGCGTTCCTGAAATTCTTGTACTTATGGAAATGGAGGAGGGGATATGAAACGAGATGCGGATTTTTGGATTACCGTGTTGACGAGAGGCCTGATCGCACTACTGGCGGGAAGCGCCATCCTAATCATCCCGGACATGGCGCGGACCATTCTTTTGCTGCCCATCGCCATCGCTATGGGCGTCGCGGGTTTGGCCGGATACGGAGTATTCGATAGCACTTTGATCTTTATCTCCAGCTTTATGGCGCAGACGTCAAGAGTGAAGACCGCACTCCGCGTTCAGGGGCTGATCGGAGTCACGATCGGACTCCTGCTTCTTTCGGTGGTATACAACCAGGTCCGGCTGGAGTGGTTTCTGAGCCTCGCGGCATTGCAAGCTTTCACCGCGGGGATCGGTGAGACCGTCGTCGCGAGACACACGACCAGCCGAGCGGCTAACCATTGGAACTATGCAGCTGCGGTGGTTGCATTTGTATTTGCGGCTCTGTATGGCCTAATTCGCATTCGGTGGGCAGCGGATCTTACTCCGCGGGAACTCTCATGGGCTATTTACATGTATCTATTGGCATTTGGAATCGCGCAGTGTCTGACAGCCGCCAGGATGCTGTATGAAGATCGCGAGTTTCTGACGACGTAGTAGCCTCAATTTGTCGAAATGACAAACGCACCGACGCAAAACCGGTGCGTTTGTCATTGTGAGATGAGCCCGCTGCGCATCACACCTGATCGGGCATCGCCGATTTCAACATCGCTGCGGTCGACGGCCGGGTTGGTTGGGTTACAAGGAGCGCGATTGTAAGCCAGGCAAGAACGTTCCAAATCAGCGACCTCGCTGCTGGACGAATCCCCTCTTCTTTGTAGGTCCGCCACGTCGGTCTCATCATCGCGTAGCCACTCAACAGAAGAGCTGCACGTTCGAACCACGTTAATACCGGCATGATGGCCTCCGCTTTAGCCTTCATCATCGCGAACATGATTGCAGAATTCCGTGATCTGCGCGGCTCTCCGCCGTGACGGCCATCACAGTCTCCTGTTGGCATTTACAGCTAGGCTTCAATTCTGGAGAGAGGAAGGAGACCTCTTATGACGGCCAATACTACAACGAGCCTGGAAGCCACGCCTCAGCTAGAAACGACCGAAATTCGGCTGAAGAAGCTACTGGTGGCTATCGATTTTTCCAGACAGACAGTTCGCACTCTCGAAGCAGCTGTTGCAATTGCGAAGTCGTTCGATTCCGAGTTACTTCTAGTCAACGCCGCAACGCCTATGGTCTATGGCACGGGCGCCGAGCCCGTCCCCATCGAGACTTTCGAGGTCAACCTCGATATTGCCAAAGCGAGGATGGGGGAGCTCGTTGCGGGTTGCAGCGACCTCAAAATGATCAAACACCGGGAGTTTGTGGCCTATTGCGGTCCCGTGGATCTCATCGCGCAGATCGTCAACGACGAGAAGGTTGATCTGGTGATCGCCGGCTCTCATGGAGCCAAGGGTATGGAGCGGCTCGCACTCGGATCGGTAGCCCAGTCAATGCTTCAGTGCATTCCCTGTCCAATGCTTGTTGTAGGTCCTTCTTGTACGGCCGTCCAGCATCCGTTCCGCTCTATCCTGCTGGCCACGGACGTCGAACGGACCGGCCTACGTGCCGCCCAATATGCCTCTGGGCTTGCGGAACGCTTCCATGGAAAGCTAACACTGCTGCATGTGATCGAGCCGAAGGCTATGCACCAAGAGCTCCGGCCCGAGGTTTCCGAGGAAAAAACCCTTAGGACTCTACGGCGGCTGCTGCCCCCGGATCTCGCGATCTACACGTCGGCCGAGGTACGGATCGAGCACGGGAAGGCCGGCGAGATGATCACATACGTTGCGCGTTCTCTCGCCCCAAGTCTGATTGTCATGGGTGTCCGCGAGGGTGCGATGCTCTCCGACCATGCACTCGGGTCCACGCTTGCTCATGTGATCCGTGAGGCACACTGCCCAGTTCTCGTTGTTCGGCGAACGTTGAACTAGAGGGGTTGCATGTCTCTTAGCACACATACTCCACCCGACTTCATCTCACCGCAGCACATTGTGGTTGCGTCCGATCTAACCGACGTCGGCATGCTTCTGCCTCATGTGATTGCTCAGGCGAAGGCCAGCCATGCAGCTGTGACACTTGTCCACGGGGTGAGAAGCTCGGTGCTAAGCCCTTTGCCAAGGGAGGGGGACCCAATTGAAATCGAAAACAAGTACTCGAAACAGCTCCTGTGTGGAATGAAGCATTCAATCGAAGTTGAGGGTGTCCCCTGCTCGATCGTCGTGAAAGACGGACTGCCCGGTGAAATTGTTCGGCGGGAGATCGAAAGGGTTGGAGCAGGACGCCTCATCATTGGGGCACATCGCTACAGCCCTTGTGGGCCCACCATGATTGGAGCTGTAGCCAACGCTCTCCTCACGTTTGCAGCCGTGCCTATTTGTGTGATTGGTCCCAAGATGAAGGGCCACTCTGGACACACAGTTCCGAAAAGAATTTTGCATCCGGTCTCATTCTCGGGCTTCTCTCGGGAGAGAGCTAGCTTTGCCGCTGAGATCGCTGAGAGCTATGGGGCGGAGCTGACATTGCTACATGTGATCGCTCCATCGGTTACGGCAAGCCCCTATGCCCACGATCTTGAAACGAGAACGCGTCGCGAACTCGAGATGTTCGCGGGGCCATCGGGATTGCAGGTTCGAATTGTTCTGAAATATGGCGAACCTCTCGAAGAGATCTTGAACTTGGCGAGTTCTGAGGATTCGGATCTAATCGTTATGGGAATGAGACACAAGTATCCTTGGTGGTCAATGCGAAATAACCTCGCACATCAGGTGATCGGAGAGTCATCCTGTCCTGTACTAACGTTTCGAGATTGCGTATTAGTCAACGCCCAAGACGAATCTACCTCGGTAGCATATTCCCCTATCGGCCCGTCGTGAAGGGTCGTTCGCTGCCGACGGCGTTTTCGGCGAGTCCGCTATTTCCATAATCATTGCGCGCGTTCCATAAGGACCATCCGTCGACTCCAGCGTCGTTGGCCGCTTTGATCTGTATGGCGACCTCCGCGGGCCCAAAGGGGCGACGGTTAAAGGCATAGTCTCTGAAGCCTTGTATCCAGGGTCTGAACTTTCGCGGGTCGGCTTGTGTCCGTTTGATCGCCTCATCAAGGCTGAGCTTTACCGTCTCGTAGATGTCGTTGTCAGTTGCGAGTGGATTCTTGTGGCCCGGAATGCCGTATTGGAAGCCTGATGGGTAGAGCATGGGGCAGACGTAGTCGACCGTTTGTGTAATTTCCTCGAGGTGCTGGCCGATCCCTGTATCGTCGTGGTTCCACGCGACATAACCGAAGATATCGACAGACAAGAAGACGTTATATGGGGCCAGAGCGGCGCGGGCTTCTTTCAAAAAGTCCACGATCGCTTTCACACGATGTGCTTGGTCGGTGGGGCCGCTCATCCGAAGCTTCGTCGCTGCGTCAGGAAAGCGGACGTAGTCGAACTGGACCTCATCAAAGCCGGCCCGCGCAGCTTCAACGGCGATGGCGATGTTGTAGGCCCGCACCTCCGGTTGAAAGGGATCGGTCCAGGAGAGATGTTCTCTGTCCTTAAAGAGTGCGCCGCCGGCGGTATGAACGGCAAGATCAGGACGATTAGTCGCGAGAGGGTCGTCCTTAAAGGTAACGATGCGGGCGATCATGTAGACCCCATGAGCGTGCCCCCGCTCGACAAGCTGGGTCAACGAAGGGATCGTAGTGATTCGGCGGGCGCCAATGTTGCATGCAAGAGAGCTCGCGCTTGGGTAAGGGACGCAACCGCGATCGCTTTTGATATTGATGACCAACGCATTCGCACCCCTGCCACGAAGAATGTTCACAGCGCCTGCGCGAAGAGTCTTGGATGCAATGCCGTACTCGGTGAGATACAGCGCATGCACCGCAAAGGGCGCAAGTGCCAAAGCTTCCTTCCTGCGGGCAGCCTCCGCGGCAGTAAATGCGGCTGCACGATACCCCGGAGCACGAACCTGGATCTTATCGGCATCAGCCGACACCGTGTAGTTTTGCCGCGAATCTGCAGGGATCACGTGACCATCTACAGTCACGATTGCGTCTGGAATACGCCTGGAGGTGTCGCCATCAAGGATTTGGAGCTCAAGGTTTCTTCTTTGTGTTTGGCCACCTGCTACAGCGAGCAATAACAGACTGGCCGTGATGCCACAGAGCTTACTCGCGAGGCACATTGGCGTGATCCTTTCCGTTGTGAGGAGATCCGCTCAACAAGGCTGCAAATGAAGAGCCGCGCTCGGAGTCCGAGACCGGAATCCGGTGAATTGCGAAAGCATCCTCACCCGGCCGTGCGAGCTTGCCGTCGTATGCGAAGGCCGCACGATATCCGTTCCGGATTGCAGCGGCCTCGAGCTCGTCGTCGACGATTCCATACGGCCATGCGAGAAGGTCTACTTGAACGCCAAGCTCGACTTCAAGCTTTGTCTTCGACTTCGACAGCTGCGTTTCCACGAATGCTTCGAAATCCGCGGCGCTTCGACGGGCCTTCTCCTTCCGAAAATCGGGGTGCCAGTATGTATGGGATTGAACATCAACTAGGCCGGACGCGAGCATCTCCCTGATCTGATCCCAAGTAAGGGCGTAGGGGGCATTCGAGATCGCTGATGGGTAGATGAAGAGAGTGACGGGAATTCGCCGCTGCTTCAGGATTGGGAAGAGTACGGTGTAGGCGGAATAGTGACCGTCGTCCACCGTGATGACGGCGATAGGGTGCGTCGGCGCCTGCGTCACTCCCAGAACGATATCCGTTGCTGTTTCGAGCGGCACAACGGCATATCCGTTCGCCGCCAGCGTGTCGAGCTGTGATTCAAAGGTCGCGATCGTAACGGTGGTCGGGCCTGCTGTATTGGGATCGAAGCGGTGATAGGTCAGAATCGGAATCCCACTTTGCGCCTGAGCCAGGACACCGCAAAGACAAAAGGTCACGATAAGATGGAATCCGCTCAATGAAATGGGCCAACGCATAAGATGATTGTGTGTTTTCCAGGCCCGGAACACAGTGACCCTCTACAGGTCGGGATGTGATGGCGGTCACGAACTGCGCGACGATGGCACACAAGATGGCACACAAGAACGTGTAAGGGCGACGGCAGAAGCGAAGCGTCCTCCTCTCCGAAAGGCAGCATCATGAGCACGGAAATCTCAGGCGCCGAGCGATGGCTCGCAGCGATCGTCGAGTCCTCCGACGATGCGATCATTGGTGAATCGCTGGAGGGCGTGGTCACAAGCTGGAATCGCGGCGCCGAGCATATCTTCGGCTACTCTGCCCAAGAGGCGATTGGAAGACCGATCCAATCTCTCATCTGGCCTGCCGAAGAGGATCAGAAAGACACGGCTCTGCTGCGCCGCGTGGTCCGGGGTGAACGGATCGAACACTTCGATGCCGTTCGCCGGCATAAGAACGGCACGACTGTTCTGGTTTCCCTCAGCATGTCTCCGATCCGCGATTCGGGCGGGCGGCTAATCGGCGTTGCGAAGATTGCGCGGGACATTACGAGCCGAGTCGCGTTGGAACAGTCCTTAATAGCCAGCAGCGATCAGGTGCGGGCGCTAACGGACCAGGAGGCACGGGCGCGGGCGGCCAGCCTGGCCAACCAACGTTTCCGCGAGCTGATTGAAAACGCGCCGGATGGGATTCTTCAGGTTGACAGCACGGGAAGAATCATCCTGAGCAATCGCACCGCCGAAACCCTCTTCGGATACACCAGTGATGAGTTGCTGAGAGGTCGTGTCGACGACCTGGTGCCCGAGGCTCATCGCAGGGGACACGCGGAACACAGGGCTAACTTCGCCAAGGCCGGCGTCGCGCGCCCGATGGGTCTGGGGCTTGACCTCTATGCGCGGCGAAAAGACGGCAGCGAGTTTCCTGTCGAGATCAGCCTAAGTCCCGTGAAGACGGAGGCTGGCGGCGTGCACGTGACAGCGGTGATTCGCGATGTGACGGAGCGCAAGCGGACAGAGGAGCAGGTCCGTACGCTGCAGGAGAGCTACATGGCGGAACTCAAGGCGCGGCAGAAGGAAGCGGAACGATTGAATCACCTGAAGGACGAGTTCCTGGCAAGCGTCAGCCATGAGCTTCGGACCCCGCTGCATACCATCCTTGGCTTTACCGATCTCCTTGGAGAGGAGTTGGAAGGCCCTCTGAACGATACACAAAGAGAGTTCGTCCGACATATCCATCGCGACTCGGAGCATCTTTTGGGGCTAATCAATGATGTGCTCGATCTAAGCCGCATCGAGACTGGACAGCTGAGGCTTCATGCTGAAAGCTTGTCGCTGCGTGAAGCGATCTTCGAGGCGGTCAGCGGTATCAAGTCTCACGCCGAGGCAAGGTCCGTTGACATTGACAGCGACGATCCTGGCGATCTGCACGTCATAGCGGACCCGGTGCGGCTGCGGCAGATCCTCTATAACCTGTTGAGCAACGCCGTAAAATTCACGGCCGCTGGAGGCAAGGTAACCGTAAAAGTGAGGCGGCAGGGAGCAGCCGTCCGGATTACGGTGGCTGATACGGGCATCGGGATGTCGCGGGAGGACCAGGCGCAGATCTTCGAAAGGTTCTACCAGGTAACCCACAAGACGGGCGGTGCAGGGTTGGGGCTTGCGATCTGCAAACAACTCGTCGAGATGCAGGGTGGATCTATCTCCGTGGAGTCTGAGCTCGGAATCGGCAGTCAGTTTCATTTCGAGCTTCCTTTGACCTAGCTGTGATCCAAATCACGGTGGCTCCCATGTGGCGCTAGTAGAGTCATCAGAATGGTTTGGGGTGAGAGCGTGGATGGCCTGAGACAGAATACAAACGGGACGAGAAAGCGAGTGTTGATCGCGGACGACTCGCAAAGCAGTCTCGATCTCCTCCGTTTCATTTTGGAGCGCAGTGGCTGCGATGTGATCGAGGCGCAGGACGGTAAACAGGCATTGATTCTTGCCTTGCAATACAATCCCGATCTGTTCATTCTCGACCTGAATATGCCGCAACTTGACGGCTATGGTGTGGCGGCGGAACTCCGCAAGCAGGCGGCATTCATGCAAACACCGATCCTTGCGCTAAGCGCAGGTATCACCGCAACGGACTCCGCACGAATCACACAAGCCGGATTTTCAGCCTTCTTGTCCAAGCCAATTCCCCCAGCAGCACTTCGCAAATGCATTTCGGAGCTTCTGTAGCAGGAATCAGCAAGCGGAGAGTTGGTGGAGTACCGAAGGCTGCAGCACCGTAAACGCCACACCGTGTGTCTTGATGATGCCATCTTTCTTGAAGCGGCTAAGAGTACGCGTGACGGTCTCGCGCGTCGTCGCCGTCATGGAGGCGAGTTCGTCATGCGTGAGCGTCATCGTGATCGTGTCGGCCTTGCGTGCTCCCTTCTCAGAGCCGAGCCAGTCCAGAAGCAGGCACGCGATGCGGCCTGCTGGGCTGCTGGGCAGCGCGATGCGACGCGCCTCTTCGAAGGCAGCCTTGTATTCGCCGGCGAGCGTACGCGCCATCGCCATTGCAGCCTGGGGATAGTCACGCAGCAGCACGGCGAGTGCCGAGGTGCGGAGGACGCGAACGTGGCACGGCTCAAGGGCCTCCACCGTGGTCTCGTACAGCTCCTCGGAAAGTGCCGCGCTCATGCCGAGAACGGATCCGGCACCGGCGAGACGAAGAATCATGATCCGGCCCTCCCGGGAGCTCGCCGAAACCTTAACGCGGCCGGAGCAGAGAATGAAGATCGCACTCGAGCGGTCTCCCTCGCGAAACATCACAGCTCCTCTCGGATACTCCATGGAGAGGGAGTTGGCTTCGAAGAAATCCTGGGCTTCCGGGGGCAGGTTGCAGAAGGCACGCGCTTGGCGGATCGGGCAGCTATCGCAGGTCGGGCTAAGGCAGGCTGGCATCGGAAAGTCCTCCGTTCGGATCTGCTTTCTCAAAGAGCAATCGCGGCGCCAAACACAATCCCCTGTGATTTCAAACACTTCACTTTGTGACGTTGGCGCGCATTGCGCTACTTCACTCACCCCCCTGCGTGAAATGACGCAGACAGATGGCCTCCCCTGGCTCGCTGATACCATGGCAGACGTCCTTCCGGAGCTGCATGCCAGACCCTGTTCATATTGTCGTGATCGATGACCATTCCGGCAGCCTCGAGCTAATGTCCGCTGCATTACGCCGCGAACATTTGGTCATCCATACAGCACCAGAGCCGTGGGAGGGCATTGCTCTCGTCAGGCGCATCCGGCCGCGGCTGGTGCTGACCGATCTGATGATGCCAGGTCTGAGCGGGCTGGACGTGCTCCGTGAGATCGTGAGTTTCGATCCAACGATCGACGTCATCCTGATGACCGCGCACTACACCACGGAGACCGCCGTCGAGGCCATTCGCAGCGGCGCCGCGGACTACCTGCAGAAGCCGGTCAAGATTCCGCTCCTGCGGGAGCGCGTCGCAGCACTGATAGCGTCCTCCCAGCGCCGTTTGAATCTCTCATCGGATCCGCAGGAGCTGGTTTTTGAAAGCATCATTGCGCGCAGTGAGGTTATGTGGAGGCTATTTGCGCAGATTGAGCGCATTGCTCCGCACTATCGCTCCGTACTGGTGCATGGGCCCACGGGAACTGGAAAGGACCTCGTCGCCAGAGCCATCCATCACCGGAGCGGCGTCAAGGGCAAGTTTGTTGTTGTGAACTGTTCTGCCGTGACGGAGACGCTCTTTGAAAGCGAGATGTTTGGCCACGTGCGAGGTGCCTTCACCGGTGCTGATCGCGACAAGATGGGGCTATTCGAACTGGCCAACGGCGGCACGCTCTTTCTGGATGAGGTGGGCGACATGCCCCTGTCGACGCAGGCAAAGCTGCTGCGCGTGATTCAAAACCAGGAGGTTCTGCCCGTCGGCTCGCTGAGCCCACGTCGCGTGGACGTGCGCGTCATCGCCGCTACACATCGTGACCTGCGCTCGGGGCTTGGGGCCGGCAGCTTCCGCGAGGATCTGTTTTATCGACTATCCATGGTGGAGCTGAGGGTACCGCCAGTCGCCGAGCGGCGGGAGGATATCCCATTGCTCGCGAAGCACTTCACCAGGCACTTCTCTGAGCAGTATGGGAAATCGATCCAGGGTCTCACTCCGAAGGCGCTCCTGGTTCTCGAGAGACACTCATGGCCGGGAAACGTGCGCGAACTCGAACATGTGATTGGGAGAGCCTGCATTCTGACCGGCAACCCGCAACTGGACGTGACGGATCTTCCAGAGAATCTGACGCAGGTGTTCCCGAACGCCGAAGGTGCAACTGAGAATTTCTCTCCGTTGGCAGCGCAGGAGCGCCGTCTGCTGGACGAGGCGCTTATGGCTGCACACGGTAATCAGTCGGAGGCCGCACGTTTCCTGGGAATCGGACGCGACGCGCTGCGCTACAAAATGAAAAAGTTCGGTCTCTTGGACTGACTGCAACTATGCCGCAATCGACTTGGCAAACCGCGCAGAAAACAGGCGAAGGTCCAGGTGAGGATTTGGAAGCAGAGGGCGCAAGTTTGAATCTCGCGCCACTACATTCACCTCGCCTTCCGATGACACCGCAACTACAAACCTTGGCTGGCAGTCGGCACAGAGCCACAAAAATTCCGTCGTGCCAATGGGACGTCTTTCCAGCGAATAGACCTGTCCCCGGTTTAGGCATTCGAAGGTGTTAGCGCAGCCGTCACGGATGCAGTTACGGATCATGAATGTGTTCCTAAACGCGACCTTTCCTGGATGACTTCTCCCAGACGACTTCGACTATCCCACGCTCCGCCGCCTTGTGAAGTGATCCTCGTCACAGCTGACCACCGCCTGAAAAGATCACTCTGATGGCAAGCATGACCAGCCCCATCCGAGAGACGATTTCATGACCATGATCGCTGAAGTCCAGTCCGTGCTGAGTCCGGAAGAGACCGCACTTATGCATTCCTATTGGAATGCGTGCAATTATCTCGCGGCGGGAATGATCTACCTGCGAGCGAACCCCTTGCTGCGCGAGCCGCTGAAGCCCGAACACATCAAGCGCCGTCTATTGGGACACTGGGGTTCCGATCCGGGCCAGTCTCTCATCTGGGTCCATCTAAACCGGCTGATCAACAAGTACGACCTGAACGTGCTGTACGTTGCAGGGCCGGGGCACGGTGCCCCGGCTACGCTCGCGAACAGCTATCTCGAGGGTTACTACTCGGAGATCTATCCAGATAAGAGTCAGGATGAAGCCGGCCTGCTGAAGTTCCTGCGACAGTTTTCATTCCCCGGCGGCATCGGCAGCCACTGCACTCCCGAGACGCCCGGCTCGATCCACGAAGGCGGAGAGTTGGGTTATTCACTCTCGCACGCCTACGGTGCGGCGTTCGACAACCCTGATCTCATCGTGGCGGTCGCGGTCGGAGATGGAGAGGCAGAGACAGGCCCTTTAGCAACCGCGTGGCACTCGAACAAATTTTTGAACCCGGTTCGCGATGGTGCGGTCCTGCCGATCTTGCACCTTAACGGATACAAGATCGCGAACCCAACGATCCTGGCCCGTATTCCTCACTCGGAGTTGCGCTCCTTGTTTGAGGGCTACGGCTATGAGCCCTTTTTTGTGGAAGGCAGCGACCCCACGGTGATGCACGAGGTGATGGCCCACGCGCTGGAACAGTGCATCCAGAAGATTCGTCTCATCCAGGAGAACGCTCGTCTGCATGGAGATACTGAACGGCCGCGCTGGCCCATGATTATTCTGCGTACCCCCAAGGGATGGACGGGGCCAAAGAAGGTCGACGGGCACAAGGTGGAAGGATTCTGGCGGGCCCACCAAGTACCGATTCCCAATCCGGCAACGAATCCTGTGCATCTCCAGCAGTTGGAGGCATGGTTGCGCAGCTACAAACCTGAGGAGCTTTTTGATCAAGCAGGCCACTTTGTATCCAAGTTGCAGGCGCTCGCACCGAAAGGGCAGCGGCGCATTAGCGCGAATCCGCACGCCAACGGAGGCGTGGTTTGTGTCCCGTTAGATCTTCCAGCATTCTGCAACTATGCGGTCGAGGTGAAGCAGCCCGGGAAAGCATACGCTTGCCCCACCGACGTTCTAGCCACCTTCCTCCGGGATGTGATGCGGAGAAATATGACGAGCTTCCGCGTCTTCGGACCTGACGAAACAGCCTCCAATCGCCTCGCCGCCATCTACGAGGCGACAAAAAAGACGTGGGAGGGTGAACTCCTGCCCGAAGACGTCGATGGCAGTGAACTCGCACCCGACGGCCGCGTGATGGAGATGCTTAGCGAGCATACGCTCGAGGGGTGGTTTGAGGGATACGTGCTGACCGGCCGCCATGGTCTGTTCTCCACCTATGAGGCCTTTGTGCATGTGATTGACTCAATGTTCAATCAGCACGCAAAGTGGCTGGAAAAAGCAAAGAACGATCTCCACTGGCGTGCGCCAGTGCCCTCAATCAATCTTCTGATCACCTCGCTTGTTTGGAGACAGGATCACAACGGATTCACGCATCAGGACCCGGGATTCCTCGACGTGGTAACGAACAAGAGCCCGGATGTAGTACGCATCTACCTACCGCCCGACGCAAACTGCCTTCTCAGCGTCGCGGCTCACTGCCTGCGCAGTCGCGACTACGTAAATGTGATCGTTGCCGACAAGCAACCGCATCTCCAGTACCTAGACATGCAATCCGCAATCGATCACTGCGCCAAGGGCATTGGGATCTGGGACTGGGCCAGCACGGACGACGGCCAGGAACCGGACGTCGTTCTGGCCTGTGCCGGGGACATCGCAACGATGGAATCGCTCGCAGGAGTCTCGATTTTGAAGGAGCACTTCCCTGATTTGAAGATACGGTTCGTGAACGTTGTCGACCTCTTCCGTCTGATGCCGGAGACTGAGCACCCACACGGCCTTTCCGACCGCGACTTCGATTCCCTCTTCACCAAAGACAAACCCGTCATCTTCAACTTCCATAGTTACGCGTCGCTGGTTCACAAACTGAGTTACCGGCGCACAAATCACGCAAACATCCACGTCCGCGGATACAAGGAAAAAGGAAACATCAATACTCCCTTTGAGCTCGCGATCTTAAACCAGGTGGACCGTTACGATTTGTGCGTCGACGTGATCGACCGTGTGCCGCAGCTACAGACTCGTGGGGCGCATGTGAAGGATAAGCTCAAGAATAAGATCGTTGAGGCCCTCAACTACGCACGCACCGAGGGTATCGATCGCGACGATATTAGCAACTGGAGATGGCGTGGCTAGTCTGGGCGGT
>Ga0335072_10003997_pt1 | contig 22072 bp, 16 predicted proteins | sample Lox_Sample_21_FD_206725 | JGI IMG/M metagenome (GOLD analysis project Ga0335072, IMG submission 206725) | Soil microbial communities from Loxahatchee National Wildlife Refuge, Florida, United States - Lox_Sample_2.1 | ecosystem: Environmental > Terrestrial > Soil > Wetlands | place: USA...
GGGCCGCCGGCGGGAGCTGATCCTGGCCTGCGGCGGCCCACGGGTCTCCAACGAGCTGGCGAAGGAGCTGGGCTACGACGCGGGGTTCTCGAAAGGGACCTATCCGCACCATCTGGCGTCGTTTCTGGTGCGGGAGGTCGCGGCGCGAACGGACGAGCGCAAGTAGGCTGGTCGCGCGATGAGCGAGCGGGAGGAGGCAGTCAGCGCCGACGAGCGCCGGGCGAAGATGGAGCGCCTGCGGGCGGCGGGGGTGGAGCCCTACCCGCACATATCTACGAGGACGCGTCGCACTTGGATCACAGACATCCAGGAGGCGCATGACCCGGCGCGGCTGGCGGCCGGGGAGCACCCGGGTCTGACGTACCGGATCGCGGGCCGCCTGATCTCGCGCCGGGAGCATGCGAAGACGGCGTTCCTCGACATCCGCGACCAGTCGGGCTCGATGCAGGCGGTGGCGCGCCTGGAGGGGCTGGGCCGGGAGAGGTTCGACGCGATGCTGGAGCTGGACATCGGCGACATCGTGACGGTGGAGGGCTGCGTGTACGTGACGCAGCGAGGGCAGCTGACGCTGGCGGCGAGCGGGTGCACGCTGCTGGCGAAGGCGCTGCGCCCGCCGCCGGACCGCTTCCACGGGATGGGCGACGCGGGCGAGCGCTACCGCCACCGGGAACTGGACCTGCTGGCGAACGCGCGGACGCGGGAGATGTTCTTCAGGCGGACGAAGATGATCGAGGCGATCCACGACTTCCTGCGGGGCCGCGGGTTCACGCAGGTGGAGACGCCGATGCTGCAGACGCTGGCGGGCGGGGCGGCGTCGCGGCCGTTCGTGACGCATCACAACGCGCTGAACGTGGACGTGTACCTGCGGATCTCGGTCGAGCTGTACCTGAACCGCTGCATCGTGGGGGGCCTGGAGAACATCTACGACCTGGGGCGGGCGTTCCGCAACGAGGGGATCTCCCACCGGCACAGCCCGGAGTTCACGATCCTGGAGTGGATGATGTCCTACGCGGACTATTGGGACGTGGCGGAGATGACCGAAGCGATGGCGGAGTCGGTGGCGCTGCGGACGCTGGGGACGACGAAGGTCGAGCAGCACGACGGCCAGGTGATCGACCTGGCGACGCCGTGGCGGCGGATTACGCTGCGGGAGGCGATCCAGGAGGCCGTCGGGATCGACTTCCTGGAGGCGAGCGAGGCCGAGCTGCGCGACGTGCTCGACGGCGCGGCGGAGCCGGATGCGACGTGGGCGAAGCTGGTGGACGCGGTCTACGTGAGGTTCGTGGAACCGACGCTGCAGCAGCCGACGCACGTGTTCGACTTCCCGGTCGACCTGTTCCCGATCTGCAAGCGCCACTCTAAGGACCCGCGGCTCTCGGAGCACTTCGACTCGGTGATCCGCGGGATGGAGATCCTCTCGGGCGACACGGAGCTCAACGACCCGGTCGACCAGCACCAGCGCTTCGTGACCCAGCGCGAACAGGCGGGCGACGCCGACGACGACCAGCCGCAGCCCAACGACGAGGCCTACGTGCGGGCGCTGGAATACGGCATGGCCCCCACCGCCGGCGGCGGGTTGGGGGTGGACCGGCTGCTGATGGTGCTCACCGGCGTGGAGGCCATGCGCGAGGTTGTGCCTTTTCCTACGTTGCGGGTCGAGCGGTAGGGCTGCGTACACGCCTGAGGCGGCGTGCGTAGCCGAGGGAATCGAAACCTATAAGTAGTTCCAAGCCCTGCCGCTTGCAAGTCTAACTAATACATGAATGTGCAGATAGGCCGAACTGCTGCCCTCTTTGAGTTCTCCCGAGGCTTCGGTGATAAGAATTAAGACTAAGCTCTCAAGCACTTCTTCGTCCGCCGACGACGTGGCGGTGACCTGCCCCGTCACGGGCTTGACCCCGGCAAGCGCGCATTCCGCGCCTTCGTACTTGATCGTCGTGAATATTTTCCCGGTCACCGGCCTACCGACCGCACGCACTTTCGTGGCGCCTTCTAAGGTAGCTTCCACGGTCACCGGAACCGTCCCGATTTCAGTTTTGGCTGTTTTGCAGCCAGCCGTCTTGGATTCGCAACCCGTAAACACGATGCTGGACGCACTCGCTTTGTTTGGTGCTTCAAGCTTAGGCGACACGGCGTTCGTTGTGGCCCCCGCGCATTCCACGGTTACCCCGGACGCTTCACCCTTGGCGTTTTCCATAGCCGCGGCGGTGGTAGCCACGGCTTCCGAGCCACTGAGTTCGCTTCCGCCAACCATCCATCCGGCGGCGGATGCCGACGACACATTCAAAGCCATCCCTGCCACGAGTGCGCAGAGAGCGGCCATAAGCTTCGCGAACGACATAATCCGTCGATCTCCTTTCGTGCCCATAACGCTAAGACCGAAGTATTCGATCTTTCCGTACTCTTGCACGAGACGTCGCCGCCGTCAACCCGCCATCCGCATAAAGTGTCTCCCACTAGCGTGGCGCAGCCGCTGCCCCTCAGCGCGCGCCCAGCAGCCATCGACATTTGCGGCCTCGAGCGGGCCGAGGACCCGGTCGGAAACAACGGCAGCGTTTCGCTACGCCCGTTAAACGGGATCGGGTCCACCCGCGGCGCTCGCGGGTGGACCCGATGGGGGCCCCTGAGCTTTGGCCAGTCCGGCCGACTAGTGTTTGTTCACCGCCGCCGCGGGCGACTCGGCGATCTGGTTTTCGAGCCGAGCCACGTTCACGCCGGCTTCGGCCGGCAGCCCGACCGTTTCGTCGATGATGGGGTCGACGAGTAGCGAAAGGATTCCACCGCAGCCGGTCGCCTTGGGCGCTTCCCAATCGTTTTCGACGAGTTCGTTTTCGCTGATTTCGGCGATCCGATATTCGTCTTTGAAGCTCGGGTACCCAGGTTTGCCGGTGATCGCTTCGTACCCAGCAGGCGGGCTGGTGGTTCCAGCGGTCAGGTTCCAGATGAGGGGATGGCTGCTGGATCCGACGTAGCAGGAGCCACCCAGAAACGGGTTTTCGAGGTGGACCTTCACGGGCAGCTTGAGCGCGATGCCTTCAGCGGCGAGCAGCTCGTATTCGTTGATCCTGATTTCGCTGGCGGGCTTGGCCAGTTCAAGCGTCGCGTTAACGCCGGTGAGCCCGTTGTCGAAGACCAGTTCCAGCGCTTCTTTGACGATCGGAGGCGCGGATTCGGGCGGCACGATGCCGGCGAGCCCTCCGGGCACGGGCTGCGGCGTTTTCGACAGTGTTTCGCCGTTCGTCGCCGCGTAGAAGGTGGATTCCCCGACTTCGTTTTCTTCGGAGTAGCCTCCCTGCAGGGTCACGGGATTGACGATGGGTGTCGTCTTTTTGCCGAGCACGACTTTGCCGCCGGTCGTGACGGAGTCCAAGCACTTGGCGACGCCTGGCGTCGTCGACGGACAGTAGTTGAATTTCGCGAAGTCGCCTTCGTGAGCCGAGGCGACCGCGGGCACGCCTACGAAAGCCAGGGCGATTGCCGCGGCCGCAGCCTGTATGTGTTTGACTTTTCGCAACATTCTCTCATCCAATCCTTTCGTTCGATGTCGATACGAGCTCGGACCGCCCTTCCCAGTTTCCCTTCCCAAGCGAGATGCTCACTTGCGCTGGTACGAGAAGATGAGCGAGCTCTCAAAAGTCGCTTCGTGTATCGCTCGATCTCTCGCTTCGCGGCCGTCGAATCCGGTCTGCAGCCCGAGCTTGTGCGGCAGGGCGAGCAGAACGGCGACGTAGCTTTCGGACGGGCCCTTCGGTGGGCACAGGTCGTAGGAGGCCTGACCTAGGCTGTTGGCTCCCACCACTGCGCCCGCGGGGAGCTTGCCTGCACCGATGGCGCGCAAGCTCGGCTTGAGGCCGGCGACCGCCCAGGCGACGAAGAGCCTACCGTTGACGGGCGCGATTTTCATCACGTCGAGCATGAGCTCGGCGGTGCCGGCGGGCACTTTCTTCCACCGCAACGGCGGCGGCTGGTTGTGCCCGTCACATGTGTAGCGCGCTGGCAGCGCGCCTTCCGGGCGCACCACGGGACTCGAAAGTTCGATCTCGGCTTCGACCGGAGCGTGTTCTTCGGCGCGCGTCGTCGGGCCGCCTGGAGCCGTACCGGTGCTCTCGGGCCGATCCGCTCCCTTCGACCCGGTCGTCGCTGGTCCGCTCGACCCGCCGCAGCCGGCGAGCAGGAGGAGCAGGGCGATCGCGGCGAGGCCGCTCTCGAATAAGGCTCTAGACACCATAGGAACCAGCCAGGATGCCCGTGTGACGTGCGACCCGCATTGCCTGCGAACGCAGCGACTCGGGTTCGAATCCCGTCGTCGCGGCCAGCCGTCGCGGCAGCGCGTAGAGCAGGAACAGGTAGCTTTCCCGCTGTCCCTGCGCCGGACAGATCGAGTAGCGGTTGGCGCCGAAGCTGTTGCGTCCGACCACGGCGCCGGCGGGCAGCGCTCCGGCTCGCAGGCCCCGTAGACTCGGGCTGAGGCCGGTGACGGCCCAGTCGAAGAAGAGTCCTCCGCTCACCGGCTTCGCGTTCACGACGATCACGGCGAGCTCCTTCGTGTCTGCCGGCACGCGACTCCAGTGCAATGGCGGCGAGCGATCGGCGCCGTGACACGTGTATTCCTTAGCTATGGCGTAGGTCCCAGATCCGGGCACCTGGGCGACAGCCGAGCTGGAAAGCGCTATGTCGGCGACCGGCACACTCGCCCGTTCTGAGGCTGTCGGCCTCGGCTCGGGACGGCTGTTGGGAGAGGGCAGCACGAACGGGACCTTGCGATGAGCGGCTACGGATCTCGCCGGGGTGCCTGCACGCACCCCGTCGGCAGCACCGTTCGTCGCCGCGGAGCCGTGACCACCGGCGGCGCTCGCCGCCGCCGTGCCGGTGCTCTGCGTCTGCGCGGCTGCCTGGACGGTCGCGACAGAGCGCGTGGTCCTCGCCGCCGCGCTGGTCTGCCCGGTGCTCGATCCGCCGCCCGCTTCTCCACAGCCGTACGCGGACGCGATCGCGATGGCGAATAGCGCGGCAAACGCCGCCCGCCAGCCGCAGCGCGCCGCCACCGACCCGGCGCTTTCACGGAAATATTGGTGCTCTTGCATCAGACGGTACTCCTCCAAAGGCGTTCGGCGGCGCTCGTGGGACGAGACCGTGGGGGGACCGACACCGGTGGCGCCGGTCCCCCGCGGGTCTCTCAGTCCATACCCTCGGGCGTCAGCCTTCCAGGCGTTCTTCCCTGTGTTTTTCGAATGGTTCGGTCGGGAAGACGCCGGTCCATTCGACGGAGCTCGATCCGACTTTTAGCGAGGTGCCGGTCGCTTCGAGCGTCGTTTTGTTGAAGGTGGCGGTCTCTTCTTCGTTGTTGATGACGCCACCGGCGCTGCCACTGACCTTGACGCGCCCGAGAGAGCACAGTTCACCGGAGTAGTCGATGTTCACATCGACGTCTTCGATGACGATGTAGTCTTTTCCGGAGACGGTGGTCAGGTGTGTCGGCCACGGCAGTTTTTCCGCGGCGATGCTTTTCACGGTGCAGATTTCGCTGCCCGTGTGGCATTCGTACAGCGGCAGTTCGGTGATTTCGCCTTTGCCGCTGCCACTGCTGTTTTTGATTTTCATGTTGTACAGGAAATGTTCGCATTCGGTCGTGGCGCCCGGGATCGTCAGCTTGCTGCTGATCGCGGCCCCGACGGCCGTTTCCGTCGTCGTCAATTCCGTACCGTTGAACTTCCAGACCGCGGCGTTCGCCGCGGCGCTGGCGATCCCGCTGAGCGCGACGAGCGCGACCAGCGCGAGAACCAGCGTGCGTGCTCTGGTTTTCATGTGCTCATCTCCTCGTAGAAACAAATGGACTCATCGATCCGATCCCAACGGGAGCGCATCAATGTTTGTTCACGGCCGCAACCGTGGCGCTCGCGATCGTGTTCTTCAGGACCGCACTGCTGTGACCTTCGCTCGAGGGCAGACCAGCCATCGAATCCAGCAGCGGATCGACGAGGAACGACAGGATCCCGCCGCACCCACTGGCAGCCGGAGCCGACCAGTTGTTTTCCACGAGTTCGTTATCAAGAATTTCAGCAAGTGTGTAGTTTTCCTTGATTTCCGGAAAGCCCGGTTTGCCAGTAATAGGCGTATTTGGTGATTTCGGGTTCGTCGTGCCTGTCGTCAAATTCCAAATGATTGGGTTGCTGTTCGACCCTACGTAGCATGATTTCCCTAGAAACGGGTTTTCCAAATGGACCTTCACCGGAAGCTTCAAGGCAACGCCTTCGCCGACAAGCAACTCGAATTCGTTAATAACAATTTCACTCGCCGGCTTTGCCAATTCAAGCGTCGCATTCACACCGGTCAAGCCATTTTCGAAAAAGTATTTCGAAAGCAACTTTACAAGCGGTGGCGAGCTTTCCGGCGGCACGATTCCCAATAGACCGCCTTCGACGGCTTGTGGTACTTTTGTCAGCGTTTCACCGTTTGTAGCCGCAACCATTTTTGATTCGCCGAGTTCGTTTTCTTCTTCGTAGCCGCCCTGCAAGATTACTGGTGTGGTGATTTTTGATTTCTTATTCCCCAGCACGATTTCTCCGCCGACGGTTTCTGAGTGAAGACACTTCCAGACACCTTTAGTCGTAGACGGGCAATAGTTGAATTTCGCCCACACACCTTCGTGCGCAAACGCACCGGCAGGCAGGCAGAGCAGCGCCATCAACGCGCCCAGCGCCACCCCCAACTTCAACCACCTAGCTCTAGCTTGCATCAAAGCAATCCCTTTCCATTGTCGACAACAAACAACCACTACAAGACGGTTCGCTTATGCGCGTACACCTTCCGCTTTCCAATCACAAGACCAACCGTCAACCGAATCCTTCGACGCGCAGTCGCCAGCCGCCGGCCGGCACGCGTCAGCGCCACCTCGAAGGTGTGCTTGCCAGCACCGGTCCCCGTCTTCACAAACGTCCTCAGCCCCGTCCCCGCGATGCGCACGCCACCCTTTGCCGAGGTCTTGACCGTCACGAAGAGCGCATGCGCGCTGCGTCTGACCTTGACCAGTGAGATCGACGGAGCCGCCGCAGCGCAGCCGGTGACCTGCAGTTTGACGTTCTGACTGAGCTGGGTTCCGTTTTGCCCGACCATGGCAACCGGCGCGATCAGCTTCTCCCCGCACTGGCTGGCACGAGCGCGCGTCGCGGTCTGGGTGCTCGTGAACTCCGAGTGGGGTCCCGCCGGCAGCTGCGTTTCGAACGTCGAGAACGGCGCGTCGGGCACGGCGGGGAACGTGACCTGGACGATGCCCGAGCTCGAGACGAACGTTTCGCCTTGGAGCACGAGCGTCACGTTTTCTCCCTGCAACTCGAAGACGACGTCCGGGAACTTGGCGCTGCCGTAGGAGACCAGGTATGCCGGTCCCATGAGTGGCTGGTCGAGCAGCGGCGTGTGGACCGTAGCGTTGCCGATCGCGGAAGCCGCCGGACAGGCGGCGGCGTTGGCTTCGAACGTCGCCGCCGGACAGGCCTGGCGCAACGTCGTCTCGCGCACGGACAGCTTCGCCGGGAACGTGATTCTCGCCTTCGCGATATTCGCCTGCCCAGCGTTCGTGGGGTAGGCGATCTTGAACGTCACGCCAGTTCCCCCCGACTTCGTCGACTGGGCTTCCGTCGAGGCGCTGAGCTGAGGCTTGAACGCGAGATTCGAGCAGCCGCTCGGAGCAAAGGGGCTCGACGGATGCGCGACAGCGCCTTCGTCGGAGTCGACTTCCGCTGTGGCGCTCTGCTGAGCGCAGCCGGTCGGGTTGCGCACGAATTCCTGCGCGTCGAGCAGCACGTCGATCGTACGGATCCGTAGCGGGATCCCGTCGAGTTTCTGCGGCAGAGGACCACTGACAGCCGTCACCTGCGTCGTGTGCGGATCGACGTAGAGCGCGATGCGTACGATGATGTCACCGAGGTTGAACGGGCCGGCGACCGCGGGCACCACGATCGACAGGCCGAACGGGGCGCCGTCGTGCTGGCCCGTGAAGAAGACCTTCCCGGTGACGTAATACGGTTCGCTACCCGACCCGACGCTCACCGTCGTCGTGCCGACCTGGCTGCTCGCGGGGCAGGCGCTGAGTGAGGCTTCCGACGCCTGAGGTTCCGGGCACTCGGCGACCTTCGAGACATTGGCCAGCAGGCCCGCCGGCAGGGTGCTCTTGAGCGAGAGCACACTCTGTTCGCGGTCTTGGCGATTGAGCTGAAAATCAAACGGGCTTGTCGACCCTGCTTCTGGTGAAAGCGCCTTCGCGACTACCGACGGCGCAAAAGGCCTCGTCGTGGGACACGGTTGGCCAGGCGCAGTCCAGCCGACTTCAAAGCTATTCGCCGTGATCACAAGCGGGGTAACCGGAAAGCTCCAGGGCATTATCTGGGCTTCCGTGGTCGCCGGTCCGCAACTCATGGGATTATCCATGGGTGCCCGCGGACCGGTCTTCAACTCTACTATTAGCTTGCCAAGCGGAAACTCGGGGGCTTCTTTGAAGATAGCCGTGATCTGACCGGTCCCGGCACTGACCGTCGCTTCGCCAGCCAGCTTGATGATAACCCCACGTTCTGGCGCTTCAAGTTCGACGTCAAGGCGGAATAGGCGGCCATCTTCGGCATATTCGGGTGTGCATGCTGGCTGTTCTTCCTCTCCGCACTCTGGTTGCGCGAGGAAGACATGACCTTTAAGCTCTTCGTTCAGTAGAGGCGTAGTGGCCGTTACTGTGCCGATCTCCGACGCGAGCGGGCAGTGGCCTGGCACCGGCTGCCCAAGGCCATCTGGACCCTCGACTTCGGATTCCGGCCCTTCGATGTTGATGCCTTCCGGCCCAGTTTCACGGCACACAGCCAAACCATTAGCCGATGGAGGCGAGACGGTTGTTCCCAGCGGAAACGTTATGCGGACTTCCTTGGTGGGGGGCGTCCCGGTTCCGGTGAAGTCATCTGCCGCCTGAGGAACATCCAACTTGACCTGATATCCCGATGGCTCACCCGCACTGGTGCTTTCGGGTTCTACGGCGATTCCCGGAGAAAAAAATAGCAGATCGCAGCCGGTCAAATTTGGAAACGGCATGGCGGCGCTCGTCAGTGAAAGGTCGGAATTCGGATCCTCCCAGGTATTCGTCGCGACCACAGCGTCACTTTCTACGCCGGTCTCGTTACAATTACTTGGATTTGTCAAAAATGCCCCATGATCATAGGAGAACTGTTCGCCGGTCATTGTATAGTGTTCCCGAATATCACCGAAAAACGTCGCTACAAACCCCGTGAAAGCAGCTATGGGCGGCAAGCCAGGGATCTCTAGACGCAGCATATACTTCCGTTCGCGACGTACGACATTTGCATAGATCAGAAACCTGTAGCCTAGCTCGGCAAATGCGAACTCTGCGGCAAAGCCAACCTCGGGCTTTATGCTGTAAATACCAAACTCGTGGGTAGGGTCTGTGGTATCCGCAAAGACATTGTTCAAGATCATTGGCAATATTGTTCCCACCCGACTTGCTTGAGGACAACCGCTGTGCTCTTCTGTGATTTCCACCAACGAGACGTCGCATTGTTCAGTTACGGTCGGATTCCCTAGAAGTCCCACCGGTAGATATACGACCAAATCCTTTGGCTGCTGGGCTGGTTTTGCGGGTTCGTTTGTGTTTTCAGCATAAATATTGTTCAAGAGCAGGGTCGTAGTCAAAAAGTATGGATGGCCACCAGCCTGCCCGAATGGTTCTCCCTTTTCACCGGTTGCTTCAAAAGCAAAGTGTGAAATACCGGCTGGCGCGGTTTCTTGTCCCTTGCCAATCTGGGTAGCCGTTTCACTGACCTCCTGCGGAGCACCTCCACCATTCACCCTTACGACATTTTGCAACGAAGTGGTTGGTTTCACAGTTCTGTAAAAGATATTTACTATGAGAAACCCGCTTGGAACCACTTCTTCTGATGTAGTGCAGGACACTTCGGCAGCACCCCCACTAAGCGTGCTTGAACATGTCGGTTCTTCACCGTGGGGACCGTGTTCGGGTTCCACATGTATCGCGCTGACTGCAAGGCCCGGGGGCAGAAGATCTTTAACGACGATTGGCCCCTTGGTTGACGCTGCACCGATGTTCTCAACTGCAATATCATACTTACCATGCCGGTCTTCGCCCGATGGCAGAACCGATGGAAAAGCGGCTGTAACCACATGAAAGAATGGCGCCGTACCCAACGCCGATGTCGTAGTTACAAAAATACCTGAAATTGCGAGAAGGCCCAAAGCCAGAGCAATGGTGGCGTAGGTGATCACTCCATCTCGCCGCCTGACCACTGAGCGATATCTGTTGATGTCCATGCTAGAGTTGGTATCGTATATCGACTTGTGATCTACCGTCGCGCAAATTTGTGTCGGTGTGGCATGCGTTGGCGACATTGCGATTTTGGCTTTGCATTACGGCACCGTTTTGCCGATTTCGTCGATACGGCGGATCTTCTGTTGTTGCTGGGATGGTTACGGAAGTTTTTGTGTGAGCGCTTAGGTGAGACGTTACTTCCACGTTCCGTCAGCAATGGCAAGGTGCCCGAGTTGCGCTGCGATTCGGCACCTTCCGTAGTCGCTCCGCTATTACTTGAACTTGAGACTGCGTCTCCTTCAGAGCAACTTTCACTCGAATAGCATATACTTGAGCTGTCGTTGGCTATGCCACCGTCGATTCTCGCGTCGTATATGTCGAGCTGAAAACCGTCAGTATCTTCTGGAATAAGCGGATCAGACGTCGAGAAAAGAACATTTTCGGCGGTAGCGTCGATTTGCTGAAATTCAGCGCCGCAAGCTTCGTTGTCGGCGTACGGCTGTATATCACGACCGTCAGATATGAGTGCAACTGTCCCATTTGATATTGCGTTTTCGCTACTGTATTCATAGACACTGGTGCAGCCTGACTCTGAAGAGGATGCGCGCGGACTTAGCTGCCCCTTTGTTTCGAAAACGATGCGTTTTCCGTCAGTGCTCACGTTGAGGCTAGTATAGGCGGCTTTGAAATCGCTACCGCTTCCCAGCCGACTTGCCACTCGCGCGATACTTTCGGGAGAGATACCTTGCGCGGTCAGACCGTTGCTTGCGTAACCGTGTTCTCCTTGGGTTACTCGTACAAGTTCTTGTGTGACTGCATCGTACTCGAAGAGCTGTGTCGCCGACGTACTATCATCGGGAGTTAGACCTTCCTTCGAACTCGTAAAAAGTAGAAATTCGCCACCTGATCCTGCTAGCTCAGCCGAACGTCTGTGGGAGCGTAGCCAGTCGGTACCGTCTCGTTGCAGGCTGAGGGTAGCTACAAAGGCGGTCCTATGCCTACGGGTGTTGTATTCATACACATTCGCGCCACCGAGTTGCGCTGTCTGCCCAAACTCATTGCCGATGGATCCGAGTATATCTTTTGTGACGAAGTAGATCCGTTCGCCGTTCTCGGCTATGCCCAACACCCCTTGGACTTCGCCGCCCTCTATCAGCTTCAGGCGCATACCGGGTTGCCTGCCAAAGTTATATTCGTAGAGATTGCAGCCTCCCTTGGTTCCCAACTGAGTTAGCACCGCGGAACATCCTGCCCCACGAGCAGCATTGCCGCCAAACGTGCCATTTACTGCATTATTTGTCAGCTTTTGGGTACTGGTGAAGAATACCTTTTCCCCATTTTCCGAGGCACCCTCAAAATTCTTTCCTGACGCTTCTCCACATTCACTTGTGCAAGCGCTTTCGGAGATAGCTACGGTTTCTGCGGGAAGCGAACTTTGCAGAGAGCCGTGGAGCCGCGCGTAAATTTCATAGGTCGATGGTGCGGGTTTGCCACATTCTTCTTCCGGTTCCTCTGTAAAGAAGATTGTTTCGCCCGACAGAGATATCATATTGTACTCCGATCCCTGCGATCCTCCCCCAGGTATGGTGCCGCACAAGCCGATCAAGCTTTGGCTTCCTTTCGGCCCTATTACCCCCACGAGTACGGGCGCCAAATTATTGGTGCCGCTGTATTCATATAGCGAATTTCCGCTACCGCTAGTCTGGTCAAAGCTCCAGAAATCTTTGGAATTTGAGGCAAAGAGAACAACATGATTGTAGTTACTGGTCGCTGCTACCGGATCCGCCTCATTTTCTGGTCCGGTATCGATGTAGTTGTCGTTTTCATGATTGGTAGGCTGCGAATTCAGCGGCCCGATGAGTTCGTAGTCGCCCTGGGCTGTACGTCTATAGAGACCGCGACTGAGCGCAGATTCCGTCGGCGTATGTTGTTGCCACAAGCTATCTTCATTCGTGGTTTCATACGCTATGGGCAGCTGCCCCACATAATCTGTCAGCGACGTATTGAACGGGACTAGATGCCAGCCGGTAGTAGTGCGTTGATCGATATATACTGCAGCTTCAAGAGGCGATTCGCCCTCGCCAGGGGTGCTTGCCAGATTTGGGAGGCCGGACAGCATCACGCGGTTTCCTTCCGCTGTCAAGCGAGATCCACCCAGTGGATAGCCCTCCTTATAGGCGGGACTGACAAGTTCGTAGGCGCGACAGCTAGGAAGTAGCTCCGAAGCGAGAAGAGAGCGGATTTTCGCGTTCGGACATTCTTCCGCATTGGATACGGATGTAGCAAGCGTTCGTGATGGGCCGGGAAAGACAAACAAGATGAGCAGAGCAATCACACCGATGCGTCGCCACACCGATAGGCCCGCTCTCGTTGGAAAAAATTCGCCGTACTCGTTTCCCGCGGATGGGTTATAAGCCGCGGGCAGAGCTGAGGATGGCTTTTGCTTTGAAATTACCACGTCGATGATTTGGTTTTAATCGTGGGCCGTCCAAGTCTATGTGATCCTGGACGACCCACCGTTGTAGTCTTACGTTGCTAAGTCAGGCCATTCTCTATAAGAATGACCAGTTTACCGATTCTTCGAGTTTGAGCATGGCCGCACCCGATAGGCTCGCGCCGGCGCTGCCGACTTTAAGTTCACCCGATTCTGCGGTTACACCAACTTCGAGTGTATGTTCGAGCGATTCCATTTTTCCACCGGGAGATTTTGCGGTTACTTTTCCCGTGACGCCCTTGAGGCCCAGCAATGCGCATGTGCCTTCCGACCCTGCTTCGTATTTGATTGTCGCGAAAATTGATCCTGTTTTTGGCTTGAAGGCGATTGAGACATTTGATGTGCCTTCTAACGTGGCTTCGGCTAGCACTGGTACCGTGCCTATGCCGGTCTTCTCGGCTGCAGTGAGTTCGCAGGCTTTAGTCGTGGATTCGCATTCCTTAAAGATTAGACTGGCAGCTGAACCTTTATTGGACCCGAAGATTCGAGGTTCTACACCTTCGAGGTTTCCTTTGCACTTGATTGTAACGCCTGACGCTGTCAATTCTGCAGGTAGGAGTTTGGGTGCGACGTTGTTTAGGCTTGCCGTGCCCGTTAATTCCGCACCTTCCATCATCCAACCCGCAGCCGAAGCCGAGGCCGAAGCCACAGCACCAACCGCGAGCACAGCAATAAACATCCCAATGGTGAGCTTTACCTTGGACACTACGTGATCTCCTTCCGATTTTGAGCACGCCCTTACACCAGGACGCGTGTCCCCACTCCACGCGAGGACATGCAAAACGCGCATGCCTCGCGTCAGAAGCGGCAGACGCAATGTCGTCTTGCCCTGTTGACCCCCTGCTCCTTCGTTGTGGTTTCACCTTCCGGGCGCCCCCACCCTGCTGGCTGCAGGCGACCCGTCGGCTAGTCGAGAGGTGTAACCGATCGCTATGCCCACGTCAACAGCAACGCAGTCGGAGACTTCGCGCCGAAGCTCCGGCGACCGACCTTCCGAGCCGGGGAAACCGTGTAAGCAAGCCGACAACGTCGGCTGGCGTCCGTAATCGTCCCGGATGCCGAAAAAGTGAGAGACACAGGGTTTGGAAACGCGCCAAAACGAGCACTTCGGCGAAGCTCGGCCGACGCTCACCCGACCCCGGACCCAGCCGCCCGGCCCTCGGCCCCGCTCCGCGGGACGTCCAGCACGGGCACCCCGGGCTCCGGGACGCCCTCGGCATTCCCCGCCGCCCGCAACCCGGGGGGAAAATCTGCTACGCTGCCACTTAGATTTTTATGCAGCCCGACCGCTTCACGATCAAGTCTCAGGAGGCCCTGGCCGCCGCGGGGCGCCTGGCCGAGCAGCGCCGCAACCCCCAGGTGACCCCGGCGCATCTGCTCGCCGTGCTGATCGAGACCGACGAGAGCGGCGGCGTGGTGGTCCCGGTCCTGAACAAGCTCGGCACCCCCCTTCCCGCTCTGCGCGCCGAGGCGTCCCGGGCCCTGGAGGACCTTCCCCGCCTCGGCGAGGGCTCCTCGACGGAAGGCGGCCAGCCGTCGGCCGAGCTGGTCGCGCTCCTGCGCGCCGCCGAGCGAGAGGCGGGCGAGCTCTCAGACCGATACGTCTCCACCGAGCACCTTCTGCTGGCTCTCGCCGCCGAGGACGGCCGCGCCGGCCAGGCTCTGCGCGCGGTCGGCGCCTCGCGCGAGCGCCTCCTGCAGGCGCTGGCCGACGTCCGCGGCCCGCACCGCGTGACCGACCAGAGCCCGGAGGAGAAGTACCAGGCGCTGGAGCGCTTCGGCCGCGACTTCACCGAGCTCGCCGAGAAAGGCCGGCTGGACCCCGTGATCGGCCGCGACGAGGAGATCCGCCGGGTCATCCAGGTCCTCTCTCGCCGCACCAAGAACAACCCGGTCCTGATCGGCGAGCCCGGGGTGGGCAAGACGGCGATCGTCGAGGGCCTGGCCCAGCGGATCGTCTCCGGCGACGTCCCGGAGTCGCTGCGCGAGCGCCGCGTGATCGCCCTGGACATCGGCTCCCTGATCGCCGGCGCGAAGTACCGGGGCGAGTTCGAGGACCGCCTGAAGGCGGTGCTCAAGGAGGTCTCCGAGGCCCGCGGCGCCGTGATCCTGTTCCTCGACGAGCTGCACACGATCGTCGGGGCCGGCGCCGCCGAAGGCGCGGTCGACGCGGCGAACCTGCTCAAGCCGATGCTCGCCCGCGGCGAGCTGCGCTGCGTCGGGGCGACGACGCTCGACGAGTACCGCAGGCACATAGAGAAGGACGCCGCCCTGGAGCGCCGCTTCCAGCCGGTGATGGTCGGCGAGCCGAGCGTGCAGGACACGATCGCGATCCTGCGCGGCCTGAAGGAGCGCTACGAGGTCCACCACGGCGTGCGCATCCAGGACAGCGCGCTGATCGCCGCGGCCACGCTGTCGGACCGCTACATCGCCGACCGCTTCCTTCCGGACAAGGCGATCGACCTGATCGACGAGGCCTCCTCGAGCCTGCGCATCGAGATCGACTCCCTGCCGACCGAGATCGACGAGGTCGACCGCCGCGTGATGCAGCTGGAGATCGAGCTGACGTCGCTGGCGAAGGAGACCGACGAGGCCTCCGCCGAGCGCCGCGAGGCGATCGAGCGCGAGCTCGCCGACCTGCGCGAGCGCTCGGAGGCGATGAAGGCCCAGTGGCAGGCCGAGAAGGAGGCGATCCAGGGGATCGGCGAGCTCAAGGCCCGCCTGGAGGAGGCGCGCCTGGAGGCCGAACGGGCCGAGCGCGCCGCCGACCTGCAGCGCGCCGCGGAACTGCGCTACGGCGAGATCCCCGATTTGGAGAAGAGGTTGGCCGCCCTGGAGGGCGGCCCGGATGGGTCGCTGGGCGCCGACTCCGAGCGGCCCGAGGAGCCCGCCGGCGGCTCGCCGGACGGCTCGAAGCCGATTTTCCTCAAAGAGGAGGTCGACGCCGACGACGTAGCCGAGGTCGTCGCCCGCTGGACCGGCATCCCGGTGAGCCGCCTGCTGGAGGGCGAGGTGGAGAAGCTGATCCACATGGAGGAGCGCCTGCACGAGCGCGTCGTCGGCCAGGACGCTGCGATCGAGGCCGTCGCCAACGCCCTGCGCCGCTCCCGCGCCGGCCTGCAGGACCCCGACCGGCCGATCGGCACGTTCCTCTTCCTCGGACCGACGGGCGTCGGCAAGACCGAGCTGGCGCGCGCCCTGGCGGAGTTCATGTTCGACTCCCAGGAGGCGATGATCCGGATCGACATGTCGGAGTACATGGAGAAGCACACCGTCTCGCGCCTCGTCGGGGCGCCCCCCGGCTATGTCGGCTACGAGGAGGGGGGACAGCTGACGGAGGCCGTCCGCCGCCGCCCCTACAGCGTGGTGCTGCTCGACGAGATCGAGAAGGCCCACCCCGACGTGTTCAACGTGCTGCTGCAGGTGATGGACGACGGCCGCCTGACGGACGGCCAGGGCCGCACGGTGGACTTCAAGAACACCGTGCTGATCATGACCTCGAACATCTCGCTCGGACCGGAGCCCGAGGCGGCCTCCCCCACGGCGGACACCGACGCCCAGGTCCGCGAGGCGCTGCTGGCCCACTTCAAACCGGAGTTCGTCAACCGCCTCGACGACGTCGTCCGCTTCCGGCCGCTGACGCGCGCCCAGCTCGGCGAGATCGTCGACCTGCAGGTGGAGCGCGTCCTGGCCCGCGTGCGCGAGCGCGGCATCGACGTCGAGCTGACGGGGGCCGCCCGCGAGCTGCTGGGCAACCTCGGCTACGACCCCGCCTACGGCGCCCGCCCGCTGCGCCGCACGATCCAGCGCCAGCTCACCGACCGCCTCGCGCTGGCCCTGCTCGAGGGCGAGTTCCGCGCGGGCGACTCGATCCGCGTCGACGCCGCCGCCGGCGAGCTCGTTTTCGAGCGCGCCCCCGCCGCCGCGATCCGCTAATCGGGTCCGCGCCGGACGTCGACCACGGTCACCTCCGGCAGCGCGTCCGCGAGCGCGGCGCGCAGCGCTCCCGCGTCGAACGCGTGCGAACGCGGCGCCACCGGGTTGACCGTCACGGCGCGCAGCCCGATCGGCGCGAGCACCCTGAACGCGAGGCCCTGCCGCTCGTACCAGGCGCACCCCCGCTCGCCCAGGAAGAGCCGGGTGCTGTCCTGGACGACGAGCTCCAGGGGGCGTCCGCGCAGCGCGCGCAACAGCTCCGCCGGGAACGGCTCGCAGACGGCGCCGCGCAGCACCAGGTGACTCGCCCCGGGGCTTGCCCGCAGCAGCTCCGCGATCTCCGGCGCCGCGCTCCTCAGCGCCCAGCGCGCGCCGATCGCCACGGGCTCCTCCCCGGGACCCGTCAACACCAGACTCCCCGGCCGCTCCGAGGCCAGCCTCCGAACCCGCTGCTCGCGCGGCTCGGGCAGGCGCACCAGGTCGATCGCGGCCCGCGTCGCCGCCACGACCTCCTCCTCGCGCTCCCCCAGCACGGCGCCCGTCGCGACAACCAGGCCGTCGCAAACCTCCGGCGAGGAGGCGGCGCGACGGTCGATGGCGCCGTCGATCAGGACCTGCTCGGCGCCGTGGTCGAGCATCGCGTCGGCGACCTCGCGCACCTCGCACGCGGCGCTCGGGCCCGCGACCTCGACCATGCCCTGCTCGGCCAGCCGCACGAGCACGACCCGGCCAAGCGGAGTCCGCATCCCCGTGTTCTCCAGCGGCTCGTACGCGAGCGCGCTCGCCCGCAGCAGCGCGTCGGTCGTCGCCAGCAGGCTGCCCGCGGCGAGGCGCACCCGCGGCTTCTCGATGCGCGCGTCGATCGCGTCGCGCGCCTCGCCGTCGCGGCCGACGGAGGTCACGCCGACGGTCCGCCCGCGCGCGCCCAGCTCGCGCAGGAGCGCGTTCAGCGTTTCGGTCTTGCCCGTGTTCTTCGCCAGGCCGACCACCGCGACACGCAGATCCCGCTCGATCAAATCCGCAAGCACCACCCGCTGAGCGTAGAGCCACGCGCGCCTCCGCCGCCGCGATCCGGTAAAACGAGTCTCAGAAACCGTTCCATGCCGGCCGACGCCGGAGGAGGCCCGATGCCGACCTACATCATGCTCGCCAATCTCACGCCCGAGGGCGTGCAGACCGTCAAGAACAACCCCGAGCGCATCCACGAGGTCAACCGCGAGGTCGAGCAGCTCGGCGCCAAGGTCAAGGCGCAGTGGGCGACGCTGGGGCGCTACGACTTCGTCAACATCGTCGAGGCGCCCGACGAGAAGACGATGGCGCACGTCTCGCTCGAGCTCGGCTCGCGCGGCACGGTGCGCTACGAGACGCTCGTGGCGATCCCCGTCGACGAGCTCGTCGCCTCCCTGCGATGAGGGTCCTCGTCGTCGGCGGCGGCGGCCGCGAGCACGCGATCGTCAACGAGCTCGCCTACCACGCGGGCAGCGAAGAAGTCGAGCTGTTCTGCGCGCCGGGCAATCCCGGCATCGCCGAGCACGCCCGGCTGCTCGACGTCGCGGCCGACGACGTCGCGGGCCTGGTCGCGGCGGTCGAGCGCGAGGGCATCCACTTCACCGTCGTGGGCCCCGAGGCGCCGCTCGTCGCGGGGCTCGTCGACGAGCTCGACCGGCGCGGGCGCCTGGCGTTCGGGCCGACCGCGGCCGCGGCGCGGCTGGAGTCCTCGAAGGCGTTCGCCAAGCAGGCGATGGAGGAGGCCCAGGTGCCGACGGCCCGCTGGCGCGCCGCGCACTCGCTCGAGCAGGGCCTGGCGGCGGTACGAGAGCTCGCCAACGAGGACGGCGTCGTCGTCAAGGTCGACGGCCTCGCCGCCGGCAAGGGCGTCACCGTCGCCGACACGACCGAGCAGGCTGAGGCGGCGCTGCGCGAGATCTTCCTCGAGGGCCGCTTCGCGCCGGCGCCTCCCCCGCCCGCCGGCGGGGCTCCCGACTCGGGGGCCGGGACCGCGGCGGGGTCGAGCGAGCCGACGCCGTGCGCCGTCGTCGAAGAGCGGCTGCGCGGCCGCGAGGTCTCGCTGCTGGCGCTCTGCGACGGCGCCTACCCCCTCACGCTGACGCCCGCCTGCGACTACAAGCGCATCGGCGAGCGCGACAGCGGGCCCAACACCGGGGGCATGGGCGCCCACACCCCTGTCCCCGGCCTGGACGACAACGACGAGTGGGCGATCGCCGAAGAAGTCTTCCTGCCGCTGCTGGAGCTCATGAAAAGCCGCGGCACGCCCTTCCGGGGCGTGCTCTACGCCGGCCTGATGCTGACGGCGGACGGCCCCCGGGTGCTCGAGCTCAACGTCCGCTTCGGCGACCCCGAGGCCCAGGTCATCCTGCCGCGCCTGCAGATCGGCCTGCTCGAGCTCATGCTGCGCGCGATGCGCCCCGACGGGCTGTTGAAAGCGGTCGCCGAGGACGAACAGCTGTTCTCCCCCGAGTGCGCCGTCACCGTGGTGCTCGCCAGCGCCGGCTACCCCCAATCCGCCTCCCACGGCGATCCGATCGCAGGCATCGAGAAGGCCGACGAGGTGAGCGAAGTCGTGATCACCCACGCCGGCACCGCGCTGCGCGACGGGGTGCTGGTGACGGCCGGCGGGCGGGTGCTCAACGTGACCGGCTTCGGCGCCGACCTGCAGAGCGCCCGGGAGTCCGCGTATGCTGCGGCCGAGATGATCTCCTTCCCCGGCAGGCAGCTCCGCGGCGACATCGCCGCCGACCCCGAACCCGAGCCCACGGGCCCCTCGCCCGCGGCCTGGATCGAGGCCCGCGAGGAGGCCTGGAGCGCCGCCCGCGAGGCCGGCGCGCGGGAGGCCGACCGTGGGTGAGGTCGCCCCGCTCACCCCGCGGCTGGCCGAGACGGAGACCGAGGTTCGCAGCCAGCTGGAGGAGCTCGACGTCGACGCCCCCCGCGTCGGCATCGTGATGGGCTCCGAAAGCGACATGGAGACCATGAAGAAGGCCGCCGCCGAGCTGCAGACCCGGGGCATCCTGCACGAGCTGCGCGTGATGTCCGCCCACCGCGAGCCGGACGTCGTCGCCGAATACGCCAAGAACGCCCAGATGCGCGGCCTGCGCGTCATCATCGCCGGCGCTGGCATCTCCGCGGCGCTGCCCGGGGCGCTCGCCGCGCACACCGACCTGCCGGTGATCGGGGTCCCCCTCTCCGGGCGCCTCACGGCGGCGGGCGGCCTGGACGCGATCCTCTCGATCGTGCAGATGCCCCCGGGCGTGCCGGTGGCCTGCGTGGGCCTCGACAACGCGCGCAACGCCGCGATCCTGGCGGCGCAGATTCTGACGGCGTGAGCCTGCGCCGGCCGACCACGAGCCGGGCGAGGCGCGCGACCGCGACGGGCCTGGCCGGCCGGCGGTAGTCGGGACGTGATCGCCCGCTACACACGCCCCGAGCTCGGCGCGATCTGGACCGACGCGGCGCGCATGGAGGCCTGGCGCCGCGTCGAGGTGGCGGCCTGCGAGGAGCTGCCATGGCTGCTCGGCGCCGGCGCGCGCGGCGGCCCCCCCGACGGCGGGCCGGCCGCGGCCACCGGACCGACGCCCGACGCCCCCGCCTCGGCCGGTGCCGGGGCGGCCGGCCCCACCCCCGCCGAGCTGGAGGCGATCCGGGCGGCGACGTTCACCGTGGAGGAGGTCGACGAGCGCGAGCGCGCCACCGACCACGACGTCGCCGCATTCGTGGACGTGCTGGCGGCGTCCGCCGGCGAGGCCGGCCGCTGGATCCACTACGGCCTGACGTCCTCCGACGTGCTCGACACGGCGCTCGCCCTGCAGCTGCGCCAGGCCGGCGCGCTGATCGTGCCCGGCGCGCAGGCCCTCGCCGGGGCGCTGGCCCGCCGGGCGCGCGAGCACGTCGAGACGCTGTGCGTGGGCCGCACCCACGGGGTGCACGCGGAGCCGACGACGTTCGGCGTCAAGCTCGCCGGCTTCGCCTTCGAGGCGCACCGCAACGCGCTGCGCCTGGAGCGCGCGTTCGCGCAGGCCGCGGTCGGGGCGATCTCGGGCGCCGTCGGCACCTACGCCGCGACGAGCCCCGAATTCGAGCGCCGCGTCCTCGCCCGCCTGGACCTGGAGCGCGAGCCCGTCTCCACCCAGGTCGTCGCGCGCGACCGCCACGCCGAGCTGCTGGGAGCGATCGCCCTCGCCGGCGCCGGCATGGAGCGTCTGGCGACCGAGGTCCGCCACCTCCAGCGCACGGAGGTGCGCGAGGTCCAGGAGCCCTTCCGCGCCGGCCAGAAGGGCTCGAGCGCGATGCCCCACAAGCGCAACCCGATCCGCTCCGAGCAGCTCACGGGCCTGGCCCGGGTGCTGCGCGGCAACGCCCAGGCAAGCCTTGAGGACGTCGCGCTGTGGCACGAGCGCGACATCTCGCACTCCTCGGTGGAGCGCGTGATCCTGCCCGACTCGACGATCCTGCTCGACTACATGCAGCACCGCGCGATCGCGCTGGTGGAGGGCATGACGGTCGACGGCGGCCGCATGCGCACGAACCTGGAGATCACCTGCGGCGCCCTCTTCTCCCAGCGCGTCCTGCTCGCCCTGGTCGCCGCCGGCATGAGCCGCGACGACGCCTACTACGGCGTCCAGCGCGCGGCCCAGCAGGCCTGGGACACCGGCACCCCGCTGCGCAAGCTGCTAGCCGACGACCCCGTCACGGGGAAGCTGGACCTCGACGCGATCTTCGACTACGGCCACTTCGTGCGCTACGCGCACGAGATCGTCGGGCGGCTGGACGAGATCGCGCCTCGGTAGACGACAACCGACCACCGCGAGCCTTCGCCGGCGACCCCATCGCGCGGCTTCACCTCCTATGGCCGCCGGTGTGCCGCGTCCATCGATAGAGTCAGGCGCGTGTCCGCCCTAGCCGACCTCCCCCTCCTGGCCAGCGGCAAGGTCCGCGAGCTCTACGACCTCGACGACCGCCTGCTGATGGTCGCCAGCGACCGCATCTCGACCTACGACGCGGTCCACCCGACGCCGATTCCCGAAAAGGGCAAGGTCCTGACCGGCCTGTCCGTCTTCTGGTTCGAGCGCACCAGGCAGATCGTCGCCAACCACCTGGTCTCGGCGACCGAGGATGTGCCCGAGGAGGCTCGCGGACGCGCGCTGGTGGTACGCAAGCTGCGGATGCTGCCCGTCGAGTGCATCGTCCGCGGCTACATCACGGGCTCGGGCTGGAAGGACTACGGGCGGACGGGCACGGTCTCCGGGATCGAGCTGCCCGCCGGGCTCCAGGAGTCCGAGCAGCTCCCCGAGCCGATCTACACGCCG
>Ga0335072_10003998_pt1 | contig 22071 bp, 22 predicted proteins | sample Lox_Sample_21_FD_206725 | JGI IMG/M metagenome (GOLD analysis project Ga0335072, IMG submission 206725) | Soil microbial communities from Loxahatchee National Wildlife Refuge, Florida, United States - Lox_Sample_2.1 | ecosystem: Environmental > Terrestrial > Soil > Wetlands | place: USA...
GGCCAGAAGCTCCTCGGGCGTGGCGGGAGCATGTTCAATGGTGGACTATGAGACATGTTATATCTCGAACGGAGATCGAGTTCGCCCGTTCCCCATTCATGCTCTGGGGAGTGCTCAAGTGGAATGGCAAGGAGGCTCGCCAAGGTGACAAGATTGCTAGGAGAGCAGCTTCGCGAAACTGCAAAGCTTCAAAATAGGACAAATGCGGCTATTCATATGTTCTGAGATTGCAAGACCACACCTTCGCATCTTAAAGCCTCGGCAAGTGCTCTATAACTTCGCTTTCTGGAATGGCCGTACAACGAAACCAAGGCGTGGAAAGTGCACTCTGACGTCAATGAAGGCTGGCGTCTCGAGCTCAAGAGGCTTGATGACCACTTCTTCTGGTGACAGATCGACGAGCCATCCAATCGTTGGACTATTGTTGTGTCTATCAGTACATACTTCCACCTAATTACAAGGGCTTTTGCTGCAGACTTACTCATCTCGTCCCGTATCATCTGGTGCAACACTCACCTTCACGCCTGGCACCAGTCCCGTCTTCCTATCAAGGTCGAAATGCGGCTTAGCTGGCGTGGGCAGCATAAGTGATCTCCATTTCTCCGGCTTGTATTCTTTTAGCTGTTGCATCGCAGCTCCAGTGTCCGAGGCTCTAGTCTCTGTTGAAGGTAGGCTGGCAAAGTACTGTTTCATTGACATATACCAATTGAATAGGGCTGGGTAGCGAGCGGCATTGAAGACGGAGGATGCGCCTTCGGAGTTGGTATCCTTCGTACCACCAGCTGTGAGGTTCTCAATTCCACGGCCGGCAGCAATGTCTTGACCCCAGTCCAGCTGGTAGTAGAGCGATATGTCGGCAAGGGAAGGATGTGGCGTGGAGAAGATCCAGGGTTCTGTTGAATGGAACTGGCTTTCCAGGATTGACTGTTCATGCGTCAGACCATTTGGATAATAGAGAGAGGCAATAAAGCCTTCTTACTAGGTGCAAGTCTAAACCCGATAGATTCCGAGGTATTTTAGCTTCAAGTTTGTCCGGATTGAGCTTGTGGCCGATGAGCCCTGCACGGTCGGTGCCGAAACGTGTATGCCAGACACTTGACGGAATCAGACCGGTGGTAACGCGGAAGAAAGGTCGCTGTTCATGTGAGATTAGACTAGGGCGGGAAGATATGCATGCACTTACATCGGTCCAGTATGAAGCGAATCCGCGAATAATGGCACGATTAGTCCTGCCATCAGCGGCGAGAGGATATATTGAAGGATGGTCGTCGGAGAAAAGGTGCTCCAGAACTTCGATTATCAATGAAGTATCGCAATAGACCTGAGGAGAAATAGTGAGCATTGGCGAGCAAATAAAGGGGGGGGGGACCTCGATACTTCGTGACCAATTGCGAGGACAGGAATCTTTCGGTACGTCAAATGAAAATTGTCTTTCAGAATAGGACGAGGCATCATGCTTGGGACAACGACGAAAGCTTCTCGAAAGGTTACGCATCATCATAGTTATGTGGAAAAGTGGATGCTGACTGTACGGAATCTGCTTGAGCTTGAGAACCAAGCGGACTTTCTGCGTGAAAGGAGAAGCTAGACCAGAAGCATCAGTTTGGGTGGTGCGCTGGCAGGAGCAATTTGTCTTACAGTCATAGCCAAAAAGGACCACCGGTGGCATTGGTGAAGCCATAGAGGCGAGAGACGTTTAATCACAGATGCTTTTATTCTGCTATGTAGCGGAGAGAATGGAAGACGGTCATCTGAGATGTGTAGCAAATACTAATACTGGGATGGCCCAAAAATATCCCCTCATCCCCTCAAGACTCCCCCGCACGCAGGGGCTTTCAGCCCTGAGGATGAGGTATTCGTAAGGGGGCCAAAGCCCTACAGTGCCTAGAGTTCCTCCAGAGAAGCCACGAAATGGTAAGGTCCGCCAATCAATGTTCGAGGCTGTGGACATCTGCAATTGGTACTCGCACGCCCCCTTGATAGCAAAAGGACTCCGCATTCATCCGCCTTCTTGTAAAATGGGAACAATATGATGCCTCACACAATCCAACTCATTTCTCATCCTCTCACTCGCTAACAAGTGTTTGAAATGAGATAGAGAAGCCACAATTTTGTTCTCTTGCACCCATGCATCGAACTTTTGCGGAGGGCCGTTCGGTCACTTGCCCCACAGCATCCTTCAACTTTCTTCCCCTCCATTAGCAGTTGCGAGTTCAAGGGGAAGGCAGTCTTTCGACCTTCTTGCCAATGGCGTAGTATCTGAGATTGTTATTGCGGCATAGTTTGAGCTGTTCAATATAGCAGAAGGTGGGCGGGTGAAAATGGGACCTGGAAATGCTCACGGAATATAATCACTGGAAGAAGTTGCTTTCGCACCAAACGTTTGAGGATTATAGCTGCCGAAGTCTGTCTAACGTACTGTATAACCCTTGGCCAACAGTCTTACGAATGCCAATGCCTGCATGTTTCCCGCATGCCAGTAACGCCCCAATGCTCAAGGCCGGACAGGACAAGGCGCTCTTCTGGCACTGATGCCCTGTATTAAGGGCCTCTTGCCGTCATGGGGTCTGCGGGCCCGCTATGGCCATCAAGAAGCTTCATGCCTTGCCTCACTCCAATTCCAAGCAGTCGCTGAAGGTATGCCATTGATCTTGTGCAATATTTCCACTCAGCCATAGATTGCACCACTGCTCCATCTTCGATAATGCATTCTCCACTTGCGCTTCAGAAATTCTCCGCGCTTCTCTCTTCTGCGCTGCCACTTTTCCAGATGCAGGATCGTAGGCAAGATCAATGGTGATGGTTTGTTCAAGCAGCTGTTTCCCAGACAGCTCACATATTGCTCTTCCCACCTCATCAGCATTGCCGAGGTTGACAAAGCCATATCTTCGTCGTATTCTTTCTCTTTTAGACGGTAAGGTGATGCTTTCGACATGGTAGCCCGAGAAGAATCCCTCAAGCTCTACTGTGGTAGCGGTAGGGTCGAGATTGCCAATCCATAAGCGGCGGTCTTCTGCGTTGGCCAGTACCTTCTCGAAGGCCTTTATACTACTGGATTGCTTGTCTATTTGTTCAAGAATCCGACGCCACTCCGCTTCTGTTAGCTTGGCATCCTCCCCGCCCTCATCACCATCCAGAAACCCATTCCATTCCTCTGCTTCCTCCGTCTCCAAAGATTGCACGGTAGCCTCCCCAAGCCGTACACTGGCCGACCCTAGCTGGTCTATGTAGAGATTGGCAGCGATCATCATGGCGTTCTTCCAGGTAGTGCTGCCTTCGGCCTTGACTTGTGCCTCCGCAATTTTCTGTAAATGCTCCGGAATCGTGGCTTGCAAGGTTGCCAAAAGTTGCGACTTGCATTTCTCGCTTGGTAGAATGAGTCCTCTTGTAATTCCAGACTCTTGATTTCCCAGTGATTGCATGTATTTCACAGCTGCTAGGAGAACGTCGCTGTCTCTCCACGATTTACCCACTCGATTCTTCCCTGCCCTCCGTTTCCTATACCAACAACGAGGTATTTTCCCATGAAGTATGGTCTTTAATTTCGTATTTCGCCTATCCAAGTCGGCGGCGCTCATGGTCTGCTCCGGCAATTCTAGTGTTGCGGAGGGCACCCGTGTGATGGGCTCGAGGGGGTGCTCGTGCGTAGTCTCCGAAGACGTAGTTTGCGCCAGTGCCGCTGCGGGCTCACCGTCTTCACTCATGGCTAACGGTTTAGGACTCGAAGAGACAGAAGAGGTGCCGACAAAATCGCGATCGGACTCTCGGCAGCTCGAAATTTCTGCGGTGAGTGATGGTAATGGAGTATGAGTAGGATGGAGGCCGCTGGGCCATCTTCGCAGCCGGCAGGTACCACAGTTGCCGTCTTCGCATGGCGCCAGGCCTTGTGTGCAAATCGATTTGTTTCTTAGTGTGGCCATTGAGACGCCCTTTGTATCTTGTAGATGAGGAGTGCTGTTTGCTCGGGGAATGGATGGGCTGAAATGAGTTGAAGTGTCTGTCCGAGGCGGTGGACACGGTACTCATTTAGTGGTTGGTGAGATGGAAGAGTGTGCATGCTGTCGTGGAGTTTGATATCTCGTTGTGCAGTGTTCTTTCATCATTCAGACAGAAGCCACATATGACAGCGCCCGCCGCTGTTAACTCTGCCTGATACATTCTATGACCTTACCACATCAGGTCTCTCTGTCAAAGTACTCCAGACAGAATACATGACAAAAAGGTGTCACCCAGCAGTCAACTGTGTCGCCATTCTTTTATTCTGGCATCATCTGGTGTTCTGGATGGGTGAGAGCATCTACATCTGTGAGGCAATCAGTTTTCGAGGCCGGTCACCTTAACGCTATGCGAAGAAGGTAACTATATTATCAGATGTGTGCTACGAACGTAGCGAAGCTTACGCCATCGCTAGAAATGCATCGAAGCATAATCTGAAATGTTGAGCGGTATGATAGAATGGGCCGAAGGCGGTTTCTCTGCTGCATAATCCTGCACTTGAGATTGGCCGCAGTCGGTGGCGTTCTAGCTACCAAGTTGGGCTGAATCCAAGGGTTTGCATTGACCACGGCCCGATTTCTCCAATTTGATCCCTTTCTTCTTCACCGACCGGTCTAGCAAATTCGGAGAGGAAGCGTAGCATCCACCTGTCCATCCGAAATGATGCCTCTGTTGACTTTTGACACGCTTTGTGAAATTCCCTGAAACGGGAAAAGCACACGTCAATCGTTGGCCAATAGCTTTGAAGTTTGGTGAGGATCTCGAAGTTTCGCTCAAGCCTCGCCCGTGCAGCGCAAATTGCGACCTCGTCAGCAGCAAAAAGGAGTATATGCAGTTGCACCGTCGAGGCAATGACCAACACGTGTCCAACCATCGTGTAGAGAACTTCACAGCCAGGTGTTGCGTTTGCCCTGTACAATATTTCGCACAGGCCGATAGCGTGAGCTTTGCATTTATTAGCGTACGACCGAGCATGCGGCGACTCGAAGCAGTCTTCGTGTAAGAATTGGTAATATAGTAATTGACCGTAATGATAATAGCCCAGATAGACCGCCACGAACATACTGCCGAGACCTTGAGACGCATACCGGGCAAGGTTTGCCGGCGTGTCTCTCATCTCGTCAGGTATGCTGTGGATCCAGTCGTCAAGCTTTTGAGACAGGTTGTCGACAATCTCATCCAGACGAACCTCACAGAGCTGATTGGTCGCTGCCATCTCGTTGACAGCATTGACCTCTTCCAAAATGGAATTCAGTTTGATCATCTGAGCCAACAGGGATGAGGAGGGGTCTGAAGGCAATTCAGTGTCGGAAGGCCTGCGATCACCAGGTTTCAACTGTAGGAACACAGTTTCATCGATTGGGAGAGGAATATTGCCCCGGGATGGAATTGATCTGGGAAGCCGAACGCCCGCCGATGACCACAGATCAATCATGCACAAAGACCACCAGACTAGATACAATTAGCCGCGGCAAACAAGGGACAAGTATTCAAGAGCAGTGTCTGTCACAATAGCGCGTACCTCTTCTATTAACTTCCTGCTCTAACCTCGTTGTCACTGGTGCATTGGGAAGGTCAAGTAGCATAGCAATGCGGCATGCTACACTGTAGTAGACGGCTTCTGGCCCTGCTTCGCCTTCAACAATGCTGAATGCACCAAGTAACACACATGCTTGGATTGTTCGCAGCGAGATATCACGAAGATCCAATAATTGCGCGCTTGCTTGCGCAAATACCCTCCCTCTAACCCTTTTCTCGGTGCCAGAGAAGAAAGGATGATTGGAGAACCTATGGGTGTCGTTAGTGTAGTAGCAGCCGCGCGAAGAAGAGCCTAAACAGACCTTGCCGAAAGACTGATCATTGCATATAGAATGACAGGAGGTACTGTTCCTTGGGACACGTCCTCCACCATGGTCGGGTAGTGGAAGAGGGAATGGAAAGTGTCATGTATGAAGCGGAAATATAGATCGACGAGCTCCTCACACAGTGATTGCGGAGGAAGCTCCACGGTAAGATCTCTGATCCGCATAGTGCTATGAGGCGACGTGAAAGGTGTTGAGAGTTCGCCAGATACAGTAGGCGAAACGGTTAGTAGCGAGCATTGAAGGCCACGACGGACGCAGTGAGCACAGCCAATACCGGGAGAATCGATTTCGCATTTTCTCCGGCGGCTCCTGGTATCCTGCAGTTAGGACGCCGAGATTTCAAATAGAGTTGGCGAGCTATTACCGACACGTCGAGCAAGCTGTTGGGGGACGCATGCTATTCGAGTTCCAATTTGCTCTCACCCGAGATCTCTAATATATCAGCGATCTGAAAGCATGTTGGAGCAATGAAGCCTTGTCGATTTGCAAATCACTCGAAGCAAGGTCTGGCAAGGAAATGCCAGGGGGGCCCATTGGCAGAATGAAAAGATCAGTCAACCTAGTTGGGCCGTCTTAGACTCTATAGGATCACGTCTCTCTGAATTGCGTAAGAATGGGCCCAAAATGTCCACAGCGCATAGTTGACAAGGTTGCGAAGAGGGCAAGCGTTTTGTTGAATGGAGGGCCAGAGCTAGGATCTAACGATCTACGGAGCTGTTAAGGGTCAATTGCGGAGAAGGCTTGGCAGTTAGGAAAGTTCATTTTTTCCGAGTACCGGTAGCCGGGTAGCCGGTTGAAGAAGACTATGTACAAGTACCACTCTTTTGCCGCCGGATTCAACTCTCCTGGAACGACCTCCTCTCATACTCACCTAGGAAACACAGCATCCCCATCAAAGAGTTTCTCACATCAAGTCAGACCAAGTCGACGCATTGAACCCTAGGCCAGTCTTGGCAGGTCCCTCTCTTTCAGCGAGCGCGGCTGAATATTTGAAACCAAAGTTCATGCACAAAGCAGCTGCTAACCCAATCGATACAATGAAAGGACCTATCATGTTGTCGAAATCCTTGCCACTCCTTTCTGTGATCAATTTGCTCCTCCACATGTACACACCCCAGCCCCACGCTCCTGCGAACACAGCGAAAGCAGTGTACACCAGAGCCAACGCCCGTGCAATGTTGTTCTCTACTCCTGCAGCGTTGTAGAGACCTAGAGAAAGAGAAGCAAGCAACACAGCGATGTGCTGCCACTTGATGAACGTACGTTGGTTTGCCAGCCAGACTTTTGCCTCGACCTTGACTGGGGCCGAGTCTTTGATCCATTTTCCAGGATCTTTGACTCCAGCAGGCAGGGCTGCATCCTCCCAAGCATTACGTTGACGATGGCGCTGGGCATACCTTGAATTCGAGAAGGCTGGCAAGAACGAACGAAGACCACCAGGAGATGAATCCTGCACCTTGGCACCGTTGCCGTGAACACCATCTTCGTCAGAGTCACGCTCTTCAACGGCATTGTTGAGTTGAGACCGGGACGCCTCTGATCGCTGGCCATTTTTCTTATCATCCTGGAATTTGTGAGGAGAGCCAATCTTCGCCTTGAAAGCGGGTGAGGGTGAGGGTTTCGATCCAGGTAGAAAACTTCCTACAGCGAACTCGTCTTCGGCTTTCTTTGCTTGCTTCTGCTGTTCTTCCTGGAAAGCAGTCTCTGGATCTCTTCTGATATCGGATTCAAGGTCGTTAAGCCAGAAAGGAAAGCTGTTCACAGAGTCCTCGAATAGCTGGGCAACACCGTGAACGAATTTGGAGAACTGAGGAGCTTCCTTCACAAGGTGAGAGCTCATGAGATCTGCCAGCCACGCATTGTTGCGTGTGGCTTTGGTATCCTTAACCTTAATTTCGAGGATAGCATAGGGAAAGCGACAGATCTCCCCCTTCTTGATAGATGAGAACGGATATTCCAACGCATTCTGATCGATATCGAGTCGATGCCATTCTTCAGGGTCACGGCAGGGACGAGCTGAATCCAAAGCATCCTCTCGGATCAAGGCTAGGTCCGTATCCAGGGAGATACGGATTCTGCTGTCTCCTGGAATCTGGAAGGCAGTTCGGGTGTAGCTCGCGCGGAGCATTGGCTCAAGCTTGTTGTCCTTCAAGAAAGCCTGAATTTCCTCCACGTTGCTCTTGAAAGTTTTCACTTCCTCTGAGTCACTCCCATGCCGTTCTTCCAGCTTGCGTACCTGCTTTTCCATCTTGTATTCGCCTTTGAGGAACGGCTGAATGTACTTCTCTTTAATCGAGATTCTAATCTCCTTGTTATCTGCCGACTTACTGACAACTTTCTTCTCCATATATATCTCTGGCTTGTCGTTCAGCTGTCCAGACCACCTCAAGCGTAATGAGCCAGCTTCGTCAGCCTTGTCCACCTTTTGTGTGTAGAGCTTGAATGTAGGATTGTCAAAATATATTGAGGTGGTGACTGGATCCATTTGTGAGGAGTCGACGATCTTCTCAGACTGAGGATTATAGACGAGGACGGGCAGTCGCCGCAGAATATAGGTCTTGGTTTCGAGTAGATTGTCTGGGTGTACCCAAAACTTGTATGCAATGTAGGTCTCGCGAGGCCGAGAACCAGCTGAGGACTCGGTCCTGCTTTCTTCACCATTCAGGATCTGACGTGCAAACGAATACATTGTTGACAAACGGTAGAGGAGCGGAGAATAGTCTTCCGAATTGAAGGGCAGTTGAGACAGGCGAACCTGGAGAATCGGCCGAACCCGGTAATTGGTGCCCCGTCTGCGATCATGCTTCTTGGCGGCTTTGAGAAAGCCGGTAAAATTAAGCCTGGCGTACTTCTCAAGCTCACTGACTTCTTTGGTTATGCTGTCGAGCTCTTTCAGTACCTCTTCAGCAATGGCTTTTGCGTCTTCTCGTTTCTGGCCGCTATTAGCAGACACAGCCACTGGCTCAAGCTTTGCCTCGCATTCTGAGGTGCGATCCCGGAGACTTTTGTAGGTATCGACCTGGAATTGGTTGACCTTCTCCAGTTGCACATTGATCAATTCTTGCACAAAGTCTTCCTCGTCTTTCTCGGTCCACTCCCGGCCATCTTCTCCCTGGGGAGTTGTCTCTTTCTCCCTAAGTAGTGTTTTGAGCTTGTCATAATCAATGTACTTGTCCTTCCACGGAGGGTAGACTTGGGTCCGAAGTGTTCTACCGAAACGCATCGTGCTAGGTGCAGGGACAACAAATTGGAATGGGAGGATGATAGGTATAAAGCAGCGAGATGGACAGCGTTCAAAGCTGAACCAGTGTATGCTCTGGGAGAACTGTGAGTGCGAGTGCGAGGTAAGACACAGAGCAATCGAGCACTAAAGAGAGGTTGGTTACAAGGTGGGGAAACCCTTTGCATTTGGAACAATTGGGGAGCTACGACCGAGCTCGGGCACGTGGGTGGATCCGAGCTTCTGATAGCTATGTAGTCTTGGCAAAGATGGAGCTGCAGCCGAAGTCGACCTTGCTCTGGTGCTCACCCATCTACGTCATTTAAAGGCATAGACAAACATCGACGCAAGTCCTTCATTTCTAGTTGCAACATGGTCACTCCTTCTGAAGAGCTTAATGAAGCCCTGAAACGAGTCATTCGCAGACTCCACCAATCGCCGTTTCCTCAAATCTCTAATCCGGAAGGATGTGAAAAGCGTGCCTCGGTGGCACTTGTCCTTCGCCTGCGACCAACCTATCGAGCACAATTAGCGAACGCTGAGAGCAGCAGTAACACTACAGCAGAGCCCAATCCCGCGTCCCTAGAAGAATTCTTGTTGCAGCCTTGGGAAGGGGACCCAGAAGTCCTCTTCATCAAACGCGCCGGCAGGGCTGGGGACAGATGGAGCGGCCACACAGCTCTGCCTGGGGGCAAACGCGACCATACAGATGCAGATGACCTTGCAGCTGCAATCCGTGAAACAAAGGAAGAAGTGGGTTTGGACTTGACAGGAAAAGGATGTTTCCGGGTAGGAAATTTACCGGAGCGAGTCGTAACAACGGCATGGGGCAGAAAAGGGTAAGAAGGGGCCTCTGGCCTTAGATAAACTGTGGCTGACTTTTGAATAGATTGATGGTCCTCTGCCCATACATCTTCATCATGGCTGGGACGACGGTACCCCCCCTTGTTCTTCAGCCAACAGAAGTGGCAGCCGCTCATTGGGTACCGCTGCGAGTGTTGTTATCACCTTCCCTTCGCACTTTTGAATACGTCGACCTGTCTTCTCGCTTTGCGAAGCAAGGTGGTCCAGTCTTGCGGGCTATTTTGCGTGTCCTTCTTGGCAAGATGAGGTTTTCAGCGGTTCAATTGATTCCTTCCGAAAGTCTCTTTTCATCCGTCACGGATGGCTTCATACCAAGGAACGCCACGAAACCTTCTAGCATCATTTCCAAAGTTGCTCAGGCCGAATCCGGTATTCCAATGTCCTCGTCGTATGCTAATCAACGCCTGCTGTTGTGGGGATTGACCCTTGGTGTTATGGCAGATTTGTTGGACATGTTGCCTCCCTACAATGCTTCGAAATTGTGGATATATCCCAACTTCACAACTCCTGACTTAAGGGCTATCGTATATCTTCTCACTCTAAGATTTCGCAGAAACAATGCCAGAGATCTTTCAGCCGGAACCTGGCCAAGCCAGACCGTTGTGGATGCCACTACTCAGGCAGTGGCAGTGTCGGAAGCCGAACCCACAAGCCTATTACAAAACGACATTGGCATTGGCGGTGTAGGTACCGGGAAGAGCCTGAGCGGATATTATGAGTGTATCAGTGTGTCGGTTGCTCTTTTCCTAGCCATGAGAACTGCATTAGGCTCTGCAACTTTATTTTGGCTATTCAAGCTCTGGCGGAAGCGACGACAGCAGAATCGAGTCTAAGAGCACACAGTGCTCCTAACAGGTCGACCAGGCCAGTCCGGCTGAACGTTTCAGCATAGCCGGCCGGCCTCTTAGGAGCACTGAATAGCATATCAACTTTGCGTAACCTAGAGGGTATAGATGGTGGTCTTTTTCGTCCCATAATCAACATCGCATGGTAGATGAAAAGCATAGTGGCTGGCAGATGTACCAAAGCATAGGAGATCTTTTGGAATGTTCACATATCACCGAACACTGATTGGACAGCAAAGACAGTCGGCGTATCTATAGAGTGTGTCTCATCAGTGAAAAATGCAGTTTGGGTCGACCAACAATATTCCTCCGCCTCGATACCCTTCAACTACAGCGGCACTGACGTCCCCCTTAGCGAAGGCGCTTCGGACCGTCTCACGTTCCAAGGCAGCGTCTTCGGAACCTATATCTCTCAAGTCCTTGAACCCGATGGATTCAATCTCCCCAACCCGTATGTCTTGGGACTGGCGACAAGTATTTCAGGACAACTTGATAAGAGCGAACTCTTAAGTGATCCCAATATTATCACCAGAACGGCTCGTCACGATGTGCACGACATCGGTCTGGGATCTGACCTACTCATCGTCTAATAATTCCATGACCATCACCGACGCCAAACTGAGCGACCTTGACACATCCCAGACCGTCATGGCGCCTGTGACGATATCGACCCAAAGTGTCCAGCGCTTCATTGAATCTGACCTCTCGGTCGCTCTCTTTAGCTCCAGTACCATCAACGAAATAGTCTCCACCTTCGCCTTATCCTTCAGCCATCTGACGCTGGCTTTCGCTGCGTCGTCCTTTGACCCCATCCCCGCAACCTCCGTCTTCAGCTCCACTACCGCGATCGTTGCCTGTGTCCCGGTCGCGCCCTTTGGGCGCTCGTAGGGCTCGCAGCCGCCTACATCTTGCTCGGCTTCGTCCTGGCCATCATTACCCTCCATATGTCGCGGGCAGACAATGTGCGCAGCGTACAGGCATAGCTGAGCGTTTTTGGGTTGACGGCGGTAGCGTTTGAGGACCTGCCGTCGTCAGGGTCGGATGAGAAGGGCGTGCGGTCTCCGGAGGAGCTGTTTTGGGAATATTGGAGTGATGAGGGGGGCTGAGTTGGCGAAGGGTGAGGGTGGCGGTGTGCAGAGGATTGGGTTCAGTCCGAATGAGACGAAGCATTGGGAGCTTCATGTTCGGAAGGCGTGAGATGGTTGGTGGAGGAGTAGTTTCAGAGTTCTATGTATGGTGTGGCTTCTGTTATTACCACAGGCAAGGGAACAGGTTGGGTTGAATTCGATGAGGTTGCACGAAGGTCTAGCTAGCTAGGTGTGGTGCCTCGAGATATATCCTCAAGAGCCGCAGTTATGAACCATCTATGCGGCATAATGTATGCTCCTCTTCCTTAGATAATCTACACTAGACATACATTTGGTGTCACAGTAGGATTGATTGTGGAAGAACTGCTTGCCATCGCTCTACCCGGAGAACGAACAGAAGCGCCGTTAACCGCATGTATCGAGTATCTGTGAAAAGGCGGCAGAAAACAGACATATCCAGATCTGTGAGACCTGCCTTTAGGCTGAGGCTCGGACTGAGGATGGTCTGTGTATGACCCGGATTGTAAATACGGGGAATCTGTACATGTGGGTGAAATGGGCGCCGAATCTGGCGCCCTTTGCCGCCCTTTCTGCTCCCTTCGCACCCACGCTAGACAAATGCAGAATCCCCGCCTTACTGCCGGTCTCGCGGCGCCAACGTTGATCAACTTGGAACTTCAGTCGGGGAGCCCGTTTTAGATTCTCATGTCCATCCTTCCCCCGTCTCTCTCTATATTTCACTGTCCAGCAACGACCTTATGGACCACATACCCATATTAAGGCCACAACCCGTTTCCGTGGTAGGGTGGCCCTTCACTCATCGCCATTCCCGACTTCCTTCAAGAGGAACTTTTGACCCAATATCGACCGTCTAGCTATGGCAATCCTGCGCTCTAGTAACAAGGCGGGCAAGACAAAACCGCAAGCCAAATCGTTCAAGGAATTGGTCAGCCGACTCGGCCAACGCTCTCAGCTAGCGGCACCTGGGTACGCAGAAAGTACCAAGCTGGGGAATGCATTCATTTGGGGACGTTGGACTAAGTACGTTGACTCTTCCATTCGTGGCCCTCATCTTTCTTGATAGGCGGAGGCTAACAAGGTCGGTCCTAGACCCTGTAAGAAAGGCTACGAAGAGTCCAATTATTTCACAAACTCCCGATCCCGTCGACATGTTGCAAGAACCATCTACACTACGAAGTCGTCAGGTCATTTTTAGAATGGAGTTGTCAAATCTCGAGGATGGTATCGTCGACGCCCCTGTTCAGCTACGCAAAATCTTGGAGGATGGCTGTCATTCAATACACACGGTCCCCGGTGGATTCGACGATCAAGATGGACATGAAAAATGCACGCGATCACGTCTTTTCCTTGACATATTTGCCTTCCACCGTCCACTCACTAAACATTTCTTTCACATTTCATCATCGATTAATTTGAACTCAAGCAAACCGGACGATTCAGAGGCATCGTGAATACGGACAATATCGTTGCCATCCTTCACCATCATTGGGTCCTTTGCGACGGTTACTATCCAGAAGAGCAGCAGCGACTCCAGCACGTAATTATGAATATCTTCTGTTCATCTATCACGGCGCTAGCCGAAACCGTTGTCGAGTCGACCTGTTACTTTGCTGTTGAGTATAGAGACATTGAACTGTATGCACTCAGAAACAGCGAGTACCTGGCCGGTGTCAAGCTGGGCATGCTTGTCCAGCTACGTCTTCTGAAGGGGATGCGGAACCGTGGTGACCCGTCAGTTTCTCCGACCGAATGAATTGACCCTATAACTGACTGCGTTACTCTAGACCTAAGGTCAAATTTACGGAGCGCCGTGACACCCTAAGCTTTTGTCTCATCAAAGATATCTTGAGGCTCGCATTCAGGGACATAGCCTTTGCAGGCAAGTGGATCCGCGATCCCCAGGACCATCCACAGGACGTCTATAACGTCCACATCCCTGATCATCTTCAGTCCGTACCTATTGAGTGGGCTGAGAAGTGGAAGAAAATGCCCCTGCTCCCTCGGCGTCAAGGGGAGCGCACCGTCGTTCAGTCCGTGATTCGACAGGGAAGGTCTACACTTCCCCTAAGCTGGCCTCACAGTACAACCAGATGTCATCGTGGAATCGCCGCCTGGGAAGATCGTTTGGCATGAAGGAAACCTTTGAATTTAAGATGCTTCGCCGCGGCGCCGCGGCAGCTCTGCCAGGTAAGTCTCTGCCTGGCCCTGATCAGGAAACCCGTGGCCTTACTAACCCGGTACCAGAGGAGGTGCGCAGTCAGGCGATGGGGCACGTGAATGGCTCTATCTACGAAAGGAGCTACCGGAACCAAATCGTCGACGCTGATATTATATCTACTTTCCCGGAAACATCCTCGGACGAAGCCATCATGATACGTTCGCCTGGCTTGAGCAGCAACACAGTCGGATCTTCGATCTACTCGGCATCATTACGCAGATCCAGAGCAGCGATTTTCGACAGGGGCAACATCCAAATAGTGCCTAATTACTATCGCATCTTATTAATGCGAGCACGACAACAGCCTGGGCTTCAGTTAGCCCCGAAATCATCACCAGAGGACGGCCTTGGATGGCAGGAGCTGCCTGTTACCCACCTCGCCGTGGCAGCTATGGACAACAGCGAGCCCACCGCCGCTGATACGGAGGTGGCGCAACGGGAGCCCGACGAGGAGGTGGGATAGGGAGGAGAACGGCGACGATGAGGCAGATTCAGATCTGTTGTAATAGAATTAGTTGTACAACAACAGGCTTCGCGTCATTTGGTCGCCGGCGAGGCCGTGAGAGTCGTAGAATGGAATGCTCGCTAGTGCCATACAAATTGTATGTATGTGCGGAGAATGGAATGCGCAAGTGCACCAAAGTGCGATTTTGGCGTTTGCACTTTTTGGCTGTATCTGCTGCCATATCAATGCAATCCACATTGAAGTTTCCGAGCGAGTATGCCAAGAGGCTGGATTCATCTTTGATCGGTTCCTCATGTTCGGAAGTTGGCCATCCGATCATATGATTGGAGTTTGCAGAGTCTTAGCCACCTTCCGAGCTATTGAACGGGATAGTTTGAATCATAGTCATGCTTCTTCGGGCAAGGTGGAGCAAGGTGAGTCCCAGGGAGATGACACGAGCTCTGGGGTGAATCTGCCAAGGTTGTCCAACTTCATGCGGCTGAACGAGCTGAAAGCTCTCAATTAAGTGTCCATCGCTTCAGCCATTTTACACCTGTTATCTCTAGTTCATCTTGCCATTCGATTCCAGCGTGTAGCGTATCCCCGTTAATCTCGCAATTTCCGCGTTCAACACAAAACACTTGTGCTGTCGGTGTCCCAAAAGGCATATCGCGGCTGAGATCAGTCACCAGCTTCCACCACCCCGGGACTTTTGTGCCATCAGTTGAGTTGGCCCAAAACAGACACCACATCACCAGCCCTGTTTTACTGGATCCACTGCCTACCTTGTGTCATCTCCTCAATGCATCCAATTTCCGGCCAAACCATATTCGGCTTCTACGAGCCGGGCCAACGTGTATGGCACCTTCCTGAACTGGGTCAAAGCTCAAATCCCATCGACAAGAGTCCAGTCAAATTACCTCGTGTTCTAGGGAAGGATGAACTAGAGCACTACCAGCATTCCCCAATCGATGCAAGTAACCAAATAAGACTCATTGAACTCCTGCCACCAAAAAAGGCATCGGCAGGAAGAAACAGCGTTGAGCCCCTTCGCTGCAAAATTCTTTCGCCCGCTTTTCACCAGACGCCAGAATATGAGGCTCTATCGTATACATGGGGTAACATGAACAGGCATCTACCAATCTCTGTCATCATAGATCAGTCAGACGACCAAGCCTTGCTTGCAACCCCCCAGCTCATAATGGCATTGAAGAGATTGCGACTTCCATCAGCTTCAAGACTTCTTTGGGTCGACCAACTCTGCATCGACCAAGATAACAATGATGAAAAGGGGCCACAAATACAACTCATGGGAGACATCTATATGAAGGCCCAGAGGGTCGTCATATGGCTAGGGGAAGACCATGATCATTACATACATCAACCAGCGTTTCGAAAAGAGGCAGATACGGAACTACTCGCAGACATGATCGATATGTTTACCAAAGCCTCAAGTCGCACCTCCACTGACGATCTAAAACTGGCTGAGCAGCTAGTTGATGTCCGCCCTTCGTACCACATCAACAGCATTGAGCAACGGCGAATTGGGGCCATATATGAGATCCTTAGCCGGCCGTGGTTTCGAAGGGCTTGGATTTTTCAGGAAGCCAGCCTCGCTCGTGAACTTCTGGTCCAATACGGTCCACTGGAGGTAAAAATCGAAGACTTGAAGCGCTTGTTCGATGCTGTGTATTTGCTCGAGTTAGAAATGGGAATTCAGAGGGAGAGAACTATCGCCAGAAATACTGGCGGGTTTGAGATGATCCAACTCATCCAGGACACTCGTCAGGGGCGTTTAGAGCCTGACTCGGCAGGCGTTTCTAGCAAATTCCTCTTGACCTTGCTACAGGTACTTCGAAGAGTGCAGGCTTTCGATCCCCGGGATTTAATCTTTGCGTTCCTTGCCTTCCAGGTAGATGAAGGAATCAAAGCAACTGCAGAGAGCTATCGCCAGACACAGGAACAAGTTTGGATGCATGCCGCAAAGTGCATCATCAAAGCCTCACAATCCCTTGATACTTTTGCCGCGCTGTCCGGGGATACAAAACGTCAGTTGCAGCTACCATCCTGGGTTCCATACTGGGCTGACTGTTTTCCATACTCACGGCCCATCGCAATGCCTGTTTCACGCTTTCGCGCCTCACGGGGCATGCCGCATATATGGAAGAAATCCGACGACCCGAAAAAGCTGCACGTCCGAGGGAAAATTGTCGATCGCATAAATGAGTTCCTTACACTTTCCCTCAGAAAATTCGCCGGAACTAGATCACCGACTCACTTGTTCTTGAGCTGGGGCATGTTGCGGCAATCAGCACAGCATTATCTCTTGAAATACCAGGGAATTCTCGGAGATCAACTTGCAGTAAAATTGGGTACGCTGGAGAGGGATTTGATGCGCACAGTCCTCGCGGACGGTGCAATGGGATCGGAACAGCCGCTTCATTGTGTCTATGAAATGATAGACGCGAATAATCACTCAGACACGGCACAAAAGCTTGGAAGCGCTGGAAAGAAGGAGGAGCTGACCGAGGAGCAGAAAGAGATACTGAGCGATTACGAGAAGCTCGAGGCTTTGGTGTTGGTCGCCGAAGAAAAGCGAGTATTCATGACCGACAATCTTCAATTAGGAATGGCTCCGTCTGCGGCCCAAAAAGGAGACCAGATCGCTATTATTCATGGGTCCAAGGTCCCCTGCATTCTCAGGGAGGTGGAGGGCGGACCTCACGAATACCGTGTCATTTCGCAATGTTACCTTGATGGTTGGATGTACGGCAAGTCACCGAATGATCGTCCGCACCCTCACAGCAAGTGGTGGGAAGAGCAGCAAGACGAGTTTGTCCTTGTTTAATCTTTTGGGTAGGTGAGTTGCTGCTCTGTTCTTATGAACTTTATGTGATAGCTTGAAACCTTCTGCGACGGATAGGCATTCCCGATTCCTTCGAGCTTTCGACAGCATTCGGTTATTGAGGGTAGAATTACACAAACGCGTAGAAAATTGCATGGCAACACGTCCAATGTAGCTACAGATCTCTAGGCTGGCTAAGGCCAATCGATGTAGTTTACCCATCCTCTCGCACTTACCTATACTTAGCTGTGTCTGCGCACTTCCGCTTCAGGCCTGTCTCGGCCTGGGGTGCTGCAGATGCCGGTAGTTGCCAGGCAAGATCGTGCTCAGGGGAGGAGACACATGTTGGCGCTGGAGAAAGGGGCTAGAGAATTTCGTGCTCCAGCCCCCCTCTCCATCCCCTTCTCTGCCACGAGGGACCGAAAAAGGCGGGACTACCATTCCCTAGCGACTGCCATTCTCTAGCGCCTCTAGCATTACCATCCTCCAGCTACAAGCCAAGAAAAGCAGCTCATGGCCACGTAGTCCACGGGTGCAAGAGGGGTCAAAAAACGGCGTCAAAGGGGTGCCGAAAAGGACAGCTATTGTCCCGGAAACGAGCGTTGTTGCGCAGTAAGCAGCTTTCTGAGGGAGCCAGATCTAGCCTCGAGGAAGCCCGTTCCGACCCAGGCGCTGCAAGATCCCAGCTCCAGAGAGTTCTTGCCACATAGAGGTGGCCGTTCTCGCCCCAGGTATGGCAGCAATCCATAACCAGAGCAGTGGTCGCAAAAGCTGAATCGGCGAATCGGATTTAGAATCGCCTAAGCAGCACCCATCAGATGGTCACTCGCTGTGCCTTGAACTGATCATTGGTGGCGTTGCACCAGGGAAAGATGGACACGGAGGTGCCCAGAGGTACCTAAAGCTACTTACACTATGAAGAAGGCACGCCTATGAGGTGCACGCCAGTCTGATGCACGCCCATGAGATGCACGTTTATGAGGTACATACCCATGAGATGTGCGCCTGTGAAGTACACGCCCATGAGGTACACGCCTATGAGGTGTACGCCCGTGAGGTGCACACCTGTGAGGTACACGTTTATGAGGTACACGCCATGAGGTGCACGCCTATGAGGTACACACCCATGAGATGCACGCCCGTGAGAGAAACGCCTATGAGAGGCACCCTATTCGGGGGGTTAGCCCCTAAATGTTAGGCGGTCGGTTGCCCTGGAAAGCACCCTCCATCCGAGGGGTTGGCCCCTAGAAAGTTTACCGAGATTTGTTAGACGATTCGGAATCCGATTCGATTGAGAATCGGCGCTAAATTTCGATTCAATTCGATTCGATTATTACGAACGCTGAACCAGAGAATGTGACATTTGGCACCATAAGGAGCAACTTCGGGCTCTAGAAGGCTCCCGTTTTAGGCTCCTGAGGTTGCTCATTTCAAGTGCCAAGGGTGCCCATTCAGGTGCCAAGGAGTTCTGAGATATTCGCCTACTGTTCTCTCCATTAGTACGTGACGGCGGTGTTGTGGGCGGCCATCACTCCTGCAACAATTATTGGCCTAGAAATGGCACTGCCAGTCGCATCGCTACGAGGCGTCTAAGACATTCAGGTAGCTTCGCAGTATGTAGTCTACGTAGTCTTTGAGAGAGCGGTAAGTGGGTGGACCTCAGCCCCCCGGTCGGAGCGATGTGACATTGAGATCACATCCCGCTGGCGTTGCGTGTCTGCCTGACGAGGCGTCCTGGACAGGTCCACTGCGACGGATACAAGAGCTTGAAATCGTTCGGTGGGTTCCTGATAACCGCAGGATCCACCCCGGCGCACCGCGGTATGAAGGCCGGAGCTGAATCTCACCACGGTGAGGCATTTTCTCCAATGGCCCCATCGTGCTCTCAGCTGGACCGGGCCTCACGCTGAGCGCTATCAATCTCCATTCCCGTCAATGAGAACGAACGGCCCCATTTTTGCTGGGGCTTCGGATGACCCGAGCATGCCAGCCATGTCAGTGCCTATTTTGAGCCTACTCCCATGAACCACTGCGCCACTCTTAAGCGGGGTATGGGCTGAGCGTGTGACATTTTTCTCCATTGGCCTGGTCGCAACGCAGTTTGCGACTAACCTAATTACTCCCTTGACCAAACCCAGTTGCGGTAGAGTTCGATGACGGGACGACGTAGTGGTGACGCAGCCAGTCAGCGTGCTGACGCGACCTTGGTCGACCACGGTGGAGACAGGAGGTGTGATGGATTGGTGGATGAAGTTTGAAGGGGAGGAGCAGGAGTCCTGCATCTAAGGCCGTCGCATGACCAAGTCGCCGGCGACCTGCCGGAACGCCGGGCGCTTCATCGGTATCAATGTCAGGGGTCGACGCACGAGTCAGACGGTTGACGAGATAATGCTGTGGGGACTAGGGGGCCTGGCAGGGGAGTAAGTGGAGCTCGGCGCAGCCTGAGGCACGAGGGGCCGGTGCAGGAAAGGTGGGAGAGGGGAAGGGAACAAAAAGAGAGGGAGAGAGTTGTTGGAAAAGCGGCGGGGGACGAGTGCGTCTTTATACCTTGGTGAAGGACCGGGCTGGCAGATGAGGTCGGGTCCGACGCCATACCTGCGGAGGCGGCGGGCGGTGAGGGCGGTCACGGGGCTAAACTGGATGCCGTAATTCACAAGAGGCATACATCTGTATTTTACCCGCGGAAAATGGTAGTCGCTCTACCTGTGACAAGGGGAGAGGGCAGCTGAAGCTGAGGCCGGCTCCATGGAGTAACCTTGAAGTTGGCGGCTGATGCTCTGATGTCCACATCTTGTGTTTACTCTCCTTTCCTTTGGTTTCTGGCTATGAGATGAGTGTGCCCCTAGTGAGGTTTAGAAGGCTGTTGGGCGGGGGCAGATAGCAGGATGGCGGACACATTCTCCAACCACAATATCAGTATCACGAGGTTTGTAGAAAGGAGGTTAATCGAAAAAGCCTATTGTAAGCTACTATGATGGCAAAGCTGCTTTATCAGCTTGCACAGGTAGCCTTTCAATGTAGTCTTCGCTACGTCAACTCGCCCAATCCTCACCAGGTAGTGCACTTTCCATATCAGTCACAATGACCACTCCATCACCGGACCATGTCTAACTACCCAGAGGCTGGAAGCCCCTTTAACAATCGTCTGAAGAGTCAACCACTGCGCCGCGACGTCGAGAGGCTTTTCTCTTCTCCTTCTCACCCCCCACATTCGAGTTGAAGCCGTTATTATCTAAAACAATGTCGCCCAGCTCTTCCTCGCCGCCAACTGCATAATGCTTGGGTGCAACGGCTCAAAGTCTCATCTTGTCACTTTTATTGACCATGCTGGGTGTCTGGAAGAAATTGCTGACGTCTTCGTCATACTCGTCGAAGTCAGATTCGTCTTTGAACTGGGTTTCTTCGGAGTCAGAGCCTGAGCGGCACTTTGCTAGGTTTATTAACGCAGCTGTGGTGTGGGAAGCGGTTCTGGAGCGTGTTTGAATGCTATTGCTAGCGTCGCTGTTCTTGAGCGGTGTTGCGAAGATAGGCACTCCGCAGTGGTCCGCCCTGCTCCAGATGGACCGATACGAAAGTATGTGATGCTGCCATTCTTATTTGCAAGCTCCGGAATCTTAGTCAAGCGGTCTTTGATTGCGCGAGGAGTAGGATCAGCTTCCTCAGCTCCAGTAGCTGCCCACAGTGAGCCCGAGTGTTAATAGACAGATTTTCGCAGGGACTTACGCCACGCTTTGGCAACTCTCTCCGTATCTAGCTTGATATTTGGGCAGATTTCGAGAATTTTCAGCAGAGGATATAAGGACGGAGTTAGTCAGACAATAGGGATCAGAGATAGTGGTGGCTCACGAGGTGATCCTGCTATGGATCCAGCTTGATGGGCATGGCGAAGGCGGCTTTTCAAACGTGAGCGAGGTGTCTACCTTTGAATCCTCGTAACCCTTGGTCCAAATCCCGCTAGCGAAACATGAATAGCTTGGAAAGAACTGCTAGGTATGAAAGGGCACTCAAGGCGGATGCAAGGGAAAAAGCTGGCACCAAACACTTCACAGTGGCGACTGTGCCGCCCCTATGTTTGAATACGTCAGCACCAGTGCGTAGACAGCCAACCTCAGAAACACATGCATGGCGAAAAGTCAGGTTCTGGGCCAGTCTTCTGCAATGTTCGCTGGAAAGGTGTCAATACTTGAGCAGATACCTTGCAAGTGCCTCAACCTGCAACTTCATGCGACCGCCATCTCAGTCCTGTTGTAAATGCTTTCATTCGAAGTCGAAGTAGCTGAGATGGAGCATCTTACGCAGACATGATTTTGGACATGATGAAGGAGTGTCAGATATTGGTGACGTTTGCTTGAAGCATTTCCGCACCGGGAATATGCTTGCCAACGGCCTTTCAAGGTAGTTTCCGGGCCCGCCGAACGACCCTCTAAAGCCACAGTGAAATCTGAATCTACTACCCTTTCACCTCGCAAAATCGCGCGAGCCAGAGCTTCCAACATCCGGGGTGATTTGCCATACCCATTCTCAGCTATGCTCACCCACCCTTTATGTACTGTGGTGGGGCCAATTGGTCACTAGCCCCTTATGGGCACGAGAACTGTCCCTTGGAGCATCTATTAGAGATAGCGAGGACACACACAGATAGCATCAAGCAAGCTTTCTACCCA
>Ga0335072_10003999_pt1 | contig 22068 bp, 19 predicted proteins | sample Lox_Sample_21_FD_206725 | JGI IMG/M metagenome (GOLD analysis project Ga0335072, IMG submission 206725) | Soil microbial communities from Loxahatchee National Wildlife Refuge, Florida, United States - Lox_Sample_2.1 | ecosystem: Environmental > Terrestrial > Soil > Wetlands | place: USA...
GCATATTCAGTGCAGACTCTTGGCAGACTTCTCATGCCAAAAGTTGTTTGACAATTGAAGGCCATCATAAGCACGGTATGGTAGTCTATGTCGCGGTCGCTGATAAACTCGATATAGGGCTCTACAACATCTAAATCGACTCTACCTTCTCCATTCCCTTCCATAAATCTGCTGTACGACTCTAGATACCGATATTTTCTTTGATCGACTCCTCTAGGCTTGTGAACCCAGGCCTGCCCATCCTTTGAAGCAATTCGATACTCCTCTTGGTATCGATGGTGCTCAAGTCTCTCGAGTCATCATCTATATTCTTAGGTATGTTGCGATCTGGCCCCAGCTTCCTCAACAGATCCATAACCTCGTTGTAACTGTACACCTGTGAAAAGGCGAAGAGACGCTCATTCTGCACGTCTGGCTCCACCAACGCGGCAACGTGCAGTCTACCAACATCCTTGACATCGACCATGTACTCAGATGGCAAGCTTGCGAAAATCGGCACCTCCTGGCCCTCCCACGCAGCGCGAATAAGACCACCGGACGAGGCTGGCTGTCGGGGGTCCAGAATCTCGCCCATTACATAGTTGGGCACGACGGTGTTGAGGACGAAGCCCGGCTTCTTCTCCTTGACAAAGTCGAAGCAAGCCTGCTCGGATTGGAACTTGCTTGCCCCGTAGACGGCCCACATGCGATCCTGGTCGTATGGGGGTGGTTTCCATGCGGCATCGACAGCGGCGTGATTCCAGCTGGACGAGTCAACGTGGACTATCTCGCGCGAATTTGGATACGTGGCGGCTATCGCGGACGAGGTGTAAACGAATCGTTTTATGCTCGGCTCCGCCGCGGCTAGCTCGAGGAGATTCTTAACCGAGTTCAATACCGGAGACACAACCACATTGGGATCTACACCGAAGCTAAGGTCTGTCGCGACGTGTGCGATTCCCGAGCAACCTTCGCGATGTGTTAGGCTCAATGGCGTCTTCAAGGATGGAGGGTCCCTGGTATCTGAGTATCGCTGCTCAAGCGAGACACGCTCTCGACACTGGTTAAAGGGTACTTTGAATGCATACCTTTCACGGCGTCGTCGAAAGCATGGCCTACAGTCATGTCTGGGACTACCACGGACTCGAATTTACCAGGGCCATGTCTCTTTTCGTAGACTTCAGTCATTAGCTCTCCCTTGGCCTCGCTCCTGACTGTTCCTCGAACTCTGTACCCCGCGGTGATCACTTGGTCAGCGACGTGAGAAGCTATGTAGCCATTGACACCTGTGATGAGAACAGTCGAGCCCTTCGGTATCGCCGTGGACGACATATTGCCACTTTGTGTCAGAGGAAGTGTGATTCTGGGTGAAGTAAACAAAAGTATCTAGTTGTAGAAGCTATGCAATGCTACGACGTCTCAAGACTGTCTCTGAGAATGATCGAACTCATATAGTTTGCGTCATTGTTCTTTTGAATTCAGCGATAAGCATTGATGTTACATCCCCTTTGGGTGGCCTTACAATAAGGGTCCTTTAGAATCGCCAAAGGTGGAGTTTTAGTCGGGAGTCCGACCACTGCGGGGGCCCAATTCTCACAGTCGGGGTTAAGGAGAACTGTCAGCATGGGCCGTACGCTCCGCATCCGTGTGGAAATAGTCCCATAAGACCGAAGCCGAAGCTGAAACGCCGTAATGGATGTGATTGTGCACCCTTGAAAATACTCTCCTGCCACTGGTCAATGTCCGGCCGTCGACTCCAATCGGGACACTTACCCGAACGCTTGATTCGTTCGGCGAGTCCATTGACCGCTGAATCTGCTGCCCAAAATTCAGCCTGGAAGTTAGTTGGTCCAGGCGAATGCTCGCTTCATCGAGCTCGCACGCCTGCTGGAGAAGTACACCAACATGATGCTGCTCCATGTATTAAATCGCTCAAAGCAGCATCGTTCCAAGCGCCGTATTCTCCTCTTCAGCCGTACCAGACGCGCTTACTGCGTCTCGAACCTGGCGAAACCGAAGACTCTCTAAGTTCGACACTCTGCATTGTTGACCTACTACATCATGAAGGCGTAGTGATTTCAGGCACGAGAGAGTGGACGACATATGAAGCTGTTTCGTACAGCTGGGGTTACCCTACGCCCACGCATACTCTGAAATGTAACAGCCAGCTCATGCCAATACTCGGAACGCAGTATCAGATGTTGCGCCGATTTCGACAGCCCGAAAGGCCCCGATATCTCTGGATTGATGCGCTTTGCATCAATCAAGCAGATGCGGAGGAGAAGGCAGATCAAATCGCCAAAATGTTTCTCATTTTTCGAAAGGCCTCTACAGTCCTTGTTTGGCTGGGCGAGGAAAGTCACGGAGAAAGATTTGCAGTCCGAGCGTGTCATCAGATTGCCGAACAGCACGAAGGCGTCACAGCCGGGAGCACGCCCTTGCCCGCTTGTTCGGACTGTCTCCAGCATTTCGCTTCTGGCATACATTCTCTTCTAGACCGACCGTGGTTTCGCCGCACATGGGTGCGACAGGAGATATTTGCTGCCAGGAAGATTTCAATTCATTTCGGGGACTTCATCTGCTCCTGGGAGGCATTTGGGGACATTCTGGAGCGCTGTGATCTCGCCAAGCTGTTACCGCCAGACGAACGGCAAGACCTTCCACGGGACGTGCTGGCTATCTCAAGTCTTGCGGGGCTCAAGAGGGCGTCGCAAGCCGAGCTTGGTAGACTGAACGTTGGAGACACGGCTCGAGGCTCCTTCCTCAAGATTGGCCTTCCGATATCGATGCACCACTATTTAAACCCAAAAGAGCAAGCTCAAGATGCGAGATCTGAACTTTGCGACCTAGCAGGCGTTCTGGCAAACTCTGGCCACTTCGAAGCTACGGACGACCGAGACAAGATATACGCGGTCTTGGGCATGACGAACGTGCAACCCACTGGCAAATCGGGAGAGGGCACTACTCAGATGACAATCAGTATCAGCTACTTGAAATCGGTTAGCGAGGTCTTCTAAGAGGCCACAAAGTACTTGGTCAATCGTGAAGGGTCGTTGGATGTGCTCTACCTAGCGCCCTACTATTCCCCCGGCGACCTTGAAATTCCAAGCTGGACGCCAGATTGGCGCAATGTTGCCTTGCCACTGCCATCACCGCACTTCCAATTCACGGGCAGATCCTCAGACCGGCAGAAATCCGGTGCAATTCAACATAGGTCCGCTGAAGGCGACCTCTGGATTGACGGGCCTTATTACCACAAAATCAAAGAGACCCCTTGGCAGGATGCGAACGAGCATGGCGTGCTGCGATCAAAGGGCTGGTTTTGCGGCACAATCGTACAACGTGAAGGATTGCTAGAGCTCGTGCCTGATGAACTACCTTCGCCCGCCGAGATCACTGACACATTCCCTGAACTGAAAGTTCCACGATGCAGAGCTTACATGTCTCTGCATATCATCAATCCACCTACAACTCTAGGCTCTGGCAGTGTGTTATGGCCCGAAATTGAAATTCCTACTAGTATGCAGTGGTTTCGTCATGCCTTCGTTCCCGAGCAAACACAGGTTCACGATATCATGGTGTTTTTACTTGGTGCAAGAACGCCGATGATCCTTCGGCCACTCAGCCAACAAGCCGCGCAATCCAGATTCCTCTTCGTGGGCGCAGCTTACGTGGCACAGGACTTCGTCAAAGAGATGCCATGGGCGCCAGAGCATGAGTCTTATAAGCGAAGGGCAGCCCGGGAGCGGAGGCAAGAAATCGGGCTGTCGAGGGAGGAAACCAACCCATTTTGGACCTTTGTCTCAAACCTACCAACATTTGAAGAGCAGACTTACATCTTGGTGTAAGACACCCGTCATTTGGATGCAGCTTAAAGCTAGTGTTGCAGGCGTGGCTTACTTGCTGTACATTGAAGCTATTGTAAGCCAGAACATCGTAGCTTGGAACACATTCCTTCCAAACGCGGTGACGGTGACACGCTCACAGAACCTTTCGGATGTACGCCGTCGTGCTGTGCTTACTGGCATGGGAGGCGTCGGGTATGACCAAATTTTTGCTAGCAGGCCGTGTTTCGGTTGCAATTCACGGGCTCCTGCACTTCAGCTGGGCAAGGACCAGCTATATCGTACGAGACAGGCACTCGACCGATAGGGGTTTCTTTACGTCTACAACCACCCCAGGTAGAACAGATAACAAGCAGTGCTTCCACAACCAATTCTATGTACACCTGCCTGCTGCGCGCAAGAGATTCTAGAAAGCGCATTTGTAGTCGCGAATGAAGAGGTGGGCCTAAGGGTGTTGAACATCATCTACGTATCACCGGCCTATGTTATACGAGCAGACATTGAATTTGGATACTATTGCTCTGGCCTTGCTGTACACTTTGAACATGACACTGGATGGCTCTTGATGGACAGCATGGCTCTTGCGGTCGGGTGGTTTGGGTGGAGATCTGTTTACCAACAGCTTCCAAGGCCGCTTTACTCCTGTCTAGGCTGATGTCTCGCGCTTTCGTTGATGAGTGTACCCACCTTCTGGCCGTGAAAACAAAGCCTACCGAGAAAGCTGTATTGATTCTATGAGTGGAAGTGTTATGCCGCTGGATTAAGTCCCCAAACGCTTTTCCCGTCAGTTATGACATTTTTGAGTCTGACCAGCACGCGCTCGGTAATTGTGTGCTCCTCAAGTCCAGAAGTCTAGCTTGGGGAGAATTTTGTCGCTCAAACTGCTTCGCTGATATGAGGGAAAATAGTTCTTCTCGCGACTAATTGTCGGCATCTCCATGGCCACTGAAGCTGCAGACACAGTCTATTGCAGCCTGGGGTGGTCTTGAAGAGGGAGATGCTGTTTGTACTTTTCGCAACCACCGGAACTCGATCGCGGTTCGCGATTTCTTGGCTCTAATAAATCGAGTCGTTGAATTGGTGATTTCCTAGCATGTTGTAAGGTGTGGTCGTTTCAAGGGAGCAAGGCATCTGGGGGCGCTTGTCAGTTTCTCTGTATCAGTAAGGGATAGGAGACGTACCGATGCTCGAGAAGTTGACGTTCACAAGGCCGCCCGATGGCTCGGACGACTTCAGACCAGAAAATTCGATCAGCTGGCTTGTCTTTAACTGTCATGCTACCGACCAACCCAGAGCCCGAACAACTGGGGTGTCGGATGCACAGTGCCGTTCTGTGTTCAGTCAGGGTACAGGTGTTAAGGATGGGGTAAGTGTTGAAGAGGTAGGATCTAAAGATTCAGCAGCTTCTAACCCATAGTTCCGGCTCGCTGAAGTCATCCAATAGCCTTGCCCCGTTAGATATATGGTCATAAGGGTGTCGAATGCAAATCCTCCTATTTAGGAGATCTCTAGCGTGTTCGGCTGTCTTGGCTGGTCGTAAGTAGCTTCTTCGGTAGTCATTTGAACCTGCATCATTTCAGGAACGAGCCACTTATGAATGACCAAGCGGAGATCCCGAAGGTATCTCTCGACTACTGCCTGTTTGATGACCACCCCCTCTGTTGTGATTGTGAAAGGTTCTGGATTCGGCTCACCAATTTGACAGTAAAAGGTAGAACGAAACGCAGGTGTGTCAGACTGAACTATTTCAAGATTTGGAGGACAGGGACAAAAAAGCGCTCTGAGTCAGCAAACACTACGAATGAATTGCCATAATGGATGCATGTCTTGTTAATTGAGAATATCACATGGATCCTGATCCTGATAAGTCGAATTCTCAAACGAGGACTGTTCGTTATTGGTGGCGATTCGACTACACCCCACCCCTGCCATTACTCTGACACAACCCTTAAACATTAGACGTTGGCACTGGTCCTCCGCGAGCCACGCAACTTCCAAATTGCCAATCATGCTCAACGTCGTGTGAGCAAGATCTTTGTCATGTATCCCCAATGACAAATGTAGGAAGGTGGCCGATCCACGGAGCTGAGGTCCACACTGGTGGCCATCGGTTAACTAGTCAATTCCCGTCTGCAAGACTACAGTAGCCTACCCAACCGTAACGTGTCCTAGGGCAAGTGGATTGATGTGGGGCCACAATCCGACCAAATTAAGAGGAGGTTACCAGATGATTCCTAACAAACTAGCATCCGGGAGCACGGTCAGCCTAGCTTAGTCCCGTGTCGTACTTTCAAGCGGCCGGTAAAAACGTTCGTGTGGAGGCAGAATGCAATTGGTAAGATGCACAAGCTCTAGCGCCGTATAGGGTAGGGTGGCCTTGTAACGGACAAGCACATGGATTAAGATTGCATGCCGCGATGGTGCGCTGCGGAGAAAGCTTTGTGCCTTCGTATTTTAGGGCATGCGGCCAGCGGCAAAGGCAGTATCACCCCGGATAAGCTGCAGACTCTCAATTGGGGTGGATAGCAGACCATTCAGCGCCACTCAGACCGCCGCTTGGAGCTCCTTGAGATTCGTTTCGACGTCTCGGACGAGACGATCGCGATGATTTTGCGACTTCCCCTGGGGGAGGAACTCCGACTGTTGTTGACAGTAATTCGAGGTTGGCCACTTGGAAAATCACTGGTTTTGATTCCATCATCCAAGGGCGTGGCTGTCCTGCAGCAATTGTAAGGCTGACAGTGGATGTGGTCTCGGTCGTTCTATCTCCGCTAGTCAAATGGGGAATAGTGATGGCTAATAGCCGTAGGCTGCTTAGATGCGCCACCCAAGCGGCAAGAGAACGCGTCGAACACGGTTTGGTGTCGTGATGTCACGCTGCCACAGCTCTTTTATCACATCTTCATTTCAAATGCGATCGCCTGCATTAACGAAGGGCTGCAGATCAAACCGAGGTCCAATGAATTACTAGACTGTACGGAGGTGCGGGGATTATGCTGCAGAAAGCAATCCCAGCACAACGCTCTCGAAGCTCCAGACATGCGTTCGACTTTGTACATTCGACATACCTGGCTTATGGGACGAGGTATTTGCACTATGCAGCAGCAATCTGCTCTTTGCGGCGCTGACCATCTTCGGTAGTCGGTGAGAGGTATTGGACTTTTGGTGGCGGGATTCCCAAAGCTGGCCTCGCACTTTCTAGTCGACCCTCGTCTTCGCTTTCACCCTTGTCAATTACCCTCTCCAGATACCCCCAAATCGCCGTTCAAGATTGGGTTCACAGCAGCTGCAACATGACGCACTGTGGCAAGGCTTCTTTACAGACGAGAAGTACCTTCCTCATCATACTTCGGCAGATGACTAGTGTCATGCACACGCAGTTCTCGACAGTTCCTGTCCTTATCGCAGACCAACCGGGGAAGCAATTTCCATGCTACAAGTCCGAATCAGCATCTCGATGGGCCCTTGCAGCCTAATCCCCATGAAAAGCCCAACAAAATTGTTGTTACATACACGATGGATCTTCCCGTCTACAATGAAGGGTGCGGCGCCTTCTTCGACTTCTTCCTCCGCAATAACTGCGCCCCTAAATTGTTCTAAGATAGCTTATCTGACTAAGAAATGTGCATAGTTTCTTTTCTTCTAGCCCCTTGGGGCGACCTTACCGCAACTAAGCTGATCCCGTCCCCGATATTTATCGACCCGCCTCTCTGGCACCTCAATTCCATCTGCGGCACACTCATCCTGGTTACATTGATCTCCACACGCTATAATCATCCCACCAAACGAAAGCTGTCAGATTTGGTCCTTCTGTGGGGTAAGGACTTATCTTCCATGGCAAACCCAATTCATCCTGCTCTTAACTCGACCTCGAAGAGCGTAACTGAGGGCTGATGAGGTGTCGCAAGCCGGTTGGCGATAACTAGGAGGCTTGTCGGCCTACGTACTTGCACACAGAGGGAATAAGGCCTTTTATTTCGATCCTGGCACAAATCTTCGGATCAGATGGCTGCAGATGGTAATGCAAACTGCAACCATGAAGAAGGCGACAATAATAACGGTTTCTGCGCCGGTGTGCTTGGCCCTCAACAGACCGATGTGAAAATGTTCAGCCAGTTGAAGCAAGGGAAATGCGAAAGAGTGGCGGATATTCAAATCTGGAGGTGGAAGAGTCACAATGGACTTGCATCAGACCAAAGACACAACAAAGAAACTGAACCCGGCCATAATGTCTCGGTAAGTGCGAATATCCTCCCTGTACCGTGCAGTGCCATGTTAACAGTCCGAAGAAACGCAGAGCTCAGAACCGGGCAGCACAGAAGGCATTTCGCGAACGCCAAAAACAAACCTGTCGAGATCTTGAAGTCAGGAACGAAGAGCTTAATACATCGCTGGGAGAAGCTTTACAAGAGGTCGGCAGACTTCGTACACTCGTTAACAGCATGTCATTGGAGAGGAAGACACACACGGACAGAATGTCACCGTTACGCGGAACCCCAAAGCCGTCAGTCTGCTCTGCCAAATGCGCCTCACAAGTTCAATCTGCACGCGGGCCTGCAGCTTCTTCCCATCGCCTAATTAGCAAGGGCAAGAATGGGAGAAGCTTTGAACACGTACCCAATGCACCTCACGTCCACGTTCACACCAATGCTTGCCTATTCAAAAGTACCGGGACTACAACTGGAGATCAACATACCGTCGAATTTAGCTCGGCCTCTAACGAACTCGTTGCCGCAATGAACCCAGCCAAGCAGGTTTGCATTAGTGCTGCAAATTCGTCTCCTCCCTCGATTCCTAATCACGGCAATTTGCATCCGAGTGGCCAAACACGCCAGGGCCTTGTCCCGGATTCGGCCCCATGGCTGCCCATGGACGCCACCCTGAGCGCTGATCAGCTGCATGCATCTACAGGCCTACGACCACTTTCAAATTCATCATTACAGGGAAAAGAGCCATCTATTCGAAATTTGATGAATTACCCGAGTTGTTCACTGCAACAGGGTTATGACTGCTACAACACGGAATCGTCCAGCTTCGCCTCGACCCCACTCATAGACGGAGACCCTCTGGACACATCTCTAACCTCGCCTAATCTGACTCGCGGCATCCTTCGGTTCTGTGCGGATGCACAACAATTCCAGTCTCATTCGACTAACGCTAATGGCTTTCCCGGTCAATTCCAGGCTGCTTTTGAAGCACCAGCTGCTGACCTTTCTGAATTCACGATTCCTTCTAGTTTCGGATTGGGCGAATTGGATTGGTTTGAGGCACCCCTACTGAACTGGGCGAACATGTGTGTTGACACCTCTGATTCAGCTGGACCTTGCTTGACCGGCTGTGGGTCGTGGGGAAGGGGCCTGAAGCCTCATCCTTTGGCTTTGCAATAGGATTGCGGAGAAACTGGCTTCTCATGATCGTAGTACTCCTAAAGTATTCTGGAAAATGGGCAACGCCCGCGACTGAAGGCTAGAAAGGCTCACACTGACGCTCTCGGCGGCTGGGCGGACCGAGAGGGTGTGCGGACAAGCGCAAGCGAGCCGAAGTCTTCCTCGCCGTCATCTTCGAACGCTAATGCTTCGTCCTCTGTTGTTCCGTCTTTTGCTGGGAGTAAGTCTGCCCAGTGGATGGTTTGTGGGCGAGATGGGCTGTTAGACTTGACGTCATGAGATGACTGGTCGATGTCTATGAACTCATGCTTGAGAGTCTCGGCGATGTGTGAATGACCGAGGAAGACACGAAGATTGCGGTCCTTTTGTGATGCTCCATCCATGCTCTTTCGTCGAGCAATACGAATGATGCGGTTGGCTTCTTCAGTAGATAGCCTTCGTTTTCTGCCGTCAAGGCTGGGTCGACTTGGACTCATGAATTGCATTGAGAAAGGCATGTTTGGAAAAAGTGTGGACGAGTTGGATTGTCTCTAGTTGCTCCAGTATATCTCAAATTGATAATCTGGGGAATTAAATATTCCCCGACCCGAGCGGAGTATTGCGCAATAACTTAATGCCGGGCAAAATGTTCAGGCCCTCAGCTGACCGTATTGGTTTTGAGAAGGCTTGCGGTTGTGGCTGAGCTTGGCGACTTGCTTTTTTTCAAGCAAGTACAAATCTGGACGACTCAAATGTCAACAGTTATGGAACGTGGGAACTCGAATCTCAATTCTCCCCCACGATGGAGAAAAGACTTCTAACTTGTATTACACGTCGGAGTCATAAATTGATTGATAATGCCGGTGGGAAAATCAGCAATGCTCTTCCCGTTGAGTAATCGGCGATAACTCCGAGATCGATCACGCCATGCATCTTGGCTGCAATGCAACCTATCGTTGTGTTATAGGATTCGCATATTCCGTCCATGGTAATATATCCCACTTTGTACAATCCGAACCAACACCATCCCGCGTGTCCTCAGATTTTGAAAGTAGAGCACTGCGGATGGGAAGCTTTTGACGCGAGCGGCGCCCACGGACTCAGATACAGATACACAAGCCATTCGGGTGTGAGTAATCTGCCTAGCCAACCAAGGATGTGCACACGTGTTCCCGAAATGTTTTGCACACCGCTTATCCCAAATCCTTTCTCTCAAGGGACGGCAAAGGATCGTCACAGCACAGGCACCAATGGACGCCAAGGATGCAAATGCTTGAAAAATCGGCCAATTGGCTTGGCTACTAAGTTTGCGGCACAACCATCCGGCGCAACCTTTAGAACCAGTAAGAATCTTGACTAGCATGACAGAACCTTCCCTCTTTCGTCCTCTTGAGAAGGCCTGGCGGAATCTGTGTTGGCAGGTGATAAATGAGCTGGCGGAGATCACCGAGCTGTCCAGGCAAGAGCAACTTCGAGGTGAGGCACGACAACTTTCTCAGGCACACAAACACCGAATTTTGACCGTGCACACCCCAATTTCAAGTTGCCCGCCCCCGCCAAGAATGAATAATTCCCAGCAAAGACCGAAATATCTCCATGGAAGACTTCTCTCGATCCAAAGAGCATCATGTGGCCCTAATCCAACCTGTACAGTCGAGTCACTTGGTTCCTCGCGGACCATGAAAGACAAGTGCTGTCGGTCTCACTCACGACTTCAAAGTCCCTTGGCAGGGCAGTTCATTTTTCCACCACTCCTCTGCCTAGCCTTTCCTGTCTCGCTGGCTATTTTGGCTCGACCTCTACGTCACTTGATTTGCTTCATAAGTCTGTCACGACTCAGTCACCATGACAGAAATATCTCATCAAATCCACCTCCCACCTCCCGAGCGAGGTTTGATTCTTGAGATAAAATTGAGTCGGAAGCTTCACCCGTTCCAACTTCTCGTGCCTTCATCAGATGCAGACGCTGTCTCACTTTGTGTCCAACTGATGACGACTTCTTTCCTGCTTACGGTGGGGTACTAAGTCTGCTCGGGACTTTTACCCCTGTCACTTCCCTCTTCTACATGTTCTTCGATGTCAGCCTCGGGAACTCGGAGGTATCCCGTCTTAACCTGCCGTATCTACCTCGAGCCCCTTGTTTCTCATAATCAATGATCTTTAGTGTAATCCAGACGTGCATCAGTTGGCTTACCTATTTCATCGGGTAGGAGTCATGCAGAGTACCACCAATCCTATGCTCGCGCTTATACAACATCCTGTGCCCGCGGTCGGCATGAAGTAGCCTTTTTCCGTTACTATATGCAAAGCCCCTCATCGCCATGCGTTCCATGAAATGGGAAGCAGCTCCCCCAGTGGCTGGACGATGAGAAGTCCTCGGGCAGCTTGCGAGATCCATCCCTTAAGCAGCAGCAAAGCTGCAATGCCGCCCGAGGAATACTGGTCGCCGAGGTTCTAAAGCAGTTATTACCGATGTCTTACATGTGACTTTGAAGTATTAAGTCGCAGATTCGGGGAGCGATGATTCACACCCTCATGTGGTGCTCCCTGCAAGTACTTCGCAGAGTCGGGGCTGCGAAGGAAACCGATATGAATCCAACTCATTACGCGTTGCTACGTGCAATGGCAGTGGTGTGGTGTCATGGTAGGATAGGAAAAAGCTTCCTCTTTAGCAGCCAGGCTACAACCAGGACGTGCCACAGCTCGTAAGAATGCAGCATTTCGCCTCTCACCTATTGACCTTACCTACCAGTTATGCAGATATCACCGAGCTTCGCAGTCCGGGATGGGCAGTCGTTGTCGCGTTGGGATAACTGGAGACTGGTACCCTCCACCTTACCGCTAAGACTTGTCCACGATGAACAACGCGTACGATGACTAACCAGAACCTCCATGTGGCCACACTAGAGACAATATGAAGGACTGCGAAGCCTGCCAACCTTCCTGCAAGGTCTCTGTTGCGTGCAGCAAACAGGTACGCATGTATTTTTGTTGTGGAAGCACTGCTTATCCATCTACCTGAGAAGAGGACATCGACACATGTTCGTTCGACCTTCCTTGCCTCTTCGCCACCTTGTCACCTGGGCCTGCCCAGCTGAACCCATCTGCTACCTCTGTGTAGCGGAACCTTTCAGCTATCTCTGTGTAGGTGAACCCTCAGCTACCTCTGTATAGCCGAACCTGTACGAACCGGCGAGTAGTAGCCAAAACGCGGCCTACTCACAACAGTCTCAACGCCCCCAGTGCAGCCACTACTAAGAACCTTCGATCTATTACGATTCGAACCCATAGACAATCAAAGAGCAAGTCGAACACATACGGGATTCAGGAAGATGCGAGAGCCTACGATAAATTACGAGTTGGAGGCGTGACCTCGAAACCGGAGTGCCACGAGTGCTGACACCACAGACATCACGCCCTCTACCTAACGGATAGAGGTCGTTGAAAGGAGGGTAGGTTCTTCTACCTTCGTCCGATCTTGATCCGAATCGTTATCGTGTGCCGCGAGGAGTCGTACTAAGTATTGTTGAACCACGACTGATTATATCAGTGGGTTGACATTTATAATGGTGACAAGGTGGGAAAGCTTGGAGATTTTCGCAAGGGTTTGAATAACTGATATGCAGTCAATACCATCAAGGCACAGGCCAAGACTGTATAGGTTTTACTCCCCGAAGGGTTCCCTGTACGTACTATACGTTGAGCCTGCTAGGTGTAGGAATAATCCATCAAAGCCACCAGATTGAGCTACTTGCCATTAGCGGCGTGGGTAATGCTGAGGAGTCTTTGGGGGAGGTGACCGCATTTCAAGCGCCTAACTAACTTTCCTTCAGATCTTGGTCATTTCCGCCTCAAAAGTCTCTCCACAAGGTAAGTGCATTCCAATCCTGTTCAGATGTTGAAGACTGCCATTACCTGCCAAGCAGTGAGGATAATGAGGATTGGCTTAGCACGTAAAAGTCCAGTAGTAGCTTCTGGTTTACGAGCACGCCTTTTCTACCTTTTGGCTTTGCGATTTCGGCCGAGTCTAGAACTCTTACCCTGCGGATTCATGGAAAAGAAGTTGGGTTGTCCTGTAAAGGTGCATGGCCCCGCTCTGAGAAAGCTGGAAGCTTCCCCGCAAAAGTCGGGGGGATCACGAGGGGATAGGCTTGGACAAGACTTCGGTTCCAGGAACGGGACTACCTGCAGCGAATAACATGATATGCAAAGCTCTGTTTGGTATGCTGAGTTGCGGGGTTGGGAAGAGACGTTCGTCTTTCGATATCCGGTCGAGCGAAGTCTTGAAGGACACCCCACCCTGGATTGTGTCGTGTCAAAATAATCTACAGAAGCTCGTATTCCTCATTTCACAGTGACCTCTATCTAGTCCATATCAGTAAGCTACGTACTCACGATAGATTTAAAGCCATGAAAGCCCTCGTGTACAACGGTCCCGGGAAGATCGCGGTAGAAGACCGCCCCCAGCCCAAGGTCGAGCAGCCTTCAGACGCTGTGGTGAAGCTGACCCGTACGACAATCTGTGGCACTGACCTGCATATCATCAAGGGCGACGTGCCGACAGTGCCGAACGGACGAGTTCTTGGCCACGAAGGAGTTGGCGTTGTGGACTCGGTTGGACCAGATGTGAAAAATTTCAAGAAGGGCGATAGAGTCCTGATTGCCTGCATCACCTCCTGCGCTACATGCACGTTCTGTCGTAAGTCGATGCTGGAAATGTGCAAGAATGGTGGCTGGAAACTAGGCCACCTCATCGATGGCACTCAGGCAGAGTATGTCCGCATTCCTTTTGCCGACAATTGCCTGTATAATGTACCGAAGGGGGCCGATGAAAGATCTTTGTTGGTTCTGAGCGACATCCTACCCACCGGCCTTGAAGTTGGAGTCCTGCGAGGCGGTGTCAAGCCTGGCTGCACAGTAGCCATTGTTGGTGCTGGTCCAGTAGGACTTGCTGCCTTGTGTACGGCGCAGCTATACTCGCCACGGAAGCTGGTGATGTTCGATCGCGACGAATCGAGGTTGGAGGTATCAAGGAAGATGGGAGCGACACATACGATCAACCCTAGTGCAGGGCAAGGTGTCAAAGAGCTGGCGAAAGAACACTTTGGTGAGATCGACGGTTTCGATGTTGTGATCGAGGCTGTCGGAGTGCCCGCAACGTTTGAGATGTGCCAAGAGCTGGTTGGCGCAGGCGGCACGATTGCCAATATTGGCGTCCACGGGTCCAAGGTAGACCTCCACATGGAGAAGCTGTGGGCGAGATGTATCAGTAAGTGGGCCTGCTGCCGAGTGAGATGCAAACTTTAACGAGTGGGATAACCAGAGATCACAATGGCACTAGTCGGGACCACTTCGCTGCCGATGCTGCTCGATCTTTTCGAAGCTGGAAAGCTGAACATCACGCCCATGGTAACACACGGTATGAGAGCCAGACGCTCGGACATCCTGAAACAGTCTGCTAACAAGGAATTTTCCCCAGACTTCAAATTTGTAGACGTTGAAAGGGCATACGAAGTTTTTGGTAAAGCGGCGGAGACAAAAGCTTTGAAGGTCAACATCGAGATGTAGATCGTGATAGGAAGCCAAGCTGCGAAGCCGGCACCGCATGAAATTATCTCGGAATACGAAGAGATGGATAATCTTGGAATATGAAAAGAGGGATGACCTCTTCTGGACATTGCGAGCCTGGTATGTAGTAGGGCAACGCTAGACTTCGTGTGACTTCAGGTTCCGTCTAGTGTTGCACAAGCCTTCCGTGGCAGTTGGTAATCATGCATGTTTCTTGAGTGTAGAATTGAGCAATTTGCCACACACGTAACTGGCGATCACAGTAATGGCCGGTTATGGTAAAGAAAAGAGGATTTGCCATTAGAGCCGGCCAAAACCCAGAGGTGGCTCTTTTGGCCCTGGTTCACCCCCGGCTGGCCTTAACGGAAAGGGCTTGGTAAAATGCGCGGGAAACCTTTATCGGGGCAAAATAAACAGCGCAGTTGCGTTCGCCTTCTCGAGTGTTATCGACGTATCACAGCTGTCTGATTCCAGCGTCGCACATCCTTACAGACAGGTGCAGGCAAGTCAAAGTCTTTTGGCAGATCATCAGAAGTCTTTAAAGATGGCTCTCATTCTCTGTTGTCCAGTGTCTGAACAATCCAATTGTATCCCACATTACTTGCTACAATGTCTGTGTCCGCAACAGGTCTGGCCCTCGCAGCCGAAGCCGCAGAAGACTCGAAAGGAACAAATGCAGAGCTCGAAGCTGTCTCTACGCCCGACGATGTCCACCCAATCGCTCCCGATCAGTTCGATCCGAGGTATGAGACTACAAGATGGGAGATCTGGGCTTATTATGCATACTATATCGGCAACAATGGGTTGACCCTGTTCAACTTTGCCCCAACGGCTTTTCAGAATTTACTCTACGAGCAAGCCGGCAACTCTGGCCTCGTACGCTTCCTCGGTCAAGATCGTGACATCAACAGTATCGTCCTCCTTGCGAACGGCATATCCTTTGCGATACAAGTCGTCCTCTTCCTCGTGTTAGGCTCCTTCGCCGATTATGGCACCTGGCGACCATACATCCTCATATTCTGGTCAATTGTGGCGTTTGGGCTAGGATTCGGATGGCTCGGCGTACACACAGTTGACAAATGGCCTGTAGCGACGGGTCTATACATGATCGGCTTGATCGCCTACCAGATGTGCATCACCTTCTGGACTGCTGCATTCCCAGGTCTAGCGCGCAACACGCCCGAGCTGCGCCTCAAAGCAGAACAATATGAAGCCGGTGAGATCAACCGAGAGAAATACGACTTTGCGGACATGATGCAGAGGAATCGTATACAGAACGTGGCTTTCATTGTGCAGTCTGCTGGGGAGATTCTGATCCTGGCTGTCATTGTCGGTATCATGTGGAGCCTGAACGTCAACGCTAGCACAGCGAACAACAACTGGGGTCTCAGCGTCTTGATCGCCTTCGCCACCGGTGTCTGGCTTTTGCTGGCCATACCGCTGTTCGTCATTGAAAAGAGAAGACCGGGCCAGTCATTGCCACCCAACATGAACATTGTCAGTGTTGGATTCTGGCAACTCTACAGGGCGTGTAAACAGATCTGGCGATTGAAACAGAGCTTGCTGTATCTTGTTGGTGAGTTTTGGCTAGGTCGAAAAGACATAACATTTTCAACTGCTAATCAATCATCTCCACAGGCTACTTCCTTCTCGGCGACTCTTTGAATACGACTGTGACTGTTATCGCAACGCTTCAGAATACGGTCGTGGTTTTTAATACGTTGACGCTTACATACCTTCTTATCGTTGGTATTGCTGCTCAGCTCGCCGGCATCTGGGCATTCTGGACAATTCAAAAGCGTACGTGCCACGCGTGACATTTGGCGCAGTAGCTATGACACTTGGCGCATGCTGACACCTCTCCCAGGCTTCGGACTCTCCACAAAAGTCATGTTTAACGCTGTCATGCTTGGCATCATCGTCCTCGATGCGTGGGGGATGATCGGTATCTGGACGCAGAAATTTGGGTTCCATAACGAGTGGGAATTCTGGCTTTATCAGGTCTTCTATGGCCTCTTCGTCTGCCCTTGGTACTCGTACTCCCAGATCATGATATCTGAGGTCACACCGCGTGGGAAGGAGTTCCTCTTTTTCAGTCTGTTCAGCATCATGGGGAAAACGAGTGCCTTTATAGGCCCCATCGTGAGCTCGGCAATTATTGATGGGAGTCCGTCCCGGAACAACAGTCTACCCTTCTACTTCTTGTTCGGGCTGAGTGTACTGAGCATGCTATTACTGGCAATTTTTGTGGACCTGAAGAAGAGTCGGAAAGAACAGGAGGAATTTTTGGCAGAAGAGAGAGCAGCGAAGGAGAGGAGAGCAAGCGTTGTTAGCGAGAAGGCCATGGTTTTCAATAAAGCCCAGATGATGAGTGATGGGGAGGAAATACACCTGAAGGTGTGACCTTTGCGAAAGATATAGACTATCAAGATTATGTATGCTGTCGTTACTCTCACTGTAGAGAATGGGTCATGACATTTTGGATCTTCTGACCATATTTCAAGAAAGTCGCTTAAAGCCATGCAGCTCTAGATTCGATTTTAAGGGGCTGGGATGACCGAAGCGGAGCTTTCCCTAAACATTCCCTAGGTTTGTAGGAGTGAGAGGGCCGGAACAGTCCTACGTAGAAGCAGAATCATGTCTTTATCTACCGCGTTCCATAAGCCCCAAAGCTCGGCGCCTACTCTGTAACTGTTCCACGCCGGGGATAAATCTGGCCCTCTCGAACTTTTCTGGCCAGGTACACTCTGGAAAGTGGACTGGAAAGACTAATTTCCGGATTGAAGCTCATGGTTGTAGGACTAGTTCGAAAGCCACGGAGCAAATGCCAAACACATTGCAAGACAAGAAAAGCTGGACAAGATTTGAAAGGCACACGCCTAGGGAAATAGCGGGGTGAAGGTAGGCCCAGTCACCACCGGGTGCAAGAAAAGCTCGATAAGGTGATTGGCACTCCAGCCAACCTAGGAGCTACTACACTTCAACTCGGATGTTGATGGTCAGCTAAGCGCTATTCAGAGATGACCTCTAAGTCGTTAATGGGACGAATAGAGCCGCAAAATGGAAACCCTTTACCGAGAAAATCACTGTCCCGACGGACCCTCAACAAATCTCGTCCAACAACCAATTGACCTGTTCCTTAATGGGCCAGCCTAACGGGCTTCTTACACGTTAGCATAAACGGCCAGGCCTATTGCCCCATTAGCCAGTTCGTTGTTCAACAGGCCGCAGGGGGGATAATTACGCCCGCAAGAACAGCACCCAAAGCCGCATCCCCGCCTAGGCGTCCCCCCCACAGTGACCTATTTCACCCAAACCATCCCCACCGACTTTGCGATTAAGACTACTCCACCGTAACACGCTTAATGACCTGCTTTCATGAGCAGAAGATTCAACAAAGCCCTTGAAGACCTCCGTACTAAAAAGTTCGCCTTAGTTAACATTTAGGTATTCAGAACCTTGTCTATAGCATTCGAAAAAGATACGTTGTGAGCTGTATCACAGGTACGCGGTACAGGTGATCATTATCTACATTTACTTCCCTACCAGCGAGGCTGGCGAGTTGCCAGCGATTTGGTCTAGGGACAGCAGCCGCGACGGTACCATGGCAAGCCCCGGCAGCCCTGGCGTAAAGGGCCATTCGAGTCCCGAGCGGAGTTAAATCTCCACTGCGAGCCATCACGGTTCAGTCAAGTCTCAGAGAGTTACAGACACTTCCCTGTCTCCCCTTGCGCTACAAACCGACGTTAGGTGCATTCTTTCGGAAGCGACATATGTGGGCAGATTGTGAAGGTCCACAAACGCCCTTTATGGCAGCATGCATTTGACCACCTCACTGGCCACCGGTCTAGGCGGTTGACCTGTGATGAAGGACATACGTGCATGACCTACAACCATACGGGTGTACGTCCTCGGACCGTGACGATGTTGGATAAGACTTATGGATCCTGATGAGCCATTTTGCGGTAACCGTATAGAAGCGTCAAAGCATACACTGATATGCCAACACCTCGCTATAACGAACCTCGATACAGCGATATTCGCGTCTTTACGATCGGTTATGCAGGGACGCGGAAATCTTGTATGAGGGAAACGATATTCGCGTTATTCCAATATCGTGGCGAGTTTGGGGGGATTTTTGCGGGCATCGTTATGACAATTAGGGGTCTGTGCCTAATTGGTAACCCTAAAGTCCAGAAATTGAAAGTGAAGATACCTTTAGAATCCAAAACCTCTGGGCTTCTTACGCTTCTGAGCGCCAAGATGTGATTACTCATCTTATGCTATTACGATGATCCCAATTTAACGATACGAATGATTCCGCCCGAGTGGATCGTTATAGCGAGGTTTTACTGGTAGAACAAGTGCATAGGTTCGCTGTACTTTCGTCACTGGGTCGGTGCGGGCCGAGGAGCATCCAAATCAGCAAGTTTTTAGCATCCTCCCAATCATCGACGTGGCGGACAACCGTCAATAACAGTGTCGTCAATGTCAAAATGCACAACAATACAGGAATGGGGCATAGCATGACCCCAAACGTGTCATATCAATAGCCTGGGGGCTTGGAACCCAAAAGCTTTCCGAAGCCAAGCTTCCCTGCTCATCTTCAGGGGGAGCACCCAGTTGTGGCAGTCATCCACGGTTGTTCGATTCTGACAGTCCATTGCAAGAGCAGGACAAAGGTACGATATTGGCTTAGAACAGCCTCTTCTGGGTTTGATCGCGGTTGAGGATGAGCCACCAACATTACACTTTGTCTTGATCATCTGGTCGCGTCTTCGCCCTCGAAATGATCGATCGGCATTGGCAAAGCGTTGTGCAGGGGTATCTACGAGAACAGCACTACAGATTTCGGGCAGAGTCTGCATGGACTATGGGTTCGCAGACCGCACAGTCGAATATGTTGACGCAAAAGCTATCCGGTCGTTTTGGGCGTTAAAGGAAGAACATTCCTATTTCCTAGCGAAATGAGGGAACAGGAAGCTTTTCCATTCTTCCACCCGCCGCTCAGAGCTGGGGCGCAAACATGGGGGGACCCGGATTATGACTGGAGGCATGCTTCGAATGTCCTAAATGTCGCAAGCCTGAAATCGCGTGGATGGACGGAACAAATCCGGCGGCTTCCCCGGCAAGTAGATGCGCTCGGCTAACAGCAGCCTCATGTAGCTGCTTACAGAACGAAGCAACTGAATCAACAACTTCTCAGTCACATGGACCCGTCCAGCGTACCAAAAATTTAGGAATTCTGTGCCGACTGTAGAGCTAGTCTGGCTTGTGCAGCACTTGCTGGACTACCAGCCAATTGAGAATGAAGCCCCACGCTGCACAATCCTGGGGTAAGTCAATTGACCTCTGGGCCCCGCAGTTCGCGACTACTGCAGAGCCTCCATCCAGCTGGGGCTCCACGTGTTGGCCGCGGTGAGGTGCAGCATTGACTGGCTAGACCAGCAGTGGCAGCTCTCTCGGATTGGGCTGTGACTTGTCGCGTTCTGCCGGAACACCCTCAACCCATTTCAGGTCTAGGCCCGCGTCCTCTGCTCTCAGGCTGTCTAGACCCCTCCTCGTGTTTTCCGCCTTGTTCGTTCCACAGCCTTGTCTGGTCCAAAGCAAATGTACGAAGCGACAAGCAGCATTTTCAAACGAGACCGAAAGCGTATTATCATTGCAAATCTTTGGACCTAAGGAACACTACGATCATGAACAATGTTTGCTGTTTCAGTCTAACAACAAGGCGTTGCGCCCCAGCCTTGTAAGGAGCTGCCTAAGCACTTGATTGTACTTCAATCATCAGCAGCTCTCTGCATTGACAAGGGTGGCCTTGAAGGAGCTCCCGCTCCTGTCGGTACTAGTACCACTCTGGATGTCAGAGCTCCCAAGGGATTCTGCGATACTTTCTGAAGAAGGACTGACAAATGCTGCCAGAGATTGTCCAAGACATCACATATCCCTCTGACCCCCCAGCGGCGTCTAAAGTTTCGCTTATCAGGCCGCTCGTCATGTCTCGAGACTATCCATCTCAAGCAAACAGACGCAATGACACTCAAGAACGAAGCGAGAATCGAGGTCGTAGACAATCCTCCCTACTTTCGAAGCTGTTGAACATTCAAATGGGCAACTTCCTTGGGGTCTTCCAAGTCATAGAAGCCAGCGACGAGATCGCGGACCAAAATTGGTCCGATCGACTTCTCCATCAGGCACCCTTCTACCATAATTCAGATCGGAAGGTCATGGCGCAGACTTGTATCCACCACGCACTTCTCATACAGAAGTACTACAACATTGGCGAAACAAAAACCTGGGAATTCTGTCAACGCCTGTCTCAAGACAAAGAGGAGGCCGACGATTTCCTGAGAGAAGTCAACGCAGTCTATACAAGAAGATTCCCGCCGGTGGACTCGCGACACGGTGGTGATATATTCGATGAAGATCGCCACAGACGTCCAAGTCAATCAGGGCCGGTTCAGCAAGGACGACGGGGCAGTGCCCTTGCAAGGGAGGACCAAACCGCAAGGCCGTCCCAAGACCCTGTCTATTTCTTGCCTGCAGAGGATATAGATTTTGACGTGATCACACGTGATATCACAAAGTATGTGGGACAAAGTGCAAGGGTCCGGCTTGGAAAGAAGGATGTAAGGCTTCGTTAATGAATGAAGCCGAGGCCTAAGCTTACTTTGGACAGAACAGAGATGGGTACCTAATCACGGCCCCTCAACGACCAACAGTGGTAAGTCTCTGGTCATTACAACAACCCGCAGGTCCACCTGACACCCGGACCGCAGGAGATGATCGCAGCGCTTAAGCGAGATTCCAAGCAAGCCTCTACCCGACACAATGGAAGGCAATCAACCAGAGATCGCACATCATCTGATGTTGGATGGAGTCCAGACGACCTTGTAGACCGTCTTCAGGACATGAGGATTGTCCGTACCAACACTCGTGACAGGCCCATCGACACGCAAGAATCTAGGTATACTTCGGTTCGTTAAGCCAATTGCCCCCGCTTGGAACTTTTCGAGTTAACGAGCGTCATAGACCTCCAGGGAGCCCTATTCTTCATACTGGATGGATGTGACCATTGGGGAAACCCGTGAGAGGGTCACAGCTTTTGTTGATACCGGTTCAGGCGTAAGTTGTATCTCTTGGGACTTTTGGGGTACGTTGGGAGCTCCTCAATCGCCGTCGAACGTGCCAGGCCTAACCGCTAACAACGAACCACTGCAACTGTGCGGTGTCAGCACGCTACCTATCAGCTGGAAGGACCACGAACCAAGTCTGGAGGACTTCACAGTCGTCAAACGCCTGTTCACCGA
>Ga0335072_10004000_pt1 | contig 22067 bp, 21 predicted proteins | sample Lox_Sample_21_FD_206725 | JGI IMG/M metagenome (GOLD analysis project Ga0335072, IMG submission 206725) | Soil microbial communities from Loxahatchee National Wildlife Refuge, Florida, United States - Lox_Sample_2.1 | ecosystem: Environmental > Terrestrial > Soil > Wetlands | place: USA...
CGACTCACCGGGCGATGGGTCCCGAGGGACGCGCTGCAATCGGGCTCGGTGACGGAGTAGTCCGCATCTCGGTCGGGCTGGAAGGCACCGACGACCTGATCGCCGATATCGACCAGGCGCTGAGCTGATATGTAGGCGGTTCTGTCAAGTGGGCAGGGAAAAGCGGCGGCCGCAGTGGGTGTGTGGCCGCCGCTTTTCGTTGACTGGATGGAGTCTGGCGGTCAGGTCGAGCGTGTCGTGTCGACGCGTGTCAGTCTGATATGCGCGGGTTGGCTACCGCAGGACGGGACTTTCGAGTCGGAGTGGCTGGCTGTGTCTAGCACCGGGCGTAATGACCTGTGCTGCAGGTCGATTGCTCATAGCTCAGTCGCGGATCACTCCAAGACGCTTGCCGACCTCTCCGCGTACTCATCCAGGGCTTGGTGGTGGGTTATTCGTCCAGGACGGCCAGCGACCAGCACCAGCCGGCCAGTTCGCGAGCGATCGCGGTGTTGGCCACCACTGCACGTTTCTTGCGGGCATCAAATGCCTGCCATCGGGCGTGCAGGCGCTGGTTGGCGAGTTGACCGCGGGCACGCGCGGGTGCACTGGCAGCGTCCCAGCGCCGCCGCAGCGTGGCCCCTGGACGGTAGCGGGCACGGTGATGCCAGGCCGCCTCGATCAGGAGCCGTCGGGCATGGCCATTGCCGGTCCTGGTAATCGCGCCCAAAACCCGGCTGGCACCCGAGGAGTACTCGGTGGGCACCAACCCGAGGTAGGCGCCGATGGAGCGGCCGGTCAACCGGTGCCAGTCGCCGATTTCGACGGCCAGTCCGAACGCGGTCAGTGTCGCGATCCCGCGCACACAGCACAACCGGGACACCACCGGGGTGAACTCCGAGTCAGCGGCCATCTGCTCGATCGCGCGATCGAGGCGGTGGCGGCGATCGATGGTGGCCAACATCGCCTCAAAGCTCGTGTCGTAGGCCAACTGCAGCGCAGCATCGTCGAACCGTTGGCGACGCAGCCACAGCTCGTGCTTACCGGTCCAGGCTCTGCCGCCGCTGTAGACAATGCCTTGTCGCAACAGCAATTTCGACAACCGGTGCCGCGTGCTCATCAGATCGCCGCGGCAGTCCTCACGTGCTCGGACCAGATCACGGGCGGCTTCCTGCTCACGACTGGGAACGGCCACCGCCGTCACATCTCCAAGCATCAACAACCGTGCCAGGTGTCGGGCATCACGGGTATCGGTCTTGACCCGATCTCCCGAGGGCCGCATCAACTTCGACGGCGCGGCCACCTCACAGTCGATCCCGGCAGCCCGCAACGAGCGGGCCAGACCAAAGCCGGTCGGACCCGCCTCGTATACGGCCGCCGCCGGGCCAGGCAACGACCTGATCCAGTCTGCGATCTCCCCATGGCTCGGCGTCAGCCGCTGCTCGAAGATCTCACCGGTCTGTCGATCCAACCCACACGCGACCACCAAACGCGCGTGCACATCCAACCCGACACTCGTACGCTGAACTACCACTGGGGCCTCCCACATCTTGTGGCTCTACCGGCCAGGACCAACTTCCTGACGGCAACCCACGTTCACATGTGAGCGAGGCCCCAGCCCCCCATACCGTCTAGCCGCGCGCTAGCTTATTGACCGTTCGGATGCTGCTGACCCCATTGAATGCCCTGGTTAACCTGGTCGATCGCTTGCTGCACCAGGGTAACTGCCTGCTCCCGATGGCCGCCCTTGTCGTGTTCGGCCTGTTGTAGTTCGCCCAGACCCTGCTGCAGATCGTTGCGCGCGTTGAACATGTGCTCTTGGTACGCATAAGCGGTACCGGCTCCCAAGACGCTGAAAGTGGTTGCCGTCAGAACGCCTGCGATGGCCAATCGAACCTTGGAAATCTGCATGCGAAGCCCCTCCCCGATGTGCCTGAACGGGGCTGAGCCTAGCTGAGCTAGCCGGCCGCCTTCTGTTCGGCCGCCTCGGCGTGCTCGGCCGCGGCCAGCGCGCCGTCGCCCACCTGTGCCTGCATCATGCTCGTGACCACCCTGGCGTAGACCATCTGGCTGGTGATGGCCATTTGGCCGCGAGTGCGTCCCAAAAACGAGATGCCCCAGGCGAACAGAGCCGCGATACGGTTGCGGTGGCCGATGAGGTAATACAGGTGCAGGACCAGCCAGGCCAACCAGGCGATGAATCCGCCGAACTCGAGCTTGCCCACCTGCGCGACGGCGCTGAATCGAGACACGGTCGCCATGCTGCCCTTGTCGAAGTACTTGAACGGCTTACGGTTTGCCGGATCGTCATGCCCCTTAAGACCTTCCTTGATCAGCTTGGTGGCGTAGTGCGCTCCCTGGATCGCGCCCTGCGCCATCCCCGGCACGCCGGGCACCGACATCAGGTCACCGATGATGAAGACGTTCGGGTGTCCCTTGACGGTGAGGTCGGGTTCCACGATCACCCGCCCGGCGCGGTCCACCTGGGTTCCGTCGGACTGTTCGGCGATCATCTTGCCCAGCGAGCTGGCCTGCACACCGGCCGCCCAGACCTTGCACGCGCATTCGATGCGGCGCTCGCTGCCGTCCTTCTCCTTGATGGTGATGCCCTTGTAGTCGACGGCGCTGACCATCGCGTTGAGCTCGACCCCGACGCCCATCTTCTCCAGCCGCCGTTGCGCCTTGAGACCCAGCTTCGGGCCCATCGGCGGCAACACGGCGGGCGCGGCGTCAAGCAGGATCGCCCGGCAGTCGGTGGGCTTGATGGTTCGAAACGCCCCGGCCAGGGTGCGCTCCGCGAGCTCGACGATCTGTCCGGCCACCTCGACGCCCGTCGGCCCCGCGCCGACCACCACGAAGGTCAGGCGACGTTCCCGCTCGGCCGGGTCGGTGGCCACCTCGGCCGCCTCGAACGCGCCAAGGATGCGGCCGCGCAGCTCCAGCGCGTCGTCAATGGTCTTCATCCCGGGCGCGAAAGTGGCGAACTGGTCGTTGCCGAAGTAGGACTGCTGCGCCCCGGCGGCAACGATGAGACTGTCGTACGGTGTCACGGTCTCCATGTCGATCAGCTTCGACCTGACCGTTTTCGCTGTCAGATCGATCGCGTTGACGTTGCCCAACAGCACCCTGACGTTCTTTTGGTCGCGCAGGATCAGCCTGGTGGTGGGTGCGATGTCGCCTTCGGACAAGATCCCGGTTGCGACTTGATACAGCAGCGGCTGGAACAGGTGGGTGGTTGTCTTGGAGATCAGCGTGATGTCCGCGTCGGCCCGCTTGAGTGCCTTGGCCGCGGTCAGTCCGCCGAATCCGCTTCCGATTATGACGACGCGATGGCGCGACATGCTCACCCCTTCTGGGTCGATCTGGTCTCACACTCTCCGCACGCGCACACCCACCCTATGACTCCACCGGGCGAACGTCTCTATGTCGCCGTTGTCGTTGTCGGTGGACCTCCATATAATCGAACGTATGTTCGAGGAGCTGGACGATGCCGGAGTGGTGGATGCCATCACGGACGCGGCGCGCGCGCAAAACGCGATGTGTGCGCGGGAATTGGTGGCGATCGGCGAGTTATATGCGCGTCGGGCGCCGGCAGACGATGCCGACCGGTTCGATTGGGCCGTCGACGGCCACGAGAATGTGGTCGCCGAGGTAGCCGCCGCGTTGCGCACCAGTCGTGGCCGCGCCGCGGCACGCTTGCACTATGCGATTGCAATGCGGGAGCGCCTGCCCCGGGTGGCCGAAGTCTTCCTCGAAGGGGCAATCGATTTTCGGCTCATGGCTGCGCTGGTGTACCGCACCGAGCTGGTCGAGGATCCCGAGGTGATAGCGAAGCTGGATGCCGCGGTGGCCAGGAATGCGCCCTGGTGGATGCGGCTCTCGGCGCCGAAAGCCGCTGAGCGCATAGATATGTGGGTCGCCCGCTTCGATCCGGCCGGCGTGAGAGTTCCCGGCAACCGCGACGAGAATCGCTACGTAGAAATCGCGCCCACAAATCTCGGGTTGGCCGGAATCTGGGCGCAACTGCACGCTACCGACGGCGCTGCTTTAGAGCGAAAGCTTGATGCCATGGCCGCCACGGTATGCCGCGCTGATCCGCGTACGAAAGCTCAGCGCCGCGCCGACGCCCTGGGCGCGCTGGCCGCCGGGGGAGACGTCTTGGGGTGCCAATGCGGTGAGCCGAATTGTTCAGCGGCACAACGGGGACCGGCACCAACGTCGTGATCCACGTGCTGGCCGAGGAGACCGCGGTCGAAGGCGATTCGCACGATCCGGGGTATCTTCCCGGGTTCGGCCCGGTGCCGTCGACACTGTTGCGCGACTTGGCCGCGGTCGCCAAGGTCAAGCCCCTGGTCACACCGCGGGCCCGTCCGGAGCCGGGCTATCGGCCTTCGGCGGCGTTGGCGGAATTCATTCGATTCCGGGATCTAACTTGCCGGTTCCCCGAGTGCGACCAGCCGGCCGAGGTATGCGACATCGACCACACCGTGCCCTTTCCGCTGGGTCCCACTCATCCATCGAACCTAAAGCTCCTCTGCCGCTACCACCACTTGCTGAAGACGTTCTACAGCGATTGGCAAGATCGTCAAGAGCCGGACGGCACGCTAACCTGGACCTCGCCGTCCGGTCACACCTACACCACGAAACCCTATGGAGCTCTTCTCTTTCCGGCGCTGGCAATCCCGACGGGGACGCTAACCCTGCCCACGAACCTGCCACCGCCGGAGCGCAACCGTGGAGTCATGATGCCGGTGCGACGACGAACCCGGGCCGGGGACCGCGCCGCCCGCATCGGGTGGGAGCGCGGTATCAACGAAGCCCGAATGTCGGCCGATCCACCGCCCTTTTAGAACGGCCACGCAGCCGCGTTCGTCTTGTATTTCCCGTTCAGCTGACTGCAGAAGTCGTCAGCCGTTCCGGCGAGCAAGATGTAATATGCCTCGCCGCCCCGACTTTCGAAGGAGTTGGGAGTGGTCCAGCCGCTGTCGCACATCGACGTCTCAGTGCCGGCCGTGGGTCTGCGCCAATTGGTTTTGGCACACATCGCAAGGGCGTCCGCGTTCGGGACGGAGCTCTTGGCGGCAACCAGCATCGCGCCTCCCCACTGACCGTCGTTGCGTCGATAGGCGCGCGCCCCGAATCCGGCGTTGTTGGTCTGGCATGCCAGCGCCCGGCGCAACAGGCCGAAGGGTGCCGAAAGCTGCGGGTTGGCGACCGCGGCGGCGGCCGCGATGAACTGAGCCGCGTCCGAGCCGTCTACCTCTTGGACGTTCGGATTGCCGAGACCGGTCAACTGCTGCGCGATCCCGGCATTGTTACCGCCGCCGATGATCGCTCCGCCCCCGCCGGCTGTCATCGGGGGCAACGTGACGTTGGGATCGGCGGTTGCCGGGGGTGTCCCGACCAACGTACTCAGCGACAGAGCACACACCGCGATACCCGCGCCAATCCGAACGGCCATAGCTCCCGAGACTATCGCCCTACAGCAGGTGCGGGTAGTCCGTGCGGCGGCCATCGGAGACCAACGAGTTGAGCACCTGGCGGGTCTGCACCCGGATGTAGTCGTCGACGGTGTAGATCGGCCCGAAGTGCCAGTGCTTGAGCGCCCAACCGTGGGCCATCAGCATGATGTCGAAAACGGCGAGATCGACGTCGACGTTGCGGAATGCGCCGTCGGAGATGCCGGCCTCGATTGCCCCGCGCAGCGGTGCGGCAGTGGCGATTTCGAGCTCCTTGATCTGGGTACGGCCGGCCGGCCCCAGTGTCCGGCTCTCCCGATAGGTCAGCACCACCCCATCCAGGTTCTCGTCGACGATCTGCATGTAGCGACGGATCCCGGCCGCCAACTGTTCGACCACATCACTGCCGGCGGCGTCCATCACCGGCGCCAGCTGGTCGCGGAACACGTCCAGGATTCGCACGATCGTCGCGAGCAGCAGGTCTTCCTTGCCGCCAAAGTATTTGTAGAGCAAGCCCACACTCACATTGGCCTCGGTGGCCAGGTCCTGCATGGACATCTGATGGAACCCGGTCTTGCCCATGACTTTGACCGCGGCGTCGAGTACCTGACGGCGCCGCGAACTGGCCCGCGCCGCGCGTACCGCCTCCTCGACGGGCAGGTCACCATAGTCGACGGCCATTAGATGCCCAAGTCCTTGGCGATGATCGTCTTCATGATCTCGTTGGTGCCGCCATAGATCGTCTGAATGCGGGCATCGACGAACGCACGCGACACGCTGTACTCACGCATGTAGCCGTATCCGCCGTGCAATTGCAGACAACGGTCGGCGGTACGCACCTGCAGATCGGTGGTCCACCACTTGAGTCTCGCCGCACGCGCCGCGGTCAAGTCGCCGACCAAATGCTCGGCAAGGCAATCGTCGAGATACGTCCGGGCGATATCGATTTCGGTCGCCAGCTCGGCCAGCACGAACTGACTGTTCTGGAAGCTGGAGATCGGCGAACCGAACGCCTTGCGCTGGCGAACATAATCGAGGGTCTCGGCCAATATGGCTTCGGCAGCGGCAACCGCACCCACTCCCAGCGCCAGCCGCTCCTGGGGCAGGTTGCGAACCAGCTGATAGAAGCCCATGCCCTCTTGTTCGAGCAGATTGTCGACCGGCACCCGCATGTCGGTGAAGCTGAGCTCGCTGGTGTCCTGCGCATGCAAGCCGATCTTCTCCAGGTTGCGGCCACGGTGGAACCCGGGCGTGTCCGCGTCCGCCACCAGCAGTGACAGGCCCTTGTGCCGATCGGGCGAGGTGCGCACCGCGATGACGAACAGATCACCGCTCTGCCCGTTGGAGATAAACGTCTTAGCACCGTTGACCACGTAATGGTCGCCGTCACGCTCCGCCGTGGTGCGGATCCCGGCCAGGTCGCTGCCGGTACCGGGTTCGGTCATGGCGATGCCGAGCACCGTCTCTCCGGTCACCACGCCGGGCAGCCAACGTTGTTGTTGCTCGGGTGTTGTCAGATCGGTGAGATACGGCAGTACGACATCGTTTTGCAGGTTGAACGCGATAGCCTCGGCCGCCGCGCCGGCCCGCTGCAGTTCATCGATGACGATCGCGTTGTAGCGAAAGTCGTTGACTCCCGGACCGCCGAGGTGCTCGGGCACCGAAAAGCCGAGCAGACCGAGCTTTCCGGCTTCGATGAACAGCGAGCGATCCCATTGGCCGTCCCTCTCCCAGCGTTCGTGCGATCCCACGACGGTCTGCTGCACGAAATCGCGTACCAGTTCCCGGAATTGGTGATGCTCGGACGTGTATTCCAGGCGTGCGGCCATCGGGGTACTCCTGTCAGCGGAAGGCGTCGCTACCGGTGAAGGCCTGGCCGAGCACCAGCTGGTGCATCTCGGGTGTGCCCTCGTAAGTCAGCACCGACTCCAGGTTGACCATGTGCCGGATGACGGGGTATTCCAGCGATATCCCGTTGCCGCCCAATATTGTTCGCGCGGCCCGGCAGATCTCGATCGCCTCGCGGGTGTTGTTGAGCTTGCCAAAGCTCACCTGCTCCGGACGCAGCCCGACGCTGTCCTTGAGGCGGCCGAGGTGCAGCGACAGCAGTTGACCCTTGTGCAGTTCCACCGCCATGTCGACGAGTTTTGCCTGGGTCAACTGGAATCCGGCGATCGGACGGCCGAATTGGGTGCGTTGGGTAGCGTAGTCCAGTGCGGATTGCCAGGCCGTCCGAGCCGCTCCCATTGATCCCCAGATGATCCCGTAGCGCGCCTCGGACAGGCAGGACAGCGGCCCCCTGAGCCCCTCTGCCTCGGGCAGCATCGCGTCGGCGGGCAGTCGTATGTCGTCGAGTACCAGTTCGCTGGTGATCGACGCGCGCAGCGACAGCTTGTGGTGGATGGTGTTGGCGGTGAAGCCCGGAGTCTGGGTGGGGACAATGAAGCCGCGGATGCCGTCATCGGTGCCGGCCCAGACGACCGCGACGTCGGCGACCGAACCGTTGGTGATCCACATCTTGCGACCATTGACCACCCAATCCGAACCATCGCGGCGCGCACGGGTTTTCATTGCCGCGGGATCGGACCCGGCGTCGGGTTCGGTCAACCCGAAACAGCCGAGCAGTTCGCCGGCGGCCATTCCGGGCAGCCACTGTTGCTTTTGCTCCTCGGACCCGAAGTTCCAGATCGCGAACATCGCCAGCGACCCCTGCACCGAGACCATCGACCGGACGCCGGAGTCGGCCGCCTCGAGTTCCGTGCAGGCCAGGCCGTAGTGCACGGCGGACGCGCCGCCGCAGCCATAGCCGTGCAGGTGCATGCCGAGCAGGCCGAGCTGACCGAACTGCTTGGTGAGTTGGCGAGCAGGAAGATCACCGATTTCGAACCACTCCGCCACATACGGGGTGACGTGCTCGGCGCAGAACTTTCTGACGGTATCGCGCACCGCGATCTCGTCGCTCGACAGCGATGCGTCGAGACCAAGCGGGTCGTATCGGTCGAAGGCGGGAGGTGCTTGGTTGCTCATAGGGCCAGCCTGCCACTAACCGGCCTTTAACCGGCCATCGTGAGGCCACCGCTGACGCTGATCACCTGTCCGGTGATGAACGACGCGGCATCCGAGGCGAAGAACAGCACCGGCGCCGCGACCTCTTCGGGACGGGCCAGACGACGGAACGGGATCGCTTTGACCAGCGCCTCTTTCAGCCTCTCGGGCTGTGCATGGAACAGCGGCGTGTCGGTCGGGCCCGGGCACACGCAGTTCACCGTGATCTGATGGCGGGCCATTTCCCGGGCCAGCGACTTGGTCAGCGCGATGACGCCGCCTTTAGCGCCGGCGTAGATGGATTCACCCGCGCTGCCGACGCGGCCGGCGTCACTGGCCAGGTTGACCACGCGCCCGCCGGCATGCGTCTCGATCATCGCGGGCAGGAATGCAGCACAGACATGCACCGGGCCCAGATAGTTGATCGCCACCACCTTCTGAGCGAATTCTGGTGTGGCATTGAGGAATTGGTCGGTGCGGTCCCAGCCGGCGGCATTGATGACGATGTTGGGCACGCCTACTTCGTCGTGTGTCCGGTCGCGCAGGGTGTCGACCTGCGCGGGGTCGGCGACATCCACCGGCAGCGCGGTGATCAGCTCGGAACGCTCCTTGGCGGTGGCCGCTGCCGCCGACTCGTCGAGATCGGCGGCGATGACCCGGTCACCCTGAGCGGCGAACGCCAGGGTGATCGCCTTGCCGATGCCCGATCCGGCACCGGTCACGAGCGCAAGTCTGCCGCGTTGTGAATGTCTATTCATTTCCGACGAAGGTAGGTTCACCGCTGCTGTGAGGTCAAGGTGTGCCACCTGGCCCGGTAGTCTCGCTTGTCATGCAACGGCTGGCGTGGCTGAGCTCGATAGTCACAGACCTCATCGGCGTGCTGGCGTTCTGCGCCGTTGGCCGCCGCAGCCACGACGAAGGACTCAGCATCACCGGCCTTGCAACGACGGCATGGCCGTTTCTCACCGGAACCGTCATCGGGTGGCTGGCGTCGCGCGCCTGGCAGCGCCCGACGGCCGTGTTTCCCACCGGAGTGGTGGTCTGGCTGTGCACGGTGGCGGTGGGCATGCTGTTGCGCAAAGCCAGTTCAGCCGGTGTGGCGGCGAGTTTCGTGGTGGTCGCGGCATCGGTCACCGCAGTCCTGCTGCTCGGTTGGCGAGCGGCCGTCGCGCTGACCGTGCGGCACCGCTCCGATGCCCGATGACGCGGACAGACGACGACACCTGGGATCCGGCCACCGGCGTCGGAATGACCGCGACATTCGGCGCCGTCGCGAGGGCGGTGGGCACCAACAAAGGGCTGCTCAACGACCCGTTCGCCGAGCAGTTGGTCCGCGCCGCAGCGGTGGATTTCTTCATCCGGGTGATCGAGGACCAGCGGTACGCGGATGACGGCGGCGGTTCCCCCGTGATGACCGGGCTCATCGATGTCCTTGCGGTGCATGCGCGGTTCGTGGACGACTACCTCGCGCAAGCCGGAAGGGCGGGCATCCGCCAAGTGGTGATCCTGGGGTCCGGCATGGACACTCGGCCGTATCGGCTGTGGTGGCCGCTGGGGACAACGGTGTATGAAATCGACCGGCCGGAAGTCATTGATTTCAAGACTGAAGTGCTGCACGGGCTGGGCGCCGAAGTGACCGCGAACCGTCGCGCGATCGGCATCGATCTTCGTCAGGATTGGCCGGACGGGCTGCAACGCGCGGGTTTTGACGCTGCTCAACCCACCGTGTGGGTGGCCGAGGGGCTGCTGGTCGGGTATCTGCCGTCGGACGCACAGAATCGGTTACTACAAAGTCTGACCGAGGTGAGCGCGCCCGGCAGCCACTTCGCCGCCGATCACATGCCCACCTGGGGCCCGTCGCAGCTAGACCAAGGGCGGGCGTTTATCGATATCTGGCGTCAACAGGGCTTGGACGTCGAGCTGGCCAAGCTGACCTACCCGGGCGAATACCGCTATGTTCCCCAGTATCTGGCGGCCTGCGGCTGGGAAACCGTCGAGCGGAAGGTCGCGGATTTATTCGGCGCGATTGGAATGGCCAGCCGGTGGCGCGGCGGCCCAGAGGACGAGGCGATCACCCCCCGGTATGTCACCGCCACGCGGTCTGGGGCGCACCGTTGAGCCCGGCCGGAATGCATCCACCTGTCAGGCGTTAGACAGTTAGGTGATGCCCAGTTACCAACTCCGGTTTGTATCGGCTGTGCACGATGACCCGCTGGCACAGCCGCTGCTGGCCGAGCTGGCCGTCGAATATGCGGATCGATACGGCGGCACCCCGAGCGCGCACCTGGCCTGGTTGCCGGTGCCGCCCGAGCAGTTGGCGGCGCCGGACGGCGGTCTGTTGATCGGCTTGCTGGACGACCTACCGGTCACCGGCGGTGCGTTTCGGCGTTTCGATGCCGAGACCGCCGAACTCAAACGGATCTGGACCGATCGCGCACACCGGCGCCGCGGGTACGCGAGGGCGTTGCTGGCGGCGTTGGAGGCGGAGACCGCTGCGCGCGGCTACCGGCGGCTGTACCTGATTACCGGCAATCGTCAGCCCGAGGCCGAGGCGCTGTATGACGCGACCAGCTGGACCCGGGTCGTGCCTGAGCCGCCGTTGCCGTCCTGGGGGCCGCTTCGTCCGATCGCGTTCGAGAAGTTCCTGATCAAGGAATTCGTATGAGCGACCCGCAGCTGCATCTGGGCGTCGCTCTCGACGGATACGGCTGGCACCCACAGGCATGGCGGGCCACACTGGCGTCCGACCCCGGCGCCCCGTCGGTGCTCAGCGGTGGCTACTGGTCTGGGCTGGCGGCCACTGCCGAGCGCGGGCTGCTCGACTTCCTCACCATCGACGACACCTTGATGCCGCAACCCGGGCGTCGCGAGCGGATCGATCCGCGACGGCTGGCCGGTCGCGGGGACGCCGTACTCATCGCGGCCCGCATCGCGCCGGCGACGCACCACATCGGGCTGATTCCGGTGGCCACGGTCACCCACACCGAGCCCTTTCACATCTCCAAAGCCATTGCCACCCTTGACTATGTGTCGCGTGGCCGGGCGGGCTGGCAACCCCGGGTGAGCGTGACCACCCACGAAGCGGCCTTGTTCGGCCGCCGGGACGCCTCGGTGGACGGCCTGTTCGAGGAGGCCGGGGACTACGTCGACGTGGTGCGTCGGTTGTGGGACAGCTGGGAGGACGACGCGATCATCCGGAACGTGACCACCGGGCGCTACGTCGACACGGACAAACTGCACTACATCGACTTCACCGGAAAGTACTTCTCGGTCAAGGGGCCGTCGATCACACCACGCCCGCCGCAAGGGCAGCCGGTGGTGGCCGCACTGGCGCACGCGGGCCCCGTCTACGAATTCGCTGCCGCGGGCGCCGACGTCGTCTTCATCACTCCCAGTGACGGCGAATCGCTGCACGGCATCCTCAACGAGGTGCACGCAGCGGGCGGCACCGAGCTGAAAGTGTTTGCCGACGTGGTGGTGTCATTCGACGGTGACGGCGACTTCAGGTCCGATGCGCTCGTCTTTGCAGGCAGCACAACGGAATTGGTGGACATGCTGTTGGAGTGGCAGCGGATCGGCATCGACGGTGCGCGGCTGCGGCCGGCGGTCAACGCGACTGATCTTCCGGCGATCGTCGACGATGTGGTGCCGCTTCTGCAGCGAGCCGGACGGTTTCGCTCCAGCTACCAGGACGGCGAAACGTTGCGTGCGCGGCTAGGCCTGCCGGTGGCGCCCAACCGTTATGCGGCGGTGAAACAGTGACCCGGGTGCCGATCTCGATCCTGGACCTCGCGCCGGTCAGCGAAGGCGGTGATGTCGCGACGGCGTTGCGCAACACCATCGAACTGGCCCAATGTGCCGAGCAGTGGGGGTATCGCCGGTATTGGATCGCCGAGCATCATTTCGTGGCCGTCGCCAGTGCCGCACCGGCGGTGTTGATCGGACAAATCGCGGCCGCTACCAACAAGATTCACGTCGGGTCAGGCGCGGTGCAGCTCAGCCACACCACGGCCGCCGCGGTGGTCGAGAGCTTCGGCATGCTGGATGCGTTTTATCCGGGTCGCATTGATCTCGGCTTGGGCCGCTCGGCGCAGCGACGAATCACGAAGCCGAAGGGGCCGCGGCCGCCGAGGCCCGAACCGTCACGCGAATGGCGCGAAGTCGGCGGTGTGGTCATCCCGCCGCCATTCGATCTGCGGGGATTACTGGGCAGCGGCCGGGTGAAAGCGACCATGTCGATCCTGCAGCAGCCCGAGGCGGTGGCGCCCGACTTCGAAGAGCAACTCGGCGACATCATCGCCATGCTGGCGGGCACCTACGAAGTCGACGGCATCGACTTGCACGCGGTGCCCGGCGAAGGCGCAGGCCTGACGCCGTGGATCTTCGGCAGCAGCAAGGGACGCAGCGCCAAGGTGGCCGGCGCCCTGGGTCTGCCGTTCGTCGCCAGCTATCACATCACCCCGTCCAGTGCGCTGGACGCCATCGACGCCTACCGGGACGCCTTCGTTCCGTCGGCGACATTGGCACGGCCCTATGTGGTGGTATCGGCCGACATCGTGGTGGCCGACGACACCGCCACCGCCAAACATCTGGCGTCCAGCTACGGCCAGTGGGTGTACTCCATCCGGGCCGGCGGCGGGGCCATCCCTTACCCCGACCCCGACCATTGCGAGCCGCTGACCGACGAGCAGCTGGCCGCGGTAACAGACCGGATAGCAACACAATTCGTCGGCAACCCCGACGAAGTCGCCGAGCGGTTGCACACCCTGCAGCACGCCACCAGTGCCGACGAACTCGTCATCACCTCGGTGACGCACCGGCACTCCGACCGGCTGCGCTCACACGAATTGATCGCCAAACGGTGGGGGTTGTGCTCATGAGCCGCAAGCCGATTCATCTGGCCGCTCATTTCCCGGGCGTGAACAACACCACCGTGTGGACCGATCCCGGCGCGGGCAGTCAGATCGAATTCGACTCGTTCGTGCACCTGGCCCGCACCGCCGAGCGCGGACTGTTCGACTTCTTCTTTCTGGCCGAAGGGCTGCGGCTGCGCGAGCATCGCGGCCGCATCTACGACCTGGACGTGGTGGGCCGACCGGACACCTTCACCGTGCTGGCGGCCCTGGCCGGCGTCACCGGCCGGATCGGGCTGACCGGGACGATCAACACAACTTTCAACGAACCATTCGAAGTGGCAAGGCAATTCGCGACGCTTGATCATCTGTCCGGCGGCCGCTCCGGTTGGAACATGGTCACCTCATCGGACGCTTTCACCGGCGCCAACTTCCGGCGCGGGGGGTTTCTCGATCATGCCGACCGCTATGCGCGAGCCGAGGAGTTCCTCACCGTCGCTCGCCAATTCTGGGACAGCTGGGAAGCCGACGCCGTGCCCGCCGACCTCGAAGCCGGGGTCTACGTCGACCCGGATCGGATTCGCGGCGTCGAGCACTCGGGTCCGCAGTTCGGTGTGCGTGGGTTCGCGACGCTGCCCGCCGGACCGCAGGGGCATCCGATACTGCTGCAGGCCGGCGACTCCGACGACGGCCGCGCGTTTGGCGCGCGGCACGCCGACGCCCTGTTCACCCTGCATTCGTCGCTGGAAAACGGTCAGCGCTACTACGCCGACGTCAAGGGCAGGGCCAAGTCCTACGGTCGAGACCCCAACCAGCTCAAGGTTTTTCCCGCTGCGACATTCGTCATCGGTGATACCGGCGCCGAAGCCGAGGACAAGGCGCGCCATATCCGCTATCAGCAGGTCAGTGGTGCGACGGCGATCGCGATGCTCGAGCAGGTGTGGGGCCGCGAGCTCTCGGACCACGACCCGGACGGCCCGCTACCCGATTTCGATCCGGTCGTCGAAAGCCAGATCACCCAGGGACGGGTCCGGCATGGCAACCCGGTCGCGGTTGCCCGCCGCTACCGCCAACGCGCGGAAGCGGAGAACCTGTCGATCCGTGAGCTCGTCATCGCCGTCACCAGCCGGCAGCAGTTCGTCGGCACGCCCCAACGAATCGCCGATGAGATCGACGAATACATCCAGGCCGATGCCTGCGACGGGTTCATCCTGGTGCCGCATCTGACGCCGCATGGCTTGGACGAGTTCGTCGATCGGGTGGTGCCGCTCTTGCAGGAGCGCGGCGCGTTCCGCACCGAGTACACCGGCGAAACGCTGCGCGATCACCTGGGGCTCGCGGCTCATCGCGCCAGCGCGAGCGCCTGATCGGTCGCCTCGCGGATCGGGCCGCGCCACACGTCGCCGTGACCGGGCAGCAGCACCTCGGTGTCCAGCAGGGCCAGCGCGGTCAGGCTGCGCAGGCAATTCTGCTGGCTGTGGCTGAACACCGCCGGCAGCAGCTGCGGCCCGCTGTGCCGCAGCAACGGGTGGCCGGTGATCAGCGCGTCGCCGCTGGCCAGCACGCCGTCGACGACATACGAGCAATGCCCGCTGGTGTGCCCCGGGGTGGAAATGGCCATCGGGCGACCGGGCAGGCCGGCGGCCGTCTCGGCGGTCAGCGGCTGGGTGGTCGGGATGCCGTCGCGGATCAGGCCGCCGTTGCGAACCACGTGGGCACCCCACACCGCCCACCGCGGCCGCCAGATGCGCAGGGCGACATCAAGAATCGACACCTGCTCCAGGTACTCCCGCTTGGCGTGACCGACTTCGTCGGCGTGGCAGTACACCGGTGTGCCGTGCTCGCGGGCGAACCAGATCGCCGAGCCCAAATGGTCGATGTGCGCGTGCGTCAGCAGGATGGCGCGCACATCGCCCACGCCATAGCCCAGTTGCCGCAGCGAGGCCAGCACGTCCTCCCGATCGCCGGGATAGCCGGCGTCGATCAGCATCACGCCGGTGTCGCCGGCGACCAGCGTCCAGTTGACGGCCTCACCCTGGGCAAGGTGCACGGTGTCGGTGACTTGAACAAGTGTTGGCGCTGGTGCCATGCCCGCGAGTGTAGGAGCGATCGCCCCAAGGAGTAGAAAGAACTGGTGGCCGAACTGAAACTTGGATACAAAGCCTCCGCTGAACAATTCGCACCGCGCGAGCTCGTCGAACTGGCCGTCGCCGCCGAAGGGCACGGCATGGACAGCGCCACCGTCAGCGACCACTTCCAGCCATGGCGGCACAAGGGCGGGCATGCCCCGTTCTCGCTGGCCTGGATGACCGCCGTCGGCGAACGCACGAAAAGGATCATCCTGGGCACCTCGGTGCTCACCCCGACCTTCAGATACAACCCCGCCGTCATCGCCCAGGCCTTCGCCACCATGGGCTGCCTGTACCCGAACCGCATCTTCCTCGGCGTGGGCACCGGCGAGGCGCTGAACGAGATCGCCACCGGATACGAGGGCGAGTGGCCGGAGTTCAAGGAGCGCTACGCGAGGCTGCGCGAGTCGGTGCGGCTGATGCGCGAGCTGTGGCTCGGCGACCGCGTCGACTTCGAGGGCGAGTTCTACAAGACCAAGGGCGCCTCGATCTACGACGTGCCCGAGGGCGGTATCCCGATCTACATCGCCGCGGGCGGACCGCAGGTGGCCAAGTACGCTGGGCGGGCCGGCGACGGTTTCATCTGCACCTCCGGCAAGGGCGAGGAGCTCTATAAGGACAAGCTCATCCCCGCGATGCGCGAGGGCGCCGAGGCGGCGGGCAAGAATCCCGACGACATCGACCGGATGATCGAGATCAAGATCTCCTACGACACCGACCCCGAGCTCGCCCGGGAGAACACCCGGTTCTGGGCGCCGCTGTCGCTCACCGCCGAGCAGAAGCACAGCATCGACGACCCGATCGAGATGGAGAAGGCCGCCGACGCGCTGCCGATCGAGCAGATCACCAAGCGCTGGATCGTGGCGTCGGATCCCGACGAGGCCGTCGAAAAGGTCGGGCAGTACGTCACGTGGGGCCTCAACCACTTGGTGTTCCATGCGCCGGGCCACGACCAGCGCCGATTCCTGGAGCTCTTCGAAAAGGATCTGGCGCCCAGGTTGCGGCGACTTGGCTGACCCTGCTGGGACCGTCTCGGCGATCTACATCGCGTCGCCCGAGCCGGAGACCGGCAAGTCGACGATCGCGCTGGGGCTGTTGAACCGACTCACCGCGACGGTGGCCAATGTCGGTGTGTTCCGGCCGATCACGCGGCTCGGTGAGGATCGCGACTACATCCTGGAATTGCTGCTCACCCGCACCACCGCGGGACTGTCCTACGAGCAGTGCGTCGGTGTCACCTACCAGGAGATGCATGCCGACACCGATGCCGCGATCGCGAGCATCGTCGATGCCTACCACGCAATGGCGCAGGCCTGCGACGCAGTGGTGATCGTCGGCAGCGACTACACCGATGTCACCGGACCCGCTGAGCTTTCGGTCAATGCCAGGATCGCGGTGAACCTCGGCGCCCCGGTGCTGCTGACGGTAAGCGGCAAGGGCCGCAGCCCCACCGAGGTCGTCAGCGTCGTCGAGGTTTGCCTGACCGAGCTGGCGGCTCAACGTGCCCACACCGCCGCAGTGGTCGCCAACCGTTGCGAGCCGGCGGAATTGGCCGCCGTGGAAGCAGCGCTGCGTTCGTTCGTCCCGCACGGCTACGTGCTGCCGGAAGACCCACTGTTGTCGGCGCCGACGGTGGCCGAATTGCAGCGGGCGGTGGACGGGACGTTGGTCAGCGGTGACGCCGAGCTGGTCGGGCGCGAGGCGACGGGCGTGCTGGTGGCCGGGATGACGGCAGATCATGTGCTGGAACGGCTACGCGACGGCATGGCGGTGATCACTCCCGGCGACCGTTCGGACGTCGTGCTGGCCGTCGCCAGTGCCCATGCGGCCGAAGGGTTTCCGTCGCTGTGCTGCCTCATTCTCAACGGCGGGTTCGATCTGCATCCGTCCATATCGGCGCTGGTGTCGGGCCTGCGACTGCGGCTGCCCATCATCGCCACCGCGCTGGGTACCTACGACACAGCCGGCGCCGTCGCCGCCGCACGCGGCCGGGTCACGGCAACGTCGCACCGCAAGATCGACACCGCGGTGGAGCTGGTGAACAGCCACATGGATGTCGCGGATCTGCTGGCCCAGCTTGCCATTCCGATCCCGACGATCACCACGCCCCAGATGTTCACCCACCGGCTCACACAGCAGGCCCGTGCCGACCGCAAGCACATCGTTCTTCCCGAAGGCGATGACGATCGGATCCTCAAGGCGGCCGGACGGGTGCTCAAGCGTTGCGTGGCCGATCTCACCATCTTGGGCGACGAAGCGCAAATCCGTTCGCGTTCAGCAGAATTCGGTGTCGACCTGAGCGCGGCGAAGATCATCGATCCTTACAACGAGGACTTGTGTAACCAATTCGCCAAGCAGTATGCCGAGTTGCGCAAGGCAAAGGGAATCACTTTCGAGCAAGCACACGAGATCATGCACGATGTCTCGTACTTCGGGACCATGCTGGTGCACAACGGCATGGTCGACGGCATGGTGTCCGGCGCCGCTCACACCACGGCGCACACCGTTCGCCCGGCGTTTGAGATCATCAGAACCGTTCCGGACGTCTCGACGGTGTCCAGCATTTTCCTCATGTGCCTACCCGATCGGGTACTGGCCTATGGTGACTGCGCGATCGTGCCGGATCCCACGCCCGAACAGCTCGCCGACATCGCGATCTCGTCCGCGCGCACCGCCGCACAGTTCGGGATCGATCCGAAAGTGGCCATGTTGTCCTATTCCACCGGCGATTCGGGTGCCGGGGCCGACGTCGACAAGGTAAGGACGGCAACGGAATTGGTACGTGCCCGGGAACCTCAGCTGCTGGTCGAGGGACCCATCCAGTACGACGCGGCCATCGAACCCTCGGTCGCGGCCACCAAGCTGCGGGGCTCGCCGGTGGCCGGCCAGGCCACGGTGCTGATCTTTCCCGACCTCAACACCGGCAACAACACCTACAAGGCGGTGCAGCGCAGCGCCGGCGCCATCGCGATCGGCCCGGTGCTGCAGGGCTTGCGCAAGCCGGTGAACGACCTGTCACGGGGTGCGCTGGTCGAAGACATCGTCAATACCATTGCCATCACGGCGATTCAGGCGCAGGGCGTGCGTGATGGCTGATCGCCTTGTGCTCGTCATCAATTCCGGGTCTTCCTCGCTGAAATTCCAACTGGTGGAACCCGACTCGGGGGTGTCACGCGGGGGCGGCGTCATCCAGCAGATCGGCGAGCCGTCGTCGCGGGTCGCCGACCATGAGGAGGCTCTGCGCCTGGCGTTCGAGCAGTTGGCCGAGTCCGGCGTCGACCTCAAATCCTGCGGCCTGTTGGCGGTCGGGCACCGGGTCGTCCATGGCGGCAAGCGCTTCTACCGGCCGACGCTTCTCGACGACGCGCGGATCGCCGAACTGGACAAGCTCTCGGAGTTGGCGCCGCTGCACAATCCGCCCGCGGTGCAGGGAATCAAGGTGGCGCGAAAACTGCTGCCCGACGTCGCGCACGTCGCCGTCTTCGACACGGCCTTCTTCCACGACCTGCCGGCCGCGGCCGCAACCTACGCCATCAACCGCGAGTTGGCCGAGCGATGGGAGATACGCCGCTACGGATTTCATGGCACGTCGCACCGGTATGTCAGCGAGCAGGTCGCCGCCTTCCTGCAGCGTCCGCTGCAACAGCTGAATCAAATTGTGCTGCATCTGGGTAACGGCGCCTCCGCTTCGGCGATCGCGGGTGGCCGGCCGGTCGATACGTCAATGGGCCTGACGCCGCTGGAAGGGCTGGTGATGGGGACCCGCAGCGGCGACGTGGACCCCGGGGTTATCAGCTACCTGTGGCGTCGCGCGCACATGGGTGTCGACGACATCGAGTCCATGCTCAACAACCGGTCGGGGGTGTGGGGCCTGGCGGGTGAGCGCGATTTCCGGCGGCTGCAACAGATGCTCGAATCCGGGGACCGCTCAGCGCAATTGGCGTACGACGTGTTCATTCACCGGTTGCGCAAGTACGTCGGGGCCTACCTGGCGGTGCTGGGGCACACCGACGTGGTGACCTTCACGGCCGGCATCGGCGAGAATGCGGCCGGGTTGCGCCGAGACGCGATGGCCGGTATGGGTGAGCTCGGCATCGTCGTCGACGAGGCCCGCAACCTGACGGAGGACAGAGCAGCCCGGCGCATTTCGACAGATGACTCGCCGATTACCGTGCTGGTGGTCCCCACCAACGAAGAGCTGGCGATCGCCCGCGACTGCGTCAGCGTGCTGGCCGGCTCATAGGAAGCCCAGGCTGGTACGGCCCGCGCCGACCGACGGTGTCGGGTCGGTTCCGACGGTGCGCGACAACAGCTCGTAGTAGATGTCGCGAAAGTCGGTGGTGAACTTCAAGTCTCCGTTATCGAGGTTGGTCAGGCTCGGCTCTTCGCCATAGAAGCCACCCTTGACAGGCACGCCCGCGACGAATACGGGGCCGGCGGTGCCGTGATCGGTGCCCTGAGACGCGTTGGCGCGCACCCGGCGTCCGAACTCCGAATATGCCAGCAAGACCACATTTTTGCCGTAGGGGTCGCCGGCCATCTCCCGCAGGAATTCGGTGGCGGCCGCGTCGAAGATCTGCAGCAGGCGCTGCTGGGTTTCGCGTTCGTTGGCGTGCGTGTCGAACCCACCGAGTTGGACTGTGTATAGCCGTGTCGGGACACGGGCCTTCACCGCGTTGGCCACCATGCTCAGCTGCGCAGACAGCGAATTATGGCCCTCCGTAGCGGGTTTGACGGACGCGAAGGTGGTGTCGGTCGTGCGTGCGGCACGGTATGCCTTGCACACCGCCGCCATCGCCGGGGTGTCATCGGGATCGTCGTCGCCCAGCGCGCTCATGATCGTGCCGAATTTCTCGGCCTTACCCGGGGCGCCCCCCGTCGAAAGCGCTGCTGCCGTGTACTTCGCGCCGACCGCCAGTGGGGGCAGTACCGCCCCGATATTGACGGCACGCAATGGATCGTCGCCGGTGGCGTCGAGCCAGCGACCGATCCAGCCGGTCGACACCGGCTCAGCCGGGGATGCCGTCTGCCAGATATCCATCGACCGGAAGTGGCTGTGGTCGGGTTGCGGATAGCTGACGCCGCGCACGATCGCCAGTTGCCGCTGGTTCCACAGTTGAGCCAAACCCTTCATCGCGGGGTTGAGACCCAACTGCTGGTCAAGGTGCAAGACATCGCCCGGGGCGTAGGCTAGTTCGGGCCGAGCATCATGATATGCGTTGTCGGCGTAGGGAATCAGGGTGTTGATCCCGTCGTTTCCGCCGTACAGCGAGACGATCACCAGCACGCCGGCATTGGCGGGCAGCGGCCGGTCCTGTGCCGCGCGCATTAGGTCGGGCCAACTGACCACCGCTGTCGACAGCAGTCCGGCCGCACCGGCGCCAGCGCTGGCGATCAGGAATCTGCGGCGGTTGATCATGACGTCAGGTATTCGGGTGTGTTCACGGCGGCGGCCACCAATTGCGGTGGCTGTCGCACCAGGGGTTGCAGCGCTTTGACGGTGCGGTCCGACCATGCCCCGACACCGATCAGGTAGCCGACCGCGTCGACCCGATCGCCCGCCCCGGCGCTCTCGACGCCGGACAGGTCGCCGGCATGCGCCAACTGGGTCGCGGCGCGCAGCCGAGCCCCGGCGCTCGCGGTGGACAGCCACACCTGACCGCTGGGCCAGCCGCCGACGCTCGGCGGGTAGAACGGCCGTTGGCCAAGCGTCCGCAGCGTCGAGTGGATCATCTTCAGCCGCGCCGGCTTGTCCACCGGAACCCGAAACGCCCTCATCACGCCGACAAGCCATTCGACCGGGGTGTTGACCACCGCGGCCCGGCTGTTGGTGAACTCGCTGTCGGTCAGGATTGCCTTGGTCAGTGCGCGAAGGTTGCGACCCGGACCGTACGCCGAGACCAGCCGGTCGAGCGCCTGAGGTGACGGCGGCTGGTCGGAAGCCAACTGCTGCCAAAGGCGTCCGGCTACGTATTCGGCCGACTTGGGCTGGGCCAGCACGGTGTCGCAGAAGCCGGCGGCGTCGAAGTTGCGGGTGATGCCGAACAGGGTCTTGGCGCTGGAGTCATGGCGTCTCGGGGTCATCGAAGTTCGGCCGTCGGCGTCGATCACCCATCCTGTCAGTGCCCGGGCGCCGGCGCGTACGTCGTCTTCGGTATAGCCGTTGCCGTGGCCCAGTGTGAACAGCTCCATGAATTCGCGAGCGAGGTTTTCGTTGGGGGCCTTGGCGGTATTGGCCTGCCCGTCCAGCCAGCGCAACATCGCGGCGTCGGTCAGCATCGTGTAAGCCAGGGTGCGGAAATCGCCCAGCGACAGCGTGCGCAGTCTCTGATTCTGTGCGCCCATGTGCGCCGCCACCCTGACCTTCTGGGCAGAGGTAGCAAAGTGGTTGTGCCACAACAGCGTTAACTTCTCGTGCATCGGCTGGCCGACGGCGAGCATCCGTCGCAGCCACCAGTCTGACAGCACGCCCTGTTGCTCGGATAGCTCTTTGAAATATTGCTTGCGGGCCGTCGGCGTCGCGCCTTTGCCGGGTGCGCGCGGCGGCTGCAGGCCGGGCATCGGGGTGGCGATCGCGCCTGGGTCTGCGTCGGGGTTGGCGC
>Ga0335072_10004001_pt1 | contig 22063 bp, 17 predicted proteins | sample Lox_Sample_21_FD_206725 | JGI IMG/M metagenome (GOLD analysis project Ga0335072, IMG submission 206725) | Soil microbial communities from Loxahatchee National Wildlife Refuge, Florida, United States - Lox_Sample_2.1 | ecosystem: Environmental > Terrestrial > Soil > Wetlands | place: USA...
ATCCGCGTCCCTTTGGGGTTCGCGTTTGCCGTGCTGTTTCTCTGGCTCGCAAAACCCACGCCCGGGTTCCTGGCGCTGAGCCTCATTCTGGTCGTGCCAGGCCTGGCGCTGCGCGGCTATGCTTCCGGATATGTGAAGAAGAACGCGGAGCTGACGACGACGGGTCCGTACGCATTTACACGGAATCCGCTCTACCTGGGATCGATGATGATCGCCTTCGGATTTGCCACCGCGGCGCGCAGCCTCTGCATCGCCGCGGTGCTGATCGTTCTTTTCCTGGCGATCTACGTCCCTGTGATCCGATCCGAGGAGAACTTCCTGCGGTTAACATTTCCAGAGTTTGACGCATATGCGGCCACAGTGCCGCGCCTGCTGCCCAGACTGGTTGCCACTGCAGGTTCAGGCGCCGCCCGAGGGGTATTCTCGGCGACACTCTACCGCAAACATCGTGAATATAACGCGCTGCTGGGAGCAGTGGGCATGTATGCTGCCCTCATCCTGAAGCTGGTCCTGTTCAAGAGATAAAGGAGTCGATTGCAAAGGATTTGCCGTTGGCCCGAGCCTGCCAATGAGAGCCGGGTATTCTCAGTCTCGAGACCGCGCATCGCCGCGGCGATGGTTCTGGGTTTCTGCATGGCAGGCGCGCAGACCGGTCCGGGTACGCCCGCCCTCATCTCTCCGCGCGTGGGCTACAACTATCCCGCGAAGGAAACGCTGACCTACGCCGTCGACTGGCGCGTCTTCCCCGCCGGGACCACGGTTCTGCATCTGCAACAGGACGGCGATGAGGAGCGCGTTACGGCAACCGGCGATACGTTGGGTGCGATCAATCTCATCTATCGGGTCAGCGATCGCTTTCAGTCCTCTTTCAACCGGCGCACGGGATGCTCGGCCGGCTTCGCCAAACAGCTGCAGGAAGGGCGCCGCCAGGTGAGCACCGACCTGAAGTTCGATTACGGCCTCGGCAAGGCGCTTCTCAACGAAAAGAACATCGTGAAAGGCACCAGCAAACATTCCGAAGCACCGGTCGGACCGTGCGTGACCGATCTCCTGTCGGCGATCTTCTATCCGGCGTCGCAGACGCTCACGCCGGGGCAGAGCTTTGCGGTTCCGGTCGCCGATGCCATGCATACGGTTACCGTCACCATGCACGTGGAAGCGCGCGAGACGGTTCGCGTGCCGACGGGCACCTATCAGACCATTCGCGTGCAGCCAACCGCGGCCGCGGGCACGGTGAAAGCGCGTGGCAATATCTGGATCTGGTACACGGACGATGACCGGCACATTCCGGTCCAGATGCGCGCACGCCTGTTCTGGGGAACCATCACGTTCCGGCTCACGGCGCTGGATCAGAAATAAGAAACAGGCAGCTGGCGCTTGCAGCGAATTCGACGCTAGTGGATTCGATAGCGCTCGCGCATCAGGCGCTGCAGGCGCGGCTTGTAGATCAGATCGAAGGCGAGTTCTTTTCCCGGAAACATGGCCAGAGCAGCGCGGCGCGTGTCGGCCACCATCTCCGATGCCTCGTCAATCGTCATCGACAGGTCCTGACTGATCACGGACATCACCATGTTCACCATGATTTGCAGGCGGCGCAGCCTGCGTTGCTCGTCTTCCAGTTCCTGGGGAGTTTGCGGGATCGATTCCGGCTGGGAACCGAAGGCTGGAGACTCGGGTCGTGACCCCATGCAATACGGACCTCCGTTGCTGGATCGTACAACGATTGAGACACAGAACGGAAAGGAAAAGATGCGTAAAGAATGGCGCACGGAAGGTTACGTGGAATGCAAGCCGCGATTTCTGTTGGCGTCCTGCGCAGGCATCGAGGTGAGAGCGAAGCAACGACTCTTCCCCGCAAGCATCGCCCCCGAAGCGAACGGGCAATCCCGTTCAGCGCAAGAAATGGTTCTTGGATCGCAGAGAGTTCAGGCCTATGCATCCGCGCCACAGTCATTCTGCCATGGCGCGGGGACGACACGGCTACAAGACCATTACCTGAGTTTGGTTCGGAGTCGAGGATGTGACTCAGGTGCGCGCCACCCTTCCCCAACCGGGAGTGCGTCGTTCAAAATGCGGATGCGGTTTCTGCACGGCCGGTTCGGAACATCGACCGACGGCTTGCAGGCCGCGGAACGAACTGCGGCCGTTGAATGAAAGGGGGTGAGTCCGGAGGATGGACAGAAAATCATCCTGGACTCGCATTGTTATCACGGTTGCGCTCGATGGGCGCCTGCGCTGACAGTCGCAGTCCTTGTGCTCACGCTACTGCTGTTGAAGCCAGCTTCCCGCGAGCTCCGCACTCTTCCGGGAACCACTTCCCACAAATTACAGATCGGCAGGTTTTCTACCAGCTCGAATACGGCTGCTGATCGGACCCGTTCTCCTGCGAGCCGCTGTGGACGTTGTTGATGCCCGGTTCCGTTTGGTCCAGATCCGAGTAGGTATCGTCGCTGGCCGTCACCCAGGTCTCACGGCTGTGGGTAAAGGGATCCTCCGGAATCTCCTTCAGGTAGCCGTTCTGCACCAGGTCGTCGAGCGATTGTGGCGCCTTGTTCTTGTCCATCGTGTAGGAGTCGATCGCGTCCCGCATCACATGCAGGTCTTCGCGCAGCGCGGCCTCTTTGGCGCTCCGGATGGCGGCTACGAAACTGGGAATGGCGACCGCGGCCAGGATGCCGATGATCAGCATCACCACCATCAGCTCCACCAGCGTGAAGCCGTCTTCCGTTTTGCGAATTGGATTTGTCAGCCGCACGGATTACCAGTCCTTGTATTTGGTTCCGTCCAGCGCGGTGCCGTCGGATTTCGAGAACACGTCGAAGACGTTCTGTCCGCCCCAGGAGTCGCTGTCCGGGTCATCCTGCATCGAGCGCAGCCCCCAGTCATCGTTCCCGGTCATGGGATCGATCGGGATGTGGCGCAGGAAGCGCACCTTCTTGCCCTGCACATCCACCCCATCGACCAGGGTCTGCAGGTCCGGCGGATAATTCTGGCTGTCCACCTTGGTTTGAAAGGCGTGCTTATCGGCGGCGTCTTTGTAGGCGTCAATCGCTCTGCGCATCTGCCACAGGTCGTAGTGCAGCATGCGTTCCTTCTCGCGTTTGACCTGGAAGCGTGCGATGGGAACGGCGGCCGACGCGAGGATACTGAGGATCGCCACCGTCACGATCAACTCCACCAGCGTCAGTCCGGCTTCCCGGTCCTGCCTGCCCTTTCTTCCGAATTGAATCCACTGCATCACTTCATTCCTGAGTTGCCGCTCACTGGATATGAACGACCGCCTGCGACCCCGTTGCCGGAATCGGTTGCTGCTGGCTGTTACGCACCACAGGCCGCGTGACCGCGATCGATGCATCGCCCGGAGCCTTGGCCTGGAACGTCAACACGCACAGCGTGCCCGAAGATCCGCTGATTCCCCTGGTTCCCGGCGGCCGGGAAGCGGCGATGGCAACGTTGCCCTGCCCATCGTCGCGATGCACCAGCGCTACGGACTGCCCGTCCTTGCCCAGCACATTCGGGTGCTGCGGATCGTCGGAGTCGACATTGAGCAGGGTCAGCTTCGACGCGTCATATTGCAGATTCATCGGAACGCCGAAAACATCGCTGCCGCCGGAAAGATCGACAAACATTTTGAATGTCGTTCCAACCTTTGCCGTCGCCTCGGGCGGCCCGATTTGCAGGCTCACCGGAGCCGCGTTTGCCTGGCTGGACTGCTGCTCCATGTTCGTCATCGCCTGCTGCGCTGCCGAGGCTGCGGACGGCGGTGGCACGGGCACACTCGGCTGAGGAGTGAAGCCCGCCGCCTGGCCGCCGCCTGTCTGCGACGGTGGGGGCGTTTGCGGCGCCACCTGGGCCACCGTGATCGGACGCAGCTCAACATTGTTCGTCGTACCTGTGTCGATGGCCTGCAGGTTCTCCGGATCGAGCTGCTCGGCGCGTATAACGTGAGGCACCAGCAGGAAGACGATCTCGTCGTCGGTGACTTCCTTCTGCTGCGTGCTGAAGAAATACTTGAGCAGCGGGAGCTGGGCCAGCCCGGGCGTGCCGCTGACCGTATAGGTCGTCTGATGCTGCACGATGCCGCCAATCAGGTTCGGCTCGCCATCCTTCAGCCGGATGGTCTGATCGATGATGCGCTGGGTGATGATGGGCTCGGTGATGCCGCCGATGTTGGAGTTGCCGTTGGTCGCCGACACTTCCACCTTGAACTTCATGCTGACGTCGCGGTCGAAGTGCACCGTGGGCTTCATGTCCAGATTTACGCCGACATCGATGTACTGGAACTGCGTGTTGACCAGAGAGCTGACGATGGCCGTTGCGGCGCCCGTCTGATACGAACCGGTGGCGATCGGGATTCTCTCGCCGATCTTCATCTGCGCTTCCTGCCCGTCGGAGGCGCGGATCTGCGGATTCTGAATGATGCGCGAACGCGTGTCGGTCAGCAGCAGGTTCACTGCCGCCTGGCCGATGGTCACGGCGAAGTTGGTCGAATTCAGATGAGCCAGATTGTTCAGCGTGATGCTGCTGGTGGTCGTCGAAGTCTCGTTGGTTGTCGTGCTGCCGGTATTGGTATTCGTATTATTCGTGTTGTTGTTCAGGTTCGCATTCGAAGGCTGAAAATTGATGCTGGCCGTCTGCGGCAGCTGGACGCCGATATTGCGCAGCAGGTCGCGGCTCACTTCCAGAACCGCGATATCGAGAACTACTTCCGGCTTCGGTTTGTCGAGATCGTCGATCAGCCGCCGCGCCAGCAACAATTCATCCGGAGTAGCGCGCATCACGATCGCGTTCTCGCTCGCCACCCCGTTGATGCGTGCGCCCTGGGAGAAGAGGTTGCGCAGCACCGTCTGAATCTCGGTGAAGTCGTTTTGCTGCGACACGTTGTGCAGATAGAAGGTTTCGACCGCCTGCTCATCGAGTTCGGTGTGTTTGCTGCGGGAGTTTTCAGCGACGAAGATCGTGTTGGGTGTGATGGGGCGCCAAAACGTGTTGGACACCGTCGCCACGATGCGCAGCGCATCGCCCAGAGTCACGTTGTTCAGGTCGACCGGGATCCGCTTGGAGCTGTAAGCAGGATCAAAGAGCACGTTGATGCCTGCGGCCTTGCCAATGGCCTGATAGATGATGCGGCTGTCCTCGACCATGTGCAGCGTCAAAGGCTCGTTCGATATCGGCTTCAGCTCGATCGGCCCAGCCAGTTCCAGCGCTTCGTCCGAAGTGCGCGGTGCGCTCTCCGGCGCCGGCGTCTGCGAATTCATCTTGTCGCGTGTGGCCTTGATGTCCTGCTCGGCCAGCTCATTGCTGGGGTCGATCTCAAGGGCGCGCAGGAACTCGGTCAGCGAGGCCGTGTAGTTTCCCTGGTCGCGCAGCCTTTCCCCGTGTTCAACGTGGATGGCAGCCGCAGCAAAGCGGGTCCGCTCCCAGGCAACTTTGTATCGCTCGTCGGTTGGCTTCTTCTGGAAGGCCTGATAGTAGGCTTCGTAAGCGCCCAGCGTATCGCCCTTCGCTTCCGCCGTCTGCCCCCGCTTGAACCAGTGCGACGCCGACTGCGCGTGCGCCACCGGAAGGGCCGCCAGAATCATGGCGAGGAACGCCCAAATCACTAGACTTCGCTTCATGCAGCTCCATCGTGGGGAGAAGAAATGGTACCGGCTCGAGCGGCTGATCCCTGCTTTCCGCGCAGTGAGGATCCGCCCGGCCACACCGCCGCTTCGTGCCGCGTATAGTATCGCATTCCGGGCCGCCCCTGCGTCCTCAACTTCCTGCTCCCTCGGCGATGCTTCCGATGCCAGGACTCCGTCGTTGGAGCGCCTGCCGCATCGATATACGATAAGAAATTGCCACCGATCTTATGGCCCGACCCTCCAGCCATCCCGTAAAATCCGCGCCCGCAAAGACCAAATCCCGCGATCCGGTCGCCTCTGGCGACCGCGACGCCGCCCAGAACCGGGTAGCCTCCCACAACTATTTCCTCCTGGAGAAGTACGAGGCCGGCGTGGCTCTGCGCGGGACCGAGGTCAAGTCGATCCGCGAAGGCAAGGCGAATCTCAGAGACGCCTACGGCCTGATCAAAGATGGGGAGGCCTTTCTTCTGAACGCGCATATCGGGGCGTATTCCCATGGCAGCTACAACAATCATGACGCGTTGCGCACACGCAAGCTGCTGCTCCACCAGGAGGAAATTCGAAAACTCACGGGAAAGACGCAGCAAAAGGGGCTAACGCTCATCCCCACACGGCTTTATTTTCGGAACGGCCGCGTGAAATGCGAGATTGCGGTCGCGCGCGGCAAGCAGGACTGGGACAAGCGCGAAACCGAGCGCCGCCGCGAGGCCGACAAAGAGGCCCGCGCCGCCATTGCCAGGGGGCGAAAGAGCTAAAACTACGGCGATTGCGGGGCGATTGCCCCTCCTGATCGGCGAGCGCGTTTTCCGCCGCGGTTCCGACGTTAAAGTGATCTGGTAAGCATTGCCTGCGCATTCCGAATTTCTTATGAAGACCAATCTTTCGCTTGCTCCTTGTTCCGAAGCCGCCACCGAACTCCTCACCGTTTTTGCAGTCGATGCCGCACCCAAAGGCGCGACGAAACCCGAAATCCGCCTTCTCGCGGCTGACGATGCCCCCGCGAAAGCCGCCCAGTCCGTCCTCGACGGAGGCGAGTTTAAAGGGGAATCCTCCGAAACCCTCCTGCTCCATCGCCCGGCAGGGCTGACGGCGAAGCGACTGCTCCTCGTCGGCCTTGGCAAAAGCGCAAAGCTCACTCCGCATGAGGTTCGCAAAGGGGCCGGCACCGCCATCCGCTTCGCCAAGCCTCGTGGCCTGCGGGAACTGGCGATCGCCGTCCCGGTCGGTGAAGGCCTGGAACCGAACCTGACGATTCGAGCGCTGGCGGAAGGCGCGGTTCTCGGCGATTTCGACTCCGACACGTACCGCTCCGACCGCAAAGATCGCACCGTAGGTACCCTTCAGGTGGTCGCGCCGCCCTCGTCGGATCAGGCGACGGCGGAAGCCGCTCTCCGCGAAGGCGTCATCGTTGGGGAATCGCAGAACTTTGCCCGCGCCCTGGTGAATGAGCCTGGCAATCGCTTGACCCCCACCATCCTCGGCCAGCGCGCCGAGGAGATGTGCCGCGAGTTCGGCATCCGTTGCGAGGTCCACAGCACCGAGAAGATGCGCGAGCTGCAGATGGGCGCGTTCCTGAGCGTCACCCAGGGTTCCGATGAGCCCCCCGCGCTGATCGTGATGACCTGGGAACCGCCCGACGCTCCGGCCAGCCCTCTGCTCGGCCTGATCGGAAAGGGAATTACCTTCGACACCGGTGGCATCTCCATCAAACCCTCCGACAACATGGAGAAGATGAAGTACGACATGGCCGGCGGCGCAGCCATGATCGGCGCCATGCGGGCTATCGCCCAGCTCCAGGTTCCCGTTCGGGTCGTGGGCATCGTTTGCGCCGCAGAAAATATGCCCTCCGGAAAAGCGCAGAAGCCTGGCGATGTGCAAATTGCCATGCCGGCTCCCGGCAAACCCGGCAAAGCCATCGAAATCATCAATACCGACGCTGAGGGGCGTCTGGTCCTCGCCGATGGCATCACCTACGCTAAACAGCTCGGCGCGACCCACCTCATCGACGCCGCCACGCTGACCGCGGCCGTCGCCGTTGCCCTGGGCCAGATCAACGCCGGCATTTTCGCCAACGACGAGGACACCCTTGAGCGCTTCATGGACGGCCTCAGGGTCTCCGGCGAGCGCTTCTGGCGGCTTCCGGCCGAAGACGACTACCGCGACGTCATCAAATCGACGATTGCCGACATCAAAAACACCGGCGGCCACTACGGCGGGGCCATCAACGCCGCGATGTTTCTGAAGGAGTTCGCCGAGGAAACTCCCTGGCTCCATCTGGATATCGCTGCGACCGCCTGGGTCGACGACCCAAAGCCATGGTTGGCCTCAGGACCAACGGGAGTCGCCGTGCGCAGTGTTGTGCAGTGGATTCGAGGCTACCGAACCTAAATTCCATTCCGGTCTGGACGATCGGTTCAGCTCCGCGCCGCAGCTGCCTGACCTTCCGCCTTCGCGGTCGCGGCCCCAGCCCGGGCGCGAGCCAGGAAGATCAACCCCAGCCCGAATACGATAGCCCCCAGGCTGGCCAGTTGTGCGTTCGTCATGCCCCACAAAATGCGGGGGTTAATCCGGATGAACTCCACGAGAAAGCGCGCGGCCCCGGTCAGTATCAGGTACTCGCCGGTGATCTGCCCAATCGGCTTCGGCCGTTCCGGAGCGCCTTGCCGCCACAAGATCCACAGAATCAGCAGTGCGGCCAGCAGTTCGTAGATCGGCGTCGGGTGCACGCGCTGATCCGTCGGGACCAGCCCGTGCGGAAAGCTCATCCCCCAGGGCAGCTTCGTCGGAATCCCATAGTCGCCATCGCCGGAAACCAGGCAGCCCAGCCGCCCAACACCATAGCCAATGGCGGCCGCGGGCGAGGCCAGATCGAGCATCTGCAGGGACCCCAGCTTGTACACCCGCGCCTGCCACAGCAGGGTCAGGATGCCGACCACCAAACCACCATACCAGGCAAACCCGGCGCGATCGAAAAGCAGGTCCATCGGGTGCGCGATCAGAGCGTGGGGCGCTTCCAGAACGTGCCACAGCTTCGATCCGATGACACCGGCGACCGTCACCACTGCAACGATGCTGATGGCGTCGGCGTCTATACCCCAGCGGCGAAAATTGCGATGCAGAATCCAGCAGGCAGCCACCGCCGCCAGCCACAACAGGATGCCAAATGTGCCTATAGAGAACCGGCCGATATGAATGAAAGGGTACATGCGCGCGTCTTTTCAGTATAGCTTCCACAGGGAGGATTCGAGGTAATCTGGCTTGTGAGTACGACCCCAACGCAAACTGCCCTTGAGGTCCTCTTCAGCCGCGATCGGATCGCCCGGCGCGTCGCGGAAATGGGCCGCCAGATCGATCAGGACTATACCGGCGAGAAGATCGTGCTGGTCGGCGTTCTGAAGGGCGCGGCGATCTTTCTGGCCGACCTCGCCCGCAGCATTTCCGTCGACAACACCTTCGACTTCGTTGCCGTCTCCAGCTATGGGAAGGGCGCCCGCACCAGCGGGGCGGTCAAGCTCATCAAGGACCTCGACAACCCCATCGAAGGCAAAAACGTCATCATCGTCGAAGACATCCTCGATACCGGCCTTACGCTGAACTTCCTGCGTGGGCTCTTCGAACAACACCAGCCGAAATCTCTGCGCATCGCCGCCCTGCTTGACAAACCTTCGCGGCGTGTGGAAAAAATCGATGCCGATTACGTGGGATTCACCATCCCCAATGAGTTTGTTATTGGGTATGGGATGGATTTCGCGGAGCGCTACCGCAACCTTCCGGACATCTGTCTGATGCCTCCGGACTCCCCCGAATTCTCGGTGGGCTGAAAGGAGTTTGCCCCCATGACGCCGATGCACCTCATCGATGAGGATGAGGAACAGGAGATAGTTGGGTTTGACGCGGAGGCGTTCACCCGGCAAACCCTTTCTTCCAGGAAAAACCTCGCAGCCGTGATCGACCACACGCTGCTGAAACCCGAAGCCACCCAGGAACAGGTGATTCGCCTTTGCCGGGAAGCCGCCGAGCACCGCTTTGCCTGCGCCATGGTGAATCCGGCGTGGGCCGCGCTGGCGTACTCCGAGCTCGCCGGAACCGGCATTCCCGTCGGCGTGGTCGTCGGATTTCCTTTGGGAGCCTCGCTGGGAACGACGAAGCGCGAAGAGGCCGCTGCGCTGGTGAAGATCGGCGCGCACGACATCGACATGGTCCTCAACGTCGGCCTGCTCAAATCCGGCGAGAACCAGGCCGTGCAGCAGGACATCGCCGGCGTGGTCGAAGTCGTCCACGACGCCGGAGCCATCCTGAAAGTCATCCTCGAAACCTGCCTGCTCAACGTCGAAGAGAAGCTCCGCGCCGCGGAACTCGCCATCGCCGCCGGCGCCGACTTCATCAAGACCAGTACCGGCTTCTCGACCGGCGGAGCCACTCCGGAAGATGTCGCCCTCATGCGGGGCGTCGCCGGCGGTCGTTGCGGCGTCAAGGCCTCGGGCGGCATTCGCACTTTGGCCGACGCCAGGCGCATGCTGGAAGCGGGTGCGAACCGCCTCGGAGCCAGTGCCGGCGCAGCGATTCTCGGAGAGCTCAAGACCGCCTGAGCTGTATATCCCGGCTGCAGCAGGCGCTTCGTCGCTCCTGCATCCCCGCGGGGCGCATACCCGCCCAAACTCCCGTATCATGATACGGTTGCGCGCGTGTGTCGTCGCCGGCTTCCCAGGAGAGTTGTGACCGAAGACCCCCAGCAGAACCCGGCCGAACATCAGTGGGAAGGTGATTACCGCCCCGTCTCTCCAGAAGCGTCGCAGAGATCCGGTCAGGTCCAGGTCGACCCCCTGCAGACGGAGTTCCTCGTCCGCCTCGCCGACACCCTGAACACCACCCTCGACCTCAAAACCTTGCTCGAGCGCACCGCCTCGCTGGTCCGCGCCGTCATCGACTACAAAATCTTCGCCATCCTGCTCTACAACGACCGCACCAACGACCTGCGCATGCGCTTTCAGATCGGCCACAAGCCGGAGATCGAGCGGATGCGCATCCGCATGGGCCAGGGCATCGTTGGCGAAGTTGCACAGAACCGCCAGCCGATGCTCGTCAACGATGTCAGCAAGACCAGCAACTACATCAATGCCAACCCCGACGTCCGCTCCGAACTCGCCGTCCCGCTCATCACGAAGAACCGCATGATCGGCGTCATCGACATCCAGGCCGAGCAGCCAAACTACTTCAAGCAGGAACATCTGCACCTGCTCACGCTGACGGCTTCCCGCATCGCGGGCGCGATCGAAAACGCCCGCCTCTATACCCGAGTCGCACGTCAGGCGCAGACCCTCCAGGTCCTCAATGAGATCAGTCGCGAGATCACGTCCATCCTCGATCCCGATCCACTCCTGCAGCGCGTCGCGCAACTCGTCCGCCGCATCATCGACTATCAGATGTTCTCAGTGTGGCTCGTCAACGAGCGCGACCAGGTTTTGGTGAACCGGCTCTCCATTCGCTTTACACAGCGATCCGACACGAAGGAGAAAGAGAAGGAACACCCGCCCGAGGAGCCGAAGCGCACCATCTGGGACTCTTCGCCCCCCATGACGGCGACCCCTCTGGCACCGCCCAGCTACCCTCAGGGACTGGCCGAAAACACCGACGTAGTCGGGACCACCATCCCCATCGAACGCGGTCTGGTCGGAGCGGCGATCCGCGAGAAGCGCGTCATCCACGTTGCCGACGTGCGCAGGGATTCCCGCTATCACATGGTGAATCCCGAGACGCGTTCGGAGATGACTGTGCCCCTCATCTATAAGGGCACTGCCATTGGCGTCCTCGACATTGAGCACACACGCCTGCACTACTTCACCGAAGATCACGAACGCGCCATGACCACCCTGGCGGCGCAAATTGCCATCGCTCTGGAGAACGCGCAGCTCTATCAGCGTGTCACCCAGCAGGAACAGCGTCTTGAGCGCGATCTGGCCATGGCGCGCGAGGTCCAGTTGCGGCTGCTGCCTCCGCTGAAGCCGCAGCATAAGCGGGCCGAGTTCGCCGCGCGCTTTCTTCCTGCGCGCACCATTGGAGGCGACCTCTATGACTTCCTGCCTTATGACGTGAATCGCAGTGCCATTGCGCTCGGTGACGTCAGCGGCAAGGCTGCTCCGGCCGCTCTCTACGCCGCGCTGGTGAGCGGCATCATGCGTTCGGTCGCCAATCGGCATCTGTCACCCTCGGAAATGCTGCGAACCCTGAATGATGCCCTGCAGGAGCGCAGGCTCGACTCGCAATACGTCACCATGCTCTTTGGCTTGTGGAATGACGAGAACCTCACCATCCAGATTGCCAACGGTGGTTCCGTCCAGCCGCTCTTCTGTCGGGGCGAAGAGATCGAAACCATCCGCGCCGAAGGCTTTCCCCTGGGCATGTTCCCTAACGCCACCTGGGAAGAGTTCAGCATCTCCACCCAACCTGGCGACTCAGTGGTCTTCTTCAGCGATGGAATCGTCGATGCACAGAACTCCGCCGGAGACATGTTCGGCACGGAGCGGCTGATCGCGACGGTGAAGAAGCATCACCACAAATCGGCGTCCCGGCTCGCCGAAAGCATCCTCACCGACGTGGGCCGCTTCCAGGGCAAGCGCGATCGCTTCGACGACGAAACCGTTGTGGTGCTGCGGGTGATTTAGCGCCGACCGTGTTCTCGGCTCTCCGCGGTTCGCCGGCATTTTGCCTTCTCATCACAATTTCTGCCTTCCCGCCAGGCCACGCTCCTGCGCCCCACCCCCGTCTGATATTCTCAAGAGTTTTCATCCGTTCCTGGGTTGATGCCTGCGGAGCGGTCAAAGGAGTAGGGTCCATGCCGGAGCAACGCGGACGGAAATACCACCAGGAGCGCGTGGCAGAAACCCTGCGTGAGGAAATCGGCGCCATGATCGAGGGCGAGCTCTCCGATCCGCGCATCAGTTTCGCCTATGTCAGCCAGGTGGTGCTCAATCCCGGTGGAAAATCTGCGCTGATTTACATTGCCGTCGATGGTGGCGCGCAGGAAGAGGCCGACACCCTCGACGGACTGATGGCGGCGCGTGGCTACATTCGCCACGAGTTGATGGAGCGGATGGGCGTGCGCTTCGTTCCCGATCTGACCTTCCACATCGATCGCTCCGAAAAGATGAAGGCCCGCATCGACGACCTGCTCGGCCGGAAACGGCAAGCCCGCCTCCGCGCTCAAAGCACGGAACCTGGCAGCGGGGGGCCTTCCTAGTCAGACCAAATGGAGAGCGGAGAAAAGCAGGAAATCGATCCACTCATGGTTGCAGGACACGACATCCCGTTGCAGCGCGGCGACAATCCCGACGACGCGTCGCCGAACCCTCTGCACGACGGGCTGGATGCCGTCCTGAACACCATCCAGCGCGGCCGTCGTTTTGCCGTCTGTTCTCATGCGCGGCCTGACGGCGATGCCGTTGGTGCCATGCTCGCGTGCGGTCTGATCCTCGATCAGCTGGGGAAAACCGCCGACATGCTCTCCGCCGATCCCGTCCCCATGATCTATCGCAGCCTCCCCTGCGTTACATCCATCCGGCACGTCAACCGCGTCGACGGTGACTACGACGCCGTCATCCTGCTGGAATGCGATGGGATCCAGCGCTCGCGCCTCGCCGGCCTCGAGGGCCGCTTCCTCGTGAATATCGATCACCACACAACCGGCCGCCCTTTTGCCGACGTGAACTGGATCGATAAACAGGCCTGTGCGGTCGCGGAGATGGTCTACCGGCTGGCCCTCGCTGCCCGTGCCGACGTCACGCCTCCGATCGCCACCTGCCTCTACGCCGGGGTCCTTACCGATACCGGATCGTTTTGCTACGAAGGAACAGATGCGCACGCTTTCGAAGTCGCGCGCGAACTGGTCGGCCGTGGAGCCGATCCCGCCGGCATTGCCCGCGAGGTCTATTTCTCGAATCCGCTGTCGAAGATGCTCCTGCTTGGAGCCGCGCTCTCGAACCTTCACCGTGAAGGCCGCCTGGCCTGGCTGTGGGTCACCCACGACGACATGATCCGCACCGGGGCTGCCGAAGAGGACTGTGAGGGCATCGTCAATTATGCAATCGCGATTGCAGGGGTAGAAGGAGCCGTCCTGCTGCGGGAACTGCCCGACCACCGGGTCCGGCTTTCCCTGCGCAGTAAAGGCCGCCTCAACGTGGCGCAAATCGCTGCGAGCCTCGGTGGTGGCGGACATCTGCATGCCGGCGGTTGTACCCTGCAGGCTCCCTTGCGCGAGGCCACGGAGAGAATCCTCGAAATCATGCGCCAGGAGCTAATAACCATGGTTCCGGGACGATCGCCCTCGACGGAAGAATCCGGCCGGAATCTGTTAGGCTGACTCAGTCGTGCTGCACTTCCTGCCTCAGGTCTGGCCACGCCATACGAGACGCACCTGTGGGGTGTTTCGAACGAACCGTCATCGTGGTTTCTACCATGGATGAAACCCACGCCCGAAAGTGACCGAGAGTTCCGAATCCTCCGTGCAAACTGAACCGAGTCCCGGTGACCGTTCCCGTCGCGCCAGTGCAGCGCCCTCCGTTGCCGTAGGCGAATCCAGCCGGAGGACTGACCCACCGCGAGTTGCCGAACCGGATCGGACTCCCCAATGGGTTACGCATCTGCGCTCCCGATTTCCCGCTCTGAGCGAGATCGTCGAAGCGGCCACGCTTTTTTGTTTCACCGCGTTCTTCCTCTTCTACGGCCTCGTGCCGATCTTTGGAGGCGACGGCCTCGGCCTCGTCGGCGCCGATGAGCCTCGTTACGCCCAGGTGGCGCGCGAAATGCTCGCCCGTCGCGATTACGTTACGCCCGTGCTGTGGGGACATCCCTGGCTCGAAAAGCCGGCCCTCTACTACTGGCGCGCTATGTTCGCGTTTCGCGAATTCGGCGTTCACGATTGGTCCGCTCGTCTGCCCTCCGCCAGCTTTGCCTTCATGCTGGTCGTCCTCATCTACCTGCACATTCGCCGATTCCGCAACGGCGGCCAGCTCGATGCAGCGCTGATCACCGCCTGCTCCGCTGGCATCCTTAGTTTTGCGCGCGGCGCCTCCACCGACATGCAGCTGGCCGCCCCCTTCGCCATTGGCATGCTTGGCTGGTATGCCTGGTACGAGACCAACAGTAAGTTCTGGCTCTTCGACATTTACTTCTTTGTCGGCGCCGCAACTCTCGCCAAAGGTCCCGTTGCGCCGTTAATGGCGCTGGTCATTATCGGCATCTTTGCCGGCCTGCGCCGCGAGTGGTCGCTCTTTCGACGAAGCCTCTGGTGGCCCGGCATCGTCCTCTACTTCGCGATGGTGCTGCCATGGTTCATCGAGGTCCAGCGCCGCAATCCCACCTTCCTCCGCATCTTCTTTCTCGAACACAATCTGGAGCGTTTCGCCACCAATCGCTTCGAGCACTACCATCCTTTCTGGTATTACGTGCCGGTGATGCTGCTGGGGCTCACGCCCTGGGCCGTGATCGCAGTCACCGCCTTCGTTGACGCCATCGGTGGCTCCATCAATGAATGGAAGGTCCGCCGGGCCAGAGTCCTCTATGTCGGCCACGGCCGCGCGGGCGACGCCTTTCCCGAGTTTCTTGTCCTCTGGGCTCTGGTCCCCATCGTCTTCTTCTCGTTTTCCGATTCGAAGTTACCAGGCTATATCCTGCCCGCTGTTCCGCCTCTCACCATTCTCGCCGGCGACTATCTGAACCGCATCCGGAATCGCGGCCTCAAGCCCTGGCTCCTCGTCCTGCATGCCGTGCTGACCGGCATCCTCAGCATGTTCGTGCTTCTGATGCCGCTGCATCTGCATAATCCGGAAGAGGTTCCGCCCCGCGTCGCGATTATTGCCGCCAGCATGGTGGGCTTGGCGACGGTTGTCTTTATCCTGATTACCGTCGCCCGCTTCGGCCTCAAACGCCTCCGCATCGCCACCATGACCCCCATGGTGATCCTGTTGCTCTATATCTTCGGGATCGGCCCCGTCTTTGGCATCGGCGCTCTTGCAAACACCAAGCACAACATCACTCTGATGGATATGACTTATTCGGCCCGGCCGCTGGCCCAGATTCTCGATCAGATCACCCCGCCCCCAGGCCCGATCGCCGTCTTCAGAGTGCGCAGGGATGTACAGTATGGTCTTTCTTTCTATCGCAACCAGCGCACCGTGAATTACGATGTTGGCATCACAGTGAGCGATCCACCGCCGGATGGACCCGGTCCGCACGGCGTGATCATCGACGATGTGAAGGAAGGATCTTCGGCCGAACAGATGGGTGTGAACCGGCTGGTCGGCGACGATCTGGTAGCGGTGAACGGCCAGCCCATCCTGAACGCGGCGGACTTCGAAGCCATGAGGGCGCGCTGGAAGCCCGGAATCAGGCTGGAATTCGAGGTGCTCGACCCCCGAATTCCCAGCAAAGAGCCGCAGTTCGCGGGCGGCATCCTGCAGGACGGCGTTCCGGATCAGCAGCATCTTCTTGTAATTCCGGAAGCCTGCCTTTCTGAAGTTCCTTGTGCCGGTGAGCTTCATCGAGAACTTGCGGGGAGGCGATACGATCCGCTGTTCACTTACCCCGCTCAAAAACTGGTCGTCGATGAAGTGATGGCCAGCGAACCAACCCAGGCTGTCCACAGCCGGTGAGTAGTCTGTTGCGGTGATGCAGAGAGGAACATTCCCTGGCGCAAGCGAAGGCGCCATGGCAGTCGTGCATCGATGAGTTCTGCGCTTCAGTTCGAGCTCCTGGATCTGCGCCATTTCTCCGCCAGCAACCTGCGCCCGCTGCTGGATGAAGAGAGCCGGGTCTGGAGCCAGCGGCTGCGCTGGGACTACCGCGGTTCCGCCGAGCTGCTTCTTCAGTATCTCGACTCCCGAGTCCTGCCCGGTTACGTCGCCGTCGAAAATGGCCGCATCGTCGGCTATATCTTCTGCGTCTATGAGGGCTACAAAGCTGTAGTCGGCGACGTTTTCGCCATGCCCCGCGAAGCTGAGAACGCCAGGACCGCAACTCCCGGCAATCCCGACTCTGCCGCGGCAGAGGTCCGCAACGAATTATTGCTCCGCCTGCTCGAGATGCTGAAGAATACCCCGGGGGTGACGCGCATCGAATCGCAGCTCCTGCTCCATCCTCACGGTGCACATCAGTTCGTCTTTGAAGAAGCCGGCTTCGAGATCCATGAGCGGATTTTCATGGAGTGGCCTCTGCGCTCGTCCGCCGCTCTGCACGACACGACCCGGGGCGGCTTCGGCGAGGTGCGAATTCCCGCCCAGATGGAACTGCGCCGCTGGTCGGAGAACGATCTCGGCGCTGCCGCGCGCCTGATCTCCACGTCGTACGAAGGCCATCTCGACAGCCATATCAACGAGCAATACAGAACCACGGCCGGTTCCCAGCGTTTCCTCCACAACATTGTCCGTTTTCCCGGTTGCGGATACTTCGATGCCGACGCCTCTCTGGCCCTGGTCGAACGCGGCAGCACCGAACTGGCCGGGCTGCTGCTCTGCTCCCGCGTTCGCGACGACGTCGGCCACGTCACCCAGATCTGCATCGCCCCACAGCACCGGGGCAGGGGACTGGGGCATTTGCTGATGATTGAGTGTGCCCGCGCGCTGGTCCGGCGCAGCTTCAGCCTGCTCACTCTCACCGTGACTGCCTCGAATCGCCGCGCCGTTTCTCTCTACGAATGGCTCGGTTTCCAGGGAACCCACCGCTTCGATGCCATGGTGTGGGATCTCAACGAAGGTCCCTTTGCCGATCGCATGCCGGGCTGAATCCTAGCCCACCGCGGCTTGCTCGGCTTGGTCGGCAGCCACAGCAACCGCGCGCAATCCCGCAGCTTCGATCGTGGCTTCCACCATCGCGTTCATCCCCATGCACGAGTTCATCATCAGGTGATACAGCTTGCGATCGTCCCACTCGCGCTGGTGGAACCGCCGGATGTACTCGGCGCGCCGCCGGTCCGTTGCGACGATCTCGTTCTCCGCGTCGCCGGCATGCTCAGGAAACTTCTCCTGGATGTACCGGATCTTCCGCGCCATCGAGGCATACACGAACACGTGATACGCCCCCGGCGACCGCGCCAGCATGCACGCCGCTCCGCGTCCCACCACCACGCAGCGGCCCTGCGCCGCCTGCTCCTGCACGTATCCTTTGACGAACTCCACCATCCTGCCGCTGTCAAAGACTTTGGGGTCGTCCGGTAACTGCTCCAGCGATCCCAGCCAAAACGCCTTGCCGAACCGATAGAACCACGGATCCACGCGCTCATCGCAGCGCTTCACCAGCGTTGGCGTCACACCCGCTTTGCGTGCCACATCCTCCGCCAGGCAGCTGTCGATCAGCCGCCATCCCAGGCGATGTGCCAGATGGTGTGCGTATTCGCCGCCCTGGCTCCCATATTCCCGTTCCACCGTGATCACCTGAATCATCGCCGTTCCCTTCCATTTCCAGGCCGATGGTGCAACTTTTGGCGGGGCGGCGTCAAGAGACTCGCCGTCCGGCAACCGCCCTTCGCGCCTTCTTATGATGCGATTTTGGACGACTCGGCTCGAGACCACGGCGGCTCCCGCGGCCGGCGTTTTCAGACTCTTCCCCACCTGGGCTGCAAGGCCCGCCCGCCTGGACGGCTAGTCCTCCCTCAATTCCACCACCGTCGCCCCCGCTCCCCCTTCGTTCTGACCCGGCTCGGTCACCGACGCTACCTGCGGATGCTTCTCCAGCCATGCCCGCAGCGTCCGCCGCAGCACCCCCATCCCTGTCCCATGAACGATGCGGATGCGCGGCAGCCCCGCGAGAAACGCGCGGTCGATGAACTTCTCCACCTCATCACGCGCCTCATCGGCGGTCTTGCCGATCACGTTGATCTCGCTCGACCCCACCTCCGGCTCGGCCACCTGCACGCTGATCCCTGCCCGGCCCCGCACCGCCTGCAGCGGAGTCTGCGCGCGCGCACGGGCCACCACTTCAGCAATCTCATCCCGCGCCACACGCATCTTCATCGGACCCACAGCGACCTCAAACGTCTTGTCATCGATCTGGCGCTGCACGACCGCAGTCTTGCCCAGCGTCCTCAGCCGCACCGTGTCCCCCTCCGCCACATGCCGCACGATATGCAGCTGTGCGTTCTGATCCCCGCGATCGGCGCCCGTATGCTGCGCCACCACCGCCGTGTTGAAGCTCTCCGAAAACTCCCGCCGCAGCCGCGCGATCCGCTGCTCCGCCTGCTTCGACAATTTCTGCTGCGCCGCGCGATCCTCGATCGCCTTCACCGTCTCGCGCATCTGGAACTCGAAATTCTTCATCAGCGACGCCAGCTGCCCCTCCAGATCCTTCACCTTCGCGCGCCACTCCTTCATCCCCTCCGCGTCCAGGCGCGCCCGCTCCCTCGCCAGCTCCTGCTCCAGCCGCCGCACGCGCTCCCGCTCCTTCTCCACCTGCGCCAGCTGCTCATGCAGACTGTCGAGGAACCGTGCAATATCCTGCGTCTGTGTATTCAGCTGCGATCGCGCCGCCGCTACAATCTCCGCGCTCAGCCCCAGCCGCTGCGCGATGTTGATGCCCGCCGATGCCCCCGGCACGCCCTGGCGCAGCTCATACGTCGGGGCGAGGGTCTTCTCATCGAACCCCACCGCCGCATTCACCGCTCCCGGAGCGTTCTCCGCATAGACCTTCAGCGAGGTCAGGTGCGTCGAAACAATCGACCACGCCCCGATCCGCAAAAAATGCTCCGCCACCGCCACCGCCAGCGCCGCGCCTTCTTCCGGATCGGTCGCCGATCCCAGCTCATCCAGCAGCACCAGCGACCGCGCCGTTGCCTGCGCCGCGATCCGATTTAGATTCGTGACGTGCGCCGAAAACGTCGACAAGTCCTGCTCGATCGACTGCGCATCGCCAATGTCCGCCAAAAACGCATCGAACCCCGGCGTCACAAATTCATCCGCTGGCACCGGAACCCCCGCCTGCGCCATCATCGCCAGCAGTCCCGCCGTCTTCAGCGAAACGGTCTTGCCTCCCGTGTTCGGACCGCTGATGATCAGCTGCCGGTCCGCACCCGCCAGTTCCAGGCTGATCGGCACAACGCTCTTCTCCTCCGCCCGCAATCGCCGCTCCAGCAGCGGATGCCGCGCGTTTCTGACCCGGAATTCCGGAGCCGCCTCGTCGGCGAATCGTGGCGCCGCGCAGTCGTATTCCTGCGCAAACCGTGCCCGCGCCTGCAGCGTGTCCACTTCCGCCAGCACCTTCGCCCCCGTCCCAATGGGTCCGCTGAACTGCGCGATCTGCCGCGTCATCTGCAGAAAGATGCGGTGAATCTCCCTCTGCTCTTCTTCGAGCAGCCGCACCAGATCGTTGTTCAGCTCGATCGTCTCCAGCGGCTCGACATACACCGTCTGCCCGCTCGAACTCGCCCCGTGCACCACGCCCTGCACGCGCCGCTTCGACTCCACTTTCACGGGGATCACGAACCGCTCCCCGCGAATTGTGATCAGCTCATCCTGCGCCGAGCCGCCTTCGGAGAAGCGCCGCAGCGCCGCCCTCAGGCTCTCCTCAATCGCCCGCTGCTGCCGCTCCATCTCCCGCCGAATCCGCCGCAGCTCCGGCGAAGCATCATCGGACAGCGTGCCATCCGGCATCAGCTTGTCGCGCATCGACTCCGTCAGCGGCCGCAGGCTCGCACCCAGCAGCTCCTGCGACAACTCCGTCAACTCCGGCAGCCTGTCCTGCGTATTTTCGGGCGGCGTCCGCATCAGCTCCGTCCACGCCGTGATCTCCTCGGCCAGCGCAATCGTCGCCCGCAGCTCTTCGGACTCCAGCGCCACACCCTCAATCCGCGCCTTCGCCAGCAGCTCCGATGGATCGAACAGCGCACGCAACTGCGGCAGGATCCCCGCACCCACCAGCAGCCGCATCTCGGCCACCAGGTGCTGCTCGCGCCGCACCCAGGCGCGGTCGAGCGATGGGACCAACCCGGAGACCCACGTCCGGCCTACTGCGGACTGCGCATACGTGCCGAGGAAGATTACAAACTTGTCCCATTCGAGCTGGAAGCTCGGCGCGATCGGTGAAGCAATTTCAGGCAGAAGGGGCATTGCCAATTATCGGCCTCGGATGCCGTCTGATTTGGAGATTTCCTCTGGGAAAGCAGGGCCGTCTGAGTAATGGCGCTCAAGTGGAAAACTCAACGCCCTCTTGTGCTTCTCCCTCAGCGCAGCATCAGCGACCAATTTCTGAATGAGGGTGTGGAGACGAGAAATGTGCAGCGACGGTGAAAGCAAAACAACTCCGCAAAACTCCTGCGTGTCGTCCCAAAAGAAGACCCGTTCTACGTGCCTGCCCTCAACATTTCCGTGCCATACCCGGAAGTTCCATCTCTTTCCAGTCTTATCCGTACTTGGCTTATTGAGATTCTGATGGTCCCACCACATTGCTCTCGGCCCCGTTCCCTAGTTTGCCAGAATCCCAGTTTTTTCCGCGTCATTGACACGCCCCCACCCCCTCTGCTCTCCTCAATCCATGCCTTGTCGCTCCACCTGCGCCAGCATCCCCGCCATGCGGCGAATTACGATGCCTATCCCCACAGGAGCCGGCGGCTAGCGAACCACAGCAACACGCAACCCACCCGCCATCGCGCTCCACGAGCCCGATGGCTTTTTCATTTGCTGTTCTACTGAAGAAAGAAAAAGAACATGCCCGCCACCGTCACCCTCGACTCCATCCGCGCCGCCCGCGAGCGCATCCACACCCACCTCTATCTCTCCCCCGCGCCCCACTCCGCCGCGCTCTCTCAGATGACCGGCCAGCACGTCTTCCTCAAGCTCGACAACCTGCAGCGCACCGGCGCCTTCAAGGAGCGCGGCGCACTCAACAAGATCCTCACCCTCACTCCCGACGAGCGCAGCCGTGGAGTCATTGCCGCCAGCGCCGGCAACCACGCGCAGGCCGTCGCCTTCCATGCCAGCCAGAACAGCATCCGCGCGCGCATTGTGATGCCATTGATGACGCCGCTGGTCAAAGTCGCTGCGACGTCCAACTACGGCGCCGACGTCGTCCTCCACGGCGCCGACTACGACGAAGCCTGCGGCGAAGCCATCCGCCAAAGCCACGAAGATGGCCTCACCTTCCTCCATCCCTTCGACGACGACGACGTCATCGCGGGGCAGGGAACCATCGGCCTCGAACTTCTGGAACAGATTCCCGATCTCGAAGCTGTCGTCGTTCCCATCGGCGGCGGCGGCCTCATCGGCGGAGTGGCCTGCGCCATCAAGGAAACCAGCTCCAGCATCCGCATCATCGGCGTCCAGACCGAACGCCTGCCCTCGATGCTCCGCGCACGCGAAGCCGGGGCACCCGTCACCATCCCCGCCGAGGCCACCATCGCCGACGGCATCGCCGTACGCACGGCGGGCACGAAGACCCTGCCGCTGGTCGAAAAGTATGTC
>Ga0335072_10004002_pt1 | contig 22061 bp, 24 predicted proteins | sample Lox_Sample_21_FD_206725 | JGI IMG/M metagenome (GOLD analysis project Ga0335072, IMG submission 206725) | Soil microbial communities from Loxahatchee National Wildlife Refuge, Florida, United States - Lox_Sample_2.1 | ecosystem: Environmental > Terrestrial > Soil > Wetlands | place: USA...
AGTGGCTGGGCCACCGGCGGAGAGATGAGCTCTACCTGACGATCGCTCGGCGCTGGTCGAAGGTGATGCTCACGCTGTTCGCCGTCGGCGTGATCACAGGCACCGTGCTGAGCTTCGAGATGGGTCTCTTATGGCCGAATTTCACCGGCACGTTCGGGAGCGTGTTCGGGCTCGGGTTCACGATCGAGGGCTTCTCCTTCTTTCTTGAGGCGATCTTCATCGGAATCTACGTTTACGGCTGGCGGCGATTGTCGCCCCGCGCGCACCTGCTGAGCGGCGTCCCGATCGTGATCACGGGCATCACCGGGTCGCTGCTGGTCATCGCTGTCAACGCCTGGATGAACCATCCGGTCGGTTTCTCGCTCCGTAACGGCAAGGTGGTCAACGTCCATCCGCTACGCGCGCTGCTCGGCAACTCGTATCTGTGGAACGAGCTGATTCACATGTACGTCGCGGCCTACATCGTCGTCGGGTTCCTCGTCGCCGGCTGGTACGCGCTCTGCCGCCTTCGTGGACGGTGGACTCGTTATGAGCGGAGCGCGTTGACGATCGCGGCGCTGGCGGCGCCGGTGCAGATCCTCGTCGGTAACTGGGAGGTGGCAGGGTTCACCGATCGGCTGAGTCAACGTGAGGCGGCGTCAGTCCAATGTTCTTGTAACCGCGGTGGAGTCTCAGCCGTGGTCGGCACCCGGGAATTGCAACCGACGGACCCTGGTGGATCACCAGGGACTACACGGGCGCAATTCGCGGCGATGGAGCGCATCCTGCACACATCGAACGGTGCTTCCTCGTTTGGGAGCTGACACCAATCATCAATGGAGTTCATCGTGTTTGTTGAGCTTGATACACGACGGGCGGATGGTCTGACGATCTCGCTTGAATGGGACCGCGACACGGGCAGGACCCAGGTCGTCGTACAGGACATACGAGCCGCGAGTCAGATGGCCTTTTCAGTTCCGCAGGCAAGAGCCGGCGACGCCTTTCGGCACCCGTTCCGGTACTCGCTGTGAGCAGTGGACAAGGAGCGTCCGGCAATGAAACTCAGACCAATCACCCGCGCCGGCCGGCGACGCGCAGATGTTGAGAACGCTGTCTCTGCGTACAGGGCATGGCGTCGCGAGTGCGCCGCAGTGCGCGCTGCGTACGGCCGATGGACGCGCGCGGCAAAGACCGACGCCTGGTCGGCGTTCGCGGCATATCGCGTGGCACTGGAGCGGGAGGAACGTGCAGCAGACATGTATGCCCGGCTCCTCCCCCGTGCCCAACGGCGACCCGAGTTCGAAGTGGCCAGGCAACTGGCGCAACGCTTGCCTCGCGTCGGAGCGGTGTAGCGCAGGAGTAACAAGAATGAATGTAGTTGCCGTGATTCTGAAACCGGTCGACCACGGTTGGGTCGTCGCACTGACCGACGGTAGCGAGCTCGCGCGGTTCATCGGTCCAGGCGCCAGGTGGCGCGCGACCCGCTACATGGCCAGCATGGGCTTGAGTCATGTGGGATAGGACGGCTGCAGCCCGGTCGGATGATCCGACCGACACGCCCTCGGTTCCGGTGGCGGCACTTTCGACTTGCATCTCGGACTCCGCGACGGAGATCAACTCGGTCTCCGAGAGCTCGGCGTCTGTGCCCTTGTCCGGGGCCGAGTCGGCAGACGACAACGATGCGGGCGGACCGGCGGCCCGCCCGAGTACTACATCCGAGATCGATCGCAAGCACCTGCGGCGCCGGCTTCTCGGGCTCGTCGCGCTCGGCGTAGTGATCGGAGTCGTTGTGCTTACCGGTCCGGGACTGGGCCAGTTACGGCGTGACGTGGAGCACGCGTCGGTCGGATGGCTGATTCTAGGAGTCGGGCTTGAGGTGCTGTCAGCGCTTTCCTACGTGGTGATTTTCCGGGCGGTGTTCTGCCCGCGGATGCCGTGGCGCGTGAGCTACCAGTTCGGGATGTCAGAGCAGGGCGCGAATTCGCTGTTGTCCGTGAGCGGTGCAGGTGGGCTCGCGCTCGGCGCGTGGGCGCTCAAGCGCGGCGGGATGAGCGGCGATGAGATTGGACGCAAGTCGGTCGCTCTTTTCTTCCTTACCAGCTTGCCGAATGTTGCCGGCGTGATCATCTTCGCCGCGCTGTACGCCTCCGGGGTCCTTGGTGGTGATCGGGATCCCGCATTGACTTACGGCTTCGGCGTCGCGGCGCTGGGCGCAACCCTGCTCGTGCTCTCGCTCCCGCGGCTGCTTGGCAGGAGCACGGAGCCGGCTGCACACGCCCGTCAAGGACGCCTCGCGGCTGTCCTGCGATTCGCGCGCCAATCACTTGGACAAGGCGTGAGTGACGCCAGGCTGCTGCTGCGCCACCGCTCGCCTGGCGTCCTGTTCGGGGCGCTGGGCACGATGGCATTCGACATGGCGGTCCTCGGCGCCTGCTTCGCCGCGTTCGGCCACTCGCCGTCAATCGGCGTTCTGGTGCTCGGATATCTGATCGGCCAGCTCGGCGGCAATCTGCCGACGCCGGGAGGAATCGGCGGTGTGGACCTCGGACTGGTCGGCATGTTCACGCTGTATCACCAGCCGCTTGCGGTAAGCACCGCCGCCGTCCTCACCTACCACGCGATCTCGTTCTGGGTGCCCGGACTGCTCGGTACCCTCGCCTTCATACAGCTTCGCCGCACCCTTCAGCGTGAGGTTCACCCCACGGTGGTGTGCACGCCGTTCGCCGAGCCGATCGCGTCGGTTTCGCTACCTCGCGGTAGGTCTCGGGACTAGGTGGGCGGCCGCGCTAACCAATCGGCTGCGCCGGCTTCCCCAGGCGCGACGCGGCCGGCACGCCGAGAAGAATGCAGGCAGCGCAAGTGACAAGGAGCGCCTGATGGGTGATGGAGGCGCTGGTCCCTCCGGATATGGCCGCACCGGCCGCCGCCGCGCCGATCATCGCGCCGAGCAGTCGGCCGAGCGACAGTATCGCTGACACGCGACCATGCGACGAATCTGGCGCGCTGTTGAGCCCTGCGCGCGAGGTGGGCACGAACAGCAACCCGAGGCCTACCCCCAGCGGGGCCAGTGCCGCGAAACTGACGGCGCTGCCCAAAGGCATCTCGGGCGTCCCCAACAGCGCCAACCCCAGTCCGACCAGCACGAACCCAAGTGTGGCGGTGAGTCGCTCTCCGCGCGTGTCCGTGAGCCTGCCCGCGATCGGAGCGGCGACGGCGACCAGCAGCGCCACGAACGCCAACACTGCTGAGGCGGCGAGCGGCGAGTGGTGGTCTGACTCCTGCAGGTACTGCTCGATCAGGTAGAACGGACCGATCATCACCGCGAAGGTGACCGCCGCGACGAACGAGGCAGAAAGGACCGCACGGTTAAGCGGTGCCCGGTGCCGTTCCGAATGATCATTCGACCGCGATACGGGTACGCACATGACGATTGCGCCGGCGGCTACCAACGAAAGGGGGACGAGCGCCCACCAGTCTGCCCGCCAGCCGAACAAGTCAGTGAGAGCACCCCCGAGGAGTGGGCCGATCAGGTTCGCGAGCCCGGTGCTGGCGCCCCAGATGCCCAACGGCACCCCGCGTTGCTCCGGTGGGAAGCCACTGACGGCGCCGGCCAACGCCGCCGGACTGGCCACGCCGGCGCCCGCGCCCTGGACCAGTCGCGCCACGATGAGCAGCCCCAGACCGCCGGCGGCCGCTCCTGCCGCGGCCCCGGCCAGGAACAGACCGAGTCCTGCGAGCGCAACGCGGCGCACTCCGAAGCGGTCGACGAGCATTCCGCCGGGTATCAGCAGCAGCGCATACGCACCGAAGTAGGCACTGAGTAGATCGGCCGAGGAGCTGACACTCACCCGAAGCTCGTGGGCGACGGACGGAAGTGCGACTGTGACCAGAGTGCCATCGAGTTGAAGCACCAGGCCGGCTGTGCTGCACACCGCGAGTCGCGTCCACGCTTCGCGTGGAACATCGCCCAGAACTCGTTGTCTCCCGCTACGAGCCACAGAAGGATCGCAAGCCGGTCAAGACCCTCAGCGCAATGCAGTTTGCGCGATTCGGGATTCGCCCGGCCCCGCCCCGCTGGCGGCTGTCCGTGTCAGGTCCGCGTACGGGGCGGCTTCGCTGCCTCGCCCAGGATGACGCATAGGCGGTCGGTCGGCGCGAATCTCCTGCCAGAGACACGCGAGCTCCACTAAGCGGTCCCGTCTAGTCATGGCATAACCTTTCGTCAAGGGTGTGCAGTGTGTGTCGTTGACGGACGGAGTGTGCGCTCCAAGGCCACGACTTTCGCCCGTGTCTACCCTGGTTAACCCTCGGGCGACGCCCTGGCGGGCTTCCTCCAGTCCCATCAACCTGGGGAGAGTTCTAGGCCTCGCAGACCACGTTGTGTTCCCTATCGCGGCCCTGTGAGAAGCACAGGGCCGCTCAGCAGGGACTCCGCGAGGCGCCCGAGTCCCACGGGGACCGCCACTAGGCGGCACACCAGGGTGTCCACGGGCGCAATAGACGGACGATTGGATCAGCCTTCTTGGCGCGACGGAGCCCGACCTGCCGGGCCTCGCAAAAGGAGATCCGCATGAACTCACCTTCTACCCAACGCGCGATGCAGAAATGTCCAAGCATCTGAGACTCAGATTGAGGTACGCCCGAGCGCGCAGGCGGGGCCAGAGCCCGTTGCGGCACGGGGCGGAGGCCGCAGGATGGTTTGGATCATCCGCCGTGGGCGCCCCCAGCCGTGTCTTCACCGCAGGTTGGCGAGAGTTCGCTCTCTTCGCCGCGGTCTACCTGTTGTACGACGCCGCCCGATGGGCGTGGAGGGGGAACCTGTCCCTTGCCCGAGCCCACGCCGACCAGGTGATTGGGCTCGAACGCTCACTCCACATCGCGGTCGAGGGTTCGGTGCAACGTGCGCTGGACTCGGGCGTCCTGAGCTTCGTGCTCTCCAACATCTATCTCGCAGCGCAGGCGATCGTGCTGCCGGCGGCACTCGTCTGGCTGTACCGCAACTCGCCCCGGGTCTACTGGCAGCTGCGGGGAACGGTTGTCATCACCTGGCTGATCGCGACACCGATTTTCGCGCTATATCCGGTCGCGCCGCCTCGGCTTGCCGGAATCGGGATCAAGGACGTGGTCAGCCATCAGGCGGTTGTGGCGTTGACCGGACAGTCGACGCTGTTCTACAACCCGTACGCGGCCGTGCCGAGCCTGCACGTAGGCTTGGCCTTCGCGATCGGTGTCGCCGCTGCGGCTGCACTTAGCCGCCCCTGGGCCAGGGCGCTGGCGCTGCTTTGGGGCCCGCTGGTGACTCTGGCCGTGATCGCCACCGGCAACCACTATCTCTTCGACGCTGCGACCGGCTTGCTCGTGGCGGCTGTGGCGTTCGCCACCACGCGAATGGTGAATTCAGCCCGCGTCAAACTTCAATTTGCGGGTCGTGCCGACGGCTCCCGGTCAACCGGAACGTCGGGACCCGTGGTCGCCCGGCCAAATCGGCCGGCGATCACCGCCCGCCGCCGGGTCCCCGAAACTGCAGCCGGCGGGTGCCAGCCGTGACGAATGCCTCGGTCGTTACCGCCAGCCGGGATCACAGAGGGGACATGGCTGATGTTGCGTTTGCAGTCGTTTTGATCGCGTCCTTCCTCGGGGTCGGGATCGGTGCCGCAACGTCGGCTTGCAGCTTCCCAGCGCTGATGGCCTTTGAGGTCTGCTGCCTTGTTGCCACGGGCATCGTGGTGATCTTCGGGTTGCGCCCGCCGGTTGTCGCTCTGCGCGCGCGCACAGCCACTATTCGGCGTTTCCGCCAGCAGCTCGATGCACTCCCTGAGACAACGCATCCGCTCGATCAGCCGGATTGTCCACGCCCAGACCGATCAGCTTGACCAGCCGTCATTCCTGGGCGACTGCGTCTCGCAAGCGCGGGCGAGGCCGCAGGGTCACCGGTGGCTGCTGGCGTTGCTTGCGGTGGATCGCCCGCTCGGTCCGTGGCGAGATCATCGGGCATGTCGGCGGCCCCGCGCGCGCCCGGGTAGTCGTGCTGTTCGCTGCTGTATTGGCACTGAGCGGGGCCGACGCCGCGACGGTGGGGGCCGTCGCGCCTCAGCTCGAGTCCTCGCTTCACATCAATAACACCGACCTGGGGCTGCTGAGCTCCGTTTCGCTGCTGGTCGGCGCGATCTTCACGTTCCCGGTCGGGCTCCTGGTCGACCGCACGAAGCGTGTGCCCGTGCTCGCGCTCAGCGTCGTTCTTTGGAGCCTCGCCTCTCTGTCCAGCGCCGTCGCCGCCAGCTTTGAAGGCCTGCTGCTGACCCGGCTCGCTCTTGGGGCGGTCGCAGCGAGCGCGGGTCCGGCGGTTGCTTCGCTCACCGGCGACTACTTCGCCGCTGAGGAGCGGGGGCGGGTTTGGTCCTTCATCCTGGTCGGTGAGGCGGCCGGGACCGCCTTTGGCTTCATCGTCAGCGGCTTCGTAGCGAGTGCGATTGACTGGCGAGGCGCATTTGTCGTGCTGGCCATTCCGGGCTTCTTCTTGGCACGTGAGCTCTGGCGCACCGTGCCCGAGCCGCTACGAGGCGGGCAGAGCCATCTCGAGGTGGGCGCGGTCGATCTCGCCGCGACGGTGGCGCAGGCAGCGGCCAGCGCCGATCGCGGGGATGCCGCGGCGGAGGACGCGGAACCGATGGTCGACGCCGCGCACGAGGCTGCGCAGGAGGCCGCGCGCCAAGCCGACGCGGTCCCGAACCCCGAGCTCGTGCTCCACGAGGACGCCAGCCAAATGTCGCTCGTGCGATCGGTTCGGTACATCTTCTCGATCCCATCGAACGCCCTGATGATCGTGGGCTCGTCACTCGGCTATTTCTATTTTGCCGGCTTGCAGACGTTCGCGCTGCTGTACGTCAAGGGCCACTACCACGCCAGCCAGGCGACCGCCGAGCTGGTGCTGGCGCTGCTCGTCGTCGGCGCGGTGATTGGAACGCTCGTCGGCGGCCGGCTCGCCGACTGGCTGGTCGAGCGCGGCGACCTCGGGACGCGGGTGTGGTTCCCTGGTGCCTGTTACATCGGTGCGGCGGTTCTGCTGCTCCCCGCATTCCTCGGAGCCCGCCTCACCCCCGCGGTGTGGTTCTGCGTCGCAGGTGGGGCGTTAATCTCTGCCGCGAACCCGCCAATCCAGGCCGCGCGCCTGGACGTCGTGCCCGCCGGGCTGTGGGGCCGGACGCAGAGCGCGCTCACCTTCGTCCGTTCGCTGGCGCAGGCCGCCGCGCCACTGGTGTTCGGCGCGGTCTCGCAGCTGGTGGCCGGCATCGTGCCCTCGCAGGCGCCGATCGGGACGTATCCTCACGCACCCTCATCGAGCACGAGCAGCGGCCTCGAGGTCACCTTCCTGATCATGCTCAGCGCCCTGGCTGTGGCGGGTGTGCTCCTGTTCCGCGCGCGCCGGACGTTCGCGAGCGACGTCGCCACCGCGGCTGCATCCGAGGCACCGTCGTCACGCCATAACGCGTTACCAGGGCTCGCTGTCGACGCTCGGGCCATCCGCTTGGACGCGGAGACCACCCGAGCCGAGCCATAGAGCGACGAAAACTGCTCGCACGCTTGCACCACCAGGACACGGGCCGAGGTGCCGCACGTCCAATACCGCGTCCACCGTCGTAAAACTTCGGCGTCTCTTTCCCGCTACGGCAGTACGGTCCGGTTCTCGATGTTTACAGGGAGCTCGCTCCTCGATCTCAATCCGCCGACGCGAGAAATCCCGCAGCACGGGCGCAGCCACACCCTCGATCTCGAACAGGCCCCGACCAATCGTATGCCGCCAAGGCCTCGTCACCGATCGCAATAGCACGCTGACGCTCTTCGGCGCCGAGAACGTCAGGTCAAATGCCGCCACCTTGGTGCGCCCGTGCTCCGGCTTCAGTCGCTCCCCGGTGCGCGGGTGGCAGCCGTGCATCGCGCGCACGAACCTGTCACGGTCGACGCGACCCGAAAGAGGGATGCCACCGCACCCGGCACCAATCCATCGACCTGGCGCTCTCCGCGACCCGAGAAGTAGTCCTCCACGCCACGCGCCGCCTCTTGCTCGTAGTTTGCGAGCCGGTCGTTGCCTTTCGCGCCGTGACGCTCCGGCGATACCCTGTGCAACATGACCGCCAAGGAACGGGTGCTGGCAGAGGCTCCTAGCTGGAGCGAGGAGCAGGCCGAGTTGGCGCTGCGCGCTGTCGAGTCCGATGGCGAGCCGGAGATGGCTGAGCTGCCCCAGGCTTGGCGGACGTTCGAGGACGGCGCGCCGGTGCCCAACTGGGTCGCGTTGCTCGAGCGCTCCCGGCGGGGGCACTGACGCTCGTCCTCGATGCCAACGTCGCGGTAGCTGCGTGCGCCGAGACCAACGGCTTCGCGGCGCTCGGCGACGACGAGCTGGTCGCGCCGCCGCTGCTGTGGTCCGAGTTCTTCTCGCTCGTGCACGAGGCTCGGTTCCGAGCCGAGCTCAGCCACGAGCGAGCTGCCCTCCTGCTGAAGCGACTCGATGCGTCGCCGCTGCAGCGGCGAGCGCCCGACAACCTGCACCACGGTGCCTGGCGTCTCGCCGATCAACTCGGCCACGCCAGAACCTACGATGCCGAATACGTGGCGCTCGCGCAGATCCTCGGCTGCCGCCTGGTCACGCTCGACCTGCGCCTGCGGCGCGGAGCCAATCAGCTCGGATTCGTCGTCACTCCGACTGAGCTCATTGCCGCGCGCGAGCCAAAGCACGACCCCGAGCCAGAAGGCGAGTGAGCGCTTCGGCGCCGGATTTAAGGTCTGGTGCGGGACGAGGCGGAAGCGACCGACCTGTGGCCAGCCATGAAATGGCCGCGGACCCCGGTTGCGGCCGGAACGTCCGGGAAAGACCCGCAAAATCCGGCCAAGCTCGGGATCCATTCGCGGCGAGAGCTTGCGAGCGCGCTGCCCAGTTCCAGCGCTGAGAAGGTCCCCGCCTAATCTCGCGCGTCCGGACGCTCGGCGGTCAGGCTGGCGCAATCAGTCCCACCTGCACGCTTGGCGCATCCGATCCGTGATGTCCCCGATGCGGTCGTCATGAGCAAAGGCGACACTCAAGGCCGAGCCGCGGCCCGGCATCCCTGGCACCCGTCAGCCGCCACCTCCGCGTCAATCCCTGACCACGACGGAGCAGCACATGGGCATGATCACCACACACGACGGCGTCGACATCTTCTACAAGGACTGGGGCTCAGGTCAGCCGATCGTGTTCAGTCATGGTTGGCCGCTTTCGAGCGACGATTGGGACACGCAGATGCTGTTCTTCCTGAAGCACGGCTACCGCGTCATCGCCCACGACCGGCGCGGACACGGACGCTCCACCCAAACCGCCAACGGGCACGACATGGACCACTACGCCGACGACCTGGCGGCGGTAACGGCCCACCTCGATCTCGAGAACGCGATCCACGTCGGTCACTCCACCGGCGGTGGCGAAGTGGTGCACTACATCGCCCGCCATGGCGAGAGCCGCGTCACGAAAGCAGTGCTGATCAGCGCGGTCCCGCCATTGATGGTCCAGACCGAAGCCAATCCCGGCGGCCTGCCCAAGAGTGCGTTCGACGACCTCCAAGCACAACTCGCCGCCAATCGCTCGGTGTTCTACCGGGACCTCGCGTCAGGCCCCTTCTACGGCTTCAATCGCCCTGGCGTGGAACCCTCAGAAGCGATCATCGAGAACTGGTGGCGCCAGGGCATGATGGGCGGAACCAAGGCTCACTACGACGGAATCGTCGCCTTTTCCCAAACCGACTTCACCGAAGACCTCAAGAAGATCACGGTGCCCGTGCTCGTCATGCACGGCGACGACGATCAGATAGTCCCTTATGAGGACTCCGGGCCACTATCCGCCCAGCTCGTGCAAAACGGAACGCTCAAGACATACAGGGGCTTCCCCCACGGAATGCCGACCACACAAGCCGACACGATCAACGCCGACCTGCTGGCTTTCGTGCGCTCACCAACCAATGCTCCAGCGCCGACTGCCGGGGCTATCGCCTAGCTATCAAGACGCGGATCACCCCCTTCGCGCGAAGCGCTCAAACCGACTGGCCCGGTGGCGGACCTCTTGATTGATCAGGACCGAGGAGTGGGAGTACCGCTCGAGCACGCACTGGCAGCCGGCCGGAGAGAATGGAGGTCGCAGGATGGCGAACGAGAGCATGCGCACCGTGTTGGTAGCGCTTGGGGCGGGGCTGGGCGTCGCGCTCGCCAAGACCGGAGCAGCGGTCGTCACTGGTTCGTCCGCGTTGGCCGCAGAGGCTTCCCATTCACTTGCCGATACCGCCAACGACCTGTTTCTTCTCGTCGCTCAGCGTCGCAGCAACCGCCCTCCCAGCCACCGGCATCCCCTCGGGCATGGGCGAGAAGCCTACGTCTGGGCGCTGATCGCCGCATGCGGGGCGTTCGTCGCCGGTGCGGCGTTCTCGCTGCGCGACGGCATCAACGAGCTCATCCACCCGAGTGCTACTTCGTCTTTCGCGCTGGCCTACGTTGTGCTCGCAATCTCCACCGCGTTCGACCTGGTGTCATTTCACCAGTCGGCCGGTCAAATCATCCGCCGAGGCCGCCTTTACAGTCGCAGCCTTCTCGAGGAGTCCAGGGTCACATCTGACCCGACACTGCGGGCTGTGTTCATCGAGGACGCGGTCTCGGTCTCGGGCGACCTGATCGCGATTGTCGCGTTGGGCCTCAATCAGATCACGGGATCGTCGGTACCACAGGGAGTGGCCGCGGTAGTCATCGGTTTGGTGCTCATCAGTATCAGTGTCAGGCTCGCCAGACGCAGCCACGATTTCCTGGTCGGCGTGTGGGTGTTCACACCCGGGGTCCGGTACGGCGAGCGTGATGACCTCACGCAGCCGATCGGGCCAGCTGACGCGGAAAGGCTGCAGGCGTTTATCTCTGCATCCCCTGGAGTGACGGCCATTTGCGAGCTGCTTGTCAACTTCGTCGGTCCCGGCCGGATATGGATCGTCGCGCGCGTCGACATCGACGATGACCTCCGAGGGCCTCAAGTCAAATCGCTGGCGCGCGACATCGAATCGCGGATGAGGAGTGAGTCGGAAAACGTCTACCGGGTCGACATCGTGCCCATCTGCGGAGGGCAAAACGGCGGTCCGGTGTAGTTGCTCGGCTCGCTTAGCCTGTCGACCACCGTGAAGCCGACGACCTGCACGCGGACGCACTGGGGATCGACCCATCCTGTCAGCGCACCTCGGACAGTGCGGCCAACTGGAGCTCATCGATTGTCGCGGTGGCCTCAGTGATGCAGTCCCTGATGACGACGTAACGAATGACGCCTCGCCTCAGCCCGAAGTTCTGGAACGTTCGCTGAGCGGCTATCTCGTATAGGTTTGTACCGTCGGTGAGATACCTCATCGCGGGAGCTTTCTCGACGTAGGGGTGAGCTGTCCTCACCCGCTCTGTGTGACCTTGGCGAGACAAAGCATCTCCGCTTCAGCCGGTTTTTGCGCCAGGGGACTCCCTGGTCGGCTCCCTGGTCAACTCCGCATGCGTTCAGTGACATCGCAGTCGTGCGCGAGCCCGAGCTGGCCTGCACGCCCTGGGTGGGAGACCAGGGAGCGAGCCAGGGGCTTCACGGGCGCAGTTTGACCGCGCGAGGCTCAGGATTCGTCTCGTCACCGATCCCGAAGGAGAGCGACACATGTCAAGTCACGGAGGAACCGCCGGCCGCTGGCCTCGCCTTCTGATGTGCTGGATTCCCGAAGGCTGGGATGGCCCGTTCGGCCCCGGTCGCAGCGGTGACGTCGAGATTGTGTACATCGACCGGGTGCACGGCTTCGGTCTGTTCCTGATGCCGAGTATCCCGCTCGTGTAGCTGCTGCCGGTGATGCTGGGAAACATCCGTAACCATGTGGAGGACAAGGGCCCGGACAATTCGGCCGAAGGTACCTCCGATACGTCGGTGACCCCGGACGCCGCGCTGCCGGCGCTCGATGACCAGCAGGTGGAACGACTGCGGGACCTGGGCCGTCAGTGGGCGGCCTCGATGCCCGCTCGTGGGGAGTGGGAGCGAGCGCTGCCGGTGGATCCTCATCTCAAGTACCTGGTGGATCAGCCGGCGCGGCGCAGCACGTTCGTGAGCCTTCGCAGCCGGGGTCACGGCGACGCGGACGAAATCGAGTCCACGCCGCGTGCCGACGAGCCGGATTCAGCGCTGGGACGTGTCGGCTTTCTGGCCCGGCGCGTTCTGATCGGTCCGGCGCTGCGCAGCACCGCGATAGCTGAGCAGCGGATGTCGAAACGACTGGCGCTCCCGGTCCTGTCGCCGGACGCGGTTTCCTCCGTTGCCTACGGACCCGAGGCGATGATGGCCATCTTGGTTCTGGCCGGCAGCGCGGAGTTGAAGCTGTCGCTGCCGATCGGCGGGGTGCTGGTGGCGCTGATGCTGGCCGTCGGCCTCGGTTACCGGCAGGTGATCCGGGCCTTCCCGCACGGCGGCGGTTCCTACATCGTGGCCAAGGAAAGCCTGGGTGCGAAGTGGGGATTGCTCGCCGCGGCCGGCCTGACTCTCGACTACATCCTGACCGTGGCGGTGTCGGTGGCCTCGGGGGTCGCAGCGATCACGTCGGCCATACCCTCGGTGAGCTCGGCCGCGGTGCCGGTCGGGCTGGTCGTGATCGCGCTCCTGGTGATCGGAAACCTGCGCGGCGTGACGTCGGCGGGGGCCCTGTTCGCCGCGCCGACTTACATGTTCATCGTCGCGATCGCGCTGATCGTGATCGTCGGTCTGGTCGACTCGGCGACCCATGGCTTTCATGCCGTCGCCCCGCCGCCGCACCACGCCACGCAGGCGCTCGGGGTATTGCTGATCCTGCGTGCATTCTCATCGGGGGCGACCGCGATGACCGGGATCGAAGTGATCTCGAACTCGGTCCCGGTGTTCGAGCCGCCCGAGGCCGACAACGCCCGCCGCACCCTGACGATCATGATCGCACTGCTCGTCTCAATGTTCATCGGAGTGTTGCTGGTCGCCTATCTGGAGGGGATCGCTCCCGGCAATCAGACCGTTCTTTCCCAGATCGCGCACCGCACCGTCGGGAGCGGCGTGCTCTACGCGTACGTCCAGATCGCCACCACCGCGGTCCTGTTGATCGCCGCCAACTCCGCGGTCAACGGCTTCCCCCGGCTGTTGTACTTCATGGCCCGCGACCGCTATGCCCCGATGGCGTTCCTGCGGATGGGCGACCGGTTGGCGTTCACCGCCGGCATCGTCGTGCTCACGGTTCCGGCTGCGATCGTATACGCCGCCTTCAACGGCCAGACCGGGCCGCTGATCCCGCTTTACGCCGTCGGCGTGTTCGTGGCCTTCACGCTGGCGCAGAGTGGGATGGTCGCCCATTGGTCGCGTCACCGCGAACCCGGCTGGCGGCGCGCACTGGGCATCAACCTCCTCGGGGCCGTGCTCTCGGGCGCCGTCGCGATCATCGCGGCGGTGACCAAATTCGCAGAGGGTGCCTGGCTGGTGATCGTGTTGATGCCCGTAATCGTGCTGGCGTGTCTACGAATCCACCGCGCCTACGAGCGCGCCCATCTCCAGCTCGTCCCTCGGGGAGACGAGACGATGGTGGCGGCGCCGGCCAGTGCTCCGCCCGCGCCGCCCACCGGCAACGGCCGCCGGCCCGCACCCGAGGAACAGGACGCTCCGAGCCAGATAGTGCACCTGGTAGTGGTCCCGGTCGCCATCCTCAACCTGGCGGCGCTCCGGGCACTGGCGTACGCGGCCTCGCTCCAGGTGCCAGCGCTCGCGGTCCACATCAGCCCCAGCGAGGACGAAGGCGAGCGCTTTGAACGCTATTGGAAGACGTGGGGAGCACACCTACCGCTCGAGGTCATCGTCTCGCCCTACCGTGCCATCGTCGCTCCGTTCGCCAACTACATCGAAGCTCTGCATGACCAGCGCCCCGACCTCACGCTGACCATCATCGTGCCGGAGATCGTCCCCGCGCACCGCTGGGAGTCGATCCTGCACGGTCACATGGCGGGGACGCTACGGCGACTGCTGGTCCATCGCGAGGGGATCGTCGTGACGAGCGTTCCGTTCCACCTAGACGGATGACCGCGCACGCGGTGGCGTGCGCGGTCATTGGTGTGTCCGCTGCCGTATTGCCGCCAGACGATGGGCGGCACCGAGCCGTCAGGCCTCGCCGAGCACGGCAGCGATTACCCGCTGCGGCGCCTCCAGCGACGGCCAATGGCCGACGTCCGGCAGCTCGAGCAGGCGCCGTTCGGGCATGCGTTCGCGGATGCGCTCGGCGATGTGCGCGCCGGCCACCGGGTCCGGAAGACCCCAGACGAACTGCAGCGGGAGGTCCGTGCCCTCCATCGCGTTGACCCACCGATCGCGGTGCGTCTCCCGATCGCGGATGTAGCGGATCAGAAGATAGGAGTTGACATGTCCTTCGTCACGGCTGTAAGTCCGCCACATCTCCTCGCTGTCCACGCGCGCGTCGTAACCGGGGGCGAAGATGACTGAGAGGTCGGAGACAAATGCCTCTTCGGTGTACTGGGCGCTCTCCACGGGGCCGACCACAGGGTCTAGGAACCGACTCTGCTTGTCGGTCCGCCGGTGCAGCTCGGGGTAGATCCCGCCGTTCATCAATGTCATGTCGGTGATCGTGGCGGACAGCGAATCGTCCGAGCGTCGTGCGAGTAGCTCCTGGCCGACCGAGCTGCCGTAGTCGTGGACGGCCATGCCGGTGGAAGTCCAGCCGTCGTGTGCCCACAGCGCCTCCACGAGATCGGCCTGCTCGACTATCGAGTAGTCGTGCTCGCGGGGCTTGGCGGACGCGCCAAAGCCGAGGAAGTCCGGCATCAGGAGGGTGTAGGTCCGGGCCAGCTCGGGCGCGACCTTGGCCCACTGGTAGGAAGACGCCGGGTATCCGTGCAGGAGCGTGAGCGGCGGGCCGCTGCCCATCCGGCGCACGAAGATCTCGCGATCGGCGCCTCCGATGCGGAGCGTCACGTAGTCGCCGTCGGACCACCAAGCCTCGACACGGTCGGTTGACACATCGGTTGCTGACACGGAGCGCCTCGCTTTCGGTTGGGGTGACACCTGTGTTGTCGCCGGCCTGGCGAAGCCCGTGATACGGATCAGCGCGTTACGCCATCGCGACGGCGGATGCCGCCTGCTCGCCCCGCCTGCCTGCGCGCGCGCCAGACCCGCAGGTACCGCGCGGCCTGTGGAAGCTCAGGCGCGAGCCCGGCCTCGCGGGCGCGCGTCCTCGTCGCTTCGGGTTGGGCACAGACACGAGTCGTTTACGATCGGTGCGCGGTTATGGAGACGGGTGCTGCCGTATCCGGTGGGCGCATCGCCCTGCGTGGTCGGGGGGACGAGTGCGGCCTGCTGGACAGGCTGTTGGCTGACGTGCGTCGGGGGGAGGGTCGGTCGTTGGTGTTGCGGGGGAGGCTGGGATCGGCAAGACGGCGCTGCTCGAGTATCTGCTTGGGTCGGCGTCGGGCATGACTGTTTTGCGGGCGGTGGGGGTGGAGTCGGAGGTGGAATTGGCTTACGCGAGCCTGCACCAGCTGTGCGGGCCGATTCTCGATCGGCTTGCGAGCCTCCCGAAGCCGCAGCGAGAGGCACTCGAGGTCGTGTTTGGTGTGGCGGCAGGAGCGGCGCCGGATCGCTTTCTCGTGGGGTTGGGGGTGCTCAGCCTGTTGTTCGACGGGGGAGGAGCGTCCGGTGCTGTGTGTGGTCGATGATGCGCAGTGGCTTGATTGGGCGTCGACGGCGACGCTGGCGTTTGTGGCTCGGCGCCTTTTGGCGGAGCGGGTCGGGATCGTGTTCGCCGCGCGCGCCCGGCGAAGAGCTCGACCTCAGCGCGCCAGCGAGAGTGTGCCCGCGTCGGCTGCGTCCGCGTGGGCGCTTGCCGAGGTGATCGAGGCGGCCTCAAGGACCGGGGAGACCGGCTTTGCCGGGCGGGCGCTTGAGCGATTGGCGGAGGCGGCGAGCGTCGGCGACACCAACTGGGGACTGGGGGTGCTGGCGCGCTCGCGGGCGCTGCTCAGCCCCCCGCACCGTGGAGTGGCACCTCCGCCACTTGTACACCAAACTCGGCATCAAATCGCGCCGAGAGCTCGCGACCCTGCTGCCGAGCTCCAGCTCTGAGCCTTGATCGGCGTTGCCGCCTAGCCGCCTGTCGGTTTTGGCGCAGCGGATCAGTGAGCCTACGGATGCCGACCAACCACCAGTAATCGAGACTGCGCATGGTGACGACGACAGACAACGGAAACGACAAGCGCTCTACGAGCGAGCTGGTACGCGATCTCTCTGAGCAAAGCTCGCGCCTGATCCGTCAAGAGATGGCGCTCGCCCGGACCGAGCTCACCCGGAAGGGGGTCGAGGCCGGGTTGGGGATCGGACTGCTCGGAGGGGCCGGCATCCTCGCGCTGTATGGCCTCGGCGCGCTGACCGCTGCGGGAATCCTGCTCCTCTCGACCGCGATGAAGGCGTGGATCGCCGCCGTGGTCATCGCCGGCGGCATTCTCGCCGCCGCGGGAGCGGCAGCCTTGATCGGAAAGACTCGCCTCGCGCATGCTGCGCCGCCGGTGCCTGAGGCCACGATCGAGACCGCGAAAGAGGATGCGAAGACCATCCGCGCGAGCATCCGGGACGGGCGGTCATGAGTACCCGCGAGCAGAGTGCGCGAGAGCTGCGCCAGCAGATCGATGCGACGCGCCGCGAGCTCGGGGCGACGGTCGAGCAGCTCGCACACAAGACTGCGATCAAGGCGCGCGTCCGCGATCACGTCGAGGAGGTCACGGATGACGTGACGCGCACCCTAGGGCGGCATCTCGTTGAAGCGGTCGCGATCGGCGGCGCGGCCATCGTGCTCCTCATCGGCTGGAGCTTGCTGGATAGCAGGGATTGAGATACGTGATGCGCCCTCTCCTGGGGCTTGCGCGCGACTGAGAACTAACCCACCGCGCTGCGCAGTTCCGACACGGGGTCGTTCCGGCGTAACACGACCGAAATCTAAGGCGCTCCTCACCCGATGTAGGATCGCCCGTTTACGATGCACCGGAATCTGCGCGCAACCGGGCGTCAGGAGGGCCTTCGTGGGCGGGCGGAGGAGTGCAGACTGCTTGACGGGCTTCTCGACGATGTCCGGCGGGGCGAGGGTCGATCGTTGGTTCTGCGCGGCGAGGCTGGGATCGGGAAGACCGCGCTGCTGCAATGTCTGATCGAGTCGGCGTCGGATATGAGGGTCCTGCGGGCGGTGGGGGTGGAGTCGGAGATCGAGCTGGCCTACGCGAGCCTGCATCAGTTGTGCGCGCCGGTGCTGGACCGCCTCGGCAGCCTTCCGGCTCCGCAGCGCGATGCGCTGCGAGTCGTCTTCGGAGTGACGGGAGGGGCGCCGCCCGATAGGTTCCTGGTGGGCCTTGGGGTACTTAGCTTGTTCTCGGAGGTGGCAGACGAGCGTCCGCTGCTGTGTGTGGTCGATGATGCGCAGTGGTTGGATCAGGCCTCGGTTCTGGCGCTTGCGTTTGTGAGCCGGCGGCTGCTGGCCGAGCGGGTGGGGATGGTGTTTGCCCTTCGGGAGCCGAGCCAGGCGTTGGAGCACGTGACCGAGTTGGAGGTCGTCGGCGTGGGCAATGGCGATGCCCAGGCGCTGCTTGACTCGGCGATGCGGTTCGCCCTGGATGATCGAGTGCGAGACCGGCTCCTCACTGAGGCACGAGGGAATCCGTTGGCGTTGCTCGAGCTGCCGCATGGATTGACCGCGACGGAGCTGGCTGGAGGATTCGAGCTGCTGCACGGGCAAGGACTGCCGGGCCGGATCGAGGAGAGTTTCGTTCGGCGACTCGACCGGCTGCCTGAGGACACGCGCCTCCTCTTGCTCGTTGCGGCGGCGGAGCCGATAGGGGATCCGCTGCTCGTGTGGGACGCGGCGGAGCGGCTGGAGGTTCGCCCGAGTGCCGTCGCGGCCGCCGAAGCGGACGGTCTGCTGACGATCGGGGAGCGGGTGATCTTTCGTCATCCGCTGGTGCGCTCGGCGGTTTATCGATCGGCCCCCCTGGGGGATCGCAGGGCGGTGCACCTGGCCTTGGCGGAGGGGACCGATCGGGAGGTCGATCCGGATCGTCGGGCGTGGCATCTGGCCGCGGCAACGACGGGGCCGGATGAGGAGGTCGCCGCGGAGCTTGAGCGGTCGGCCGCTCGGGCCCAGGCGCGTGGCGGCGTGGCTGCGGCGGCGGCGTTCCTGAAGCGATCGGTCGCGCTAACGCTCGACCCAGCGCCGCGAACCGGTCGCGCACTTCACGCGGCACAGGCGCATCTTCAGGCCGGTGCATTTGACGAGGCTCTACGGCTGCTGGCGAGCGCGGAGGCTGGGCCGCTCGATCACTTGGGGCGGGCTCGGGTTGAGTTGCTGCGTGGCCAGATCGCGTTCGCCTCAAGCCCGGGCAGCGAGGCTCCGGCGCTGCTCCTGAACGCGGCCAGACGGATCGAATCATTGGATCCGGCGCTCGCAAGGGAGACCTATCTGGATGCCTGGGCGGCGGCCATGGTCGCCGGCCGAGCCGCGCTCGTCGGGACTCTGGAGGAGGTCTCCCGGGCTGCTGTCTCTGTTCCCCGACCCGCCTCCGCTCCGCGTCCGGCGGACCTGCTGCTTGACGGTCTCTCCGCCATGGTCACGGAAGGAAGCGCGGCGGCATCGAGGCTGAACCGGGCCGTGAGCGTCTTTGCCGAGGGAAAGATCGACATGGCAGAAGTGCTGCGATGGGGATGGCACGCTGGGGTCGCCGCCTGCACGGTGTGGGACGAGGAAAGTTGGCGTCAGCTTTCCGCGCGGCAGTTGCAGTGCGCCCGCGAGGCTGGCGTGCTCGTCGAGCTGTCGTTCTGTCTGGAATCGCTCACGTTAGTGACAACGTGGTGTGGCGACTTTGCGCTGGCAGGCTCGCTCATCGCAGAGACCGACGCGATCGCGGAAGCAACCGGGACTTCCTTCGCCCGCAGCGGGCCCGCAATTCTCGCCAGCTTCCGGGGAAGGGAAACCGAAGCTGCTGCGCTGATCGAAATCGAGGGGCGAAACGCGGCCGCCGCAGGGCAGGGCCTCGTCTCGCAAGTGTTCCAGTGGGTATCCGCAGTTCGGTACAACGGTCTAGGCCGGTACGGGCAGGCGCTGGTGGAGGCCCAGCGCGCCGGCGAGACGGGGCCGGAGCTCGGCGTGACCGCATGGGTCCTCCCTGAGTTGATAGAGGCGGCCATGAGGACAGGGGAGACCCGGCTTGCCGGCGAAACGCTGTCGCGGCTCGCGAAGGCGGCGAGCGCCGGCGAGCGCGACTGGGGGTTGGGCGTCCTCGCCCGCTCGCGGGCGTTGCTCAGCGACGGGCCGGACGCCGAGAGCTCATACGGCGAGGCGATCGAGCGACTGGGCCGCACGGCGCTTCGTCCCGAGCTTGCCCGTGCACATTTGGTTTACGGCGAGTGGTTGCGTCGCGAGAACCGCCGGCTCGACGCCCGCGAGCAGCTGCGCATTGCTCACGATCTGTTCACGTCGATCGGGATGGAGGCGTTCGCCGAGCGCGCTCGAATGGAGCTGCAGGCAACCGGCGAGCACGTCCGCGCACACACCGTCGAAACGCGTGACGATCTGACCGCGCAGGAGCGCCAGATCGCCGAACTGGCCCGCGACGGGCTCTCGAACCCCGAGATCGGGGCGCGGTTGTTCCTGAGTCCGCGAACGGTGGAGTGGCACCTCCGCCACGTGTTCACCAAGCTCGGGATCCGCTCCCGCCGGGATCTCGCCCGGGCGCTGCCGCGATCGGAATCCGAGCCCGCTCTCACGTGATCACGAGCGCCCGTCGAGTTACGTAGTTTTACCCCCGGGACAGCAGCGAATTGCGGATGGACGTCCTGCGGCGTCAGCTCAAAGTTCCGTCGCGATGTACTTGACCAATGGCGTCTTCCTGTACCGAGTCGTTGACGTGGTGCTCACCGATTCGGGCGAGATGGCCGACATCGAGGACTGCTACTGGCTCGACATCGTCCGCATCCCGATGTGCGAGCTGCTTGCCCGCGGGTTACGAGTTGTGGACGCCGGTCTGGTCTTGAGTGTCGGGAAGTGAGTCGAGGACGCGTCGGCCGAGGGATCGTTCGAGATCGCTGTCGATGTTTAGCCCGAGCTTTTCGAGTCGTGCGAGCTGTGCCTGCTGGGCGGGGCGTCCGAGGAGCTCGAAGAAGTCGGCTAGGGCGGGTGGGAACTCGCTGTCGGGGGGCAGGGTCGCACGGTCGACGTAGGACTTGGTTCGTGCGATCGCTTCGTGATTGAAGCGTGCGAGCCTGGTGGCGATCGCCTCGACCTCGGCGTTGAGTTCGCTGTCGGCGATCGCGCGGTTGACGTACCCGTATTGTTCGGCGCGCGGGCCGTCGAGATCGTCGCCGACGAGGAGGACCTCGAGCGCGCGACCTCTGCCCATGAGCCGGGAGAGCCGCGCCATTGGGCCACCTCCCGGGATCACGCCGGTGGCGACCTCGAATTGCCCGAGTGCCGTGTTCTCGTGGGAGGCGAAGCGGATGTCGCAGGCGAGGACGAATTCGCTTCCGGCGCCGCGGGCGCGGCCACGAATCGAGGCGATGGTGACGACCGGCGCTCGGGAGAGGCGCACGAGGAAGTCGAGCCAGGCGTGCAGCCCGGTCGGACCGATCCCGAGCGCTGCGGTCTTGGCGGGGTCGTGCTCGGTGTCGTAGTGGGCGAGGTAGAAGTCGGGGTTGGCGCTGTCGAAGACGACGACGTTGAGCGCCGGGTCGTGCTCGATCAGTTCGACGAGCTCGGCGAGCTCGGCGATGGTGGTGGCGGTGATGGTGTTGATCGGTGGGTGATCGAACGTCACCCGGCAGTAGCCGGAGCTACGGCGATCGACGCTGAAGTGGGTCCACGACTGGTACCACCTTTCAGGGACTCGGCCGTTCGGGGAAGGGCTGGTGTCGGTGCTGCTCATCTCGGACTCCTGAGGGTTTTGGCGACCTGCTGGGAGGGCCGGGGGCGTCTGGCCCCGTCGGTTGCTGTGGTTGGCAGATTCGCGCTTCTGGGACCGGCTAGCGCCCGTGTGATCCCTGGTAGGGACCCTGGGCCCGGAGGCGTCCCGCTGCTGCCTTGATCTAGGTGCGCACCTCGCTGGCTCAACCCAGCGACCCCCTGGCAGGTGCCAGGGAGACCACCAGTGCGCTCCCGGGCGAAATCGATCGTGAGACCGAGCAAGCTCTGCCAGGCAATCGCAACCCACCGCAGACAGATGGCTCTACGACAACGACGAGACGACGCTCTACAGGAAGCCCAGCGATGAGTATCTCGGTCGAATCCGTCACGCCGCGAGCCGATGTCGTGGATGACGCGGTCGATGCCTATGTGTGCTGGCGCGAAGAGTGTGCTGGCGCGGGCGAGGCGTATTACCGGTGGTCGGGTGCGGAAAAAGCCGATCGACAGCTTGCGTATTGCGCCTACACCGCCGCTCTCGACCGTGAGGAAGCCGCAGCCAGCGCTTATGCCGACGCTATGAGACGGCTCGGTGATGAGTGCGTCGAGGTGTGGCGTGCCGAGCCTCGGCGGGTGTGGGGGGCTACTCGTCGTGAACCGTCTTACCGAGAAGAAAGGGAGGTATAGCTATGAGCTCGGTTGAGGAATACCCGGTGGTCCTTCGATGTGACGGTTTGCGAGGTCGTCCTTCACGGGTCCTGTTGATGGGAAACGGAATGTGGCGAGTGGACTGGATAGAGGGCTTGGTGTCGCTCTACCGGACCGATCCACGCGGCCATCTCAGGCTCGGATACGAGCCCAGGCACCTGCGGTGGTGGCAGCCACCTCGGCAATACGAGGAGGACTGCGCACCTGGCCCCGTCGTCGGTCTAGGCCACCTACGGCCATGAGCATGCATGCCCCGCAGGCCTCCGACGTCCCGTTCGGCGACGGTGGCCAGGTCCTCCCGTTCCCCTCGCCCGGCCGATCGCGCAGCCGAGACCAGTCAGCCGCGATCGAGCGAATGGCCGATGCCACGATGCGGCTCGCCCGGCGCAACGAGGCCCTCGAGGATTTCTC
>Ga0335072_10004003_pt1 | contig 22060 bp, 19 predicted proteins | sample Lox_Sample_21_FD_206725 | JGI IMG/M metagenome (GOLD analysis project Ga0335072, IMG submission 206725) | Soil microbial communities from Loxahatchee National Wildlife Refuge, Florida, United States - Lox_Sample_2.1 | ecosystem: Environmental > Terrestrial > Soil > Wetlands | place: USA...
ATCATTCCCGGCTGTTCGCTGCCGGTTTTCTCCGAGAATCCGATCACTCGGTTCCGGTCGTCCACCTGCACTGTGCCGAATCGGCCGGCGTCGTCTGACTGCACGACGGCCATGCTCACCAGGCCACGGTGTTCGCGATGAAAGCGAAACATATCGGAAATGCCGACTTCGAGAAAAGAGTCGCCGTTCGCCACGAGGAAATCGGAGGACTCGAGCAGGTAATTCCGCGCCAGCCCGACAGCCCCGGCAGTGCCAAGGGGTGAATTCTCCTGTGAGTATTCGATCGAGACATCCAAGGTGCGGCCGTCGCCGAAGATTTCTTCGATCTGGTTCCCCCGATACCCCGTACACATGACGACTTGGCGAATTCCCTGAGCCCGAAGTTGCCGAACCAACAACTCGAGAAAGGGGCTGTCTCCCACGGAAGCCAGGGGCTTCGGTTTCGATGCAACGACGGACCTCAGGCGCGTGCCCAGACCGCCCACGAGCAGAACGGCTCTCGTTTTCTCAGGTAATCCGCCGCGCGCTTTGCTCATTTCAGCTGGACAGTCCTCTGGTGTGTCGTCGACGAGGGATGTGACAGTGGGCTGGGGTAGAGGCTTTGTATTTCGCCGGCCGTGTCCGACGCTCAGGACTTCGCTTCCCAGTATTTCAACATGGAGATCAGCGTATCTTTCAATGACTGCTCCGGCTTCCAGCCAGTATCTTTACGGAACTTTTTGGTGCTGCCGAAAATGATTTTTTCATCCGAGGGCCGCATCAGGTGAGCAGCAGGTCGAATCTCGACCTTCACGCCGGATAACCGAATTGCCATGTGCAACAGCTCTCCGACCTCGTGCGTCGATGAGGCGCACAGGTTGTACGACTCGCCGTGCTTGCCTTTCATCGCCGCAAGATAGAAGCCGCGAACGGTGTCTCTGACATCGAGGAAAGCCCGATGAGGCTTAAGATTGCCCACTTCAATGACAGGCGTCTGGAGCCCCTTCTTGATCCTGACGAGTTGCCGAACGAAGTCGGAAGGCGCGTCATTGGTTTTTCCGGGGCCGGTTGTATTGAACAGCCGCAAATTGACGGCCGGAATTCTGTAGTCGAGAAAATATTCCCGAGCCAGCAAATCCAGGCAAACCTTGCTGATCCCATAAGGATGCAGCGGCCGCAACGGCTGCTCCTCTGTAACCGGGATGGCTGAGGGCGGAACATTTCCATATTCGGCGCTTGAACAGGCAGAAACCACAACCGGGGCGGTGTCCATGGAGCGCACCGCCTCGAACAGGTGCAGCGAGCCCATGATGTTCGACTCGAATGTGCCTACGGGATCGGTCCACGAAACGGTCGGGAGGCTCTGCGCTCCGAGATGGAAGACGTGGGTGGGTTTGTACTCATTCAGAATGCGCCTGACCCGTTTCCCGTCGCGGAGGTCGCACTTAGTGAATTGCAGACCGGGTTCGCGGCTGTGAGTGTGCTCGTGATGCCGCAGCACTCCACCAACAACCCTCCAACCTTTCGCGTAAAGGAACTTGACCAAGTGTGATGCGATAAAGCCGTCCGCGCCAGTAACGAATGCAGTTTTCCTCATAGCCCTTGTGTAATTAGTTTGTGGTGTTGACCAGCTCCGTCGCCGACATCCGGCGCGCGCTTCGAATCAGTTCCCCGAGGGCTGAAACTTCCTGTCGTATCGCGGGTATCACCAGCGTCAGCACGCACCCGGCTGCGAAGGCCGCAGCAATAACCAGAAGCTGCGACACAATTCGACCATGCACAACCAAGTGCAACGCAAGTTCCGCAAACCCGATCCCGGCCAGACAAGTCCCAACCGGAAACACGATGCTCCTTCCCAGCTTTCCTAGAGCAGTTCCCGTTTTACTGTAGACCGATAGTGGAGAGCCTGAACCAAACCTGGCCGTTGTCCGGGGTGATGAGCTGAAGAGCTTATGCGATTGCCTGTTCCAGTGCTTCTTTGGTTCTTGCCTTGGCAGTCCTGAGTATCTGTTTCAGCCTTGCCCCGGCCTTCTCGATGGGATTCAAATCGGGGGAGTAGGGCGGCAGGCAAAGCACCGTTGGAAGAAATGCAGTGACAACCGGCGATCCCCTGTCAACCCACCTTTGCGTCAGCTGAAGCATTTGGCGAATCCCGATCGAATACCTTTCCGGGGGAAGTGCTACGCATGAGGCTGAGATAGACATCCGTGGTCATCCGACCAATTAGCTTCCACGAGTTCCGAGCCGCGACGTAGTCGCAAATCTCTTGTCTGCGGAATGCCAAGCCTGCGTACAACTCGCTTGCGAAATATTGATTGATTACTCTTGCAAGATCATCCGGATCTTCCGGTCGAAAGACAAATCCTGTGGTGCCCTCGACAATCTCTTCCCGCAACGAGCCGACGTCGGCGACCAGAACTGGCAGTCCAAAGCTATATCCCAGAAATAGGACCCCGCTCTGGTAGATGTGCCGATAGGGTAATACGAGTACATCCGCCGCCTTCATGTAAACTTCCGTGTCCTCGTCAGGAATAAATTCCTCTCTCAGCAGTATCCGTCCTTTGCGCAGGTCGACGTCAATTGCAGCACGGATCGTGCTCCAGTACTGTTCACAATTTTTCGGCCTGCCAGCGATGATAAGGCGACAATCAGTACCCTGGCTGGCTACATGGTGGAAGGCAGCTACCAGGTACTCCAGACCCTTATATGGCGCGATGTGACCAAAAAAAAGGAGCGTCTTTTCTCCATCCTGAATGCCGAGTCGCCCTCTTGCCTCCCTCGAGGTGAGCGAGGTGTTAGGGGCGGCGTTGTTGATTCCGAACGGTATAACTGTGATTCGACCGGCCTGTTCGCCGAAGTCCTCCATCAACTCCTGCTTCATTCTTTCGGTGTGTACGAAGATATGGTGGGCCAGACGATACTGAATCCGCAGAGTGACCCGGTTTAAGGTGGTATCGTTGTGGTCGCGCCGGCGACCGTTCACATTGTGCAGAGTCAGGACAAGCTTCTTGCCCAGCGCCCGATACCACAGCATCAGCAGCGTCCGGTCGAAGTATTCAAACTTATTGTTCCAGAGGATGTGGAACAACTTCGGCCTGGCAGTAGTGGTATAGAGGAGAAGCCTCGCATAGTACCTGAGTACCCGCAATGCCTTTGCGGCAAAGCCAGCATCCGAGCGCTGGTCACCTCGCAGGTTGAAGAACCTCACACTGGGCGCATCCTGGAATTCGGAGCAATCAAGATCATTGTTACCAATAAGATCAAGAGTTGTTCTTTCTCCTATAAGAGCCTTTGTCAGCCCAAACGCATATGGACGATCCGCGCCGCCCGTGAGCAGCGCCACTTCGATCCGCTCAGAACTCCCACTTATCGCCAACGCCTTAAAGCCCTTCTTCCTTGCGCTTAGGTCCGCTGCGCGGCTCCCGCGGATCGAGTCGCATTCAGTGTTTCTAGTCTGTACATCAACTTATCCCAACCCCTTATTAACGAATCCTTAAATTCCGGGAGGTCCACTTGTACCCGGTGCGCCGTCTCCCATCCCACGATTGGAGCCATCCATGCGTACTTTTTCCGCAACTGGGGCTGCTCCATACTACCATTCAGTTCTCTCGCCAGATTCCGGACTTGCGCGACGATATCGGGGCGGCTCGGGTAGAAATTATCGTACCAGAGCTGCATATAACGCACACATGCGTCTCTTACTCGTTCGCTGTCCTCGAGGGACCGAATATATTGAATGTGCAGTTTCATCGAAAGGAAGAGCGAATTTTTTTTTCTGTCAGAGTTTCCTATGCGACTGATCCGGCTGGAGCCGTTCGCCCGATAATAAATTCCTGTCTCGGAAACAAAGCGTGTGCCGATCGACGCAAGGAGAACGCGAGCGAAGTACTCGCCGTCCTGATCGTAATGCAGATCTTCACGCCACGGCCCCGCGGCCTCAGTCAACTCCCGGCTCACCAGCCATGTCGCGTTTTGCATGTGGCTGCCGTCGGTCATCTTTCTGAGCAGCCACTCGATCGGAGACAAGTCCCCCCACAAAGAGTTGCGAAACCACTGACCGGCACGGACCCGATGGTAAAAGTATGCCCAGGGAGAGGAGAGCAGCAGTCTCTGGCTGTCGCCGGACCGGAGCGCCGCCAGTTGCTGTTCGATCTTATCGCGTGCCAGGACATCATCCGCGTCCAGGAACTGGATGTAGTCCCCATGGCTGTTGCGATAGGCGCAGTTGATTCCGGCCGAAAGCCCGCGGTTCTCGGTAGAGATGACCATGACACCCTGCGACGCGAACCTCTCGGCGATTTCCAGCGTCCTATCTCTGGACCCATCATTAACTAATATAATTTCTTTGCGAGGCCATGTCTGGCCGACCGCGGACTCAAGAGTCTGAGCGAGCCATCGTTCCGCGTTATAGGCGGAAATCAGTATAGAGACGAGGGGTTCCCTGGACATTTCGATCTCCTATAACTTCAAACGGACCAACTGACGAGCAGAAACAGGCTGTCGTGTTCCGCTACGCCTCATCCGGCCGGTGGCTTCCGCCAGCCTCGCCTGATCGGCCCTTTTTCCGAGGCATTTAAGTTCTTGCTACATCAGTTTCCAAGGTGGGCTGGTCCCGTCTCTTGCTAAAAATCTTCTCGTAGGCGGCAAGCAGGTTCCCCACAGAGTATTCCCACGCCAGTTCCTTCTCCACCCGCCTCCGACCGAACTCACCCATCCTCTTTCGCTCTTCGGGATGATCAAGCAGCCACAGAATATTGTCCGCGAAATTGGCCACGGGGGTCTCATGACTGCTGTAGAGGGAAGCCTCCTGAGCGCTTACCCGGCCCTCTCTCAGATCGAACTGGACGATCGGCTTCTTCAAAGCCATGTATTCCATGATCTTGATCATCGTCGACATATCGTTCATCTGGCACGGGCGATCGGGATTTATGCACACATCCGCGGTGGAAAGGACCCGCAGGAGTTCCTCATCGGGTACGCGCCCAGTGAAGTTCACGAGATCCTCGAGGTTCTTTTCGCGAACCATCCTCCGCAAATCCGTCAATCCCGGACCGCCGCCGACACAGGTAAAATGAACGTCATCGCGGCCCAAACTGCGGATGTGCGCAGCCACGTCGAGCAGAATGTCCAGGCCCTCCTGTGTGCTCATCACGCCGACGTAACCGATGAGATAGCGTTTGCCATACTTTAGTTCCGGATGAGGCGGGACAGCCCTGAAGGTCTTCAGGTCTGGGCCATTGCGAACGACAAACACGTTCTCCGCCGCTCGTCTTCCCCGGGTCAGGGCGATGTGTCGATAGCTGTTGTTCGTCGACATCACTACGTCGCTAAAGAGAAACGTCATCTTCTCAAGCCAGATCTGTGCCTTGTACAGCAGATCCTTCCTCCCGTACTTCGAGAAATACAGCTCCGGATTCACATCGTGGTGGTCGAACAGATAACGGATCCCGAGCAACTTGAACGGGATGGCAACGAAAACAATATCATCGGGAGGATTGCAACCCTGGATTACCTGAAAGCCTCGCCGAAAGTAAATCCACCATGAGAAAACAAACTCCCAGAACAACGCGCATCCGTATTCCCACACATAGCCGGCCGGGCTGTTGCCCTCCCGGGGCATCGGGTGCCGATAAATGTGAATCCCTTCCAGAAACTCATAGCTTCGCCGGTACCCCTTGCTTTTTGGACATAGGACGGTTACCTGATAGCCCGCATCGCGCAGTGCAACGGATTCCTTCCACACGCGCGTATCAAAGGGCACAGGGAGGTTCTCGACAATGATGAGGACTTTCCTTTTCACGCCAATCTCGCCTCGTTTGTAAGTTCTCTGTAGAGACCGCCCAGAGCCGACAGCATCGTCGCCTGTCCCCAGTGCAGCGTCGGGGTTCGGTTCACAAGCCACGGCGAATAGCGCCGGTAGTAAAAATGGCCGTTGCGGTCCTGCATGTACTCAATGGTCCACTGCGCCACCTTCATCGCCAGCGGTATGGCATCATCGTCCCAACGGGAGAAGAACACCAGGGTATCGATCGCTTGAGAACAGCATTGGATATCGATGGGAAGCACTTTGTAGTTGTAGTATTTCGGCGTTCCGTCGCGGAGAAAGAATGTGCTTTTCCAGTACCGGTATCCCCGCATCGTGCCCTCAGCGAAGCTGTCGTCCCCGGTGCTTTCCCGGTAGCACTTAAGGCAATCCAGGACATACGCCGTGTGAAAATTGTCCACCCAGTGCAGATTCTCCTTCTCTCCATACCACCAAGAACCGTCGGCCCGCTGATACTTCATCGTGTAATGCATCGACTTCCGAGCAAGATTCAGATACTCGTCGTTGCGGGTGTGCAGATAGGTTCGTGCCAGCAGGCTTCCGCCGAGTGTGTTCGCATTATGCACCAGGCATTTCATTCCAGGGATATAGCTGATGCAGGTGCCGTCGCCGTCGGGGCACAGGTCCAAAGCGTGCAGGATGTGTTCGCAGGCACCGACTGCGGTCTCCAGATACTGCTTCTTTTGGAACTCATCGTAGGCATCCAGAAAAGCGTGGCCGATGAGCGAGGTCCAAACGACGGTCGGCATGCCCTTGGGCAGGTAAAAGCTTCTTGACTGGTAGTCGAAGTGGTTGCCCCAGCACGACCCGTGATACCCGCTTGAACGGTGCTTGAGGAGCCACCCCAGGGCAAACTCCGCCTTGTTCTTCCACGTCTCATCACCGGTGCATTGATAGAGTCGCAGAAACCCACGGGCAAGATAGCCCATTCCCTTGCTGGAATGGCTCTTCGCTATGCCCACCAGGGGCCGCAGGTTCACCGGAAAGCGCCGGACGCCCTGCTGCAGGACAGTCCGAAGAAGTTCGCTTTCAAAGGTAAATGGCCGTAGAAAGCGTGCGTTCAGGCCGTCGAAAGTATCGTAGCCGCGGTAGTCGTTCTTCTCCAGCCAGTCATTCAGGCGAAGGATGGATTCGTATATCCGGCTTGTCGAACTATCAATCTCGGCGTCGGTCGCAGCGCCACTACCAGCAGATGCCTTCGTACTTGCCATTTTGACTCCTGGATTCTGTGATACGAACGAAGTCCACAATAGTCTGCCCATCCCGCAACTGACTTGGTACCTGGTGAAAATCCGGGTCCCGGTTGCCGATCACGATAGTTTGGGCGTGATCGAGGATTGCGTCCACATGATCGACCATCAGGCGCGAAATGTGCGGAATGCGATTCAGGATGAAATCCCGATTGGCGCCGACAAGACTCGCAATTTTGACGTTCTTGTCATAAATACGCAGATCGTAGCCCTTGCCGAGAAGCCGTTCGATCACCTCAATTACAGGGCTCTCCCGCAGATCGTCGGTGCCGGCTTTGAAGCTGAATCCCAGAACCCCGATGCGCCGATGTCCCTTTTCCATGATCATCTGCAAGCCCCGGTTCACCTGTATTTCATTGCTCGGCAGTATCGATGTGAGGATAGGAAGGTTCAGATCCCGCATTTTGGCCGTATAGGCGAGGGCGCGTAGATCTTTGGGCAGACAGGAGCCTCCGAATGCGAAACCAGGGAGAAGATAGGCCGGAGAGATATTAAGCTTCTTATCCTGGCAGAAGATTGTCATAACTTCGTGGGCATCCACTCCGAGGGCTTTGCCCAAATTGCCGATTTCGTTGGCAAAGCCGATTTTAAGAGCATGCCAGCTGTTGTCGACGTACTTCACCATTTCAGCCGTCGCCAGATTGGTGCGAATCAGCGGGGCATCGAGATGCTTATACAACTCGGCCAGCAGCGATCCGCTTACCTCTTCCAGTTCCCCGATAACCGTCTTCGGCGGTGCGCCAAAGTCTTTCACTGCAGAGCCTTCCCGAAGAAACTCGGGATTATGACAAACGCCAAAGTCTTTGCCGGCCGTCTTGCCCGACGATTCCTCAAGAATCGGAATCACCATGCTGTGCATCGTTCCTGGTAGGACGGTGCTGCGGATTACAACGGTCTTGCGCCGGGGATCCTCCCGCAATGCCGTGCCGATCTGCTCGCAGATGCGGCGAATGTAATGCAGGTCGAGATTGCCATTCGCTTGGCTCGGTGTGCCCACACAGACGAAGCACAAGTCGCTTTCCCGCACCGCTTCACACGAGTCGGTGGTGGCGCGCAGTCGACCGGTAGCGACCATGGCCTCGATAATCTCGTTGATCTCGGTTTCAATGATTGGAGAGCGCCCACTGTTAATCAGATTGACTTTGGTCTCTACCGGATCGACACCAATCACCTCGTGCCCATCATTGGCCAGACAGCCGGCCGACACGGTGCCTACATAACCGAGGCCGAAAATGCTGATTTTCAAGAACTGTGCTCCTTCCCGCGCGTTTCTTTTACCGCGGAATAAAATTCACTACTTGCCCTTCATTAGGGGTGCTTCATCTCTGCGGAGAATCCGAGACGCTGCGGTGGCTGCCAACGATGCTTCGCCCATGGGATGAACGATATCCATGTTGATCGCCGAATTGGAAATCCAAGCCTATCGATCGGAGCAGTTCGCAGAAACCCGGAATGGCACAAAACATGCAACGAGTCCGATCCAAAAGTGCTTGACAGAACTGATTGTCCGGGTAAAATGTGACGGTAGTAATCGTTATATGTGGTTACCAATGGCCCCAAGTTCGCGGTGGCCTGCCGATTCTCCGTTTGCTCTTCAGGTCAAAGAGGCAGCACTTCGAGTCGTAAAGGCATCACTTCGCTCTTAGGGTTATCCACGGAAAGAGATGATATTGCGGAAGTTAACAAGGAAAATGATAAAAACCCGAAGGCAATGGAGATTTCAACGATGGGTGACTTTAGTAACCGAGTTTTCAATTACCGGTATTGCGCTCCCGCTGTTCAGCTACTACTCTCGGAAGAGAATTTCCGGGGCTTTCTCCACGATTGCAGCTTGCAGCACTCAGAGAAAATTTCTCCTAACGCATTAAGGGAACCGTGACTACCATGAAACTTACTTGCTCCCTCTCATTCTTGCTTTTTCTCGTCCTGGCCTCGACCATGACGGCGCGCGCGCAATCTGCCGCGACGATCACTGCAGCCTCGTGCCAGGAATCCGATGTCAATGCCGTCATTAACGGCCCCACTCATACCGCAGTGAACGGCGATACGATCGTCATCCCCGCCGGCACCTGCACCTGGACATCAGCGTTGTCCGTGACCGCAAATATCACTATCGAGGGAAATGGGAACCCTAACAGTCTTCCCAGCCAGTTCGGATCTGGGACACTGAATACGGTGATTGTGGACAACGGATCTGGTCCTGTAATCCAGGCAGAGATCCCCTACAGTTCGGGAGCACTGCTTCGTGTCTCGACGCTCGACATTGAACCTGCTTCCAGTTCCACGTCTTTGTTTACCCCCGTCAGCATCGCAGGCATCTGCTCGTCGAGCGGCTGCCCGAACATCCGCGTGGACAACATCGGCTTCGGCCTGACAACGCCGTGGACGGAGGCGGGAAACGGAGCGCCTGCCGCTTGGATGATTCGGGTGGACAACGTCTTCGGCGTACTGGATCACAACACCATGCCGAGCGGCAGCGTTGGCACTACTCTGGTCGATGCAAACCTGTCGGCTTATCTTGGAGTCGGCGGCTATGGAGACAACTCCTGGGCGCAGCCGGACACTTTCGGTGGTGCAAACGTGCTGTATCTCGAAAATAATCTTAACTATTCCGGAGGACTGACGGACTGCGACAATAACCCTGTCGGTGGAGGCATCGGCGGATGCCGGATCGCGGGCAGGTTCAATGAAGTGTATGCGCCTAACGGAACCAACGGCCCGCTTTATGTTCATGGCCTGGATACAGATGGAAGGCCGCAGGGCGGCAGGCAGATGGAGTATTACGGTAACACGGTGAACTGTATCGGGGCGTCTGCAGCCTGCCAGAACGGCACAGTTTTTTTCCGTAGCGGCACGGGTTACGTGTTCGGGAACACGCTGAACGCTTCTGACGGCGGCTACTACAACAATATCGCCGGAGGTGTGGTCTATCGTACTGTGTTCACAGCCGCGAACGGATGGGGAGCCTGCGGCGGGTCCGCTGCCTTCGATACGAACGATGGAACGGTCTACTACTCAGGAACAACCAGCACCAGCGGTACCACGCTCACAGACCCTTCAAAGTCCTGGACCACAAATCAGTTTATTCCGACCGGCGCTCCGTATTCCGTCTACGACACAACGCAAGGCTGGTGGGCCGAGATCGCGGCCAACACGTCAGATACCCTGACGATTAACGGGAGCATTCCAGAGCAAACAAACAGTTTCAACAGCGGCGACAGTTATGAGATTCTCCGGGCGACGGTCTGTGCGGATCAGCTTGGGCGCGGGGCAGGGAATTATGTTTCCGGCCCAACGCCTTCGTCAGCTTCCGCCCTGAAACAGGCGCTCGACCCAATGTACGAGTGGGACGACACGGTGAGCGGTTCGGTTTACCACGGCAACGTTGGTGTGGACACCGGGCGCATTATTGCGAATCGAGACTACTACACGGACAACTCGAACGGAAGCCCGCAGGCGCAGACCTCGCCGACCTCGCCGTTCAACGGTACGAGCGGGGTAGGATTCGGCACGCTGGCGAACCGGCCCACGACCTGCACGCCGGGGGTAGGCTACTTCGCCACAGATCAGGGCAACTGGAACCAGAGCGGGAATGGGTTCGGGCAGGGGGAATTGTTCGTCTGTACGGCCACGAACACGTGGAGTTTGCATTACACACCTTACACTTATCCGCACCCGCTCACGCAGGGAACAGGAACAACCGTCCCTCCGGCGCCAACGAATGTCAACGGAAACGTGGAAGCTGCGCAATAATCTCGTGATCGTGCGCTTGCTTCAATTTCAGCATCGCATTGCGCGGCTTTAGAGGTCACAGAGTTGGCGGGCGCCCTGGGGCGACGATGAATCGTTGAGATTATCTCTCTCCGAACTGTTGAATGGCGATGCGCTCGCCAGCATCACTCTCGCCGTCGAAATCGAGCGTGGTCACCTCCGAACGCACCTACAGCGCTCACGGCAACCGTGAACTGAACGGTGGTCCACTGGGAGTCTTGGTCGCACGCCTAGCTCCGGGAATAGACATCACCAGTTGGGCGACGTCAGCCAGGACCGCGAGCGGAAGGCCGATAAGCGGCGGACGTCCCAAACCCAGGGCCCGCAGGGCTCGGCTGAGCGGGAAGTGGGGATCCATCCACGCCTCGTGGAGACCGAACTCCTGGCCCAACTTGGCTGCATACGCCGTATAGGGCGAAATGTCGAAATACCGCTCCTTGAACCAATCTCGGAGCCCTGACGGAGCCTCGTTCCAACGATAGGACCACGGCTTGGGGCCCATGGAGTGAACGAACACCGGGGGCTCGAACAGGAGGTGCAGGATCCTTGCGGCGGTCGTGTACCCGTACACGCCATCGAAATGGATAATATCCGCGCCTCGGCGAAGGAATCGCACGGGGACCTCGGAGAACTCGACGGAGCAGAGCAGTGCAGCGAGGGGATCATGGTCGCCCATCATGTGGAAGGGCCTCTCCTTCCACTCCATCTGCTGGCAGGCCTGATATTCGTCCTGCGCAAGCAGTTCCGACCAGCGCTCCAGGAGCCGTCGATGGCAACTCGTAGCGCGAAACACCCCAAGGTTGGGGTTAAAAGGCAGTCCCCTTCTCGCCTCGAACCCCCAACTCCGCGCTCGGGCGGCAGCCGTTCCATTCCGTTGGGCCGCTGCCGCGTCTACAGTCAGAGCGAACGTCCCTTGCGGCATCCCACGGAACGGGCCGTTGGGGTCGCGACACGCGACGATATCAGAGTCGATCCAGATAACTTCGTCGAAACCCTCGTCGAGGAGCACCAGCACCGCCTCGGGTTTCACGTCCCAGCCGGACAGCCTCAGCCTCTCAGTCCGGACTCGGACGCTTGGGAGACCCGCCGCCCATTCCAGAAAGGTCGTCCCCGCGGTCGGATAAAAAAGATTAATTGCCCCATCGGGGGCATATGCGTTAAGGCTCAAAAGAAGAAGCTTTACGGATACCTCCCACTTCGGCCGGTCCTCCACGATGCAAAATGCCGATCTCATAGCGCGTCTTAATTGCGAAAAGGTGATACAGATTCTGAATTCCAAGCAGGTGGAAATGGAACTTTTCCCTCGCTCTCACCCGTGTCAGCCGGGGCGTCGGAGCCCTCAGTGATGATCTTTGGATATGCCGCAAGGTAGGGAATGGACGTTTTCAGACCTATTCCGCTCTTCGACGAACAATTAATAAGTTGTCATCTGAGGAATTTGAAGGGTTCGGTAGCAGTACTAAGGCAAATGCACATTCCGGATAGCGCTTTCGAACAAATTATCTGAAGCTTATCCTTCCATTTATATATCATCGAATTACTGATATCTTCGACAACAAACAGTTGGCTTCGTAGCCACCAGACACCCTTTTGAGAGATACGCTTAGACCTGATCCTTACGACATCCTGTCTGTGCCGATGACCCCGCGACGCGGGGCCGCATAGCGCCGAGCGGATCGAGCATCACCTCACACTCCTGCAATTCGGCTTCGGAGACATGCAATGCGTGGGAAAGTGTGCGTTGCAAGCCCCACGGCCTCCGAGTCGGCTTAGGAGATCTTTCCAGGGCAGGGACCGCTGGGACAACCAGAATGGAAAACATAAGCGCGAACCACACCGAACTGCCCGCTCGAAAACCGGCTTCCGTGAAGTTATAGATAACGGCAACGACGAAGAAGGCTAGGCTCAAGGTGCCCACGCTGCGCTCCCGACGGAGTGTGACCATGATGTGCCGATAGCCTATAACGATAATGGCGAGAAGCAGTCCGACGCCGACCCATCCCAAATTCAAATAGGTCTCTAAATAACCGTTGTGAGCCTCGTTGATTCCGGCCAGGAATCCCCCGCTCGCCCCGATTCGTTGCACTCGCTCACCGAGCCAGAAGCTGTCAAAGCCGACGCCGAAAAGCGGGCTGCCGGCAAAGCGGAGAAGTCCCGTCCAGATTTCGGTCCGGCCGGTAAGCGTTGGATTCCTTCCCATTTGGGCCAGGGCTGCGCCCTCGCCTGCGTGCAGAAACAAAACGCCGAAGGAAGCTGTCACTAGGATCGCGACCAGAAGGTGCACAATCGGTTGCCTGCGCGCTATTTTGGGGAAGCTCGTCATGATGATCAAGAAGCCCCCCATATAAAAGCATGTCAGCGAGGTCATGGAATCGGCAGCCGAGAAAAGCCAGAACAGCATTGCCAGCAGGGCGCCATAAGCGATCATACGGCGAACTCGTAGACGGCGTTTCTGGGTCTGATAAACGACAATGAACTGAGACAGCGCTCCCAAACCGTAGACCAAGCAGACCATCCCGAGCATGTTTTTGTCTGTCGCAACACCAGAAACGAATTGCCTGCCAGTCCAGGGGTCGTAATATCGGGCAATGTCGGGATAGTACTTGATGAGCAGCATAGATACGGGAACGAGGACAAAGCCCACTCGGGTCAGAACCCAGTACATAGCACGCGAAGGGTGACGGTCGGTAAGCACAATGAGTACCGTAGTGAAATCGCCTAGCAATCTAATCCAGCGCTTGAATGCGACACCAGGGTAGTCAGACCAGCAAATACTCAGCGCGCAATAGGCCAGAAACGGCAGGAGTGCCGCATTTGCACGGAACAGCCTGGCAATTGCGGCCTGTCTGTTCACGAGGACGACTATGCCAGCGATGATCAGTCCAAGGGCGATCGCCGCATCAACCGGGCTTCCCTCCAACAACTGCTCAGGAGAGGTGCCAGGCTGCATGTTCAGCCAAAAGGAAACCGGTCGCGAGCCGCTAATCAGCAGGGAGATCACCGGAAGCCACAGGACCTTGGAGGGCTTGCTCGTACGATCCCGCTCCAGGCGAAAGAGCACGGCAATTGCGACTCCGTAGATGAAAGTCGCAATCAGCGGCCGCATTGGGATCGCTCCGCGGCAGTTGTGGCGCGACTATCTGAGTGGTTAACCATCTAGGAAGAGTCGCTGGAGAAGTTCGAGAGTGAGCAGCTTATGGATCGCGGCCGTGTAGTTCGCAGTTCCGTCAAGATGTTTTTTGACAATGTCCTCCACGGTTCCTTTTTCCAGATAGGGACGCGACAAGGTCAGGGGGTCGAGGAGCATCTGGCGGACGTAGCTCGAGAGCTGATCGCGATACCAGACGCGGAAGTGTAGCGCCTTGTGACGTCCGAAGAGCAGCCGCTCCGGTCGCAGGCGAGAGAGAACATGGTCGATGCGCACTAGGGGCTGGGGCATTCCGTAATCGTATCCGTACTCGGCCTTAAAAGTGAATTCCCGCGAGGCTCGGGTAAAAAACGACGCCAAGAGCGATCCCTTGCCACCGACACCCCGATCAGACCTGATTTGTCCAAGTGCGGGACTTGCGTCTTGGATCAGCCGCAACCGGATATCTCCGTCTGGGCCACTCCGAGGGGCGCGATACACGGTGCGTACGAAATCATTGTCCATAAAGGGAGAGCGGACTGTTAGCTGACTCCGTTCCAAAGCCAGAATGCCTGAGTGATACCATGGCGATTGCCGAAATGCGGCGAATGTCACCGGATGCTCCTGGCGCAGAGTTGCATATGTGTTCTTAACTGCATGAACGTGTGAGAGGAAATCATAAGAGAACAGCCGGTTCTGCGGTTCCACAGGTTTGAACATGACGGCACGTCGCATGATCTCGCTGCCGTACGTTCCCACGATTTTCGCAGGGGCGATTTCGCGAACTTTGCTGCTGAGGTAAAGATCCGGCGCCCGGTATAGATCAACAGTTGCCTCCGTAATAAAGATACTTCGCTCAGCGTAGGTTGCGAACGAAGTGAGAAACTCGTTTCCCAGCTCGATGACCTGGTGAGGCTGTTGGCAAATAGCTGCGATCCGACGTCCAACCCGCACATCCCAGGTATCCCGGTACATGCTGCCGAAGGTGTAGCTGGGAAGCGAGCCCGGAGCCGGCGGATGGTTCGCCAAGATGACGCGCGTGTCGAGCCCGCCGGTCATCGCGATTCCCAACCGCTGAGGCCCGGCAAAATACCGGGGAAGGGAGGTCGACAGGACCGACCTTAATTCCTGATAGTAAGACTCCGGATCGAGCGGAGACTGGTTCTCCCAATGACGAGGTGTAAAGTACGTTGACTTGTGCTCCAGACGGCTGCTGCAGAACATCCATGAGGACGCAGCGGGCAGGACGTGAATATCCCGGAAAACCGTTCGGTCCCCGAGGACACAACTGAGAGCCACAAACTCTCCGAGCCCCCTCGGGTCGCAGGACCGGAGTTCTGGGCGCACCGCGAGAATCGCCTTGGCCTCACTCGCAAAGTAAAAACCATCCGCGTTCTCATGATAGAAGAGCCGGTGCATGCCGTAGCGATCGTTGAAGAGGATCAGTATCTTGCGCCGGCGGTCGATGATGAGGCCATGGAACATTCCGTTGAGGCTTTGAAAAAAATCATGATCTTCTTCATAAAGGTGAATCAGATACGCCGACTGCTCTTGGCCTACGCTGTGACCTCGGCTTCGCAATCCCTGCACAAGACGACTATCGGGGAATTCGTCGCCCGAAAACACAAGGGAGACGTCGTTTGTCTCGTTGTTGAGCGGCATGTCTTCAGAGAAAGACCCCGTAAGTGCAGTCCAGCCAACATAGACTCCCAACGATTCATCTGCAAAAGTGCCGGAACGGTAAAAATCCTCATGGTGCATGGAGCGGAGCATGACGGCGAGCCGGGCACCCGCGTCGGGGCCGGGCCGACGCGTGATCAGACCAACGATTCCAGGCACTAACTATCTCTCCGCTGAGGTGGATGGCATCCTGCTGCTGTACCAGGCAGCTCTATAAGCACGAAGTCTGGCAATGAGGGGCTCCGGAAGCCGCTCAATCAAACTGCGATACATGCCGGTGCGAAATGCTATCTCGCCGATCGGGGTCAGGGGGACATAATAGCGGGGTATCTCCACACGCCGGAAGCCATTGCGGTCCTTGAAATCGCTCAAGCTGTCGCGCTGTTTGTTTCCATAAGAGAACCGAGAATACACAAGATAGGAGATGTTCCGGGCTGCGCAGGACCGCACCGCCTGGGCGATCAAAGCATTGGTTGGGGCCTTGTCGCGGTGGCTGATCATGGAGACGATGTGCATGAGGCCTGCTTGCGTGCCAGACTCGTCGATCGTGAGCTTGGCGAAGCCGATCAACCCCCCGGCGAGAAAGGCACCAAGAAAGATACTGTCGTCCAGGAAAGTTCCCGCATGATCACGCACTCGTGCAAGGCTCATCCCGAAATGAGGGAAGCGCTTGCCCTGGCGAACAGGGTTCTCATTATAGATGCGCCAGATGCCCTCGATGAGCTGATCGTCGAAGGGGATTTCGCGAAGATCCACGCCCTTTTTCTCGGCCTGCCTAGCCTTGTTCCTTCCCTTGAAGCCGAGGACATTTTGCCACCAGTCGTCAAATGTGCTTATGGGGAGAGCAGCGACATTGTCCCATACCATAGGGTATCTGAATTTAGGCGCGGTCTCCGGAAGGCGCTGCATGAACGTGAAGAGATCAATTCTTGTGCGGCAGCGCTTCAGTGCAGAAATGATTGGATGAGGATCATCGAGGAAGCGGTAATTGTCTCCATCGATCTGAGCGATTCTGAGTACACGCCCGCGGATCGTGATATCTCTCTGGCAAATGGTGAGGATTTGTTCCATAACTTAAGATGCATCCGGCGTTGCTAGTACTACTGTGTTATAAGAAGTCGCGCAGACTGCAGGGGCATCTGGGCAGGGAGCGGGCCAGGTGCACCGCGATCTGACGGCGCTGCGTGGTGATGGAATAGGGGTTGTGCCGTTCAGTGCGTGCGGACAGCGCCGCGGGGCGTGTAGCCGGCTTCGAGACGTGGTAGCGGAAGGCGGAGATGGGCCGCCCGCAGCGACTCGCCCGGCGGAGGGGGGAAAGACACCGCTCCCGCGCGAGGGAGCCGCAGACGGCGATGGCGAGCGATGCATGGTGATGAAAACCGCGCCAGCCGCGTCCTTCAAAGTGACCCAGACCAAGCTCCTGTTTGAGTTCCCGATAATCACGCTCGATGACCCAGCGCTGCTTGGCCAGCAGAACCAGGCGGCGCAGCGGGATGGATTCCGGCAGGTTGGACAGCCAGTATTTCTTCGGCTCCTTTTCTTCCTCCGGCCATTCGATCAGCAGCCATTGTTCCGGATGCGGTTCACCGCGCCGGTAATCGCGATGGGCAACACGCACCCGCAGGCAGGCAAAGCGCGAGTGCATGGTGCCGCGCGTGCCTTCGCGCCATCTGACCCGGCGCAGATCGCCGGGACTGAGACAGAGAGCCAGTTCCTTTACCGACAAGGGCTGATGATGCTGGTCTCTGCGCAGCAGCCGGGCCGGGCGGCCGGGCGCTTGTGCGTCACCTGTCTCACGCCAAGAGTGAGCTTCCAGCTAGTTCAGGTCCGGTCCATGCTAACTCCGACCGATGACGATCGTCTGTCATGGGAAGCTGCCTTCATTTCGCGGGAGCAGTCGGCCTTGGAGACAGTGATTGCAAAAAAATGCTGGCGGAGAGGGAAGGGATTCGAACCCCCGGATGGTTACCCATCGCGGCCGATATACTGACCGCTGCCTTAACCGACGGCGACCTCTCCAAAAACCTAGTGATTGCCAGCCCTTCTAGGTCGAGCTGGCTGTGGCGGCCGCTGCGCCGCTACCTGACGCTTCGGTCGCGAACTGCAGATGTATGGGTGCGTGAGCATCGCCGAGATGCGGCGCAAGCTGCGCAAAAATCGAATCCATGATTCGCGCTGTCAGGATGATTTCACGATGGGGAATGGGTGGGGCAGCATCTTCGGCAATTGACGCATAAAACTGCTCTATCAGATGCTTCATTCCGGACTTCATGTGGAAATCCCTCGCCAGGAAGGTTCGCATGTTCGTGAACACGTTGGCGCAATACTGCTTCGCGAGAGTCATAGGAGTGCCGAACGGTTCAAGATAGCTCCTGGACCTCACGCCTCGGAGCTTGATGAGTGTTTCCTGATCCTGGTCAAGAATGAGCCCGTTTCGGGGGCCATAAATCCGGAACTGATGAAGAGAAGGCCGCATCTGGGAGGAGAAGGTGAAGTAAGCGGTGGTTCGCTCACATTCGGAGAGAACGACTCTGAGTTCGTCGATGATTTCTCGTTCGCCCAGATCCCGGAGGCGCTGGCTAGTGTGTCCATGAACCATGACAGATGGACAGTCAGTAACCAGAAATTCTGTGATCCTGGCAATGCCGTGACTGATGATATTGTGAAGCAGTTTCCCCGGCAGGGCGCGTACCCAATGCGACCGGTCAGTCAGCAACGCGGTTGAATAGGCTGATTGCCCCATTTCATAGCAGTAGTAGCTCTCCATGTGCACTGGTGGCCCGCCCAGGAAGCCATGCTGGACAAGCTCTCGCATACGCCTTGCAACATGACTGAACTGATCGTCATGCCCGACGGTGACCTGACGGCCACGGGTTGCGGCAAGATCTATCAGGTTTCTCGCGTCGGCTTCATTCAGCGTGAAGGGCTTTTCGACGTAGACATGGCATCCCGCGTCAAGACAGCGGGCAGCGAGACTAAAATGGCTCTCCGGTGAAGTCGTGATATGAACCACATCAGGCCGAACCAGTTCGAGCAGTTCCCCTACGTCACTGAAATAGCCTCCGACGGGAAATCGCTCAAAGAGCTGCTTCGCCATCAGGGGCTCGCGGTCGCAGACGCCGACGATCTCACATCCCGGAATTCGCCCGATTTGCTCTGCGTGCGAGTCGGCAATTTTGCCGCATCCGACGATGGCTACCCTAAGCAAGAATCCTCCGACGACACGCCTCAAAATAGAGGTCCAGGCCTTCCCTCATCGAGATACGAGGCGACCAACCCAGAAACTCCTTTGCCTTGCGATTGCTGTAAGCGTTTTTTCCCCAGAATGCATACCAGCGCCTACGGTTGAACGCGAGGGGCAGCTGTCCGTGTGATCGGATGGAGTACCATTCCCACAGACAGCATAGGAAGTAGCTTACGCTGTGGGGCACATAGACTGAACGAAAACGTCTTACTTTTTTCTTATACAGCCGCAGAAACTCGCGGCTTGAAGGGAGATTATCATCCACCACATTGAAGGCGTGGCCTTCGACTCCGGGTGTCACTCCGGCCAGAATGATGGCTTCCGCGCAGTTCTCGACGAAGGTGAGAGGAATGTGGTTCGGACCGCCAAGGTGCAGAAAGATGCCGAAGGTTCCGATTCCGACCCGCGCGCTGATCGCTTCGTTCCCGCGTCCGTAGACATGGCCGGGCCTGACGATGACATAGGGAAGCCGGAACTTTGCTCCGTATTCCATCACGATCTCGTCCTGTCGGAGCTTGGCAAAAGCATATGCTTCACCTCTCTGTTCCGGATGCGGTTCCAGCGGCCAGGATTCATCCAACACGCGGTGACCGCGAGCTTTGCTTCCCGAATACACCGAGAAGGAGCTGACGTTGACAAACCTGCGCAGGCGAGCCTCGGAAAGAGAAGCTTCCATCAGATTGCGCGTAGTCACAACCGAGTTGAGAACCGCATCTGGAAAGGACTTTTCGCCGCGGCCAGCTGCGAGATGAAAAATCACCTCAATATCACGCGTGGCCTTCTGGCAATCTGCACGCGAGAGCAGATTCCCTTCCAGCAGCTCCAACTTTACCTGGCCGCCGCTCGTAGCAGCGATGGCGCGAAGTCGGGCCGCAGAGCTTGACGACCGCACAAAACAACGCACCTTCCTGTATCCGCGCGCCAGCAGCTGCTCGATTACGGCAGCGCCGATGAAACCGCCGGCACCGGTCACCAGAATCCAGTCGTCCTTCCCGATGATCGGGGAGATGTCGCAGGCCTTTTTTACCGACCCTTTTGCCATATCAGGGCTACACTTCGTCAATAGGGATGTTTCCGGCGACTCGGTGGTTAACTACGGAAAACCGAGACGGCGTTTTCCTTCTGCTCTGCAGCTGGAGATGTACGACCGTAGGGCCGAAATACCAGCACAGTCGGGTACCCAGGCTCCGGATAGCGACAGCTCTCAATCGTGTCGAATTGCGACTCGATCAGCCGTATCATTCCCATTGGTCGGGACTTCTCCACGCTAGTCTTCATGTCCGCGGAGAACAGGCGCACGATGAAGACGCCCTCATCTTTCAGGAAGGCTGCATATCTGTCGAGAATGGATCTGATCTTTGCGGGCGGAATGTGGTAGAGCGATTCGCGGAAGAGAATGACATCGAACTCGCCGGTGGGCTGATAGGAAAAGAAGTCGGAACAGACGAACTGGTTCTTGTTATCCCGACCACAGGCGCGCGACCGCTTCCGTGCTTTGTTAAGGGCCGCGTCGGATACATCGACACCGACATAGCTCTGATAGACCGAATAGGTCAGTTCGGTTGATGTGTTTCCCGAACCGCAGCCCAGATCCAAAATCCTTCCGTTCCTCAAATATTTCTCAAGGTACGGGTAAACGCAGTCGCCGGCCGTGTTATCGGCGAAGTGCCATTTTTCGGCCAAGTACTCCTTGTCCCAGGAGTACTTCTTGAAGCTCGTGGGCCCATAGGCCTTGAGGAAATTGTATGCAACCCGCGGGAGCCGCTTTAACGATCTCATTGCTTCCGTAGTTCCTTTCGGATGAATCATTGTGGCTCAGGACAACTGCTTAAAGGCGCCGCACCACCGCGGAGATCGATCGGGAATCTTACTGCACTTATGGCCGCTCGATTCACCTTCACGACATGTTGTCCTGATTGTGGGTGTTGTCAGGTCTGGGCGAATTTGCTAATCACGAACTGCTTCAGCCGCTGGATTTGTTCGCGTCGCACAAAGTCCACCAAATCGGATGAGAGCGGAGTTGGTGCCTGCTGAATCAGTGACCAGAAGTAGCCACAACCCAAGGCCAAACCCCCGAGAATGTATGGGCGATTCGCCATCTGGTAGAACGTCCTAGCGAGCTCCCATAGCGGATGGTTCCCGACGGTATAGTCCTTCACGCCAAGCTTGTATTTTGCTTTCAGGGCCCCTTGCAGGGCCGTCCCCATCTTACGATGGTGCAGGCAGACCGATTCGGTGAAGGTGCGGGTCTGCCATCCATGCATTCGCGCCGACAGCACCGCAACATGATCGATACAACCGCCTGTCAGTGGCATGTAACCGCCGATCCCTTCATAGCATTCTCGCCGAAAAAGTTGGCAGCCTCCCCACACATTCTCAATATTCGTGAAACGATAATCGTACTGGAAGGTTCCTTCGCGGAACGGCGCACCGGCAACCCCAAGCTGGGGGTTCTCGCCCATCTTTCCGATCAGAAACTCAAAGTGTCCGACTTCGAAAGAAACATCCGCATCGAGGTTGCCGACTATGTCGAAGTCCAGGTCTCTGACCCGGTCGTACCCGGCGTTGAACGCGCCGACCTTACCGGCAAAGTGACGTTCACGCCGATCCGGCATACGCATCAGCTCGATCCATGGCCAGTCGGCCGCGTATCTGCGGACAATGTCGTCGGTCTCGTCAGTCGAACCGTCGCTTACGATGACCCACTTCAAAGGGAGCACGGTCTGCGCGACCATCGAGCGAATCGTCTTCTCGATGTATTGCCCCTCATTGCGTGCGGGCGTGATCAGCACGTAGCTCAGGGTTTTCGCCATAACTGGTGAAGTCATTGGGTATTGCAGTTCATTGCAGTGCGAAATGTTTACTCTATGCGGTTTGATCCGCATAGATGGCGGCGCCCTGCACGCCTTCCACGCCTTTGATGGCCGAGCGCGAAGTAAACGCCAGTATCTCTTCGGCCACCGTCGCCTGCTGCTCCGCGGTAAGTTGCGGGAACATCGGCAGCGATACAATTTCGGAGGCGACACGGCGGGCCACGGGCAGATCCGTTGGCGTGTAGTGCAGCCAGGCATACGCCTTCTGCATATGGAGAGGAACAGGATAGTGAATGCCCGTTCCAATGCCTTTCGTCTTCAGATGCTCCATCATTCCGTCGCGGTCCTCGGTGCGAACCACATACAGGTGAT
>Ga0335072_10004004_pt1 | contig 22059 bp, 19 predicted proteins | sample Lox_Sample_21_FD_206725 | JGI IMG/M metagenome (GOLD analysis project Ga0335072, IMG submission 206725) | Soil microbial communities from Loxahatchee National Wildlife Refuge, Florida, United States - Lox_Sample_2.1 | ecosystem: Environmental > Terrestrial > Soil > Wetlands | place: USA...
AGTGGGATATGCGCAGGTGTGGGATGTTTCGGCGCAGAGGGATTTTCCGGGTGCGATGGTGATCACGGCGACTTACTCCGGGGTGAAGGGGACGCGCGGGATGCAGGAGTTCTTGCCGAATACGTATCCGATTGGGGCGGCGAATCCGTGCCCCGCTTGCCCCACGGGGTTTGTTTATCGCACATCGAATGGCAACTCGACGCGGGAGGCGGGCGAGTTGCAGGTGCGGCGGCGGTTGCGGGGCGGATTGACAGCGACAGCGGACTATACGTGGTCAAAGGCGCTGGACGACGATGCGCAGGTGGGCGCGACCGGGCACGTGGAGACGCAGGCGGCGATGGCTGCGCCGAGCGACGCGGGGGCCACTCCAAGCGCCAATCCAACGATCGCGCAGAACTGGCTGGATCTAAATGCGGAGCGCGGGCTTTCAACCTTCGATCAGCGAAATCTTGTAACAGCGCAGGTGCAATATACGACGGGCATGGGCCTGACCGAGACTCTGCTGAACGGGTGGCGCGGGACGGCGTTTAAGGAATGGACGGTGCTGGCGAAACTGACGGCGGGCAGCGGATTGCCGGAGACGCCGGTGTATTTCACCGCTCAGCCGGGCACGGGCGTGACGGGCTCGATCCGGCCGAATGCGACGGGGCAGCCGCTGTATCAAGGGACGGGGGGATATTTTCTGAATCCGGCCGCGTACACGGCGCCGGCTGCGGGAGAGTGGGGCGATGCGCGGCGCGACTCGATTACGGGGCCGGATGAATTCACGCTGGATGGCGCGCTGGCGCGGACGTTTCGTTTGAAAGGAACGCGGAGCCTCGATGTGCGGATGGATGCGACGAATCCGCTGAACCACGCGACGTACACGACGTGGAATACGACGGTGAACGGCACGACGTTTGGATTGCCGGCGGGGGTGAATCCGATGCGCAGTCTACAGATCACGGGGCGGCTGAGGTTCTGACGATGCGGCGATGGAACATTGCGGCAACGCTGGCTGCGGTGCTGGGCGCGAGCCTGGCCGCGCACGCGCAGACCGTGGGCACGAACGAGCCGACGGCGCAGAACGGCACGTTCACGCTGACGGTGAACTCGCAGCTGGTGGTCGAGACGGTGGTGGTGAAGGACAAGGAGGGCCGCTTCGTTCCCGGGCTGACGGCGAAGGATTTTCACGTTGAAGAAGACGGCGTGCCGCAGACGATTCGCATCTTCGAGCACCAGGCTCTGGCTGCGGAGAGCACGCCGCTGCCCGTAGAGCCGCCGGACCAGGAGCAGATCACGCTGTACCACCGGCTGGTGCGAACGCAGATTGCGCCGGAGGTTCCGGGGAAGACGCAGTACAGCGGGCATCGGCTGCTGGCGCTCTATTTCGACATGACGGCGATGCCACCGGAGGACCAGCAGCGGGCGCTGCGCGCGGCGGAGAAATTTGTGCGGACGCAGATGACGCCGGCGGATCTGGTGGCGGTGATGCGCTACCAGGGCGGGTCGGTCGATGTGCTGCAGGATTTCACGGCAGATCGCAACCGGCTGCTCAGCATTCTGGATACCCTGGTGGTGGGCGAAGGACAGGGCAATGTTGAGTCGATTGACGACGCGAGCAGCGCGGACACCGGCGCGGCTTTTGGGCAGGACGACAGCGAGTTCAACATCTTTAACAACGATCGGCAACTTTCGGCGCTGATGACGGCGGCGAAGATGCTGAGCAGCCTGAGCGAGAAGAAGGCGCTGATCTATTTTGCGAGCGGAATGCGAATGAGCGGGCTCGACAATCTGGCGCAGATGCATGCGACGATCGATGCCGCGGTGCGGGCGGGCGTGTCGTTCTGGCCGGTGGATGCGCGCGGGCTGGTGGCGGAGGCTCCGCTGGGGGATGCGACGCAGGGTTCGGCGGGGAATTCGGGGATGTATTCGGGCGCGGCGGCGCAGGCGACGACGAATCAGTTCCAGCAGTCGCAGGACACGCTGTATTCGCTGGGGGCGGATACGGGGGGCAAGGCGCTGCTGGACAACAACGATCTGACGCGCGGCATTGTGGACGCACAGAAGGCGATCGAGGATTACTACATCGTCGGCTACTACACGACGAACAGCGCGCAGAACGGGCACTTCCGGCATGTGAAGATCACGGTGGATTCACCGCTGGCAGCAAAGCTCGATTATCGCGAGGGCTATTACGCGAACAAGACGTTCAACAAATTTACGGAGGCGGATAAGGAACGGCAGCTGGAAGACGCGCTGATGTTGGGCGATCCGATCACCGATTTGACGATTGCGATGGAGGTCGATTACTTCCAGCTGAATCGCGCCGAGTATTATGTGCCGATCGTCGTGAAGATTCCGGGGCGCGAGCTGGCGCTGGCGAAGAAGTTCGGCGCGGAGCGCACGCTGATTGACTTTGTATGCGAGGTGAAGGATGCGACCACCGGCATGACGATGAGCAACGTACGCGACGCCGTGAACATTAAACTGAGCGACGCTACGGCGGCGCAGCTGGCGCATCGGCCGGTGGAATACGACGCGGGGTTCACGCTGTTTCCCGGAAAGTATTCGATCAAGTTTCTGGCCCGCGACGATGAGACGGGACGGATGGGGACGTTTCAGACGCAGTTCACGATTCCCGATCTGAATAAGGTGACGCATCAGGTGGCGCTCAGCTCGGTGGTGCTGAGCAGCCAGCGCGTGGATGTGAACGATGCGCTCTACAACGCGCAGCGCGGCAAGGAGCAGGCAAAAGACGATGCGGCGAATCCGCTGGTACAGGAGGGGGAGAAGCTGATTCCGAGCGTGACGCGGGTCTTCAACCGGGACCGCACGATGTATGTGTACCTGCAGGCGTATGCGCGGGACGCAGCTGCGTCGACGAATGCGCCGCCGGCGCCTGCTGCGGACGCGGGGGCTGCGGAAGCTCCTCTGTTTGCTTATGTGAGCTTGTACCGCGACCAGAAGATGGCGATGGAGACGCCGCCGATTGCGGTGACGCCCGAGCCTGCGACGCGGCTGGGCGTGGTGCCTCTGCAATTCGAGGTTCCACTGGGGAAGCTCGAACCAGGATCGTATCAATGCCAGGTGAGCGTGCTCGATCCGGGCGGGCATCGGGCGGCATTCTGGCAGGGGCCGGTGATGCTGGTGCAGTAGGCGCGATGCGAACCCGGGGCGTCGTACTATGGAAACAGCCATTGGCTCACGCGGAGGGATGTGTGAGCGGTTGAAACAGGCGGTCTTGAAAACCGCTGCGCCCGCAAGGGTGCCGGGGGTTCGAATCCCTCTCCCTCCGCCATATTGCTTCTCGCAGGGTCCGCTGCTTCGGAGGTCCCTCTCTTCGTTCGGGATTTCGCCCGCGGGCATGCGCGAAGAAGAGTGGAATGCAGAAATCTTCTCGATGAACAACTTGTCATGTGGCAGCCGCATCCTTCGGACCTGGCGTTGAGACGCCACAGAAGGGGAGATGCGCATGGTGAGGTTCAGCCGAATTCTGCTTGCTGCCGTAATGACGATTCCGCTTTTTGCAACCGGTTGCGCTCCACACCGGCAGGCGTATGCGTGGGGACCGGGGGAGACACCGTATTACAACCGGTGGGAGCACGACACGCATCGCGACCACGTTGACTACGATCGGCGCAACGAGGCCGATCAAAGAGCGTACTGGAACTGGCGCAAGCACCATCAGGACTAAACTCCGCTCGCCGGCGATGCGCCGAGCGTGGCGGAGGCGGGACTCTTTCGCAAACCAGCCGGGGACTGCGGTCCGGATTCTGCATTCGGGCCGCAGGGACGGAATTCGTCGATGAGACGGCGATGCAGCTTTACCCCTCGCCTTTGAATCTTCGCAACGAGCGCTTATGTGCTCCTGTTGCTGCTGCCCTGCCCTGTACCGCAGGGTGAGATGCGGCGACGGTTCCTTCTGGCGGGTCGCCTTCCGGATGCGTCAGTATGGTGGAGCTTCGCGGTTGGGCAGATGAGCGGCCGCAGGGAGAGTCCATGGTTTCTGTCTCGCGCCGCGCCTTTCTGCAATGGAGTTCAGCGGCGGCGCTTGCCTTGCCGCTGGCGGGGGCTCGGGCCGAGGAGGAGTGGAAGCATCCGTACAGCGAAGTGGAGCGCATCGAGCGGCCGTGGGTGTTGCCGGCGGCGCGCGCTTTTCTGCATGAGAAGCCGGAGACGATCACGTCGGCGCCGGCTCCGCGGAGCGCCGGCGGCCTGCACGACTACTTCTCAGAAGGCGACTACTGGTGGCCGAATCCAAAGGATCCCCATGGACCTTATATCCGGCGCGATGGGGAGTCGAATCCCGACAACTTTGTTGCGCATCGGGATCTGCTGATCCGGCTGAGCATCCGGATGCCTGCACTGACGGCAGCGTGGCTGCTGACGGGAAAGCGCGCGTATGCGGATCAGGCGGTGGCGCATCTGCGGGCGTGGTTTATCGATCCGGCTACGCGCATGCATCCCAACCTTGCGTATGCGCAGGCGATCCACGGGATCGATACGGGACGCAGCATCGGGATCATCGACACGGTGCATCTGGTGGAAGTGGCGCAGGCTGCGCTGGTGCTGGAGCGCGGTGACGGGATCGACGCGGCCAGCCGGGCGGGGACGAGGGCGTGGTTTCAGGAATATCTGACGTGGCTGACGACGTCGGATCGCGGGCAGCAGGAGCGGGACGCGAAGAACAATCATGGATCCTGCTGGCTGCTGCAGGCGGCGGAGTTCGCCACGTATACCGGCCGGGAAGACGTCCGCGCGGAGTGCCGCGAGCGGTTCCGCAACACGGTGGTACCGGAGCAGATTGCACCCAACGGCAGCTTTCCGCTGGAGCTGGCACGGACGAAGCCTTACAGTTATTCGCTGTTCGATCTCGACATCGTGGGGATGAATGCGAAGGTCCTGTCCGATGCGAGGGAGAATCTGTGGACCTGGCGCATGGCGGACGGCCGCGGACTGGAGGCGGCGTTTCGGTTCATGGTGCCGTACATCGCAAACAAGGGCGCGTGGCCGTATCGGCACGACGTCGAATACTTCGACGACCTTCCGGTGCGGCAGCCGAGCCTTCTTTTTGCGGGACTCGTCTATGAGCAGCCGTCGTATCTTTCGCTTTGGGAACGGCTGGATCCGCATCCGAAGGTGGCGGAGGTCATCCGCAACCATCCCATCCGACAGCCGCTGCTGTGGATGGGGAGGCGAGGCTGAAGCCTTTTCCTGAGCAGGCCGCAAGCACATTGCATGATGCGGAGTGACGGTGCGCCCGTATTGGTCCGCATCATTCAGGTTTTCCCATTTTTCTGCAAACTCCTGCCATCGGTGACGAATCTCACATATCGGTTGAGGAATGTCTGTCATTTTTGCTGGCAGACGCATCCAACACGCTGATCGAGGGGGCGCTCCCATGGAAGACCTTTGCACGCTGGCGCAGTTCCATCCCGATGACCTCTCCGCGCACGCCGTTTCGCTGGCGGTCCTGGCGCGGGCTCTCAACGATGCTCATGAAAGCGGAGGCCGCCTGGACCTGGCTGCCTTTCACCGCGCCGCCGATCTGGCACTGGCGCTCTACGGCGAAGAGAAGAAGCGCTTCGAGTCGGTCGACGCCTCGGCACCGCTGCTCGACCGCGTTTACCTGAAGGCGTTCGTCGCAGAAGAGACGACGGAAGAAGAGATGGACGGTCCGGAACAAGAGATCGGGCGGCGATTCCATGCGGAGGTGATGCGGCTGCTCTATCTGCGGCCGGGAACCAGCAGAGAGTCCGGGTGTCTGCCGTGGTCGGCGATGCCGGTCGAGCGCTGAGCGGCAGCGGCGCGCTGCCCGTGCGGGACGGGCCGAGGCTTATCCACGAAGGAGGAGAGGCGGCTCAGGTGACGCTGTATTGCCATCGGCAACGCCAAATTGCGCCTTATCTATGGCTATGGCGTAAAAATTTCACTGCCGATTCCGGATGTTATCGTCGTAACTTGTTGTTTGCTTGTTAGTAACTTATTGGCCTCTTAATTGCGGGTGAACGATTGTTCGATTTGTTCATTTTGGCCAGATGAAGGGCGTTGGTCTGGCGGAAAACAGGTCAAATCCCATGGAAAAGCCTTTGGCGAAGATCGATAACTGGTCGGTTGTGGGGAGCGTAGTTCTGGAAGGTTATCGGGAACTCGAACCGGGGCAGCGATTGACGGGCGAAGTTCTGGGACATACGAATCTTCCCAACGGAATCATCTACACCTCGGCGATTCTGAGCATCGATCTGGAGAATCGCGTGGTGGAGACGCGGAATACGGTCTACGAGCTCGGCCAGGTCAATGAGAATTACGAGCGCTGGTCGACGGAACGGCAGCATCCGATAGACCGGAACGCGCGCGCAGCCTGATTCCCATCAGGCTGACGGAACGAGGTTATGACACAGATAAGGGATGCTCCTCTGCGCGATGACGATGGGCGCAGAGGAGCGTGCTTCTATTTGGGCGCAGAGGCAGGGGCTTTGCCGAGCACCCACTTGTCGTACCAGTTGAACCAGTACTGATAGCGGTCCCTGATGAAGCTGGGCCGCGTGAATCCGTGGAACTGCCCCGGATAGACGATCAGCTCGGTGGGCACGTTGAGGGTGCGGAGGGCTTCGTACATCTGCTCGCCGCCGTTGAGCGGGACGTTCATATCGGATGTGCCGCCCATGAAGAGCGTGGGGGTGTGGATGCGGTCGGCGTGGAAGAACGGATAGCCGAGCTGGATGTATTTCTGCAGGTCTTTCCAGGGCGGCCCGAGCTCGTTGTTGTACTGCAGGATGTATTCGTCGACACCGTAGAAGGCGAGGGGATCGCCCGTGCCGGCGCCGCTTGAGGCGGCTTTGAAGCGGTTGGTGCTGGCGATGGTGTAGTCGGTGAGGATGCCGCCGTAGCTCCAGCCGCCGACGCCGAGGCGGTCGGGGTCGGCGATGCCCTGCTTCACCATGGCGTCGACCGAGGCCATGAGGTCCTGGATCTCGTGGTCACCCCAGTCGCCAGCGATGATCTGCTGGTATTTGCTGCCGCGGCCCGAGCTGCCGCGGTAATTCACGTTGAGAACGGCGTAGCCGTGGGCGGCGAAGAGTTGGCGGAGGACGGAGAACTCATGCGCGTCCTGGCCGTTGGGGCCGCCGTGGATGAAGAGGATCATGGGCAGCTTCGTTCCCGCCTGTGCGCCGGGGGGCAGGGTGATGAGGCCGTGGACGTCGGTGCCGTCTGCGGTGGTGGCCTCAACGTCGCGGGTCTCGCCGAGCCTGAGGCCGGCAACGACGGCATCGTTATGGTGCGTCAGCTTGTGCAGCGTGCCGTTGTCGAGGGCGTAGATTTCTCCGGGCTGCGTGTCGGTGGTCCAGACAAGGGCTGCGTGGCCGCTGGTTTCGTCGAGGCCCATGGCGGTGCCGGGTTCGGTCACGAGGCGATGCACCTGACCGGTGGCGATGTCGACGCTGGCGGGGTATCCGTTGCGATCGTCCTCAACCAGAACGTCGATGGATTTGCCGTCGGGTGCGAAGAACGGCGATGAGACGGAGCGGTCGAGGGCGGCGGTGAGAATGCGGGGTGCGGAGCTGCCGTCCGCGGCGACGATGCCCAACTTTTCTTCGCTGTATTGCCAGAGCCTGAGCGGATCACCCTGGGTGAAGGCGATCCACCTGCTGTCGGCACTCCAGGAGATACGACCGCCATCGGGGCCATCGTAGGTGGTGAGACGGCGCGACGTGGAGTTCGGCTTCGCATCGACAACGAAAACGTCGGTGTTGATGCTGCGGTCGGGATCGGGATCGTGGTTGCTGACATAGGCGATGCGGGTACCGTCGGGCGACCAGGCGGCGTTCGTCTCGTCGTAGTTCTTATCGGTGGTCAGCTTGTCGAGCTTTTTGGTGGCCACGTCCCACAGATAGAGTTCGGTGTGCTCGTTGTCCCTGAGGTAGCCTTCGACGTCTTCCTTAAAGTGGTAGCGGTCGATGACGATCGGCTTCGGCTTCTCCTTAGCTTTGTCTGCGGGGGCGTTTTTGCCGGCGGATTCGGCCTCATCGTCGGGAGTGATGGAAAGAAGGAGGCGCTTCGAGTCGGGCGACCAGGCGTACGCGGAGAGATGGCCTTTGACGTCAGTGAGCTGATGCGCCTCGCCGCCGCGGCGGTCGAGGACCCAGACCTGCGTGCCTTTCGCCGCGCCGGGGCGGCCGGAAGTGAAGGAAAGATATTGTCCGTCGGGGCTCCAGCGAGGGGAGCCGGAGGAACCGAAGTCGTCAGAGGCCTCGTCGACATCGCCCGCCCAGGTGAGGCGGATGTCCTGCCTGCCGTCGGAGGAGACCATCCAGAGATCGGTGATGCGCTTGTCCGCCGTGGGCTCGACGGTGGAGACGGTGTAGGCGATCCACTGCCCGTCGGGCGAGACCTGCGGGCCGCCGACATCGTGGAAACGGAAGAGGTCATCGAGGGTCATGGAATGGGGCCCGGCGGCCGTTGCGGGCTTCGCGGTCGCCTGATCGGCAGGAGAGGCGCTCTTGGCATCCAGAGTCTGGCAGGAAAGCGAGGCAGCGAGCGCACCGGTGGCGCAGAGTGCAAGGAAAGCGCGCGATGAAGGCATGCGCAAGTATATAAAACGGCTTCGGATGTCCACGGGAAGGCGCGCCTGCCTGGAAAAGCCAGGAATACGAGAACATCCGAAGTCCACGCAAAGTCGGCGGGTCAGCCGGGCAAAAATTGCGCTGGCGTCGCGGGTAGTGCGGAGAAAAATCAAGTATTTGCTGCAGTTACGAATTGGCCCCCCAATTGCATCGGCTTGCTCGATACGGCCCGTAATTCTGAGTACAGAAAGGTGCTGACCGGACGATGAGAAAGCGGAAGGTCAAACTCGAGAATTGGTCGGTGGTAGATAGCCTCACGATGCAGGAGTTCCGGGACATGGTTCCGGGACAGCGTGTGAGCGGGCGTGTGCGCAAATGGTATGGGATCCCCAGTGGCACCGTTTTCTCGGCGACCATCGTCAGTGTTGACCGCAAGCGGCGCCGCATTGAGACGCCGAACGCGATCTACCGGCTGGGCACGATCAGCAAAGCGTATGAGCGGTGGGCCGGCGAGGATGTCAGAACCTCGGCCGACCTGTATTCCTCCCAGGGCGTAGGCGTCCCGGTGGGAACCGCGCACGCGCTTCGCTAATCGAAAATCCCTCCCCCGCAGCCCTCCCCATCCCCCGCAGCAGGGCTATGCTGTCTTTGCCTGCTGCTCCTTCAGGTTCTGCAGCAGCGCATCGATCTCCTCGTCACGCTCCAGTTTTGCAAACCTGTCTTCAATCGAATCGCTCTCCATCAGCTCGCGAGACGCCATGTTGCGCGCTTCGGCGCCGGCGATCTTTGACTTCATGCGGGCAATGCCGGCTGCATCGTCCTTCTTCGCGATGGCTTCCCTCGCCTGCTGGGCGCGGCCCACGACGCGAGCGCGGCGATGCTCGGCGATGAGCAGATCGCAGCGGCTGCGGGTTTCTTCAAGCTTCTGCTGCAGGTGGCGGAGCGCGGTTTTGAGGGTTTCGACTTCGGTCTTCTGATCTTCAAGCTGCTGCGCGAAGCCAACGGACATTTGTTTCGAACTGAGGGAGCGCTCGAGGGCGGCGCGGGCCAGGGCGTCATCGTTTTTGCGAACGGCGAGCTGGGCCTTGCGCTGCCAATCGGCCTCGGCGTCCTCATGCTCTTTGCGCTTCTTTTCGAGCAGATGCTCGTCGGCCAGAGCGATGGCGACCTGGGTTTTGACCTGCATGAGCTGGTTCTCCATATCGAGGACAAGCTGTTTGAGGAGTTTCTCGGGATCTTCGGCCTTCTCGATGAGGTCATTCAGATTGGCTCGAAGCAATGTGCCTACGCGTTCAAGGAGTGCCATGATGTTTTCCTCCCCTGGGGTGTGGGGCGGGGAGCGTCGCTCTCCGCCCACATGGTTGACTGATTTGCCGTTCCTGGCAGCCGTGCTTATTTCCCGTCTACGATCGGCGCGACCGCGGTGGTTGCATGACCGTTGCCGTCGCCGCGATGGCGGATGCCGGCGATGTTCGACATGAGCTCGCGAATATCCATGCCGGAAAGAGCTTCGAAGAGCGCCGGGACCTGGGCCGCCATTTTGGCCATGTCGCCGGTGATCTTGTTGGCGCCGGCCGCGTCGCCGGTGGAAACGACAGTGATGCGGTCGACTTTCGAGAGCGGCTCGGCCATGGCACGCACGACTTCCGGCATGTTGGCGATGAGGCGATCGACGACCGCGGCCTGGTTCCAGTCCTGATAGGCATTGGCTTTGATATTCATTGCTTTTGCTTCGGCTTCGCCTTTCTGGAAGATGATGGAGGCTTCGGCTTCGCCCTGGGTGCGGATGGCGGATGCGCGGCCTTCGGCTTCCATGGTGAGACGCGCCTTTTCCGCGGCGGCCAGAACTTCGACGCGCTGGCGATTGACCTCGGCTTCTTTGAGGACGCTGGCGATCAGCTCTTTTTCGTGGCGCAGGATTTCGGCTTCCTGCACTTTGATCTGCTGCTCTTTTTCGACCTGCTGGACCTTGACCTGCTCGGCGACAACCTGCTGCTGGGTGATGTTGGTCTGCAGCTCGTAGGCTTTGTCGGCCGAGGCCTGCTGCTTGCGGCTCTGCTCCGCGTACTGGGCTTTGGAGATGTCGAGATCGCGCTGTGCTGCGGCCTGTTTGGCCAGCGACTGCGTTTCCGCGAGGACGCGCTCCTGATCGGCCGCGGCTTTGGCAACGGCAGACTCCCGGGTGGCATTGGCACGGCGAATGGCGGTATCACGCTCGGCTTCGGCGGCGGCAATTTCGGCGTCGCGCTTGATGCGGACAATGTCGGGACGGCCCATGTTGGTGATGTACTCGTTCTTGTCGCGGACTTCTTTGATGGTGAAGGAAACGACTTCGAGGCCCATCTTGCTGATGTCGTCGGCGCATGTGGAGCGCATGCGATCAGCGACCATCTCCGGCTCTTTAACGATCTGCTCGACGGTCAGCTGGCCGATGATGCCGCGCAGATGACCTTCCATAACGAGGCGGATGAGGCCTTCGCGCTGGGGCGGTGTTTTGGTGAGGAACTGCTCTGCAGCGGTGAGGATGGATTCCTGATCGCTGCGGACTTTGATCTGCGCAACGGCTTCGACGGTGACGGCGACGCCCTGCTTCGTATAGAGGTCCTGCTGCGGCGCGACGTCGAAGGACATGAGCTCGAGGGAGAGCTCGCGGCAGTTTTCGACCATGGGAAAGATGATGGTGCCGTGGCCCTTGATGACGCGGGGGCCGCGGAATCCATAGACGATGAGGGCCTCGTTCGGGCCTGCTTTGCGGAACATTCTGGCCAACATGCCGGCCAGAATGATGAACGCCAACAGGCACAATCCAACAATGACAATGACAGTGTTCGTCATCACTTCTGATCCTTTCCATCAGGAGCGTTGCGGTTGAGGTTGTCGGCAGGGATGTGCGTGGCGCCTGCGGGGGAAGCGATGGTTTCTTCCCGGACTTCGCCCGAAGATTCGCCGGACAGCTCGCCGGACAATTCAGCCCAGGGGCGCACATACGCGATGCCTTGTTCGTAGCGCATGACGACAACTTCTGTTCCGCGCGGTAGCGCTACGCCTGCATCACTGCGCGCGGGTGCAAAACGGCGAGCGCCGTTCTGCGTGAACTGGATTTCGCCGGTGCCATCTTCGCGGATGGTTCCGGTGACGAGGCCGAGGATGCCAAGGATGTCGGTGTCAGCGGCGGTGAGCTCATGGTCGTGGGGCAGAAGCACGCGCACGAGGAACCAGAAAAGGATGGCGCCGCCGGCGAGGCCGGTGATGGTTGCGAGAGCGAGCACGACACCCATGGTGAAGTCGTGACTGCGCGCGAGCAGATAACCGCAGCCGCCGAACCAGCAGAGGAAGGCGGCGAAGGTGAATCCGTTGACGGGGCTGACGCCGGTGCGCGCTGCGGGGCCCTGCGTGCCGGGCAGATGCGTGTGGGCGACGTTGTGGCCCGGATGCAGATGCAGATGCGCGTGGCCGACATGCATGTGGGTGAAGGCTCCGAGCGCAGAGAGGATCGTGAGCGAGAGGCCGAGAGTAAAGCAGATGAGGTAGAAGGTGATCATGGGTTGACCTTCCTGCGGCGGGGCGGAGTTATTGGCTGGGCCGCTTCTGTTCGGGCCGGGACTGCCGACTGCGGGCCGCTTTGCGGGTGTGTGGAATGGAGCACGTCGAAGAGGCGGTCGACGAGACCCGGCGTGTCGATGACGGCCTGGAGCAACAGCAGGCAGCGACGCGTGTCGTTATGACGCGAGAGGGCGAGCAGCGCGTGGCGCAACTCGGGGTCGCGGCGGAAGCGTTCGGCTCCGCTGACCAGCCAGAGGTCGAGCTTGTCTTCGAGGGCGCGGGCATCGCTCTGCAACTCGACGTGGTAGCCCTCGGGGTCGTCGACGAGATAGCCGGGATGGACCTTGAAGAACTTTGCAAGGACCTGGCGGGTGGTGTTGGTGAGGTGGGGGCGCGCGCCGCTTTCAATCTGGGAGAGGTAGCTTTGGCTGAGGGCTGCGCCGGTTTCTGTTTTGAGCCAGCGAACGAGTTCCTGCTGGGTGATGGCACGTTTGAGGCCCCGGAGCTCTCCTTCGGCTTCTCTGAGGTATTTGATTTTTTCGCCGAGCTTCATGGGTAATATTGCAAATCGCAATCAATATATCGCAATTTGCAATGACGTCAAGCGAAATCGGAGAGCCGCTGTAATCCATTGGCTCAGCAGGGGTTAGAGGAGTCCTGATTCGACGCGGGCAGCCAGGCTCTTGGGCGCGACCTGGAGGTAGCTGGCGGTAAGGAGGTCGCGGACTTCGTTCCAGTCGACCCTGCCGCGATCGAGGCGGAGGGCGACCCACCCGCGGGGGCCGATGTAGGCGGGGAGATAGAACTTTTCAGGGTGCGCCGCGATGAGGCGCGTGTTCTCGCCAGGAAAAGCGCGGGCGCAGACCGAGACGATGCCGTCGCCGTGATGATCGTTGAGGAAATACGCGAAGGTCTTCTTCCGCACGTTGAATTGCGCGTGCGACCCCTTATCCTCGCGGGTGGATTCAGGCAGAGCGAGGCAGAAGACGGCGACCCGGGTGAGACGGGCATCTTCGGGCATCGGAGGCGAGTCTACGCCGCTTTGACCGTCGCGAGCCACTCCTTTGCGTCGTCCAGTTTCTGAAATGTTCGGCACTCGAGGCCGAGCGGAGCGCTGGCCTGGATGTGGCTGATGGACAACTTCCCGAAATACGATTCGGGCGCCTTGCTGGCGGCGAAGCGCAGGCCGCACTGGACGGCGCGCGGGAACCAGTCCTCGATGATCCAGAAGCGATCCTCCGAGGGGATGGTGGGCAGAGCGGTATCGTCGCCCAGAATCTTGCAGACGTGGTGCTCGCGGATCAGCGGGAGTAGGCTCTCGTGGATGTAGCGAGCTGGGCCTGGGTCGCGTACTGCTTCCAGGTAAGGACAACGCAGCGATTGGATTCATCGATCGTGATCGAGCAGACCGGGTTCTCCAGCGGGTTTTTGAGCACCTGGAAACTGTCGCGGGAATCCTGGCGCAACTTCTCCTGGAGTTCCAGCAGACGGTCCCCATTCTCTGGCAGATGACTGAACACACTCCCTCCTGGTCATCTGAGAGATCCTCGGCAGAAAAAAGAAAAAGTGAAAAAAGAAACGGCGACTACTCTGTCCTGTTTTTTCAAGGATAGAGGAAGGCCCATTCTGACACAACGGTCAGCCGATGCTCATCTTCAGCGCTGCGGCGTAGTCGACGGCCGGCTTGTACTGTGGCGGCAGCGCGACATGGAGGCCGTCGGCGTTTTGTTTCCAGCGCAGTTTCTCGCCGGTGCCAAGCAGTTCGACGTGCTCGATTTTGCCAGGCTGCGTGGAACTCGAGGTTCCGAGCGACTGGATGATGAATTCGCCCGTGGGCCAGCCGAGCGCGATGGCGTAGATGGTCCTGGCATCTTTGCTGCGGGTGAAGCGGATGTCCTTTTCGCCGAGCTTTGCGATGCTGTTGCCCTGGAATTCGCCGGCCTTGATCATGTTAGGCCCTTCGCCGAAGATCTTCCACGGGCGGGTGGCGTAGATGGCTTCGCCGTTCGTCTGCATCCAGGCGGTGATGCCGTCGACGACCGCGACTTCTTTGCTGTCGATGGTGCCGTCGGGCTTGCCAGGGACGTTGAGGATGAAGGTTCCGTTTTTGGAGACGGTGTCGATCATCCAGTGGATCACATCGCGCGGGGGCAGATAACCGCCGTATTCACCGGGCTTGTTGTAGAGGGCGCGGTCGTAGTGCCAGTCGCCGATGCAGGTTTCCGACTGCCATGGGTATTTTTCAATCTGGTTGGTGATGCCGCGCTCAACGTCGGCGACGACGGTTTTGAGCCACTGCTGCGGGACTTCTTTAATGGTGATGACGCCTTCCTGTTTGCCGCCGTGGGTCTGGAGGTTGTGGTTGTAGTAGAAGGCGCCGAGATTCATGCCGCCCCATCCCATGGGAAAGCGCGGGTTGTCGAAGTAGAGGAGGTCGGGGTCGTGCTGCTCGATGAGGTCGCGCGTGCGGTCGTAGAAATTTTTCACGAAGGAGATATCGGGCAGCGCGTTGAAGGGATGTTTGACACCGTAGAGGCGATGGGGGTCGTAGCCCTGCCACCACTGATTCTTTCCTTCAGGCATGGTCATGCGTCCGTCGTAGGGGACGCCGGCTTCGGGACCGCTTTTGTCCGCGCCGTGCGAGGTCTGGAACCACCACCAGTTGCGCGCCTGATGGACGGTGACGCCGAGACGCATTCCCTGGGCGCGCGCGGCTTTGGCCCAGGTGCCGACGACGTCGCGATGCGGGCCGATGTTGACGGCGTTCCAGGGCTGATGCTTCGAACCCCAGGCGTCAAAACTATCGTGATGATTGGCGAGCGCGATGAAGAATTTCGCGCCGGCTTTTTTGTAGCGGGCGATCAGCTCGTCGGGCTGCCAGTTGAGGAGCGTCCACTGGGCGCAGAGATCTTTGAAGCCGAAGCGCGACTGGGGACCGTAATGGTCGAGCTGGTAGTGATAGTCCTTGTCACCCTCGATGTACATTTTGCGGCCGTACCAGTCGCCGGCTTCAGGCACGCACTGCGGGCTCCAGTGCGCCCAGATGCCGAACTTCGCGTCGCGATACCATTCGGGCGCGTCGTATTGCATCAGCGAATCCCACGTGGGCTTATAGGGTCCCTCGCCGGCGAGGTTAGCGATGGGAGAGACGAGAGGCACGCCGTCCCATGAGCCTTCGGGGATGGGCAGCGCGGGTGGATCACCCCATTCGGTGGGCTTCCAGTCATTCTCGTCGAGCCTGCCAGTGACGATCCTGCCGCCTTCGAGGGAGTAGAAGACACGCTGGTCGGCGGGGGTGGCGCAATACTGCGCATAGTCCTGGGTGTACTGGTCGAAGCCGGCGGAGGCGGAGGTTGCGGTTTCGGGCGGAGCCGAGTCTGCCGTTTGCGCGGAGCTGACCGTGGCCTCCGGAACCGCTGTCGCCGCTGCCGCTGCCGCTACCAGTTTGCAGAAATCGCGTCTGCGCATGGAAGACCTCCCCTGAAAGAGCAAAGGGAAGTATAAAGGCAGGGTGTAGGGGGTAGGGGGTAGGGGTGGGGTGTAGCGCAATCGATTGCGTTGGGGAAGAGCGCCGTGGCGCAGTCTTCCCCGTTTATTTCGCTACTCGTCGTAGTGCAGAAGGCTGAAGACGTCGTACTCTTTGAAACGGTCGCGGCCTTTGAGGAAATCGAGTTCGATGGCGAAGCCGAGGCCGGCGATTTCGCCGCCCAGCTGCTGTACGAGCTTGATTGTGGCTTCCATGGTGCCGCCGGTGGCGAGCAGGTCGTCGACGAGGACGACGCGCTGGCCGGGCTCGATGGCGTCGACGTGAATCTCGAGGGTATCGGAACCGTATTCGAGGTCGTAGGTGACGCGGGCGGTAGGACCGGGAAGTTTGCGCGGCTTGCGGACGGGGACGAATCCGGCATTGAGACGGTAGGCGAGGGCGGGGCCGAAGATGAAGCCGCGGGCCTCGATGCCGAGGACGAGATCAATGTCCTTATCTATATAGTATTGCGCGAGCGCATCGATGAGGGCTGCAAAGCCTTTGGGGTCCTTGAGCAGCGTGGTGATGTCGTAGAAGAGGATGCCCGGTTTGGGAAAATCGGGGATCGTGCGGACGAGCGTCTTGAGAGGCTCGCAGTCAGTCGTGCAAGGGGTCATAACCTACCAGGCTCCTTCAATGCGAAAGGGGCCGAGGCCTTCGGCTTCTTTCGCGTCCAGTTCGTGTTCGATCACCGCGTCCACACGGCTGCCGCGCGATCCTTTACGCAGGGCCTGCGCAAGTTCGGCGAGGACCTGCGAGTCGCCCGAGGCGAGCACTTCCACGTGGCCATCTTCGGTATTGCGCACCCACCCGCTGAGGTCGAGAGCGGCGGCTTCGCGATGGACGAACCAGCGGAATCCGACGCCCTGCACGCGACCTTTGACGAGATAGTGGCAAACCATAAACCAGGGCCAGTGTTTCAGAGAGGGGGGCGGCGACGCAAGGTAACGGCAGCCACGGGGAATTGCGTGAGAATCTGCGCGAGGAAGTGCGCAATAACCCACAACATGGCGTGACGATCCGGGTTCCGGTGACTATGGTGCGGCGGAAACAGCGGTTAGCAGCCGAGGTGACCCACCTATAATCAGGGTATTCGAAGGAAAACGCTCTCCCCGCGCGTCTGGGAAGCAACCGGTGCCCGCGGATTTATGCAGCGCGCTGTCCGATCCACGATGTCGTCCCCCAGACGGAGCGCGGTGCGTGCCGCCGTTGTGGTTTGCGCTGCGCTGCTGGCGGCTTCTGCTGCACTTTCCCGGGCGGCGCAATTGGGGAATAACCGGAGCGGGACCTTCGCTCATGCGGAGCGGCTGCGCGAGGCGCTGGAAGGGCGACCGGAGCAGCAGCGGACGCGATTGCAGTACGAGCATGTGCTGGACGCGTATCGCGCGATCTACCATGCCGATCCTGGTTCATCCAAAGCCGATGCTTCGATTGCGGCGGTTGCCGATTTGCTGGCGGAAGAAGGCCGGATTTTTCAGGACGAGAAGGCGCTCCACGATGCTATCGCGCAGTATGAGTTTCTGCGCCATCAGTATCCGGGCAGCCGGTACCGGTTCAGTGCCCTGCTGACGGAGGGCGAGATTTACCGGCGCGACCTGGGCGATCCGGAGCGGGCGCGTGTGATCTACGAGAGCTTTGTGCGGCAGTATCCGCGGAGTCCGCTGGCGGTGGAAGCGCACGTGGAGCTGAAGAAGATCCGTCGGGATGAGATAGCGGGGCGCCGGTCGGAGTCAGCGACGCGGGCGGCCGGCCGGACCGGGCGTGAAGAGAGCGCGGTCGCGAGGGACAAGCGGCGGAAGTCGAGCCCCGATGAGGCGGCTTCCGGGAGCGATTCGCCGGGACGCTCCGGAAGGGATTCGGGACAGCTGGAAGAGCAGGATCTTCCGGCGCCCGACTCCGCAGCGAGTGGCAACAGGTATGAAACGGCTCGCGAGAATCGGCGAACGGTTGCCGACCCTTCGGAGTCCGAAGAAAACGCAGCGCTGATGAATGCACCGCCTCCTCCGCGGCGAGGCAAGCTGATTTTGATTACGGGCATTCGCCACTGGACGGCTCCGAATTACACGCGGGTGGTGATCGATCTGCAGAAGGTGGTGAATTACCAGGCGGCGCGCGTGCCGGAGCCGGGGGGCAACACGGACCGGATTTTCTTCGATCTCTATGGGACGCGGCTTTCGCCGGAGCTGGTGGGGCGGGCGGTTGAGCTTACCAACGATGGATTTCTGACGCGCATCCGCGCGGCGCAGCCCTCGACGAACATGACGCGGATCGTTCTGGATGTGAACGGCGTCAGCGATTACTCCGCGTTTTTCCTGCAGGGGCCACCGCGGCTCATTATCGATGTACACGGGAACCTGCATGGCCGAAGACCCGAGGCTCCGACGCGCCAGATCGCGAACCGTGGAAAGCCAGGCGGTTCGCAGACAGGGGATGCGCGAGCGGCGGGTCCGGCTGTGGCCGGTTCGCGAGATGTTTTCACCGGAAACGAGCTGGAGCGTCTGCGGCAGACCCCGCCGACGAACACTCTTCTGGCAAGCAACGCGCAGGAGAGCGGCAGCGAGGGCGGAAACGAGAGCGGGAACGACGACAGCGGCGCTTTAACGGATGCCGATACGCTGAACCGCCAGCCGGACCAGGTGCGCGCCACGCGGCATCCGACAACTCAGCCTGTGGTTTCCTCGTTTGCAGGCGATTCGAGCGGAGAGCCGGCGGGCACGCTGCAACGGGCGCCATCGCGGGGCAATAAGCCTTCCGCGGCTCTGCGCGCGACCGACGATGTACCGCCGGTGGAGACCGGAACTCCTGGAATTCCGGCACCGCCGCCAGCGAACCAGCGCGTTCCGAACTCGATGGTGCGGGCGCTGGGACTGAAGATCAATCGCATCGTGATTGACGCGGGACATGGCGGGCATGATTCCGGCACGCTCGGCCCCGGAGGTCTGGAAGAGAAAAACGTGGTGCTGGACGTGGCGCTGCGGCTGGGGCGGATGCTGCGGGAGCGGCTCGGAGCCGATGTGATCTATACGCGGACCGACGACACGTTCATCCCGCTCGAAACGCGGACGGCGATTGCCAACCAGGCGCAGGCCGACCTGTTCATTTCGATCCACGCGAACTCGAGCCCCGACACGGCGGCGCGCGGGGTGGAAGTCTACTATCTGAACTTCACGACATCGGCCGATGCGCTGGAAGTGGCGGCGCGCGAAAACGCTGCGTCGGACCAGTCGATCCATCAGCTTTCGGATCTGGTGAAGAAGATTGCGCTCGACGATAAGATCAACGAGTCGCGCGCGTTTGCCGAGGACGTGGATCAGAGCCTTTACAACGGGCTGGAGTCGGGCAATCCGGGACTGCGGGACCGCGGCGTGAAAAAGGCACCGTTTGTCGTGCTGATCGGCGCCAACATGCCATCGATCCTGGCGGAGATCTCGTTTCTCACCAATCCCGACGACGCTTCGGAACTCCGTGATTCCGCGTATCGGCAGCGCATTGCAGAATCGCTTTATCGGGGGGTCGCGCGGTATGTCTCCAGCCTGAACGGGGTGCGGCTGGCGCAGGCCGGCTCGCGAACCGGGCGCACCGAATAGCGGCGGTGGCCGCTGGCGCGCGCCATCCGTTGCAACTCCCGCCGGATGAATCGCTGGCGACGCTTTGTTCCGCTGACCTTCGTTGTTCGGGAGGGGGCGCACGATCCGGCGGCGAAACCTTCTTTCCCGCTTCGGTGTCTCTCTGAGTAGTATCGAAAGTAGAGCGATGCCCCGGGTCTTTCTTCTTTCCGCCGTTTGCTGTCTCTCGACGCTGGCTTTTGCAGCGCCTGCGGCTAAGACTGCGCCGCCTCTTTTGCCGCAGTCGTTTGCCGGGTGGACGGAATCCGGCGCCGCTTCGACTACACCCGATCCCGCAGACGCTCCTTTTCTGCATGAGAACGGGATGGTTCAGTACGCAGCAGCGAGTTATGTTTCCGGATCGCGCCACCTGAGTATGCGTGCTATGCGCTTCGGCGACGCCACGGGCGCGTACGGCGCCTTCACGCTCTTCCGCCAGCCGGAGATGCACCCTGAGAAGATCGGCCGCGAGGGCGCGGCGACCGGGGACCACTTTGTGTTCTGGAACGGCACGAGCGTTGTCGATGCGAGCTTTACAGCACCTTCCAGCGATGATGCTGCGGCACTGAGCGCGCTCGCTCAGGAACTTCCTGCAGCCATGGGCACGCAGAGTATTCCGCCAACCCTGCCGCACTATCTGCCGGCTGCACAGCTGGACGCGGTGAGCGTGCGCTATGCGGTGGGGCCTTTGGCGTATGTGCGAGCCGGAGGAAAACTTCCGGCAAATATTGTCGACTTCAGCCTGGATACAGAAGCGCTGATCGCGCAGTATGGGCCGAGAGGGGCGCAGGAGACGCTGACGCTGTTGCTGTATCCGACGCCGCAGATTGCCGCAGCGCATCTGAAGGCCGTCGATGCGCTGGCGCCGTCCGGCATGATGGCGCAACGCAGCGGGCCACTGGTGGTCACGGTGAGCGGCAGCTATCCTCCCACGAAGGCGCGGCAACTTCTTGACGCTGTGAAATTCAACGACTATGTCACGATCAACCACCCGGAAGGCTATGTACCGGAAGGAGCCAAACTCTATCGGCTGCTGATGGGCATCACGGTGCTGGTGGTGGTTCTGATGTGCGCGGCGCTGCTGCTGGGTTTGTTCCTGGGAGGCGGGCGCGCACTGGTCCGCAGACTACGGGGCAAGCCGGTTTCCTCCCTCGCCGAGGAGGAATTCATCTCGCTTCATCTGAGCCAATAAGGGAATTTCCGCTGGCCGAGGGACCGCGCCTCCGGGAATTTTGGCACCGCTTCCGGGTCAAATTCCAGTAGCCGCGAGACTTATCTGAGCGCTTCGCTTCTTCTTTGGCGAACAAAAGGGGAATCCGATTTGCCCCCTCCCTGTGTCGAGGGGTATCAACAAACCTCAGCAGATCAGCAACTTGCCGCGATGCCTGATTTTGCCTTGACACCCCCTGCGCCCGCCCATAGTATTGCGCCAGAAAGTTCTGATGGCTTGCCTCCGTTGGAACTATTCTCCCTGAAGGAAAGGCTGCCCTGTTGCCGGGCAGCCTTTTCTCGTTCCGGATGGCTGTGGAAACTGCGGGCGGATCAGGCTTGTTCGGCGGGCAGAACGGCGTCTTTCCACTCGGCGCCGCAGGCTTCGCACCTCCACTGATTGCAGGGCTCGATGGCCTCGAGGAGCGGATCGGCTGCACCGCACTGCGGACAGGTGGGCGCCTCGAAGTCTTCCACCGGCGTCTTCGACTGATCAACGATGTCCTGCGGGATGGGGCGCGCTGCGATTGCCCGCGCCTCGTCGAGCTGATCAGCGGCGACGACAACGCGCGGACCGGTGACGTCCAGCGATCCCTGCGCGGGCGCTTCGATCCAACTCTCGATGCCGGCACGTTTTAAAACTTCAGAAATCTGCCAGGCTTCTTCCTGCGTGTCGCGGGTGCACAGCAACGTCTTCCACGTGTACTCACGGGGAAGATCGTTGTTTTCGAAATCCTGCGGTCCGGCGTCATCGTCTTCGGGATCGAGAGCGCCATTCGGTTCGGCTGTTGCGCGATTCCATTGTCCAAACGACGGGCGTCGATCCGGTGGGGGCTGCGGCCTGGGCCCCTGGGGCGCCGGCAGACCGCGCTTCTTCGTTTCATCGCGCAGCACCTGTTGCGCGACCTCGGTCAGATTGCCGAAGTCGTCGCCGAGTTCGAGGAGTTCCTCGTCGCTCTTCTCGCCGTAGAGGCGCGTCAGCCGTTGCCACTCGATTCCCGGATCGCTCTGCATCGGGAAAAGTATAGTCCTGCGGGCGCTTTGAGGCCTTTGCGTGGGTGCGGAGAAACGATAGAATCGACAGAGCGCAAGCCGACGTAGCTCAGTTGGTAGAGCAGCCGATTCGTAATCGGCAGGTCACCGGTTCAAGTCCGGTCGTCGGCTCCATTGAATCAGAAGCTTGCGAAGCCCTTTCCCGGCCCGTGCTGCACAAGTGCTGCACAAAAGGGTTGAGGTTGTTTTTTCCAGTTCGCGATCGGCTTCTCCAGCCGTCCGTTTTCTCCGTCCGCGGGAACAAGAAAAAGAACATTTGGAGGAGGGGTTTCCCAAAATGGAAACTGCGCGCGATTCTCGTTGGAGGTGGAGTGTAACTATGATTACCTCCCGCGATTGTTAGTGGCCTCTTCAGTACTGTCCTCCAAACTCTCGCCAAAGCCAACCCGGAACAATTTTGGAGGACGGGTTGACTGCGTTTTGGGGGAGGGGTTGACTGCGCTTTGGAGGAGGGGTTGATTCGATGCTTCCGCGGCCCGAGAGTTCGCCGCTGCCCTGAGCCAGCACCGAACTCCGTCGGCCACGGCGGAGGCTCCGGATAGGGCAGGCTCCATCTCCTGACGACTGGCCCTCGGAA
>Ga0335072_10004006_pt1 | contig 22055 bp, 20 predicted proteins | sample Lox_Sample_21_FD_206725 | JGI IMG/M metagenome (GOLD analysis project Ga0335072, IMG submission 206725) | Soil microbial communities from Loxahatchee National Wildlife Refuge, Florida, United States - Lox_Sample_2.1 | ecosystem: Environmental > Terrestrial > Soil > Wetlands | place: USA...
CGCGTCGCGTCCGGTCGGATCACGACGTCGCAGATCCCGCAGATCGTCTGGGACCGACGGGCCGTGCGGAACGGGACCCGGACCGTGCCCAGGTGACCCACGACGCGGCCCTCCTCGAGGGCGATGAGCGCGCGGTAGTCCTGGTAGGTGCGCCGCCGACGCCGGTAGCAGTTGATCCCGACGGCATACCCCGGCAGGTCCCCCTCGCTCCAGAGGAGGGTCGCGAGGCCGGTGCGCTGGGCGGCGGTCAGACGGGACCAGTCGACGATCTCCATCGCAGCGGGCCCCAATCCGTCGCCCTACTAGTCATGACCGCCTGCGCGGCCCGCCGCTCCCCACCCCGAGAGGTCGGGGCGACTCGGGTCGCCGGCACAAATGCTTTTAACGAGCTCCGACCTCGGAAGGCTCGAATGCGTCGCCACGTGACGTCGGGGTAGCCTCCCAGGCCCCCTCGCTCCCACGATTTCTGCGGGTTCGGTCGTCATGGACGTCCTCGACGCTATCCGCTCCTACCGACCCTGCTCGCAGTTCAACCCGCGTCCGCTGGCCCCCGAGAAGCTGAAGGCGATCCTCAGCGCGGCCCGGCTCGCCCCGAGCCAGCACAACCTGCAGCCGTGGCGGTTCGTGGTCGTCCAGGACGACGAACGGAAGCGACTGCTCGCCCAAGCCTCGCCGAAGGGCCGCCAGTTGGCCGAGGCCCCCGCCGTGATCGTCGCGTTCGCGGTCGAGGAGGACATACCGGTGACGATCGGGGGCGGCTACATCTCCGCCTATCCGCTCGACGTGGCCGTCGCCGTGGACCACCTGCAGCTCGCGGCGACGGCCGAGGGTCTCAGCACCAACTGGATCATCGACTTCAACGAGGAGAAGGTCCGCCAGGTGCTCCACGTCCCGGAAGGCGTCCACCCGATCGCGGTCATCCCGATCGGGTACCCCGCGGAGACGAACGGCGCGGCGAAGTCGAACGGCGACGGCCGCAAGAGCCCGGACGAGATCATCGCCTACAACGAGTACCCCTGGTAGGGGCCGGGGTCGACGTGGCCCGCGTCACCTTCGTCAGCAGCAATCCCGGCAAGTTCCGGGAGGTCCGGGACGTACTGGCCGAGTTCGGGGTCGCGACCCGGTGGCGGCGAAGGACGCTATCGGAGCCGCAGGCGCCGGATCTCGCCCGGGTGGTGGAGGCGAAGCTCGACGCCGTGGCGGACGTTCCGGGGTACGTCCTCGTCGAGGACTCCGGCCTGTTCATCCGATCCCTCCACGGCTTCCCCGGGGTGTACTCCGCCCACTTTCTCGACGTCTGGGGGTTCGGTCCGATCTTCGAGCTCCTGAAGCACCGGCCGCGGGCCGCCTACTTCCAGACGGTGGCGGGGCTCCGGCACGGCCGTCGGCGCTGGACGTTCGTCGGCGAGGTGCACGGCACGATCGCGGCCCGGGCGCTCGGACGCCACGGCTTCGGCTACGACCCGATCTTCGTGCCCACCGGATGGGACCGGACCTTCGGCCAGGCGCCGGCCGACGCGAAGAACGCCATCTCCCACCGGGCGCGGGCGATGCGGAAGGTCGGCGCGGCGTTGCGCTCCGGTCGCGCGTAGCGGGCCGTTCGCCTTATTCGCCGGGGGCGATGGGGCGGGCCGTGCAGGTGGACGAGATCGGGGAGTCGCCGATCCTGGCGCTCATCGATCAGATCTTTCGCGCCCGGAGCCGCGGCGAGACGATCCTGACGCTCCACATCGGCGAGCCGGACTTCGAGACCCCGCAGGGGATCCGGGACGCGGCGTACCGGGCGATGAACGAGGGGTACACGCACTACGCCCCGGCCGCGGGCCTCCCGGAGCTCCGCACCGCCATCGCGCGGCGGCTCTCCGAGAAGAACCGGATCCCGGCGACCGCGGACGACGTGGTGGTGCTGCCGGCGAAGTTCGCCATCTACGCGACGCTCCTGGCGACCCTCGGCCCGGGGGACGAGGTGCTGCTCACCGACCCCACGTACCTGTTCGAACAGCCGATCCGCCTCGCCGGCGCGACCCCCGTCTACGCGCCGCTCACCCGTTCCTTCGAGCTCGATGCGGACCGGATCGTGGAGGCGATCTCACCGCGGACGAAGCTGCTCGTCCTCGTCACGCCCGCCAACCCGACCGGGCACGTGATGCGCCGGCACGAGGTCAAGACCGCACTCGAGATCGCGCAGGCGAAGGGGCTCACGGTGGTGAGCGACGAGACGTACGAGTCCCTCGTGTACGACGGCACGCACCTCTCGCCCGCCAGCCTCGCACCGCCCGAGGTCCCGGTCGTCACCGTGGGGAGCTTCTCGAAGCTGTACGCGATGACCGGGTGGCGGGCGGGGTACGTCGCCGCGCCGCCGACGATCCGGGAACGGCTCGTGAAGGTGGTCGAGCACACGCTCACGTGCATCCCGCCGTTCGTGCAGCGCGCCTGCCTGTGGGCGCTCGAGCACGCCGGCCCCGACGAGGACCGGTTCCGCGAGAAGTTCCGGGAGCGGCGGAACCACCTCCTCGCCCGGTTGGACGACCTCCCCGGGATCACGTGCGAGCCCCCGGAAGGGGCGTTCTACGCCTTTCCGGCCTACGAGCCGAAGATGAGCTCCGTCGAGTTCTCCCGGGCGCTCCTCGACGAGGAGAAGGTGGCGCTGGTGCCCGGGATCGCCTTCGGACCCCGGGGCGAGGGGCATCTCCGCATCTCGTACACGAACTCGCTCGACACGATCGACGCGGCCATGGACCGGCTCGGGAGCTTCCTCGAACGGCACGGCGGCCGCCGGGGCGCCTGACGGCCCGTTGCGCTTCTAATAATCCCCACGGCATCCCCTACCGATGGCGCCCGCGCCCCAAGTCCACGATCTGACCGCCACGCTCGAATCGTTCATGCCGGTCTGGCCGACCTCGCCGCTCCCGTCGTTCGAGCCGGTCGGGTTCGTCGCGCGGGACGGCTACCTCATCGAGCGGATCAACTGCCTGACCCACACGGGGACGCACCTCGACGCGCCGGCCCACTTCCTCGAGGGGACCGCGACGGTCGACGCGATCGCCCCGTCCTCGCTCGTGGGCCCGGCGGCGGTGCTCGACGTGCGGGAGGAGCTCCGTGGGACGACGATCCCGAAGTCCGCCCTCGAACGGCACTGGCCGAAGGGGCCGGGCCCGGAGATCGCGCTCCTGCGGACGGACTGGAGCCGGGAGCGCGCGCCGACCCGCAAGTATCTCTACGACTTCCCCGGGCTCGAGCCCGACGGGGCCGCCTGGCTCGCCGCGAAGGGCGTGAAGGGCGTCGGCACCGACACGCTCGGGATCGACCCGTACGCGAACGCGACGTTCGAGGCCCACAAGGTCCTGCTCGGACGGGGGATCTGGATCCTGGAGGCGCTCGACCACCTCGATACGCTGCGGGAGGGGACCCTCTACACGCTTGTCGCGGCCCCGCTCAAGATCGCGCACGGGAGCGGGGCGATGGCCCGCGTCTTCGCCCTCGAGGCCTAGGGCCCCCATGCCCCTCGAGACCGGACTGCGCGGCGCGCGCGTCCTCGTGACGGCGTCGAGCCAGGGGATCGGCTTCGCCGCCGCGCGCGCGTTCCTCGAGGAGGGGGCGCGCGTGGTGATCAACTCGTCGAACCCGGAGCGGATCGGGGCGGCGGCCGCGGCGCTCCGTCCGCTCGGGGAGGTCCATCCGGTCGCCGCGGACCTGCGCGTCGCCGCGCAGCTCGACCGGCTCGTGGCCGAGACGGTGGGCCTGCTGGGCGGCCTCGACACGCTCGTCTACGTCACCGGGTCCCCGCGGCCGGGCGTGTTCATGGAACAGGGGTACGACGACTGGAGCCGGGCCGCGGAGCTCCTGGTCGTGAGCCCCGCCTACCTCGCGCGCCGATCGGCCGAGGCGATGACGGGCCACCCGGGCCGCATGGTGTTCCTCACGTCGACGGCGATCCGCGAGCCGATCGCGAACATCGCCACGTCGAGCGTCTGCCGCATCGCGGTCGCCGGGCTCGTCCGCACGCTCGCCCGGGAGCTCGGCCCGAAGGGGATCCGCGTCAACGGGATCCTGCCGGGCTACACCAAGACCGACCGGATCGCGGAGGTCGCCGAGGACCGGGCCCGTCGGCAGGGCACGACCCCGGCGGCGGTCCTCGCCGCCATGGAGCGGGAGATCCCGCTCGGCCGGATGGGCGAACCCGAGGAGCTCGCCCGCGCGATCCTGTTCCTCGGCAGCGAGCTGTCGAGCTACGTCACCGGGGCGATGCTCCCCGTCGACGGCGGGTCGCTCCGCTCGATCGGCTGACCCGCTACGGCCGATCCGGGGGCTGCGCTTCCCCGAGGAAGTCCTCGCGCTCGGGCACGAAGACGTCGAGCACGACCGTCGTGCCCTCGGCCTGGGTCACGAGCTCGTGGGGGACCCCGCCGGGGACGAGGTACGCCGACCCCTTCGTGACGGGCCACTGCTCGTCGCCGACGCGGAACGTCCCGCCCCCTTCCAGGATCACCCCGGACTGGACGTGCGGGTGCGTGTGGAGGGGGAAGGTGACGGACGGCCCGATCTCGTAGAGGACGAGCATCGTCTCCGCCCGGTGGGCGAGGATGCGACGGCGAACGTGCGGCAGGATCGGGTGCCAGGCCTCGGGGCGGTCGTTCCAGAGCGGCATGGCCGACGATGCGCCCCGCCCTATTAGGCGGTGCCGCGGCTCAGCCGAGCGCGCGTGCGAGATCCTCGACGAGGTCGTCCGGATCCTCGATCCCGACGGAGAAGCGCAGGAGACCGTCGGAGATCCCCTGCTGCGCCCGGAGCTCGGGCGGCACCTCGCGGTGGGTCATCTTCGCCGGGTGGTTCACGAGCGACTCGACGCCGCCGAGGCTCTCGGCGAGCGTGAACACCTTGAGCCGGCGGACGAACCGGCGCACGGCGGGGTACCCGCCGCGAAGCTCCGCCGAGACCATCCCGCCGAAGTCGTCCATCTGGCGGCGGGCGATCGCGTGCCCCGGATGCGAGGGGAGCCCCGGATAGAACGTCCTCGTCACCTTCGGGTGACGGTCGAGGAACCGGGCGACGCGTCGGGCGTTCGAACAGTGGCGCCGGACCCGAAGCCCCAGCGTGCGGAGGCCGCGGAGGACGAGGAAGCAGTCGACCGGCCCGGGGACCCCGCCGCTCGTGTTCTGGTACCACCGGTAGCGCTCGAGGAGCCGTCGGTCCCGGAACACGAGCGCCCCCCCGAGGAGGTCGCTGTGGCCCCCGAGGTACTTGGTCATCGAGTGCAGCACGAGGTCCGCGCCGAGCTCGAGGGGACGTTGCAGGATCGGCGAGGAGAACGTGTTGTCGACGGCCACCCGGGTCCGGTAGCGGTGCGCGATCGTCGCCGCTCCCTTGAGGTCCGTGATCTTGAGCAGCGGGTTCGTGGGCGACTCGAGGTACAGGAGGTCGACGTGCGGGCCCTCGGCGAGCGCGGCCCGCACGTTCGCGAGGTCCGAGGTGTCGATGAAGTCGACGCGGACGCCGTGGGTCTCGGCGATGTGCAGGAGCCGGGTCGCGCCGTGGTAGAGATCGTCGCCCGCGACGATGCGCGCGCCCGAGGGGTACGCCATGAAGAGGGCCGTCGCGGCGGCGAGCCCGGAGCCGAACGCGAGCGCGCCGACCCCGCTCTCGATCCGCCCGAGCGCGCGCTCGAGCGCCGCCCGGGTCGGGTTCCCCGTCCTCGAGTAGACGTACCCCTTCGCCTTCCCCGGCGAGATCTGCGCGAACGTCGACGTCTGGTAGATCGGGACGTTGACCGCCCCGGTGTACGGGTCGGGCTCCTGGCCGTCGTGGATGAGGCGGGTGTCCCAGCGCATGGGCGCCCGGCGGTAGCCGCTCCGGGGCATGAAGGGTTCGAGGCCCCGTCGCGGAAGCGGTCCGTCCCGGCCCGGCGCGCGCAGAATCCGCCACGTTCCGATGGTCTAAATACCGGGCGCCAATCCGCGTGCTAAGGTCCGACACCGGGAGGTCGGTCCCCCGAGGAAGATCCGTGGTCCCCGCTCCGAGCATGGAAACGCCGACCGCCGCAGTGAACGCGCCCCGGGAGGTCTCCGCGCGCCCGGACGTCTATGTCCGGCAGTCGTCCGGCCTCGTCCGGACGGTCGGGCCGCGCACGGCCCTGATCGCGAACCTCGTCGGGATGGGGATCATCGTCAACTTCTTCTGGATCGTCTTCGCCTCCGCCGGCTATCCGAACGCGAACCTCGTCACGACGGTCGGGATCGGCCTGCTGATCAACGTCGGCGTCGGCTACGTCTACTGGATGCTCGCGAGCTCGATGCCGCGTTCCGGCGGCGACTACGTCTTCGTCGGGCGGATCTTCCACCCGAGTATCGGCTTCGCCACGAACCTCGTCTTCACCGTCGTCTTCGTCACCTGGGCCGGGTACTTCGCCTACTACTTCACCGTCTACGGCCTCCCCATGATGTTCACCGCGTGGGCGATCGCGGGCGGCGGCGGGAACACCGCCGCATGGTCGAACACGATCCTCTCCTCGACGAGCCTTCAGTTCGAGATCGGCGCGCTCGTGCTCCTGATCGTCGTCCTCATCAGCCTCCTGCCGACCAAGTGGATCTTCCGGACCACCATCGGCATCTTCGCCGTCACGGCCGTGATCTACGTCATCATGATCGGGCTGATGCTCGCGACGTCGCAGTCGTCGTTCCAGTCGCACTACGACGCCATCAACGGCGCCGGGGCGTACGCGAGCGTCGTCAGCAACGCGACCGGGGCGGACAACATCACCCTCAGCGGCACCTTCCTCGGCATCGTCTACACGATGCTCAGCTTCGTCGGCTATGCGAACAGCTCCTACTACGGCGGCGAGATCCGCGGGAACGCCACCCGCACCCAGGGGCTCGCCATCTTCGGCGCCCCGCTCATCTTCGCGGCGCTGATCGCGATCCTCTACCAGACGACGTTCGACACGTTCGGACGCGGGTTCATCATCGGGTCCGCGTTCGGCTGGTTCGGCGGCGGGGCGGTCCCGTCGCAGACCCCGTCCCCGCTGGTGCTGGTCGCCTACCTCGGGATCAACCCGTGGCTGGCGGCGTTCCTCGCGTTCGGCATCCCGCTCACGTTCTTCGCGTTCTCGCTGATCTACTTCATCGTCCCGACGCGGAACCTGTTCGCCTGGTCGTTCGACCGGATTCTTCCGGCCGGGGTGACCAAGGTCTCGAAGAGCGGCGTCCCGTGGGTCACGGTGCTCATCCTCGCGGTCGCCTCGTACGTCGTCCTGTACTACGGGATCTACTCTACGATCTTCGACTACCTCTCGTACTCGAACTTCGGGTTCTGGTTCGCGGTCGGGATCGTCTGCCTGGCCGGCGCGCTGTTCCCGTTCATCCGCAAGGAGCTGTTCAACAAGGCCCCGAAGATCGTCCGTGCGAAGGTGGGGCCCGTGCCGGTCCTCACCCTGGTGGGCGGCGCCGCGTGGATCGCCGCCTGGTTCGTGAGCTACGCCGCCTCGACGGCTCAGTACGTGGAGCCGGTGGGCGCGTACAACTACGTCTACCTCCTGTTCCTGCCGATCATCTTCGGGATCGGTCTCGTGCTGTACGGGATCTCCTGGGCGATCCAGCGGTCGCGGGGCGTGCCGATCGAGCTCATCGGCAAGGAGCTCCCGCCGGACTGAGGGGCGCACGGCCCCCCTTTTAGCCGCTCCTCCGCTCGGGCCCGACGTGAGCGAGGTCGTCGACATCGTCATCGACCCGTTCACGAAGGAGAAGGTCCGGGCGGAGCTGCCGCCGAGCTCGAAGGTCGACCCCGAGGCCGCTCGCCGCGCCCTCGGGCTCGGATCGTTCGTCGACGTGGCCGACCTCGAGATCGCGCGGGCCGTGGTCCTGTTGCACGCGGCGAGGGAGGCGGGCGCCCCCCGCCTCGCGTTCTTCGGCGGGGGGGCCCACCGGCTCCTCTGCCCGAGCGCCAACGACCCCGCGCTCGGCCTGCGTCGGCCCCTCCACGACCTCGACCTCGCCTGCCGGCACCGGGACGTCCGGGGCACCCTCGACTTCCTGCGGGGCGTCGGGGAGCGGGCCGGCAGCCGCGTCGCGTTCTTCGAGCTCTCGGGGGACCGGCGGTTCAACACGCTGAGCGGCGGCTACCGGTACCGGTTCCACGACCTCGGGAAATCGGACCCGTCGAACGTCGAGCTCGGCATCCTCGACGTCGCCGCCGACGAGTTCCGCTTCTGCCATCGGTTCGACTTCGGGAGCGACCTCGATGAGCTGCCCCCGAACGCCGCCACGCTGCCGCCGGCCCTGCTGCTCCTCGCGAAGCTCCAGTTCGTCCGGCGGATCCCCGCGGAGGACGCGGGCCGGGTGACCGAGCGCGTCCTCGAGCCGTTCGGGAAGCACGAGGTCGTGATCGGACCCGAGCGCAAGGACGTGCAGGACGTGGTCGCCCTTCTCCACGACATCGAGTTCGGAGAAGGGCCGGACCGGATCTCGCGGGACCGGATCCGGCGGCTGCTCGCCCACGACTGGGGGTTCTGGAACACGGTCCGCCTCAACGTCGCGCTGGTGGGGCGCTCGTCGGTGCTCGCCGGCACGCCGGCCCCGTTCGCCGCGACGGTCCGCTCGCGGCTCGCGGAGCTCGGCGACGTGATCGCGGCGCTGAGCCCGAAGCGCCGTCTCGGGTTCTGGAAGGGGCAGTGGTGGGAGGAGGTCGACGAGGTGACGTCCACCGAGGGCGCGGCCCGCGCCGCCTGAGCCTCAGCCCTGCGTGAGCAGGTGGGTCCGGACGGCGTCCGGCCCCAGATCGACCACCGCCCCCAGGAGGGTCGCCTCGGTGTAGGCGCTCCCCGGGTTCACCGTGAGCGTGCGGCCGATCGAGAAGACGCCGCGGGACTCGTGGATGTGCCCGTGCAGTCCGAGGAGCGGCTGGTCCCGACGGAGCGCGTCGCGCACCGCGGTGCTGCCGACGTGGACCATCTCCGGTTCTCCGCCGGGGGCCATGACCTTCGTGAGCTGCGCATCGAGCCGCGGGGCGAGGTCGAGGGGCGTGTCCGCGGGCGGCACGTGGAAGTTGTAGATCGCCTGCGCCGGCGCCGCGAGGCGCGCGCGGTGGTCGACGATCCACCGGCCGATCGCCTCCTCCGTTAGCTCCCGGTGGGTGTGCCACGGGGTCGGGTTGGAGTACGCGAGCGTGAGGAGTTCGTGCGTCTCCCCGATGCGCAGGATCGCCCGGTCGGTGAGCTCGGCCGCCGGGTGCCCGTCGATCACCGGCTCGACGGAGCTCGGGTCGTCGTTGCCGAGCCCGATCAGGAGGCGGGTCGATCGCCCCCGCAACCGCTCGCCGGCCCAGTCAAGCCAGCGGACGAGCTCCTCCCGGGCGCGCGCCTCGAACACGGCGTCGATCTTCGCTCGGTCGGCGAGGAGCTCCGACCACTCCGAGGGGGTGGTGCAGTACGGCACCGTCGCCTCGTCGCGGAGCCGGTCCTCGAGCGCGGCGAGCTCCTCCGGGTTCCGGGCCCGGCGGGGCTCCCCCTCCACGGTGGTGGTCCAGCCGCTCCCCTCCGGGAAGATCGGGGTGAGGGTCTTCGCCACGATGTCGCCGCCGACCAGCAGGACGTCGGCCTTGTAGGCCGACGAGGCGTTCACGAACTTCCGGAAGCAGACGGCCGACCCGTGCAGGTCGGCGACGAAGAAGAGCCGGGTCGTGCGGGCCATTCGGGTCCCGCGGGCACGGGCGGCGGGGCTCAAGGGGATTGCGGAACGAACGAAGAGGGCCCCGAGGGCCGAGCCCTCGGGGGGGAGGAAGAGGTTGACGCGGAGCGCGGGCGCGACGTCTACTCGTCGCCGAAGTCGCCGCCGCCCATCCCGCCCATGCCGCCCATGCCACCCATGCCGCCGCCGCCCGGACCGCCGCCGGAGGGTGGGGGGCTCGACTTGGACGCGATGACGTCGTCGATGCGGAGGATCATGACCGCCGCATCGGTGGCGCTCTCGATCGCCTGGCGTCCCACGCGGATCGGCTCGATCACGTGGAGCTGGCCCATGTCGCCGATCTTGCCGGTGGCGATGTCCACGCCCGCGTGCTTGTGGCCGCCCTTGTGGGCCTTCCGCAGCTCGATCAGGATGTCGATCGGGTCGAGCCCGGCGTTCTCGGCGAGGGTCCGGGGCACCGTCTCGAGGGCTTCGGCGAAGCTCTCGAAGGCGATCTGCTCCCGTCCGCCGATCTTCGCGGCCTCGTCGCGCAGCTGGAGGGCGAGCTCGCCCGCCGTCGCGCCGCCGCCGTAGACGAACTTGCCGTCCTCGACCGCCACCGCGACCACGTTGAGCGCGTCATCGAGCGACCGCTCGATCTCGTCGAGCACGTGCTCCGTGCCGCCGCGGATCAGGATCGAGACCGCCTTCGCCTTCTTGGCGCCGGTGACGAAGGTGAGCTGGTCCTCGCCGATCTTGCGCTCCTCGACGAGCCCGGCCGTCCCGATGTCCGCGGGGGTCAGCTCGGAGACCTTCGAGATGATGTTCGCCCCGGTGGCCTTCGCGAGCTTCTCCATGTCGGACTTCTTGACGCGGCGGACCGCGTAGATGCCGTCCTTCGCGAGGAAGTGCTGGGCGAGGTCGTCGATCCCCTTCTGGCAGAGCACGACGTTCGCGCCGGACTTCTTCACCGTCTCGACCATGCGCCGCAGCATGTTCTCCTCCTCCTGGAGGAAGGCGTTCAGCTGCGTGGGATCGTTGATCTCGATCTTCGCGTCGATCTCGGTCTTCTTGATCTCGATCGCCGCATCGAGCAGCGCGATCTTCGGGTTCTCGACCCGCGAGGGCATGCCCGAGTGGACCTTCTCCTTGTCGACGATGACGCCCTCGATGAGCGAGGTGTCCGTCATGGCGCCGCCCTGCTTCTTGATCAGCTGGATGTTGTCGAGGTCCACGTAGTAGCCGTCGCCCTTCTTCTCGGCGACCGCCGTCACGGCCTTGACCGCGATGTCGCCGAGCTGGTCCCGGCTGAAGGAGACCGACTTCGAGGCCATCGAGGTCACGGCGATCTGGTTGAGCAGCGCGTGGTCGGTGAGCGTCACCGGCTGCGCGATCTGCTGCAGGATCTGGAGCGCCTTGGTGGAGGCCAGGCGGTACCCCTGCGAGATGATCGTCGGGTGGATGTTCTGGTCGATCAGGCCCTCGGCGCGCTTCAGCAGCTCGCCGGCGAGCACGACCGCCGTGGTCGTCCCGTCCCCCGCTTCCTGGTCCTGGGTCTTCGCGACCTCGACCAGCATCTTCGCGGCCGGGTGCTCGACGTCCATCTCCTTGAGGATCGTGACGCCGTCGTTCGTGACGACGACATCGCCCATCGAATCGACGAGCATCTTGTCGAGCCCGCGCGGTCCGAGGGTCGATCGCACCGCGTCGGCGATCGCCTTCGCGGCCTGGATGTTGTTCGAGAGGGCGCCCTTGCCCTTGTCGCGCTTCGTTCCTTCCTTCAGCACCAGAATCGGTGTCTGTCCGGTCAACATGGTTGTTCCCTGCGAGCGTGCGCTCGACTGTCGGGTTTGGTAGAAAAGCGGTTCTATTTAATACCTCCCAATCCGCCTGCGACGCGCGGAGGTCGGTCCGGGGGCGCCGGCCCCTCGGTCCGCGCCGTTAAGGCGGGCGGAAGTTCGACCGCCGCATGTCGGAGGGCGCGCGGCCGCCGAGCGGGTCCTCCTACCGAAGGCTCCTCGCGAATCCGAACTACTTCCGCGTCTTCAGCGCCGGGGTCGCCTCGGTCGCGGGGTCGGCCATCGCCGGGATCTGCATCATCTGGATCGTCTACGCGCAGACGGGCTCCGCGCTCGACGTCGGGATCCTCGGCACCGCGAACCTGGTGGGCGCGCTCCTCTTCTCCGTCTTCGGCGGAACGCTCGGCGACCGGTACGATCGCCGTCGTCTCATGATCCTCGCCGACGTCTCCCGGATGCTCGCGGTCGCCGCCGTGGTCGCGGTGTTGGCCCTGCACGGGTTCAACCTCGGGGTCCTCCTGCTCGCGGAGTTCGTGGTCGGCGCCTTTACGACCGTGTTCAACCCCGCGGAGCAGGCGCTCGTCCCCGCGCTGGTCGGCACGCCGCTCATCGCCGACGCGAACGGGCTGATCCGGTCGAGCCGCTCCTCGATCCAGTTCGTGGGCGCGTCGGTCGCCGGGGTCCTCATCGTGACCGTGGGCCCGCTGCTCGGCCTCGTCGCGAACGCGCTCACGTTCGCGGTGTCGGCGTCGCTCCTCCTCGGCATGCGGCTCGCCCCGCTCCCGGGCGTCTCGCGGGCGGAGCGGCGGAAGACCCCCTACCTCCAGGACGTGAAGGACGGGTTCGCCTGGCTCTGGAGCGAGAAGGGGTTCCTGCAGCTCACGTTCTCGGCGACGTTCTTCAACTTCTGTTCGAGCCTCGTCGCCACGTTCCTCGTGTTCTTCGCCACCGTCGTGCTCCACGGGTCGGCGCTCGTCTACGCGCTCCTGCTGGCGGTCGAGGTCGCCGGGACCGCGATCGGCTCCCTGCTCGTCGGGCGGACCGGAGCGATCCGGTGGGCCGGGATGGCGTGGACGATCCCCTACGGGATCGCCTCGGGCGGCGTGCTGCTCGGCCTCGCCCTGTTCCCTGCGCTGCCGGTGGCGTTCGTCGCGCTGTTCGCGATCGGGGTGTTCGGGGGGTTCTCGGGCACGGCCTGGCTCACGGCGGCCCAGGTGCTCGTGCCGACCGACGTCCAGGGCCGCTACTTCGGGATCGACCAGCTGGGCAGCGTCGCGATCATCCCGGCCGCGCAGATCGGCGGCGCCTTCCTGATCCTCTCCGTGGGCGTCGACCCGGCGTATCTGATCACCGCCGTCGTCTGGGTCCTCGCGGGGTTCGCGTTCCTGTTCCCGCGGGCGCTGCGGGAGCTCGGCGTACGGCCCGGGGTCGGCGCTACGCGCCGTACCGACGCCGACGGAGCTGGAACGACCGGATCGCCCGAAGAAACTCGAGCCGCGTGAGCCCGGGCCAGTAGACGTCCGAGAAGTACAGCTCGCTGTACGCGGACTGCCAGAGGAGGAAGTTCGAGATGCGCTCCTCCCCGCTCGTGCGGAGGATGAGGTCGGGGTCGGGCAGGTCGGCGGTGTACAGGTGCCGGGCGACCGCCGCGGAGTCGATCGACTCCGGGTCGAGCTCGCCGGCCCGCACCTCCCGCGCGAGCCGGCGGATCGCCTCGACGATCTCGTCCCGCCCTCCGTAGGCGAGGGCGACGTTGTACTGGTAGCGGTCGTACTGGCGGGTGGCCGACTCGGCGATCTCGATCGCCTCCCGGACCCTCGGCGGGAGCGCCTTGCGGTCGCCGATGACCCGCACGCGGATCTGGTTCCGATGAACACGCTCGTCGACCGCGATGTCCCGCAGCGCCCGGTCGAACAGGTCCATGAGGCCGTCGAGCTCCTCGGAGGACCGCGAGAAGTTCTCGGTCGAGAGCGCGTAGACGGTGAGGATCCGGATCCCGATGTCGAGGCACCAGTCGAGCAGCTGTTCGAGCGTGTCGCGGCCCTTCGTGTGCCCGGTCTTCACGTCGAGCCCCTCCGCGGCGGCGAACCGCCGGTTCCCGTCCATGATGATGGCGAGGTGGGCGGGGACCGGCTCCGACTTCACGAGCTCCGCGAGCCGCTTCTCGGTGAGGTCCCGGAGGGCGTCGCCGACCGCGTGGGAGAAGTACGGCGCCCCGCGGGGCTTCGCGTCGCGTTCGGACGGCACGGCCGACCCCACCCGGCCACCGAGGATAACCCGGTGGGGGTGGGCGGCCGGCCCCCGTGTCGGGCGGGGAGGAGGCGCCCTGGTCGGGAGTTCCGGGCCGGGGGAGCGGCCCCCGGCGCCTTCGAACCCGAGTCGCAGGCTCGACAGACCTACATCCTAGACCACTAGACTACCAGGGCAACCCCGCGGGGCGTAGTCGCTCCATCGTATGAACCTTGCTTCGGCCGAGGGCCCGGCGCCGCCCGGGCCTCCGCTCGCGCGCGGGGGTACGCGCCCGTGCGCGCGCGTTCGGCCGGCGAGAATATACGGCGACCGTCGACCCCGGCTGCGAGTCGAGGCGGCGATTTATCTAGGAGAGGCGCCCGATCGACCCTCCGCTTGGGAGGTCCGTCGCATGGGCGCATTCATCGCGTGGTCGGCATCGATCCTGGCCGTACTGGGACTCGCCATCTCGCTGCACCACCTGGGCGTCGACGTCGCCACGTCGATCGTGACGACGGCGCACTCGGTGGAGCACTTCCTCAACACCCCGCTCGTCGCGTCGTAGGTCGCGCCGAGCGCGGCGCCCGGGCCCGTCGGGCCAGGAGCCCGGCGATCTCGCCGGGCCGGAACACCCCGTCCGGCGTCACGAACGCCGTCACGTAGGCGTGCGGGGTCACATCGAACGCCGGGTTCCGGGCCCGGCTCCGACGGGGGGTCGTCCGCCGGCCCGCGAAGCCGAGGACCTCCGCCTCGGCGCGCTCCTCGACGGGGATCGCGGCGCCGGTGCGCTTCGTGGCATCGAAGGTGCTCCACGGCGCGGCGACGTAGAACGGGATCCCGAGCTCGTGGGCCACCACGGCCTTCTCGTACGTTCCGATCTTGTTCGCGAAGTCGCCGTTCCGCGCGATGCGGTCCGCGCCGACGATGACGGCGTCGACCTGCCCCGTCGCGAGGTAGTGGCCGGCGGCGTTGTCGGCGATGACCGCATGGGGGATCCGCTCGCGGGCGAGCTCCCAGGCGGTGAGCCGGGCGCCCTGGAGCAGCGGGCGGGTCTCGTCGACCCAGACGAACAGGTCGGCCCCCTTCGCCCGGGCGACCCGGAGCGGCGCGAGCGCCGTCCCCCACTCGACCGTGGCGAGCGCGCCGGCGTTGCAGTGCGTGAGCACCCGACGGGTCCGCGCGAAGAGGGGAGCGCCCATCGTGCCGATCCGGTGGCACTCGTCCACGATCCGGGCGCAGTAGGCGTCGGCGGCCGCGGGGACGTCCGCCCCGTCCGCCCAGGCGCGGCGGACCGCCTCGATGCCGACGAACAGGTCGTTGGCGGTCGGGCGGGTCGCTCGGAGCTCCGCCGCGGCGCGCGCCGGCGTGTAGGTGCCCTCGCGGAAGCCGAGCACCATGCCGTAGGCGGCCGCGACGCCGATGGCGGGCGCCCCACGGACCTGCATCGTCCGGATCGCGGTCGCGACGTCCCTCAATCGGCGGAGCCGGCGGACCACCGTCCGTCCCGGGAGCTTCCGCTGGTCGAGGAGGGAGAGGGTTCCGTTGCGGTACCACAGCGCGCGGACGGCCATCGGCGCCTACGCGTCGAACGTGTGGAGGAGGTCGAGCCAGTCCGGCGTCACGACCTTGGACGTGCCGACCGCCTCGTCGAGGGGGATCCCCTCCACGGTGGGGCCCCGGAGCACGGCGACCTCCCCGAACCTCCCCGCGAGGGCGAGATCGACGGCGCACGCGCCGAGGCGGGTGGCGAGGAGGCGGTCGAACAGCTCGGGGGGTCCGCCGCGCTGGATGTGCCCGATCTGGGCGCTGCGGGTCTCGATGCCCGTGTGGGCCTGGATCCGTCGGGCGAGCTCGGCCCCGACCTCGCGCTGGCCCAAGAGCTCGTGGCCGAACTCGTCCTTCGCGCCCGCGGCGCCCCGGCGGGGCCCGAGGTCGATCCCCTCGCTCGCGACCACGAGCGCGTACCCCTTCTCCGCGACCGCGCGTCGGACGTGCCCGATCAACCGGTCCTCGTCGTACGGCTCCTCCGGGACGAGGGTCGCGTCCGCCCCGCCGGCGAGGCCCGTCGCGAGGGCGACCCAGCCCGCATGGCGGCCCATCACTTCGAGCACGATCGCGCGATGGTGGCTCCCGGCGGTGTCGCGCAGGCGCTCGAGGGCGTCGACCGCCACGGCCGTGGCGGAATGGAAGCCGAACGTCCAGTCGGTGCCGGCGACATCGTTGTCCATCGTCTTCGGGACCCCGACGACCCGGCCGGCGCGCCGGAACAGCTCGCGGGCGGCGGAGAGCGTGTCGTCGCCGCCGATCGCCACGAGCGCGTCGATCCGCTCGGTGCGGAGGGTCGCGAGGACCTTCTCCGCGTCCGTCTCCTTCGCGAACGGGTTGGTCCGCGAGCTCCCGAGGATCGTCCCGCCGCGGGCGAGGATGCCGGCGACGTCCTCGACCCGGAGCGGGCGCGACTCGGCGTCGCGGAGGCCCTTCCAGCCGTCGAGGAACCCGATCGTCTCGTGGCCGCGCTGCGCGGCCCGTCGCACGACGGCGCGGATCGCGGCGTTCAGTCCCGGGCAGTCCCCGCCGCCCGTGAGAACGCCGAACCTCACGCCGGGACCTCGAGGTACTCGCGGGGCGCCGTCGTGAGGAACGAGTAGCCGGTCTTCGTGACGACGATGTCGTCCTCGATGCGGACCCCGCCGTGGCCGGGCAGGTAGATGCCGGGCTCGACGGTGATCGCCATCCCTTCCTGGAGCGGGTCGTTCGCGGTCGGTCCGTAGCCCCAGCCGTCGTGGACGCAGAGGCCGATCGAGTGGCCGACGCCGTGCGTGAGGCGGCCCTTCCACGGCGAGGCGTCGATGACCGCCTGGGCGGCCCCGTGGACCTCCTTCGCCGGGACCCCCGGCCGGATCGCGGCGAGGGCGGCGGCCTGGGCCTCGAAGACCTTCTCGTGGACCTGCTTCATCTCGTCGTCGCGGCGGCCGAAGTGGAACGAGCGCGTGATGTCGCTCGCGTACCGGCGGTAGTACGCGCCGAAGTCGCAGACGAGGGAGACGCCGGGCACGAGCTGCGTCGACCCCGGGGAGAAGTGGGGCTCGGCGCCGTGGGCCCCGAACGCCACGATCGTCGCGAAGGAGCGGCCGCTGGCCCCGAGCTGGTTCATCCGGTACTCCATCTGGGCCGCGAGCTCGAGCTCGGTCATCCCGCTCTTCAGCATCCCGGGGATCTCGCGCCCGACCTGCGAGCCGATGTCCGCGGCCTTGCGCAGGAGCTCGATCTCGTGGGCGTCCTTGGTGACGCGGGCGTTCCGGATCGCGTTCGACGCGTCGACCCAGGAGGCGTCCGGGAGCGCCTTGTCGAGCCGAAGGAACCACTCGTGCGTGAGCTCGCGGTAGTTGAGCGCGATCGCGCCCGAGCTCGGCAGGAGCTTCCGCGCGTAGGCGTCCGTCTCCTCCCGGCTCACGACATGGACCTTCACGTGCGGGTCGTGCTTCGCCGCCTGCTCGGCCGACTCGGCCTCGAGCGGCGAGGAGAGGACGTCGAGCTCGCCGTCCGGGTGCGCGATCGCGATCGAGCCCTCGAACAGGCCGGCGGGGACGTCGAACAGGTAGAAGAACGTCTGATCGAGGTGCGGGTCGGTCGCGTTCGCGACGACGATCGCCTCGGGCGGCTTCGCGAACTGCTGGAAGACCTTCTGGACACGAGGCTTCATGGCGGCGGGGCCACGGGGGTCGGGGCTTCAACCTTTGCGGTGCGGGCCCGAAGGTCCTTCCACGAGAGCAGCGGCTCCCGGGCGGCGCGCACCTCGTCGATGCGCCGGACCGCGAGGTTCCGCGGCGCGTCGCGCAGGTGCTCGGGGGTGTCGTGGACGGCCCGATCGAACGCCGCCACGAACGCGTCGAGCTCCCGCTTCGACTCCGTCTCGGGGAGCTCGATCATCAGCGACTCCTCGACGAGCGACGGGAAGTAGACGGTCGGGGCGTGCACGCCCTCGTCGAGCAGCCGCTTCGCGAGATCGAGGGTCCGCACGCCGCGCTCCTTGAGCGGGGCGCCCGAGAGCAGGAACTCGTGCTTCACCAGCGGTCGGAACGGTCGGGGGAGGTAGGCGCCGAGCTTCTGCGCCAAGTAGTTCGAGTTGAGCACCGCGCGCCGGGCCACGTGCTTCAGCCCTTCCTCGCCGTGGCTGAGCGCGAAGGCGTACGCCCGGAGGTCGAGCCCGAAGTTCCCGTAGGCCGACTTGATCTTGCCGATCGACTTCGGCCGGTCGTAGTCGAGGCGGAACTTCCGACCGACCTTCACGACGCGCGGGACCGGGAGGTACGGGGCGAGCTTCTCTCCCGCCGCCAGCACCCCGGCGCCGGGTCCGCCGCCACCGTGCGGGGTCGCGAACGTCTTGTGGAGGTTGAGGTGGGCGACGTCGAAGCCCATGCGCCCCGGGTGCGTGATCCCGAGGATCGCGTTGAGGTTCGCGCCGTCGTAGTAGAGGGTGCCGCCCGCCGCGTGCACGGTCTCGGCGATCTCGAGGATGTCGCTCTCGAAGAGGCCCGCGGTGTTCGGGTTCGTGAGCATGAAGCAGGCCGTCCGATCGGAGACCGCCGCGCGGAGCGCGGCCAGGTCGACGCACCCTTCCTTCGACGCGATCTCCCGCGTCGTGAACCCGGCCATCGCCGCCGAGGCGGGGTTCGTCCCGTGCGCGGTGTCCGGGAGGAGCACCTCGGTCCGTTGCGCGAGCTCGCCGCGGTCGCGGAAGTAGGCCCGAACCATCAGCAGCGCCGCGTACTCCCCGTGGGCCCCCGCCGCCGCCTGGAGCGACACCTCCGGGAGACCGGTCACCTTCTGGAGGATCCGTTCGAGTCGCCAGACGATCTCGAGCGCCCCCTGCGCAGTCGCCTCGGGCTGGTCGGGGTGCATCTCGGCGGCCCCCTTGCGTCGGGCGAGCAGTTCCGAGACCTTCGGGTTGTACTTCATCGTGCACGACCCAAGCGGGTACGCCGACGTGTCGATCCCGAAGTTCATCTGCGAGAGCCGGGTGTAGTGGCGGACCACCTCGAGCTCCGACAGCTCGGGCCAGCGCAGGGCCTCCTTCCGGCGCATCGACTCCGGCACCCCCGGGATCGTCGGCGGAGCCTCCCGGGACCGCTCGGGGGCGAGGTCCCACAGGTTCGGCTCGTCCCACCGGGCCTGCCGGAACGTCATGGGGCGCCTCCCCGGGCGTCCACGGCGGCGCGGGCCGCTTTGGCGTACTTGAGGATCTCCCGCTCCCCGACCGCCTCGGTCGCCGAGACGAGGAGGCGCTCGGGCGACGGGACGGCGCCGGGGCGCGGATCGCGGAGCGGGTGCCCGCCCAGGATCTTGCGGCGGCGCAGGCGGTCCAGGAACGCGGCGGCGTCGCCGCGCTGGAGTTCGATCGTGAAGTCGCCGAGATACGGCGCTTCGAACCGGGGCGCGGCGAGCCCGTCGATGCTCCCGAGGGCGCTCGCGAGGGTCCGGGCCTTCTCCGCGAGCGAGGTCTGCAGGGCCGCGAGGCCCCGCGGTCCCACGACGCTCGCGTAGACGACGAAGGCGAGGGCCATCAGCGACTGGTTCGTGCAGATGTTCGAGGTCGCGCGCGAGCGGCGGATGTGCTGCTCTCGCGTCTGCAGGGTGAGCGCGAAGGCGGGCGACCCGTCGACGTCGACGCTCGCGCCCACGATCCGGCCCGGCGCGGACCGGGCGTGCTCCTTGCGGCAGCCGAAGAGGCCGAGGAGCGGGCCCCCGAACGACGGGGCGATCCCGAACCCCTGCCCCTCGCCCACGACGACGTCGGCGCCGTAGTTGCCCGGGGGCTCGAGCACGGTGAGCGCGAGCGGGTCGGCGACGACCACCAGCGGCACCTCACCGAGGATCGACTTGAGCTCCGGAACGCCCTCGTCGAGGTGGCCGAAGCCGTTCGGCACGTCCGCGAGGACGCCGAACACGTCGCCCTTCCCGACCTCGGCGCGGACGAAGCCCAGGTCGAGGCGTCCCGTGCGTTCGTCGTACGGGATCTCCCCGATCTCGAGCCCTGGGCCGCTCGCGTAGTTCGCGAGGACGCTCTTCTCCTCCCACGGGAGGCTCGCCGGGATCAGAAACCGCCTTCCCTCGTGGACCCGGCGGCACAGCAGCAGGGCTTCCCCGGAGGCCGTGGCGCCGTCGTAGAGCGAGGCGTTCGCGAGATCCATCCCCGAGAGCTCGACCCACAGGCTCTGGAACTCGAACAGGGTCCGCAGCATCCCCTGGCTCGCCTCGGGCTGGTACGGCGTGTAGGCCGTGTAGAACTCGCCCCGCGCGACGATCGCGTCGACCGCGGCGGGGGCGTACCGGGCCGCGATGCGGCCCCCGAGGAAGTTCGCGAACTTCGACAGCGGCTTGTTCCGGTCCAGGAGCTTGTCGATCTCGGCGACGACCTGCGGCTCCTCCCGGCCCGCGCCGACCCCGAGCCGGCCGATCCGGGCCTTCTTCGGAACGTCCGCGAACAGCTCGTCGGTCGAGCGGATCCCGAGGGCGTCGAGCAGCGCCGCTTCCTCGCCGGGCTCGTCCGGAATCCACCGAGGCACGACGCGTCCCCGAGGAGCGAGGGAGCGGGGACCTCCCTAAAACGGTTCGCCCGGCCCGGGGCAAACCTCTTCGACCGCGCGGGGTCGGGGACGGGAGGACCATGCCGCGACCGGGGCCGCTGCCGGAGCCGAGCGCGGGCCCTCCGCCGCCGAGCGTGGGCATCCTCGATGCGGCGTTCCACCGGGCGAAGCTCGCGACGCCGCACGGGCCCACGAAGGCGGCGCGGGACCGGCTGCGGGCCGAGCTCAAGATCGTGCGCAGCGCGGCGGTCGTCATCCGCCACCTTCACCTCGAGGCGCGGCCGGTCCGACGCCCGCCCCCGACCGAGTTCGAGGAGGCGCTGATCGCCGCGGCGTTCGGGGACGGAACGCTGGCGAGGTCGCTGCGCCGCCTCCAGCGCGCGGAGGAACGGATCCGCGGGCTCACCCGGGAGGCCGAGCGGGCCACGCATCGGGCGTCGGGCCCGGACGAGCTCGGCGACCAGATCCGGGCGTTCTACGGGCGCCTCTCGAGCTTCGTGCGGGAGGTCGATCCCGACGTGGCCCGGCTGCGCGACGTCGCGCGGTTCCTCAAGGACCGGCCGCGGCTCGACCCGGGGACGCCCACCCTCGTCATCGCCGGCTTCCCGAACGTCGGCAAGTCCTCCCTCGTCGGTCGCCTCTCCTCCGCGCGGCCGAAGATCGCTCCGTACCCGTTCACGACCCTCTCGATCCAGGTCGGCCACGCCGACCTCGGCTTCGACCGCCTGCAGGTGCTCGACACGCCGGGGGTGCTCGGCCGACCGGGCCGCGCCAATCCGGCGGAGACCGAGGCCCGCACCGCGGTCCGTCGCGCGGCTACCGTCGTGCTGTTCGTGATCGACCCGTCCGGCACCTCGGGGTACACCGTCGAGGAGCAGGAGCGGCTCCTCGCGCGATGGCACGAGGAGTTCCCCGAGCTCCGCATCGTGGCCGTCGACACGAAGTCCGACCTCGCGAGCCCCGACGACGGCCGCCCCAAGGTCTCGGCGACGACCGGCGCGGGCGTGGAGGAGCTGTGGAGGGCGCTGCGCGCGCAGTTCGTCCCGAAGGGGGAGATGCCTCCGGTCGAAGAGTCGGTCGAGGTCCCCGAGCCCCCTCCGCCGCCGGACCGCGAGGCGCGGCCGACCCCGCGCCGCCGGCGGCGGGACGGTTAGCGCGCGCTCAGAGCGAGAACGCCCGTCCGTTCTCCGGCACCAGCACGTCCGTGAACCCCTGCAGCGCCTGCTGCAGCAGCTCGCGCTGGTCGCCGTGCATCAGCACCACGGTCCGGGCCCGGGACTCCCGCGCGAGCCGCACGAGGTCCGAGTGCCCGGCGTGGGCGGAGAAGTCGAACTTCTGCACCTCGCACGCCGGCCGGATGGTCGTCTCGTCGATCGTGAGGGTCCCCTCGTCCATCAGCTGCCGACCGTTCGAGCCGGCGACCTGGAAGCCGGTGAGCAGGATCGCGCACCGGGCGTCCTGGTACAGCTCGCCGATGTAGTACAGGACCGGTCCCCCATCGAGCATGCCGCCCGTGGTGACGATCACCTCGCCCTCGCGGAGCGCCTTCTTCCGGTCGCCCGGGTGCTCCACGACGTGCACGCCCTCGAGCGCCCGACGGAACCGGCGGCTGTCGGCGAGGTACTCCGGCGCCGCCTCGTAGATCTCGTTGACCTTGCGGGCCATGCCGTCGAGGTACGTCTCGAAGCCGGACGAAGCGAGGCTCATCAGGACCTCCTGGGCCCGGCCGACGGCGAACGCCGGGACGATCGCCTTCCCGCCTCGCTCGACGACCTCGGCGACCT
>Ga0335072_10004007_pt1 | contig 22049 bp, 13 predicted proteins | sample Lox_Sample_21_FD_206725 | JGI IMG/M metagenome (GOLD analysis project Ga0335072, IMG submission 206725) | Soil microbial communities from Loxahatchee National Wildlife Refuge, Florida, United States - Lox_Sample_2.1 | ecosystem: Environmental > Terrestrial > Soil > Wetlands | place: USA...
CCAGGCCGCTGTAGCGAAATGGGCGTATATCCGTGCGTTCCTCGAGCTCGCGGCGAAACGCCAAGATCTCCGCGTTGGTCTCCTGCGGCGCGTCCTTGAGGCACAACACCACGTCCCGCATCGGCATGGCCGCGTCGTCGCGGCACTCGACAGCCAGCAGAAACAGCTTTCGGAACAGGTCGCGCGGACCCCAGTCATCCTGAAAAATCTGAATAAAATACGTGCTCCAGCGCACATTATCAGAAACGATAGCGCGATTGCCTGAAATCTGTTCGTTGTCCCGCAGACCGAGGGACACAAGCAAGATCTTTGCCGGCATCGCCGTCGCTTCGTTCACCTCGGCGATTGCGCTCTGGCAGGCCTCGCGATCTCGCTCCAGGTCACCTGGGGCCGAAATGAATACACGGTATGCGTCGAATCCATGGGGCATAAAGTCAGTCCAGCATAGCCGAGCCGGCGACCCCGTCACAAGACCGCAAATATCAATTCAAAACCGAAGCGAAAGCAATGGAAGCCGTGAAGAGTATGCTCTGTCCTTGCTGGGGCGCGTTCACATCCTCTGCTCGTTGCCTGCAGCGCTTCACCAAATTACCATCCGTAGGCAATCTGTGGCGGTCCATCCAACTTTAACCGGAGCTCTCATTCATCTGCCATAGACTTGATTTAGTCAAAGCGTCCGATGTTCGTACTTTGACCGGCCGCGTGTAACCGGGAGATCTTGAGATGATCTTCGACGTTGCGGTAATCGGAGGCGGTCCCGCAGGATCCGCGGCTGCACTTTCGTTCAGAAAAATAGTCCCCGAAGCCAAAATCGCAATCTTCGATGCCGGGAGGCTCCAACGATGGAAGCCCGGCGAGACTCTGGCTCCGGGCGCAACCGAAATCCTCGAGTCGCTTGGATGTCTGCCGTCGTTTCAGCATGCGATAGAGCACAACGAGGCTCTCGAAAGCTTCGGAACAAAAGCCGCCTGGGGTGCAGACGTTCCATACGAGCGCGAGTTCCTCTTCTCGCTGCACGGCAACGGATGGCGGCTGGATCGCGCACGGTTTGACGTCATGCTTCTGGAGCGTGCCGAAGCCCGCGGCATCGATGTCTTTCGCAATACCGCGTTAAAGGATTCGTTGGAAGAAGAATCCGGCTGGAGACTGCGGTTTGCAGGCGGTGAACATCGGGCTCGATTCGTGATTGACGCCACCGGGCGCGCGGCGCGCTTTGCAGCTCAACGCGGAGTGCGGCCGATTGTGAGCGACAACCTGGCGGGAGTGTTTGTGCTTTTCAAATCAGCCACGGAAGGGGACACGTTGATTGAAGCCGCCGAGAGCGGCTGGTGGTACTCCACAACGGTGCCCGGCTCAACAGCAGTGGCTGCATGGATGAGCGACACCGATCTCATTCGGCAGATGACGCTGAGAGACAGCGAGCAATGGAACGCGCTCCTCGCGCAAAGCACGCATACCCGTATTCGTCTTTGCGGCGCTGAATCCGAGTGTGCCCCCGGGATCTTTGCGGCTCACTCGCAACGGCTGAGCGAGTTTGGTGGCCCGCGCTGGATCGCGGCTGGAGATGCCGCCATGACCTTCGACCCGCTTTCATCGCAGGGGATCCTGAAGGCGTTGCGCAGCGGGAAGCTGGCATCGTTTGTCGCCGCAGATTTTCTGCTCCGCGGCGCCGACACACTGGAGCGCTACGCACGCCTGGCTGCGGCCGAATATGCCGCATACGAGCAGGCAAAACGCGACTTCTACCGCAAAGAGATGCGCTGGCCCTCTGCTCCGTTCTGGGCGCGGCGCCAAGCTGAGCCGCCCGTTAACCCATCAGCCACTTCCTGATTTCGTTAAGAGCCTGCGGCACTTCGAATGCTGTTATCCGGTCCTCGACCATGGCCGGATTGTCGCGGATATCGGTGTCGCCGGGGTCGCCACAGTGGAAGATCGGCTGCGGGTGATACTGCATGGCAAGCTGACATTGCCGCGCCCGGTCAGTGCCGTAAAGAAGGCTGACGATATAAAGCGACTCATCGAGACCGGACGAGATGCCCGCGCCCGTTATCCGGTTGCCGCTCCGTACATAGCGGCGAAAGTCATCCACAACCTTGCATTTGAACAGGCTGAGCACCGGCTTGAACGCCCAGTGCGTGGTGACGATGTGTCCATCGAGAAGCCCCGCGCCGGCCAGCAGTAGCGCCCCTGTGCAGACCGAGCAGACGAGCGCACAGCCCGGCGCCTGCGCGGCAAGAAAATCGAGAAACTGGTTATCTCCCGGACGCCCTTTTTGGAGAACCGAAACCGGATCGGCGCCGCCCGGCACAAAGAGCACATCGAGCTGGGGGCAATCGGCAAAAGTGGCTCTCGGCTTCAATACAAAGCCTTCGAACGATTCGACGGACTCGCAAGTGGGACCGATCAGATACCGGTCCATGCCCGCGAAGGTGAAGGTCTGAAATGGACCTGCAACATCCAGCGAGTCGAAGGTGTCGTAGAGCGGAAAGCCTACCTTCAGCGCAGCCAACGTTGACCCTCCTTGCGATATGTGGCCTCAGCGGGCGGAAAGCTGTTATTTGCCTCCGCCCACCTGGTTTTCGACTAACTGGAAGTCAGGCGTGTCCGGTGTGTTATCACTCGCCGGTATCACGAAGCCAAGTTGCGACCAGATGCTCACCATGGTCAGATCGCCCTCGTTTGTGTTGGGCGTCGGTGACCAGGCGCCGCTGGCATTCTGCACACCCGGAAGCATTACCGGCCGATGCGCCGGCCACCAATACGTTAGCCACGTCTTGTCTTTGAATGTATCCCCGGTCGATTGGGCGTCGATGACATTCCAGTCCTGATAGGTCACGTCGATTGGCTGCGTCGAGCACTCGTTAAAGTCTGCCTGCCATGGCACGGCGCTGTACTTGGTCAGGTCGCCCGGTTCCAGGCCATCGGAGAGACAGGCCTGGGTATCTGCTCCAGCGACAACGTTTGGCTGGCTAAGCGAGCCGGGCGTAAGCGAGTCGGCGATATGGATCCGGTAAGGCTCGGAGTAGATGGCTGAGTTGCGCATGATCCAGCACGCCTCGGCACCGGGGCAAAAAGCGCCGCCCAGCGCGTTGCCCAGCACGCCGCGGTCGAGCGCGACGCCCTCGGGAAGCGGCCTGGGCACGATGTCTTCAAGCCGCTCGTTCAGAAACTTGCCTTCAGCCCACTGGCGCAACAAAAAGAGCATGGTGTCTGTGAGGCGAAAGAACTTGGACGGAACTTCGTTCGTGAGCGGATTGTCGCCGCAGAGCAGTGGCATGGCAAATGCGATGCGCGCCAGCGGACCGCCGTCCGCATGAAGCCAGTTCTCCTGCCCGGCCTTGCGCAGTACGTTGTATAGGAACCAACGCCTGGCGGAGCGATTCTTGCGATCCACCGGGTCTTCGCCTTCATAGGGTGGAATAGAGAGCTGTTCGGGATCGAAGTTACCGCCCGATCCCTGGCCGCTTTGATGCGGGTCGCCGCCCAGGGTCGGGTCGAAATCCATAAGGAACTGGAAATAGTACGGGCGTTCGAGGATGGGCCAGATATCGCGCCAGAAATAAACAATGTAATCGCCGTTGAATTTGCCTTTGGAGTAAATTTCCGGCGCGTAGTTGCCGTAGCGCACGGCCACGTCGTAAACCAGTTCATCCATGGTCACAATATCCACGATCTGCGGCACAAAGCGCGGGTAACCGGTAATCACCCATGCGTGCGAATCGACCGGAATCGTCTTCTGCATCTTTGTGACGCCCACCGGCACGCCGTCGATGGCCTCGACCTGGATCACCAGGCTGGCGTACACCGGCCCGTCACTGGTGTCGTCGAACCAGCCGTCGTTGTTGGCGTAGTGCTGGATCGACGGCTCGCCGAATCCATCTTTGCACGAACCCGAGCTGCCGAAGCCGCCCAGTACCAGCAGCCGGTTATGACCGTCGCTGTCGGAGGTGCACATGAGCTGGCCCAGGCTGTCGATGTCGAAGGGTTTGAGTCCCTGGGGCGGAAACGTCTCCGGTGTTCCCGGCGAAGTACCGCGCGCAAAACTGGCAGTCCTCTGCGACTTCACTTGCCACGAAACTGTACGCGGACCCGCGTCGATGATGAGCTTCTGACGCTGCCCTGCATCGGTAATCCCGGCGTTGCGCAGCGGATGATGTGGCCCGTAGCCATGCTCCCCGTTGAGTTGCAGAAACTCATACCAGCTGGCCTTCTTGTTGGCCAGATAAACCTTCCATTGGATATCGGTGAGTTTGCCAGTGAAGACCTGACCGGATTGGCGTTGACCGGTGCGCTGCTGGACGCTGACTGTGTCGCCAATCTTGAGCTCCCGGCCGTCGGGGTTGGCATCGTCATAAACGTAGACCCGGAAGCGCGCAGCCTGGCGGCGAATGCGGTTCTTCGCGTCTTTATATTGCGTGACAGGCTGCTCCACGCCGCCCTTCACAATGGGCAGGCCGTCGGGGCCGCAATCGATGGGTGCGGCACCTGTTCGCTCGGGTGCGATGTAAAACGAGTCCGGGCTATTGCCGACGCGGGCAATGCCAATCGCCGGATGAATCTTATAAACGGGCGTCGAATCCATAGCAATCTCCCTAGTCAAAAAAGTTCAGCGAGACTCCGTCCATGCGGAGCGCGTCGGTGGCCGGTGTCCCGTCCATGTTGAGCACCACCAGCGAGACCTGGAAGTCGGTATCGCCCTGCTGGCGCAGGCGCGCCACGGCATCGGTGCAATCGAAGCGAAAGCTCGCCGGAGTTTTATGCGAGCGTGCTCTCAGGTCAAACTTGCGCCGCGGTGTGGGCGGCGGCGGATCGCAATGGCCCGGCCCGCCAATGCAGAGCCCTGTAAACATGCTTTGCATTCCCACGTAGTGAGGGTTGTTCTCAACGGGCGTGGCCGCATCCGCGTCAGGCTGGTTGAGGAATGCGCGAACGAAAAATCCGGCGCGCGTGGTGTATTGCACGTGGTGCAGCCGAATCTCAGCGCGGCGGTGTGTGGCCGCCACGCGCGGATGCACAGCGGCCGGCTGCGAGACAAATCGCGCGATGGGGTGCGGGTTGCCGGCCGGAAAGACCTGGGCGTCCTGCGCGTACTCGTAGCCGAGTTGCGAAATCGAAAGCGTGTCGGCGACGGTCATGGTAAACGGTGCGAGGGTGTCGTCCGGATCGTCGGGATCGGTCTTGGGATGCAGCTTTTGCCATTCCGCCCACAACCGGTCCACATTGGAGTGATGCCCCCAGAAGAGCGGGTCGAAAGCCGTGCGGCCGGCATTTACCATGTCGCCGTTTTGGGGATTCTTGATGTTCATCGGTTCGGTGGACTTGCCATAATTCGGATTTCCACCGCCCGAAAAGTTGTGAATCAGGTTGTGAATGTTTTCTATCGCGCCGAAGAAATGGTTATCCTCAGGTCCGCTGCCGAAGGTAAAGAAATTTTCGATTTGAAGAATGCGCTGTACGTCGGCTGGCGTGGGGTACGCCTCGAAGATGAGGCTCTTGTTGCCGCCCGGCCAGCGCTGAAAGTGCCACAGCGGGTTGATATCCTCGAGCACCTGAATAATGGCGGAGTCCGACGTTGGATCCTGGCCCCATTGGATGCCGGCGGCGACAAACAGCCGGTTGCCGGAGTTGTAGGTTTTGCCGGCGATCGCGCTCAGCTTGTCCAGCGTAGCTTGCGGAACACCCTCGCCCTTCAGCGTGTCGATGCCAGCCTGGTCGATCCAGCATTGGTAAGCCGAGGGAATCACGCCGTTGTCGATGGTTACTGCCGAGCCCATATCGGTGATCGACGCCACTACGTTGTCGCGGTCCGCGGCCCAGTCCCAGTACGGCAAAGTCACCGTGGGGTCGACATCCTGCAGCCGCTGCTCAAAAAAATAGAGATACGCGCGATGCCAGGTGAGGAACTGCTCCCACGAGTGCTGGCACTGATTGGCGTGGATGCGAGCCCAGTAGCCGAAGCTGCGTTCATCTTGCTCCCAGGCGTCGAGCTTCTTCATCTGCCGCACCGCGTTGCGGAAGTTCTCAAGCTCGGTGGGAGTGAGAAAGTTGATGTTCTTGCGCACCTTCACCGCCCCGGTCTCATTGCGATACGAGTTCAGGGTTCCCGAGTGCGGCGCAAAAAACGCCGCTCCGCTGGCGAGCGCAGCAAAGTTCTCCCCTGCGGCGCTGGCAATTGCCGGAGCGTCGGACTGCGGGCATCCGTCGTCAATCCACTTCTCGATGAACTGAATGTCGTCGAGCGCGACCGGTGTTCCACCCCAGGGCAGCCGCGGAAACTGCGAGCCATCGAAAGGCGCCTGCCCTTTGAGTCCGCGGATCAATCCAGATGCAGCCCCGCGGCCGGGCTGCGCCTGCGCTGCCAAGGGTTGCGACGGCGCCGGGCTGGGCGCATGGCAACAGGAATGCGCGGGCGCTGATGACTGAGAGAACGCATCGGCCGCAGGCGCAATCATGCGCACTCCGTACAGCGTCACTTCCAGAAACTCTTCATAGGGTAGGTTCCAGAATCTGTCGTAGCCCTGGTAACTGGGATGGACGTTGCCGGATGCATCGTCGAGAATCTTCCGCACCTGTTGGTAGCGGGACCAGGCGCCCGCTTCAGAGTTGGAAATTTCGTTTGCCATGATTCCTCTCTTGGTTTGGCTGGAGGCCGTCAGCGGCTCTCCGGCGTGCGTGCGGCCGCCTGCACAAGATCGTCCTGCCCCGCGCAGCATACTGCGCCGCGTGTGGCGGGAATCCGCCGCAGGCGCGCATTTGCGAAGAGCGCAAGTCGAAGTGCAAGCGGCAGCGCCAGTAATCCCACCCAAAGCGGCCGCAGCCCCGGAGTGAAGGCTGCGCCCAACGTGCGTTGGACGGCCACGCCGGCTCCCATCCCCGCCAACCAGGCCGCTACGCAGAGCGGGCACTTGGGAACCAGCAGCGCAAGGACAAAGGACGCCGAGCTCATCACTCCTCTGGCCAGCCCCGCCCGGAGGGAACTGCTCGCGGCAGTCGTTGAGTCGCCTCCGGCTGTAACAGATACTTCGGTCTGCGCCGGCCGGCAATGGTGGTGATGAGCGCGGTTCATAGCTCTCCGCATACCCCCGTGCCGCCTGTTTAATGCGAGTGCTTCATGTTGCCCATCCCTAACCCGCCGCCCGGCGATTTCAGGTCGGGCACGATCTCGATGTTGAGCATCATGCCTGCGTCCTCGTGGTCGAGAATGTGGCAGTGTATGACGAATTCGCCGATGTAGCGGTCGTAGCGCATGCGGATGTGGACGTGGTAGCCGGGCTCTACGAAGACTGTGTCGCGGAAGGTGTGGAGCATGCCGCAATACTGGTTGGCAAGAGGATCCTTGATGACCGCCTCCTGGCATCCGCCACTCGAGTCGTAGATCGAGACCTGCGTTCCGTCTTTCTTCACCTGGACGACATCCATGATCTCAAACGGATTGACGTGGATGTGGAAGATGTGAGGCTCGCCGAGCGCAGTCAGGATCCAGTCGTCGGTAGTGTTCACCTGGCGCGTGATGTTGACGACGTTGGGGTCATAGGAGGTGTTGTTGATCTGGAATTGACCTGTATTGGTGATGGCGAACGTAATCCAGGTCGGCTGTTGCGAAGCCGGCGGCGGCGCCAGTCCGACAAATGGCGCCCAAGGCGTGAGGTCACCGGAACGGAGGCCGCTGCGGACCGGCTCAGGTAACTGAGGATTGGCAGCGTAGAGTGCGTTCTCAACGTAATCCTCGAGATCGCCTGAGACGGGATGGCCGCCGACGACATGAATATAGGCAAGCAATTGCGGCTTGGATGGGCCCGCGCCTCCGCCGTTCCCGTTCTTGCGGTTGAAGCGCTCCTTCTCGGGAGAGGCCTGGTCCATCAGGCAGTAGTAGCCGTCTTCGGGGAAAACCACAAGCACATCGCTGCGATAACCCGGCTGCATGTAATTGGCGCCATCTGCACGGAGGCCACTGCGGCCCGCGAGCGTGTGGATGTGGGTCATGGTCAGGCCGTCGCTGGCGATGGCGAACTGGGGAATCAGGTCGTCTTCCTTCGTGGCCGGGCACTGGAGGTCGAGTTCGTCGGCTTGATCGAGGCGGTCGCCGGTGAGGTCGGAGTTCTTGATGAGAGCATTCGCGCCGGTTTGAGGAACAGCCTTTACGATCTGCAGATTGACGGTGTCATGAATGCCGGCGTGGACGAAACGCCAGCGCTCAATGTCGCCCGCGGGCAGCGTGATGGTGGGCTGAACAACGCCGTTGACGCTGGTGAAGCGGCCGTTTGTGTCCCAGATGCTGGCGGAGAAAAGCTGCAGGCCGAAATTCTCCATCACTCCCGGAGTCACGTAAGGATCCTGCTTGGGCAACGGGCATGTCCACTCGGAGATGGCGGGGCTGTCTTTCTTAATGGGAGGATTGGCTGCGTTCACGGTTGCGTTGAAGAAGCCATTGACGGTGTACAACTGCTGCCATGGCCCGCCGTCCTGGTGGGGCGTATTGCTGAAACAGCCGTAGGCGAGTTGTTGAAGAAAGAAAAACTGCTCGGTATAGGGCGTGCCATCCTCGTGGTGGAGGATGGTGTCGATGTCCGCTATGGGGTGCGGATCTTCAGGCGTGGGCGGCCGGTAGGGGCGGTTTCCGCGCACCACCAGAATCCCCGCCGCGCCGCTCGCAACCTGCACTGCGGTCGATCCATGCCGGTGCGCGTGATACCAGAACGTGCCCGCTGGATGATCCTCGGGAATGTTGATCTCGTATTCGAACCGGGTCTGTGGTGCAATGCTCAGCAGCACGTTGTCGCTGTTACCCGTCGGCGAAACATGCAGCCCGTGCGTGTGCAGATTGATGGTGTTGAAGCAGCCAACGCCCGGCGGCAGGCTGAGGCCGGGCGGCGGATTGGGCAGACACGAGGGATCGTCGACGGGAAGATCGTTGACCAGGTTGATGCGCAGCGTATCGCCGGGATTGGCAGCAATGAGCGGACCCATCTTGCAGCCGCCGTAAGAGCGCAGATGCAACGGCTCCAGATGGTTGGGCCATTGGCTGTTTGTTGAGGGATTGAAAATCTTGGAGTCGGCGTACATCTCCTGGAGGGTTACGTTCACGATGCGGCCGTCTACGCTGACGGTGGACTGCTCGCAGCCGCCGGGAGGCGTGGGGTTGACTCCGAGCATCAGCGCTTTGAATTTTGTGGCCGTCTCCGTCCCCTGGGGAACCAGCGTGGGTGGAGGCTCGAATGGGCGCACCTGCGACCATGCAGAGAGTCCGGCACAGGCAGCAATGGAAACGACGGTGAGATTACGAAGAACCAGGCAAATCATGTCCCCCTCCTGTGATTGGGGCAAACGACAAAATCGAAATCGGTGTACGGTCTAGATGCGCACCGCGTAAAAAGAAGCTACAACTCCGGCAGGCGCAACTCCGCCAGTACCCGACGAGTGTGGAATGGTTCGCGTTACTGAGCCTACAATCGCTGCGCGATCCAGTGCGTCAGTGCTGTTGGGCCACACCGGCACCAGCCAGCCTATGTAGTCGTAGATCCACTCTTCCCCGCCCACCAGCCCCTTGCCCTGGAATCGAACTTGCGCCGGCGAGCCATAGGATCGCGATCCACGCAGCTTCAGCGACCAACCATCGCCGCCAATGGTGCCCGTGAGAACTTCAGAGGAGGCGTCATCGATCACGAGAGTTCCAAGGCCAAATTCAAGCTTGTCAAAGGGCGTTGTCCCGTCCGGATCGTTGAGCAAACTTCGGTAAGTCCAACTTCCGGTGAAAGGATTGTCTGCCATGCCTTACTCCTGGTCGGTTTTCAACCTATGATGGCGGCGTAGGTTCGCGGATTTTGGCTCGTCAACTCGCAGATGGGCCCATAAGAAAAACGGCGAGGTCACCAGCGTTCATGGCGATCCCTCGCCCGTTGCAAACACAGATCCCGCCTGGTTGTCAGCTGAATGACTTTCACCGCAAGCTCTCGCCTGTTGGAAGGCGAGGTCACATCTCTTGTACATTCGAATCGTCATAAGAGGGCCCGGCACACACGCAGAACCATGCAGACTTTCGCCATAGAGCTGTCAGCGCTTGACAACTCCAACACCGCGCGGAGAGGTTTTTCCTCTATCGCGGAGCAACATCAATGAATGCACGATTGGGGGCTGGGGAGGAACGCTAATCGAGTGCGTGAGGAAACGCCGGCGGTTTACGCCGTGCCATTTGGCATCATCATTCCGCACGGAGATTCCAATGTCAAGTTCTTTTGCTGGGAATTGTTCAGGCCGACTACAGTGGCAGCTGAAGTGCCCGTGTCCCGAAGGCCTTCCGCAAATCAAGTCCTGAAGAGAGCAGATTGAGAATCATTGCTGCCTTGTACCAGGTTTGCAGTCGAGTGGCCCCTTCTATCCGATCTGCCACATCGCACTCAATGCAACCGACAAACCAGAACTGAACACACATCGTGCAGATTCGCCAGAGTGATCGATGCAGGAACAACCAGATGCCGTCAGATGACCCTGCTGATGGGAGGTAGCAATAAGGGTACAGCGACACACAAGCGGGTCCGTGCGCTATGACAAGCGGCGCAAGACCTGGAATTACCTCTGGTATGACGGACCGATTCGCCGCTCAAAGCGGGTCGGGGCCAAGCAAGAGTTTCCAACGAAGGCGGCCGCATGGGAAGAGGTTGACCGCCTTGAAATCCAGCAAGCGAAGCCACAGAGCGGGGACACGGTGCAGAGCGTGATTAAAAAGTACGAAACTGAGCGGATGCCAAAACGCCATTCCACGGCGCGGGTGTATCGCTCTTTTCTGACTAATCATATACTGCCGAAGTGGGGAAATGAGCCGATTCAGGCTTTACAACCCCGTCCCGTTGAATTGTGGCTCCGGGAGCTGCCACTGTCGCCAAAGTCCAAGACGCACGTGCGGTCACTCATGCACGGGCTTGTGGAGTTTGCGATGTGGTCCGGCCTCCTGGACATCAGCCGTAACCCCATCTCCTTAGTCCAAAACAACGGAGCAACGCGAAAGGTACGCAAGACGCGTAGCCTCACGGCGGAGCAGTTCCACGCTCTGCTTAAGGAGCTACACGAGCCATTCGCAACGATGGCACTGTTGTGCGTCTGCTTGGGCCTTCGCATCAGTGAGGCGCTGGCACTCCGCTGGGCTGACGTGGATTGGCTAGGCTCACGGCTCAGCGTCCAGCGTAGCATCGTAGAGCAGGTTGTGGCCGACGTGAAAACGGAAGGCTCCGCCCGGACGTTCACCATCACAGGCGAATTGCTGGAGCGCCTGAAGTCGTGCAATCAGCGGTCCGACTTTTCGGGCGCTGAGGACTGGATTTTCGCAAGCCCTATCGAACTCGGCAGGCTCCCGTACTCCTATACGGGCGTGTGGCGGGAACTTGTGCGGGCAGCGGAACCTGTTTAAAAACTACGCACATCGTCGGAGCAGCAGAGGTGCGTAGTTTTTAAACAGGTTCTAAGGTCGGTTATCTGAAGTCAAAGTTGCAGCAACTCACTCTTGGAGCAGCCCAGGCACGGGACCTCGGCAGTGACTCTTGATAAATTCGCCCTCCAGATAACTGCTCCAACAGGCCGCGTGCACCATTTTCGCACCGCCCACGCAATCCTACCCTGACTCCCTGAAGTGAGATGTGTCCTTGCTGTCTGTCGTCCCGGCAGTCAGCGACTGGACGCCCCCTCTACCCGCGACATATTCTTTCAATAACGTTGAGTATAAGGGATAAATCTCCAATGTTCTGCTATTCTTATTTCATTCATCTGGTTATTTCATTGAATTATTCCTCGATTTTGATTTCGATACGTGTATTTCGCAGCGAGAATACGAACGCGTGCCTTCACGAGACTCATCGCGCGATCAAGCTGAATTTTCCGCCCGCGACTTCGTGATCGGCGGGAATCAGCCATTGCCTGGTGATTCAATTCGCTACGTTGGACGTCGGAGGAAGAAAGACTAATCAGACGGACCAGTATGAAATCTTCGTCGTCATCATCGTTGCGATGGGGGATGATCTCGTTGGCCTTTTTCGCCACTCTCATCAACTACCTTGACCGCCAGACACTTTCGGTCGCGGCCCCTATCCTGCAGACTCAATTTCACCTCAGCAGCATCGACTACTCGCGCGTTCTTTTTGCTTTCATGCTTGCCTATACGATCATGAACGGCGTATCCGGCGTTCTCATCGACCGTCTCGGAACGAAGTTGGGCTACGGGCTGTTTGTCGCCTGGTGGTCTCTCTCCGCAATGTTGCATGTTTTCGCCCGTGGAGTCTGGTCCCTGGGGGGCTTGCGCTTCCTGGTTGGTATTGGCGAGGCCGGCAACTGGCCGGGCGCCGTGAAAGTCGTGACCGAGTGGTTTCGTCCTGAAGAGCGCTCGCTCGCTTCCGGAATATTCAATAGCGGTTCGGCTGCTGGAGCTGTTCTTGCCCCGCCGCTCATTGCAGGACTGGTGTTGCGTTTCGGCTGGCGTTCGGGATTTGTTGCCGTCGGCAGCCTTGGATTCATCTGGTTGATTGCGTGGACAGCGCTCTACCGCTCGCCCGCACAAAAAATCGACTTGCCGGCATTACCGCCTCCTCCGCGACTAAACATTCTTTTGCAATCACGATTCGTCTGGGCCTTCACGGTCTCCAAAATCTTTGTCGATCCGGTCTGGTATTTCTACGTCTTTTGGTTTCCGAATTATCTTTCGCATGCCCGGCATTTTGATCTCGCTTCCATCGGCCGTTATGCCTGGATTCCCTTCTTCGTCGCCGGCCTCGGTAGCGTTGGCGGCGGGCTGATTGCAAAAAGCTTTCTGGCGGCGAAGATGTCTGTCAGCAGTGCACGAAAAGCAGCCGTCACCGTCGCAGTAGCGATGATGACAATGGCAATTCCCGCAGTTCATGTCTCCAGTACGGCACTGTCGATCGCTTTCGTCTCGATTGCGATGGCGGGTTACACCGCAGCGTTGGCCAACATGCTGGCCATGCCGGCAGATGTCATTCCGGCCGGGGGTGTTGCTTCGGTCTACGGCCTGGCCAGCATGGGCTCGGGATTCGGCGGCATGGTCTTCGCGCTCGCTACCGGATGGCTTGTCGATCGATACTCGTATGTGCCGGTTTTCTGGCTTTTCGGCCTTATTCCAATCATTTGCGTTTCAATCATATGGGTCTTCATGGGGCGTCTTGAACCCGATCGTCTTTTCCTTAAGGAGCCAATTGCGAGTTTGATATGAACAACAATCGTCAATTCCAGAGTCTCACTGCACTCGTGACGGGCGCGAGCAGCGGCATCGGTGAAGCGACTGCCGTTGCCCTTGCCATGCAAGGCGCGAACGTCGTCATCCACTACAACTCCAAGCTTGCAGATGCTGAATCCGTACTCAAGAAAGTCCGGGCGCACGAGGTCGACGCAGAAATGGTGCAGGCTGACCTGTCCACGGCAGCAGGAGCGGAAACCTTGTCTCGATTCGCTGAGAGCAAGCCCATCGACATTCTTGTGAACAATGCCGGCTCGCTGATTGCGCGGACCAGAGTGCTTGATTTCACACCGGAACTCTGGGAAAAGGTGATGATGCTGAATCTGACCAGCGCATTCTTTGTCTCGCAGGCAGTGCTTAGGGGCATGGTCCAACGCAAGCGCGGCTTCATTGTCAATGTCTCGTCGGTGGCCGCACGATTCGGAGGCGGCCTGGGTGCGCTCGCCTACGCCTCGGCAAAAGCCGCGATCTCGACCATGACCAAAGGTCTGGCCCGCGAGTTCGCGCCGATGAATATTCGCGTGAATGCCGTATCGCCGGGTACAGTGGACACAAACTATCACCGCTCGTTTTCAACGCTTGAGGCTCTCGATGGTGTACGTGCTTCTACACCCGTCGGGCGCCTGGGAACTCCGCAGGAAATTGCGGACGCAGTCGTGTTTCTGTGCAGCGATCAGGCCAGTTTCATTCACGGCCAGGTCATCGAGATTAATGGCGGGTTCCTGATGGCGTAAGAGTCGAAAGCCTTTTTAAACTGCCAGAATACCGGTTACATTTGCCTCACGTGATCTTGGATCTGACCTTATGACCACTGAAGCTCTTCCCATCACCGATGCCGCGCCGCACCTGCGCCGGGTCCTCACTCTCTGGGACCTGATCTTCTATGGTCTGATTCTCATTCAGCCGACAGCCCCGATTCCGCTCTTCGGCGTGGCCCAGAAACTCTCTAATGGCCACACGGTGACCACGATCCTCGTCGCCATGGTGGCAATGATGGTCACCGCGTTCAGCTACGGGCGCATGGCAAGCGTTTATCCCTCGGCCGGGTCAGCCTACACCTATGTCAGCAAAACTCTCAACCCGCACCTGGGATTCCTCATCGGCTGGGCCATGCTGCTTGACTATATCCTGCAACCTCTACTGTGTACCATCTGGATCGCGGCAGCGATCCATAGCCGCTACGCGCCGCAGCTTCCCTACCCCATCGCTGCCATTCTTGTAGCAGCGTTCATCACTCTGTTCAATCTGCGCGGAATCAAGTCCTCCGCAAGCGCCAATAAAGTTCTGCTCGTTGCCATGAGCGTCGTAATCGTCGCATTCGTCGGCCTCGCGATTCGCTATCTCCTGCATATGGGAGGCTGGTCCGCGTTGTTTTCCGTCCAGCCATTCTACGATCCCATTACATTCAACGGTCACAAGATCTGGATGGCAACTTCGTTCGCTGCCCTCACCTATATCGGCTTCGACGGTATCACCACACTCTCTGAAGATGTGAAGAATCCCAAGCGTAACGTGCTGCTGGCCACCGTGCTGGTGTGTCTTTTTACCGGCATCTTCAGCGGCGTCGAAGTTTACCTGGGCCAGCGGGTTTGGCCCGACTGGCATAGCTTTGTCAATCTCGAGACGGCATTCATGGATGTGTGCCAGCGCGTTGGCGGAATGCCGCTCTTCCAGGCAATGGGGCTGATCCTTATTCTGGCCGCGATTGGAAGCGGACTGACCGGCGGACTCGGCGCCGCACGCCTGCTCTTCGGCATGGGACGGGACGGAGTGCTTCCGCGCCGATTCTTTGCCCACCTCAGCAGCGGGAGCAGCACTCCTACCTACAACATCCTTCTCATCGGGCTCGTCGCCGTTGTCGGCGCAATCGGATTGAACTACGTCGGCAATGCCTACGAACACGCGGGAGAGCTACTCAACTTCGGCGCCTTCCTCGCGTTCATGGGAGTGAATCTCTCGACCTTCTGGTACTTCGGCATCGTGATGCGGCAAAAACGGCGGCCTCATCTTCTTGGCGACATCCTTTTGCCGCTCGGCGGCTTCGCATTCTGCGCGCTCATCTGGTGGAATCTGAATCCCCTTGCCAAGTTCGCCGGAGGAATCTGGTTTGCCGTCGGACTGATCTACATCGCAGTCTCAACAAAAGGATTTCGCATCGCGCCAAAGCTCATTGACTTTAGCGAGTCCTGAAGGTTCGCCGGGAAAACTGCACGCTCGTAGCGAGGACAATTTAATGATGCACGCTTTGAGAAACCCGCAAAAGACTGGCTCGCGTATGACGGCTGGGAGTGCGCTAAGAAATATCAGGAGGAGTGTTTGGTTTTCGAAAGCCACTGCGCTCATCATCCTTGCCGGCGTCCCAGCTGCCTGCTTTGCGCAGGGTAATGTTGTTGCGCCCAGCCAAGGTCAACGGAAATCTCCAGCCGATGTGATCAAGCCTTACATCGACGACCACGAGATCGCGGGAGCCGTGGTTCTCATCGCCAATCGCGATCGCGTGATCGATCGCGAGGTCACCGGCTACGCTGATCTCGCCGATCACAAGCCGATGAGAGAAGACAACATCTTCTGGATTGCATCGATGAGCAAGGCGATGACCGTTGCGGCAGTTATGATGCTTGTGGATGAAGGCAAGCTTTCGCTCAACGATCCCGTCGAGAAGTTTCTACCGGAATTCAAAGGCCAGATGGTATCTCGTGTTCCGGGTCCGGAGCCGGCCGCGTCCTCACCCTCCACTTCGGGATCGTCCGCTGAAGTAACCGCTTTGCCAAAGCTCGAACCGCTGAAGCAGCCGATCACCATACGCGAACTTCTCAGCCATACCGCCGGCCTTCCTTTCAGATCGAAGCGAGAGGCCGGAGCACTGGACCTTCTTTCGTTGAAGGCAGCGGTCGACAGTTATGCCGCCGAGCCGATTCAATCGCAGCCGGGAACCCAATACAGTTACAGCAACGAAGGAATCAATACTGCGGGCCGCATCGTTGAAGTTGTGAGCGGCATGCCGTTTGAAGAATTTATGCAGAAAAGGCTGTTTATTCCGCTCGGCATGAACGATACCACCTTCTGGCCAACCGGCGACCAACTCAATCGCCTCGCGAAATCGTATGATAGCGGCACTCTTCGCGAAGTGCCCATCGATCAGCTCACTTATCCACTCAGCGACCGCGCGCGGCGTTATCCCATTCCCGCCGGAGGATTGTTCTCCACGGCGGCAGACGTTGTGCGCTTTTGCCAGATGATGTTGAACGACGGATTTTTCGAGGGCAAGAGCTATCTGTCGCAACAGTCCATCCGCATGATCACCAACAAAGAAACTGGCGACGCCGTCAGCAAGCTGTACGGCCTGGGTTGGAATGTGGGCTATGGCTTTTACGAGCACAGCGGAGCCTACAAGACAGACATGAAGGTTGATGTGTCACACGGCCTGATTGTCGTCCTGATGGTGCAGCACGCAAACGACTGGAATTCTGAAGAGCGGCAGCGCTTGATGGATGCGCTCGAACAGACTGCATTGCCTTCCGCGAGCGCAGCAGCATCTGCCCCGCAATCACAAATGGTTTCGCTAAACGGTATCCCAACGTCTGCGAAGATCAGCCCCGACGAGCAGGCGGGAATTGACGAAGATATTGCCAACCACCTCGGCGACGTTCCGGCCGATCCCGGTCCCAAGGCTAATCTCTCTGCATCCATGAATCCATCCGCGGTGCACGCCGCTATGCGCAAGGTGGCGGACTGGGAATTGAACCGCGCGCAGCCCTATCTTACCCAGAACTGGACCTGGAGCGTGCTCGACACCGGTTTCATGGCAGCATCGAGGGCGCTTGGCGATCCGAAATACCGCAACGCAATGCTGGCGATTGCGGAAAGATTTCGTTGGGAACTCGGCGTTGAAGATCCGGCCGACCGCGGATGGCCGGACAACAACGATCAGGCCCTCGCCCAAACTTATCTCGAGTTGTACCTTCTCGATTCTTCACCTGAGAAGATCGCTCCCACACAAAAGGCTTTTGACACCTTATTCACGGCCGAGATGCCTCCGGCCCCTGAAGGTCAATTCCCTATCTGGTGGCAATGGTGCGACACGCTCTTCATGGGTCCTCCCGCCTGGGCGCGCCTTGCCGCCATCACTCACGACCCAAGGTATCTCGACTACCTCAACAAGCGCTGGTGGGAGACATCCGCTCTCTACGATCCGCAATACCATCTCTTCTATCGCGACAAAACGTTCATCGGGCTAAAAAATCCCGCCGGAAAACCGGTCTTCTGGTCGCGTGGAAATGGCTGGGTGATGGGAGGCCTTGCCCGCACGCTCGAATACATGCCTGAGAGCTACCCCGACCGAGGGAAGTACGAAGCGCAGTTGCGCGAAATGGCTGCCGAGTTTGCGGCAATCCAGGACCCGAACGATGGTTTGTGGCATTCTGACCTGCTGGATGCGGCCGACTATCCCGAACCTGAAATCTCCGGTTCATCCTTAATCACGCTGGGTCTGGCCTGGGGTGTAAATAACGGCGTTCTCGATCGTGCCACCTACACGCCAGTCGTAGCCAGGGCGTGGCGTGGCATGATCGACCAGATCTATGCCGACGGCCGTCTCGGAAATATTCAGCAAACCGGCGGCGCGCCGAACTACTATCTGGCGGGATCGAGTTACAACTTCGGAGTCGGAGGTTTTCTTCTCGCCGGTGAACAGGTAGCAAAGCTGGGCGAGCGCCGGCAACACTGATTGCGAATGAGATTTTTGCCGAAGTTTTCGAGATGATTCGCTATCGCCGCCGCAACATCCCACTCGCCTTGAACAGCAATTTCCTGCTGCGCGAATCAAACTGAACGCCGCGCTTGAGCGTCACAGAGAAAGTAAAGTCAATATCAATGGATAAGGTTTCAAAGTTATGATCCGTTTCCGCAGGTCGTCTCCCGTGTTTCCAGCCGCCCTGGTGTTTTTGTTGACAGTCGCCTTCCTCCAGGCCGGCGACGCGGCCGAAATGAAGGCCGGCGTCGCAAAAGTGGAGATTACGCCTCCACTCGGCACCTTGATGTGGGGCTATTTCGATCGCCTGACTGGCGCGGTCGGTGTGCTCGATCCGCTCTACGCCCGTGTTCTCGTTCTCGAGTCAGGAAATACGCGTCTCGCGTATGTCGATCTTGATCTGGGTAGAACTTTCGGCCCCGCATCGCTCGAATCTCTGCGTAATGCCGCAAAGCACAACAGCGGCATCGACGACCTGATCGTCCAGGCAACGCATACGCACACTGGGCCGGTAATTTTGGATGAGTATCCGAACGGCCCTCCCGCCTGGGAAACCGAAGATCTGAACCGGATTGAACACGCCATTCACGATGCGATCGAGCATGCCGTTCCAGTGCGAATAGGAGTTGGTTATAGCGCCGCATACATCGGATACAACCGCAGGCGCGTGAATGCCGACGGCTCCGTCTCCATGCTGTGGTCAAACGCAACACAGGCGCCCACCTACCCCGTCGACCCACTGGTTGCCGTGCTGCGCATCGATCGCATCGACGGCGAGCCGCTCGCAATTCTGGTTAACTACGCCGCGCACCCCGTGACCTTCGGCTCCGATGCCCTTCGCTTTTCGGCTGACTTTCCCGGCGTGATGTGTAAAGTTGTGGAGCAGGCCTTTGGCGGTAAGCCGTTGGCCTTCTTTGCCCAGGGCGCAGCCGGCGACATCAATGTATTCGATGCCGGGACGCCCATCAACCTCGACGCCATTGGCAGAAGGGACTGGGCCGGTGACACACTCGGCAAGGCTGCAGTCAGCGCGGCGCAGCAGATTCAGACCACCGTCGACCCGGCCCCTAAGATCGATTTCGATGACGAGTCGGTGGCTTTCAAACTTCGCTGGGATCCCGACAAATTCAAACAGGAGACAATGCGCGAGCTCGGCCCCAAAGCTTTCGACGTCTTCGCATCGCCCATCAAAGAAACCATGGCGCTGCCCGTCACCACCGCACTCATCAATCGCAAGATCGCAATTGTGGGAATGCCCGGCGAGCCGTTCGTCGACTTCCAAACGGAGCTGCGCGCAAAGTGCCCGGTGAACGATTGTTTCTTTCTCGGTTACACCAATGGCTACTACGGCTACCTCCCGACAATTAAGGCTGCAAGCGAGGGCGGATATGGTGCGGTGAGCGCTACGACATGGGTCCAGGTAGGAGCCGGCGAGGAAATGGAAGATTTCGCTCTCTTCCAGATTGATCGAATGCTGGGCCGCTTTGAGGACACGCCGAATGCAAATTGGAACAATCTCCCGCCGGCGCCGTAATCCGCAGCCGCAGGCTCTCGATCGGCGCTCGGTTTGGCCGTCGTGTTTTGGCTGTCATGCCAGATCAACGTGCACAGCCTCGTAAATGCGCACGTGAGGCACCGTCAATTCCACCCAGCCGTCTTTCACATTCCAGTGTGTATCATCCTTGGTCCACATCAGCGCCACGGAACGGACTTGCCGGCCGGACGGGATCCTGATGCGAACATGGACATCTTCGACAGGCAGGAATGTTTCCTCGACCAGTCTCTTCTTCCAGATGTTTCCCGTATCAGCCAGCAGATGCAGCAGCAGGGCGTTGCGCGAGGCGGTGAACTCAGCCATCAATCCCATTCCGAAATCGACTGCGTACGGCCGCACCGAAGAAAGCATCGGGTCAAGCAGAAAGCGGAAGTAACCCAGCACATCGTCATTCAGTGTCTCGTCGTAAATCGCATCGAGCCCCGATCCGATGTAAATCGTGTGCCCATCACCAAAATTCTTCCTCACCACTGCCGGCCCAAATACCTTGCGATATCCGCGCTCGTAAGTTTCGGCAAGCACAGTTGCATCCGGATCCGCCGTGAAGCGCATAATTTGCGGATCCTGCGGCACCAGCTTTCCGTTGGGGACCGGGCGAAGATACAAGTCCGTCGATTGATAAATCGGATCGGCCGCATTCAGCGTTGCGCCGAAAAGTCTTGCCAGCCCATAATTACCGCGCTTGCGGCCATACTCGTCCGCGATAGACGTCAAGTGCGTAGCCACCAGGGTTCCACCATCTTCCACATAGCCGGTCAGCGCAGCGCACTGCGCGTCGCTCAGGCACGGCGCATTTGGCACGAACACGACCTTATACTTCTTCAACGACTCCGCTGTCATGCGGTAATCGAGGAACGGCTCCGAGTCGTACCCCAGATCTTTCAGAACCTGGAACGCTCCGTAATAGTAGTTGCTGTAAGCATCGGGCACGAACGTGTCGTCGTGGTACCAGCCGATTGCCTGCGTGCACAGCAGAACCCCCACCTTTGGCTCCGGCCGCACAGCGTTAAAGAGCGCTTCATTCTCGCGCCTGAAATCAAAAACAGCTTTCAGGTTGCGGATCGATGGACGGTCGAGCGCATCGGGATCGTAGAACAGGCGATTTAAGCCCCAGTAGCAGTAACCCACGCCGGCAGTCGTCGCCACTGCCGCATCCAGTTGCAGTTGCTCGCCTTCGATCGGATCACTGAACCATCCGCCGATCTCCTCGTCCTTGATGTGTTCACGGTTATACACGGTGTGCGAACCGACATACGTCCAGATATTCTTGCCTGTCGATTGTCCCGCGCGGAGATTGAAAAGTTTCTGCTCGGGTGTTTGTGCCGCTTCGAACATGAATGTCGTGATTTCGGGAATCAACCAGGCCTTCGCCGTCCAGCCGTTTCTCATCATTTCGCCGTTGTTATAGGTCTGGGGCACATCGCGCACCGCGCGCACCATGGTGCAGATCTCCTGCATGAACGCGACAACAACGCCCTGCTCCATCCAATGGCGATATTCGATGAGATCGTCCAGTTTGTCGCTGCCGTCCTGTTTGGGAATATCCTTGCCGTGCGCCTTCCCATATGCTTCTTTGCAATATTTGCAATGGCAAAAGTCCGGCTCATGATCCATACCTTCGTATGCGCCGTCATAATACATCAGGTCGACCTGGTAATTGGTCACAACCTCTCGCACGCGTTCTTTTATCTGCTCGCGCACCGGACTATTCAGGCAACCTTCGTAATACCGACCCCATCCGAAGTGCGTGGTGGCCATCGGTCGTCCATCGGCAAAGCGCCGTGCCCAATCCAGGTAATTCGGATCGCCTGCTGTAACGTCCATGAATGGATGGTTGAGCGGGTTATACACCACCAGTTTCAGCCCGGCTTCATGGCACAAATCGGCTGTCTCCCTCAGCAGGTCGCGTGACCCCAGTTCCTTATGCCGCGGCAATTTTGTCTTGGTTGGAAAATAGGCCACGTACGAAAAGCTCGGGAAGCGAAACGCGTTGCAACCCAATTCCTGCGCTATTGCCACAGCTTTCTTAGGCTCGTAGTCCAGCGCGGGAAAGAACGGTGGCGCGTACCCTTCGGCAATCATCAACCGCACCGAGCGAATCCATTCAAAGGATGCGGGCAGCGGCGAATCTTCTGCCAGGTCCGGCATCGCAAGACGAATCATTGAGCCCGGTCCGCCCAGAGTTGCCCCCGCCGCCAGCATACCGGCGCTTTGCAACACTTCCCTTCGACTTAACCCGTGCATTGGCAATGTTCCTTCAATCGGATCTCGCACTCTTTTGCAGCGCGCTCAACGAGCAGTTACTCTCCTCGCGCTTTTTCCTTTGGCCCAGCGAAACTTTCCATCCATTTCTTACTTCAGCTCTCTCGCGTTCGCGTCGACGCGTCAACGCCCGCGCTTCGCGATCCGGCATTGTGCAGAGAGAAGTCGACCGCAGTGAACCCGACTCTTGATCCGGGAGCCTCAAGAGAATCACCTCAGCGTCAATTCCACCATCTTCCAAAGATCAC
>Ga0335072_10004008_pt1 | contig 22048 bp, 29 predicted proteins | sample Lox_Sample_21_FD_206725 | JGI IMG/M metagenome (GOLD analysis project Ga0335072, IMG submission 206725) | Soil microbial communities from Loxahatchee National Wildlife Refuge, Florida, United States - Lox_Sample_2.1 | ecosystem: Environmental > Terrestrial > Soil > Wetlands | place: USA...
TGGCGTGGCGCGAGGAGCGAACAGTGACGCAGAACCTGACGCTGCACTACGACCGGATGCTGCTGATCCTGGACCCGACACCGCTGGCACGCAGCCTGGTGCGCAAGAAGGTGGTGGTGGTGAATTACGGCCGCGATTGAGTGGCATGCCGGGCGTCGCAGGCGCGCGGCATTGGCGATGATGCTGGGCGAGGGTGGCGGCCTCAAGGGCTGCGCTTCGCGCACCGGCTGCGCCGGCTTCGGCCCTTGACCCCGCCGCCCTCGCCCAGCGCTCGGCCGACATGCCGTTTGGCGCGACGTGTGCGCGTCGCGACGGGGTGTCATTTCTACTTTGCACGGCGGGTGACATTTCTATCTTGCGCGGACAGCACGCCGCCGTAACGGAGTCGCCGTCGGCGACGGCCCGCGGCGGTCTTGGGATCCCTTCCCTGCCCCGCTGTCCGGGTGCGAACCGTCTGCGGCGCAGACGGCCGATGGACCACGGCGGGCGGTCAGTCGTCGCAGCAGCGCCAGAACCATGTCTCCGGCGCGCGCGCTGATCGTGGCCTGACAGGGTGTTATCCCGCGCGCGCGGCTGGCGTCCCGCATCCTGCGGCTGACGCGGCCCGCGCTGGTGCAACGCCTTACCGCCTCCGGCGCAGCGCGGCGACCGCTGCCCCCTCGGTGTCGCACAGGGCCAGGCCGCCGGACCTGGCGGCGTCTAAGCGGGCAGACGCATCGGCCAGTATGGGGCGTGGGCGACATAGGCGCGCTGCGCCACGGACAGCACAGCGCATGTGCCCCGCATCGTGACACCGCCGGTGCGACGCGACCCGCTTTCGGTGTGACCCATCACCCAGTGCCGTGTCTGCTGTTCGGGATGTCCGCCGGCCTGCTGCCGGCGCCTTGCCTCGGGTTGGCGCGGTCTGGGCCAGGCGTCGTGCGCCGCAAGCCCCGCTTCGCAAGAGCGAAGCGCCTCCGGTTCGGCCGGCACCGTGTCGCTCCGCTCCCGCACCACTGCCGCCCTCAGGGCGTGCCGCGCGCGCCTTGCCCGGCCCCGAGCGACCGCACCCGAGGCAAGGCGCCGGCAGCAGGCCGGCGGCCACCCCGGGCAGCAGGAGCCCGTGCGATGGCCCACACTGAGAGCACCGCCCTTCCTCGCCAGCGTCCCCCGATGAGCCAGGCCCAACGCGACAAACTGTCCGTGGCGCAGCGCGCCTATGTCGCCCACGACTCACGCTGGCCGGAGCACCGCCGCAAGCTGGCCGCGGCCCAGGAAGCGAAGCGCATGACCTTGTTCGACAGCGAGGTGGCGGCGATCGCCGCGCTGCGCCGGAAAGGGACGCACCTTCGATTACATCGCCGGCGAGATCGGCGTCTGCCGCGAAGTGATCAGCCGCGAGCTCAGGGCGCGCGGGTTCGACACCAGCCGCGTCCGGGCCGATCGGCGGGCGCGCCGGGGGCGCGGCTTCTGGCGCTGCTTCGATGACTGACCACACGCCCGGCCGTCGGCCTGAGCGTCTCAGGTCGGCGGCCCTGAGTGCATCACGGCAGTCCGCTCGTACGCGCCAAAGAAAAGGGGACAACCTCCGCAGGATACGGGGGTCTTTTTCCATACGCGTATTGCATTAAACCCATAAATGTGTCTACGTGTATGCACGTGTAAGGCCATACGCACAAACACCATGAAAACCCTTGCGATCATCAGCCAAAAGGGCGGCGTTGGGAAAACGACCCTGGCAACGGCATTGGCCGTAGCTGCTGAAGCCAACGGTCGTTCTGCCGCGGTCTTTGACCTCGATCCTCAGGCATCGGCGGCATTCTGGAAAGACACGCGAGCCGCCGAGACCCCTGCCGTGATTGCCGTACCCCCTGCCCGTCTTCAGCACGTCTTGAAAGCTGCGGCGGGCTCGGGATGCACCCTTGCGGTCATCGATGCGCCGCCGTTTGCCAAGGACATCGCTTTTGAGGCGGCGCAACATGCGGACTTCATCTTGATTCCGACGCGCCCAGCAGTGCTCGATGTGATGGCGATGACCAAGACCCTTGAGCTGGTCAGGCACTACACCAAGCCATCAAGTGTGGTGCTTACGTTCTGCCCCATCCAGGGACGCGAGGTAGCTGACACTGAGGGGGCTGTGAGGCAGCTCGGAGCAATGCTTGCTCCTGTCCGCATCCATAACCGGGTGGCCTATTCGCGCGCCCAGCAGACGGGTCTGAGTGCCCAGGAATTCGAGCCAGACGGAAAAGCAGCCGACGAGGTTAAACAGCTATACTCGTTTGTGTGTATGCACCTATACAAGGATGAAGCTGAAAGCAGTCATGGCAACCCCACGAAACTCGCTGCAAGCGGTTCTTGAGCGCCAGGCCCGCAGCCCGGCCGAGGTGGCTCCAGCCACGCCCACCCAGGCGGACGAGACGCACACGCCCAGCTTGCCCAGATTCCATCGGCCATCTCGGGAGGGGCGGCGGCTGATCGCTGGCCATTTCGATCCGAAGGTTGCCAAACAGCTCAAACTGCTGGCAGCAGAGGAGGAAACCACGGTTCAGGCGCTTCTCGAAGAGGCTCTTGATCTTCTGTTCGTGAAGAAGGGGAAGAGGGCGATCATACACGCATAAAAATATATGTGCATGAAGGTATGCGTGCATACACCTATACGCGTTTGATCCAAGCGTCTTCCGAGTCGGCATCTAAAAGATAGCGGTGGCGGAATTTCCACAGAGAATTTGTGACAGGAAAAGCGAGCTATTTCAGCCACTAAGCCCGACTCGGGCACAAGAAACTGTGGACAACCTGATTTTTCGGTCAGACACTCGCTGTTACGCGTAAGTGGAGCCGAGTCGCCTATGTCTACACCGCGCAGCCGAATTGCCGAGCACGTGCAGGCATATCGCCGCCGCCTTGCCGCGGCGGGCGACCAAGAAGTGCTCTTCAAGCTGCCACAGCAGACGGTGGCAATGCTCGACGCGATCAAGGAACGTCAGGGCCTGCGGAACCGCAGCCAGGCGTTGTTGCAACTGATCGAGCAGAAGGGGGCAGCCGCCCAGCAAATGACCTGAAAATGCGAAAGCCCGCCTTGCCGGGCGGGCTTTAGCTAGACTTCGTGACGGGCCTAGTGGCTACGTCTGAGGACAGATGACCCCCTCAACGTAGCCATCAGCTGCCTCGCCATCAAGCGGAAATTGCCGTTTCCGCTGAGGGGAGAGGCTTGCCTGTCGCGATCCACCCGAACGGAGGATCGAAATGGCTATGGAAAGCGCCCGAGAGGCGCATGGGGAAGGCTGCGCCGGTGCCCCGACCGGCTTCCGACGACTGACGCCGAGCCTGCTCAGGGCCGACCGCACGGCGGAGAGCTTTGACGGTCTGCCAGACGGTGTGACGGTGCCCGGCCAGTTGCTGGCCGCGTTCAAGGCGGCGGCGGCGCGACTCGGGCTGTCGCCACGTCTGGTGCATGCAGTGGACTGGCTGTTCCGCTTCACCCAGCCACAGGACTGGGGGAGGGGAGGGCGGCCCATTGTCTGGCCCTCGGCGAGCTTGCAGCAGGAGGCGCTCGGTCTCTCGGAAAGCCGGGTGAAGGCACTGACTCGGGCTCTGATCGAGGCCGGTGTGGTGACCATGAAGGACAGCCCGAACGGCAAACGGTACGGGGTGCGTGACCGCACCGGGCGGATCACCGAGGCCTACGGCTTCGACCTTTCCCCCATTGCCGCACGGTACCCGGAGTTCGTGCGGCTGGCGGAGGAGGCGCGGGCGGAGCGGGCAGAGATGGGCCGGCTGCGCCGGCGGGCGACGATCGCGCGGAAGGGCATCACCCAGATCCTGGAAACCGCCGCCGAATACCACCTCGATGGCGAGGATTGGGCCAGCCTGGCCCGCGAGACCCGTACGCTGGCCAACGCGCTGAAGAAGGTCGAGCGACCCGACGAAATGGCGCTCGGCGTGGAGAGCCTCGAGCGGAGGCAGCGTTCGGCGCGGGAGCGCCTGGAAAACCTGCTGTCCCAGGCCACGGCAGGGGCTCTGGAACCTGTGGATTCAGCCCCCTTGGGGCCTGAAAACGGCCCCCACCAGTATACCTACAACCCAACCCTGAATCCGCAGACGGATACGGTAATTGCCAACGAGGGATGTAGCGCACCGGCGGGCGAGGCCGTGCCCAACCAGGCAGCGCCGGAGCCGCTACTGACACCGCAGGCGGCGAAGCCCGCACGGCCGGAGCGGATCGAGGGGACGGTGCTGCGGCTCTCGACGGAGGAGCTGGTGCGGCTGGCGCCGCGGCTGCGGCCCTACCTGACCGTCCCGACGCCGGCCTGGCCGGCCATCGTGGACGCGGCCGACTGGCTGCGTGGCGAACTCGGGGTGTCGAAATCCCTCTGGGGCGAGGCCTGCCTGGCGATGGGGCGCGAGGAGGCGGCGATCGCGGTGGCGATCGTCTCGGCGAAGCCCGCGGGTCATTTCCGGTCCTCGCCCGGCGGGTATTTCCACGGGATGGTGGCGAAGGCGAAGGCGGGGGAGCTGAACCTGGCGCGGACGATCTGGGGCTTGCGCTCGCGCGATCGGCGGGCCGGGGGAGGGGAGGGGCGGTCGCCCCGGCGGATGAACTGATGGCGTCGCCGGGTTTTCGCTCCCGCGGTCCATGGCGTCGCGAAGGCGCGCCCTGCGGCGCGGCCGGGGGCCGCGCGGACGCCGCCGCCGGCGATCCGGTGCTGGAGCAGGCGAAGCCTCGCCTGCGGCGTGATCGCCAGATCCTCCGCCAACCCGCGCGCTCCAGCCGATTGCGGCACCCCGTCATAAGGCGTGGTAAGCCGATTCCGCCGCCGCGCCGCCCGCTTCGGAGCCGCCACCATTCCGATAAGCGGCCTTTGCGGACGGAATATCTTCCCGTGTCATTGACATACTGGGTCAATGACCTAGTATGTCCCGTATGCGCTTCGGCTGGGATCCGCCCAAGAGCGACCGCAACGCCCGCGAGCGAGGCCTGCCGTTCGAGATCGCCATGGCGCTGTTCGACGGGCCGACCATCGAGTTCGACGACACCCGCCGCGACTACGGCGAGCGGCGGATCATCGCTTACGGCGCGGTCGCCGGCCGCGTCCTGGTCTGCGTCTACACGTGGCGCGGCACAGCGGAGAACCCACTGCGCTGGATCATCAGCCTGCGCCCAGCCAACAAGGGTGAAAGCCATGCCTACCGCACCGCATTCCCGCAGTGAGCTCGACCTCGCCAAGGTCGACTGGCGCCAGGTCGATGCCGCCACCGACGAAGACATCGCCCGCCAGGCGGCGGAGGACGCCGATACGGCCCCCGTGTTCACGGCCGAGGAGATCCTCGCGGCCGGACGGCGCATTGTGCCCGCTGCGGTCGAGGATGTCCGCGCGCTGCGCACCCGGCTCGGCCTGTCACAGGATGCGTTTGCGGCGCGCTTCGGTTTTTCGGTCGACGCGATCCGCCAATATGAAAGCCGCCGCCGCATCCCAACCGGCCCGGTCCGCACCCTGCTCCGGGTGATCGCCCGCGAGCCTGACGCCGTCATCCGCGCCCTCGCCGATAGCCGGCAGGGCGGCTCCGACTGAAGGCGGCGGCCAATAAGGCGCGATAAACGCGGTTATCGCGCCTAGAGGAATTATTCGGCATGCTATCAACGCGGCTCGCCCGTTGGTGCCCCTTATTTCGAGCGCGATCCCGACGCCGGCAAACGCCGCTTCGGCGCGGCTAGCGCAGCGCCGCCGCTGGACCGGGACGGGTCGCCAGGTTGCCCAGCCGGATGCTCATCGCCTGCGTGCTGACCTTGTAGCGCGCCGCCAGAGCTTTCACCGTGCCCGCCGCGTCCTCCATGTCGAGCTCAGACACCAGTGGGTCCGCAGCCAGAAAGCGGCGGGGCATCAGGATGCACGCCGCGAAGAAGTTTGCTTCCATCTCCTCGACATCGACGCCGAGCGACGACATTCCGGAGCGGAAATCTACCCGGAAGTCCTTGTCGTAGCGCACCTCCTTGCCCTCGTGCAGCAGTGCGTGGGCGCATTCATGCGCGATGGTGAAGCGCCGCCGCGTGAGCGGATGCGCCTTATTGACACCGATGACGATGGCGTTCCCGTCGCGGACTACGAGGCCGGAGACCTCCTTGAGGTCCATCAAGCGGATAGAGATGCCGCGCGCCGTCACGATGTTCTCGATCGGGACAGGCGGCGCGGTAACACCGGCCTCGGTCAACAGCGCGTCGGTTAGCTGCTCGATGCGGGCGTACCGTGGGCGTACCGGCGTCATCTCCGGGACGGCAAGCGCGGGGCGGCGGATCTGCGAATCGTCTGGACAGCGTTCAGCACGGTTTCGGGCATATCAGAAGGTTCCTCCGCTGGCGGCGTTTCTGTGGCGGCGGGCAGGAGGTGCGACGGTTCCAGCTTCAGCGCGGAAGCGATGGCGAGGAACTGGTGCAACAGCACAGATTGACGGCCTGCCTCTATGTTGGCGACCGACCCGCGCGTCAGGCCGATGCGCCGGGAAAGCTCTAGCTGGGTCCAGCCCAGCTTGTCGCGTTCCTTGCGCACCTCGGCACCAAACGCCTCGTAAACTCGGTGTGCCGCTCCGACCCCTGCCATACGCGGAAACTGGACTCTACCCCCGCCAGTGTCAACCAGCCAAGCATCTGGCTACCGCGTGGGTGGGCGCGCTTAGTGACAGTAATACAAGCGCACGCGTGCTGACTTGACACGGCGAGCCAAGCTGTGATCGAGTGGCGCAAAGCCCGGAGAGGATTCGGGAACGCTTTTCAGAAGGAGAATCTGCCCGTGGCAGACGTGCGAGTTCGTTGTGTTAACAAGCAGCCCCGCCTGGACCCGCATCACGGCATCACCCACCTTGGCGGCGAGGGCTGGAAGTGGACGCGGCAGCAGGTCGTCGCCTCCATCGAGGCGAGGACCAATACGTTCTTCACACTGGTCGGCGGGACTCGGGCGGATGTTGCCGTCGTGGACGGGCCGGGCAGTAAATACGTCCGCACGCATGCGGATGGGAAGTGGAACGACAACCTGCTCGCCCTTCCGGAGTGCGTCGGGGCGTGACGGCGATAGCGGCAGGGGTAGGCCCTGCCGTTTCTTTTTTCGGGACAACACCACCACGGAGAAGAGGATGGCGAAGAGGCATCAGCCGGGCCTTGATGGCCGGCACCGCGACGCAAATGGTCGGATCAGCGAGAAGCACGGCAACACGCGGGTGGATACATTGCGTGAGATTTACGGGGAGGGGTTCGCCGCCGGCATCCGCGGCGATGCGCACCTGCGTACCGTCCTGGAACGCACCGGCGCACCATCGCTGAGCCAGTCGCTTAAGAAGGACTGAGTCGCCAGCCGCGCCCCGCATCCACTGGAGCGGCGTCTATGCCGTCCCTACATGCGGGCCACTTCTCTGCGCCCCTTATAGGAGTCGATGACGTGATTCGGAAAATCGACGGCAGGCCAGTGGTGATGGGTAACGTGCCTGCCGCCGGGGATGCGCTGGGCAGATCCCTCAGCTCGACGAACTTTCATTCCCTCGCGCCGAAACCAGCTCCAGCTCAGCCCGCGGCGACAGCACCGGCGCCCGCCAGTCCATCCCCGGCAACCACGGGTACACCAGCCAAGTCCTGATGGACGCCAATGCATGGGCCGCTGTAGCGGCAGGGTGTTCTGCCATCGCGGCCACGGTGTCCCTGGTGGTGGCTTGGCACGCAAAGCGGATTCAAGGACGGTCGGCAGACTTTGCAAACTGTGTTGACGTAATCGAACGGCTTGGTTGCGCGATGCGCCGTGTGCGCGACGCAACCGAAGAGCATTACCGCTTCGAGTTCATCGAACTTTTGAATCTGCTTGAAGCACTCGCCATGCTGCACAACGATGGTAAGATTGCCCCATCGACGAAAAGAATCACTCGTAAATTTCTTGATGAATGCCTAGCATGGATACGCAGCGATGAAGGTATGAAGCAGCTCATGGCCGACTCCGTGACGGGGGATGAGACGTACATGGAGCTAAAGGCGTTCGAGCAGCGGCGGCACCGCGAGATAGCCAGGCAGGCCAAATCCTACGCAATCCAGAAGGGACTTCGCTAATGACCGACGATCGCAGAAAGCCCATTTGGCCTATGGCGAACGACAGTTTGTCTATCGTCAACTTTCAGGCTCTTGGTGCTGCCCGGCGGCAACCTTTAGCGTCGCCTAGCCCGCTCACCGAAACCGGCATAGCGCGTCAGGACAGCCTTTCCACCGCCAATTTTCAAGCGCTCAGGGTTGTAAAGGCACAGGCTGTCGCTGCTCCTTCTGCGGCGGCTGGGGTTAAATCCACGGCCACGGCCACGGCCACGGCACCGGTCCGGCGCGTTCCCGCCAGCGCCCCCAAACGATAGGTCTGGCGTCACCGGAACTAGCGGTGTGCGGTGCGCGCCCAACCGTCCTTCCTGCTCGATCTTCGCTTCACCAAACTGGCCGAAGTGGTGGCCCCCGGCTGCAATGCTGCGGCCGGACGCTGGACATGCCGTTCCAGCTACCTGCGCCCTTGCGCATCGCCCCCCGGACGGGGCCAGCAGGGCAGTAAACGGCCCGTGCGCCCCTTGGCACCGCTACAAGCCACAACCTGTATGCGTCACACGAGCTGAAAATCGTCGCCATGATTTCGGTTCTGTGACCATACGGTGCGCACAAGCTGGTTGTCAGTAGGGGATTTGCCGGAGCATTGCGGCACGGCAGCCGGCCTTTTTTCCAGGCCAGCGGAGGGAAGGTAGTTGACAATGCACCTTGCAAGGTACATATGGGGGCGCGGATGAGCCATAGGCCTGCAGGACCGCCGGCCACATCCGACCTCAACAGGCCAACGAAGAAGGTTCCTGCTTTCTTCTTCAAGACCGCGCAAGGCAACGAGCCGGTCCGCGCTTGGCTGAAGGACGACCTAACCGCCCAAGAGCGCAAGCTGGTCGGCGAGGATATCAAGACGGTCGAGTACGGTTGGCCGATCGGTATGCCAACCTGCCGCCCAATGGGAGACGGGCTGCATGAGGTGCGCACCGATCTACCGAAGAAGATTGCCCGCGTCCTCTTCTACGTGGACGAGCACGAACGAATGGTGTTGCTGCATGGCTTTGTGAAAAAAGACCAGACAACACCGAAGTCAGATCTGAAGATTGCCCGCACCAGGATGGCGGAGCATAAGAAGGGCTTGAGAGATGGTTGATCGCAACACTGGCAGCAGCTTCGATTCCTTCCTCGAGGAGGAAGGCATCCTCGAGGAGGTGGACGCCGTGGCGATCAAGCGTGTGATCGCTTGGCAGATCCACGAGGAGATGCGGGCACAGCACATCACCAAGAAGGCTATGGCCGAGCGGCTGCATACCAGTCGGACTCAGGTTGATCGCCTTCTGGATCCAGAAAATGCCGCGGTGCATTTGACCACGCTCACCCGCGCGGCCCGTGAGGTGGGTCTGCGGTTCAAAGTCACGATGGAACGGATTCCGGAAGGCGCCGTGGCCTGACGATTGCCTGCGATGCCGGCCCTTGCCGGATAACAAAAAGCCCCGCCGGTCCGGTGGGGCTTTTTCGTGTCACGCTGCAAATAAAGATCAGACCGTGTCGGCCGTTGGCGTTCGTCGCCAGTGGCAGGAACACGCCATTGGCGGAATCTACGCCGCCCTCGGCTATCGCGTCTGATGGGAACCATCTGGCCCCCACTTTGCCGCGGTCTCCCCCGCCGTTCGGCATTATCCACCAGTCCCGGGCGGCGGTGGACTGACCGGCTTCTCGATCCAGAGCGGGACCATGCACGCGCGGCGGCCCTGTTGGATCGAGATCGAATCGCCGTGACACAAGGACAGGGAGTGGATCACGTCATTCCAGGTCATGAGGTTGAGCCACTCGCGAGCGGCCGTTGGTCCGTCGTTGAACGCGGCCTGCAAGCCGATTTCGGTCTCGCGGATGGCTGATGTGGCACTGTTGTTGCCCCACCAGTAACCGCCGGCGGCGGCAGCGAGGATGCTGCCGACCAGGACGGCGGCGGCGATCAATGCGGAGTTCTGGTCGAACACGCGGACACGACGCGTGAGGGCAGCATCGGCGCTGCGCGCGATGTGGTGGGCGACATCGCGGATGGTCTCGGCCTTGACGGCATCGAGACGCGCGTGGAACCGCGCGGTCTCGGCATCGGCCGCCTGCCGCGCCTGGTCGAGTGCGGCGGCAAGGGCCGCGGCGTGATCGGCACTGATCTGCGCATTGCGGTCGGTGAGGCCGCCGAGACGCGTGAGGGTCAGCATGAAAGCTTCGAGCAGCGGGGTGAGCGGCCCGTCATCATTGATGCCGGCCTGGTGGGCTGCTGTGCGCATGCGCTCGACGAGGTCGGCCATGTCCGCCTCGCCGGGCGCCGTGGCGCCGTCCGGTGGCGGCAAGGCCGCCTGAGATCCCGCTGCCGGCGCGGGCGGCCGACGCGCCAGCAGGTCGCCGATCGCGTCGGACAACGACCTGGTCATGGCAGCCAATGGGCCACGGGCGCGAAATTCTCCTCCATATCGCGCAGCCAGTTGTGGATGAGCTGACGGTTCCACGGCCCGATCGGCGGCTGGCCTGGCTTGACCTTGCCGTCCTCGGCGGCGGTGAAGGCGATGCGGCGGGCATCGACTTCGTGCGCCACGGCGAGGCGCGGCATCCAGACCAAGGTGGCGCCGCGTTCGAGCGCCTTGAGGAATACCGGATGTTCCAGAACGGTGGCCTGGAAGGCGGCCTTTTCCGCGCGGTTGCGCGGCACCAGCGCCGCGTTGAGCACGAGGATGGTGGCGGCGGGGGCGAACAATTCTCCCTGCTCGACATCGTGGAGGTAGGCGAGATCGTCGGGATCGGGGCCGAGCAGATGCACCGCGACAGGACGGATGCCATAGCGATCGAGGAAGGCGGTGAGGCCAATCTCGCGGGCGAGCTGCTTGAGGATGAGGTCGCCGGCGCCGAGGTCGATCAGGGCATTGAACTGCTCAGCGATCTGGCGCTCGACGAACGCGGCGAACCAGTCGCGCATCTCGGCATCGTCGGCGCTGGGCGGGGTGACGACCCCTTGGAAATAGGCTGAGAGGGTGGCGTTGGTACGGTCGGCATCGGCGATGACGATCTCGCGGCCACGGGCCAGGGCACGATCGACGGCCCAGCGGACCCACCAGGTTTTTCCGCGGGTGCCGCGTCCGAGCGGCAGGAGGAACAGCGGCGTGGCGGCGGTGCCGGCAGCGCTGGTGGTGGTTTCGGCCGCCGGTGCGCTGCCGGCATCGGCGGTCATGGCTGGTTCGCGGTCGACCATAGGCGGGACTCCCCTCTGTTGTGTGGTTCCCAGTCACCACGCGCGGATGCGAATGGCGTCAGCGCTCTTGTGGGTCGGGCGCAAAAGCGTCGTCGCGGCCGTTCACATGATCTTGGGCAGTGGGACCTTGCCGGCATCGATGGTGGAGAACAGGCGCCGGATCTGCGCGGCGGCGGTTTCGGTGGCAGGGGCGACGGGTGCCGGACCCGGCACGCCCGCGTCCGGCGCGGCGGCCCCGGCTGCGGATGCCGCGCCCGGTGCACTGGCACCGGTGGCCGCCGGCGCCGCCAAGGGCGGTTCGCCGGTTGCGGCGCGTGCCGGGCGAATGTCGAGGGCCATACGCGGCCGGGGGAGCGCAGCCGGATCATGGGCCGCAGTGGTCGGCGGCGTCACAGCATGCACGGCGGGGGCGATTTCATCGGGTGCCAGGACAGAAGCCGTGGTGGCCGGTTGCTCGCGCGCGCGGGCGAGATCACGGCGGACGCGATACCAGGTCTGGCGCGCGTTGGTGGCGGCGGGTGGTTTGCCGTCAGCGTCGGTGAGACCGACCGCCGCCAGCTCGGCGGCAAGCGGTCCCCAGGCGGGCGGGGTCTCGGCGAAGGCAGCGGCGAGGGCGTCGTGGTGCTGGCGCATCCAGCGATAGAGCGGGGAGCGGGCAGGCCCGCCATGGGCGCGCAAGGTCGCCAGCACTTTCCTCAGGCGGCGGTCCTGACGCGGCGGGCGGCTCATGACGGCAGCAGTCCCCGAACGGATGGCGTGTCGCCCGAGGGGCGGCGGGTGGAGCCTACCGAGCGCGGGGAAGCGCGTTCAACGTCGTAAGGGGTGTGTCACATGAATGTTAGGTTGGTCTCTACAGACCAAGGCACCCTTGGTGCCGCTGATCGCCAAAAGCCGATGTAGGATGCGCCACCCACAAGACGAGGGCAACCGGCGATGGCGAGGGCAGCAGCAGGATCAGCACCACCAGCAGCGTCATCGGCGGATACGGAGACCGCCGCTGTGCTGGCAGCCCTGCGGGCAGAGGTCGCCGCCCTGCGGCAGGCCCTGGCCTTGATGCTGGAGGCGCAGGCCACGCAGACGGAGATGTTGCGGCAACTGATGGCGGCGGCGGCGACGCCGAGCGAATCGGAGACCGCGCTGTCGGAGGCGCTGGCGCAGATTGCCGCGATCCTCAATCGGCAGACCAGCGGACTGGAGGCGGTCCAGGCGGTGCTGCTGCGGCTGCCGGAGGATGTCGGACAGAGCGTGGCGGCGGGGGTGCGGGAGGCACTGTCCGGTGGCTAGGGGAAGACTTCGCCGATGCTGACCTACCGGACCGGTGCCGCCGGCGCGCCGTCGGCGGCACGCGCCATGGCGGACCATCTGCTGGAGCAGACGCTCCCCGCAGCCCAGGCGGACCTTGCCGCCTACTACCAGCGCGGCGTGGCGCCGGCGGAGGCCGGTCATACGGTAACACTCGCAGAACCGCGGCGGGACATGGACCCGCGTGTGGCTGAACTGCTGGGGATCGACCCGAATCGGGCACCGGATGTCGACGCCATCGCCCAGCTCCTGGCGGGCAACCGGGCGGACGGCGCGCCGATCCGGGGCAAGCAGGTGCAGCGGGCGAGCGAGAGCCTGGCCGCGCTGTTGAGGCTGGAACCCGGCACGCTGCCAAGCGCGGCGCAGATGGCGAACATTCTGGACGGAAGGCGGGCGGACGGATCAGCGCTGCCCGAGGACCGGGCGGCGACCATCCGGGCGCGCGTCCTGGCGCTCTATGGGTTCCACGCCAACCGGGAGCCGCGTGCCGAGGAACGGGAGAATCTGCTCGCCTGGCAGCGGGCGGACGGATCGGCGCCCGGGCGAGCGGCGCTGCTGGACGGACTGTCGGCGACGCGATCACGCGTGGGCTATGTCGATCTGTGCTGGTCGGCGGACAAAACGGTGTCGCTGGCCTGGGCGTTCGCGCCGACGGATGCGGAGCGCGCGATCATCGCCGCGGCGCATCACGATGCGGTGGACGCGGCGATGCACCACGTGGAGCGGGAACTGGGCCGCGCCCGCAAGGGCAAGGCAGGCCGGGAGGGGTTCGAACCCGGGCGGATCGGATGGCTGCGCTTCGAGCACTATGCCAGCCGCCCGACGGTGGAAGTGCCGCGGCGCGATGCGGCGACCGGCGCGGCCTACACCGAGCTGGTGACCCTGAAGGTCGCCGGCGATCCTCAGCTCCATACCCATGTTGCGGTGCCGAATGCCGTGCTCACCGAAAGCGGCCGGGTCGGCGGGCTGGACCTGCAGCGGCTGGAAGGCCGGGTGCATGAATGGGGCGCGCTGTACCAGGCGCATCTGGCGACCAACCTGCGCCGGCACGGCATCGACGTGGCGCTGGACGAGGCGACCGGCGCGGCACGAATCACCGCGATCCCCGACTCGGCGCGCGCGGCGTTCTCAAAACGCACCATGAACGGGACCGAGGCGGCACGCAGCTATGCGGCGGGACTCGGCCTCGACTGGGACGGTCTGGACGCGGAGCGGCGAATCGGGTTGGCCAAACGTGGGGTGCAGGGCGATCCGCGGCAGGCGAAGCAGGATGACCTCAGCGATTGGGCGGCCTGGCGGCGCGAGGCGGCGGCGCTCGGGTGGCAGCACGCGAGCGTGGTGCGGCCGGAGCCGATTCCGCTGCCAGCGCGGGAGGAGCGGATCGAGCAGGCGTATCAGGCCGCGCTCACACTGCTGGACCGCGACCTGCAGCGGCGGGCGGTGGCGGACGCCTCGGTGGCACGGGTGGCGGCGGCACGGGGGCTGATCGCGTCAGGCGTCGAGAGCGCCGCGGAGATCGACGACGTGGTGCGCACCTTCGTTCGCCGCGGGGCGCGCCAGGACGGGCATGCGGTGGGGCTGATCTGGGGACAGACCGCTGATGCCCAGGGCCGCGAGCGGGTGAAGCTGACCACCACCCTGCATGTCGACCGCGAGACCGAGCTGATCGCGCTGGCACAGAAGGCGGCCGCGGATCAGAGCGGCGCACTTGGCAGCGATGCGATTGCGGCGGCTGTGGCGCGGGCGGGACGGGATTTCGGGGGGACGGAGCACGGGCAGGCGCAGCGGGCGCTGATCGACCGGCTGGGGCAGGGCGGGCGGCTGGCGGTGGCGATCGGTGTCGCCGGGTCGGGCAAATCGACGGTGCTGGCACCATTGGTGGATGCCTGGCAGCGCGACGGGCGGCAGGTCTATGGCGCCGCGCTGGCCTGGCGGCAGTCGGACGACCTGGCCGCGGCCGGCATTGCGGAAAAGGATCGGGCGGCCGTCTCGGTGTTCCTCGATCGCGTGGGCAAGGGACAGATTCGCCTCGACGCTCGCAGCGTCGTGGTGGTGGACGAGCTGGGCCTGCTGGGGACTCGGCAGCTGCTGGACCTGCTGCGGGTGCAAGCCGCGACGGGCTGCCAGGTGGTGGCGGTAGGTGACCCGAAGCAGTGCCAGGCGATCGAGGCCGGGCCGGTGATTGAGCTGCTGCGCCGGGCGCTCGGGGCCGAGGCGGTGCCGGAGCTGCTCAGCACGGTGCGCCAGCAGAGCGCGCGCGAGCGGGAGACCAGCCTGATGTTCCGCGACGGCCGCGCGGCGGAGGCGCTGGCGCTGAAGCGCGGCGACGGCACCGCGCAGCTTGTACCGGGAGGCCACCGGGAGGCGGTGGCGCACGTCGCCGCATTATGGGCCGCACGGCACGCGGCGCACGTGCACGACCCGGGTTACACGTTGACGGTCAGCGCGCCGAGCAATGCCGATGCGCGCGCGATCGGCGCGGCGATCCGCGAACGGCGACGGGATGCCGGCGAGATCGGATCTGACCGGGTGGTGGTCGATGCCTGCGATCAGTTGGGCAGCATTTATAGTTTGCCGCTGGCGGTGGGCGACCGGGTGCGGCTGTTCGCGCGCACCAATGCTGCCTATGCCGATCGCAGCCGCGGCATCATCGGCAACAACGGGTCCGTCCTTACGGTGCGCGAGATCGACGCCGCCGGCGTCACCTTGCGGAATGCGCAAGGCAACGAAGGCCTGGTGAAATGGGACACGCTGCGTGACCCCGCCAATGGGCGCATCCGGCTCAGCTACGGCGACGTGCTGACGATCGACGCGGCGCAGGGGCTGACCAGCACCGAGCACATCCAGGCGATGCCGGGCGGCACCCAGGCGGTCACCGGCTACAAGGCGTACACGGCGGCGAGCCGCCACCGGGTCGCGAGCTACATCGTCACGTCGGATGGCGCCGAGCGGCGGGAGATCGCCGTACGCCGGCCGCTTGGCGATCCGCGGCCGATCCGCGAAGCCGATGTCTGGGCCAACATGGCGCGCAACCTGGCCCGCCAGCCGGAGATGCCGGCGGCACTCGATCTGCTGGAGCGGGCGCATCGGCTCCATCGCGGTGCGGCACACGCCCTCCAGCGCGGGTTGCAGCCGGCCGAGCAACGCGTCGCCGAGGGGCTGCCGCAGGCCACGCTGCACCACGCCTGCCAGCGGCGGCGTGTCGTGACACGCGTCGCAGATATGGCCGAACGGCTGGGACGTGTGGCGCGCGAGCAGGGCGCTGCTTTGGACGTGTTGGGCCGGCTTGTGCCGGCCGTGCGAGAGGCCGCAATCCGTGCCATGGCGGCGATGCAGCCGGCGGTGCACTGGTCCATCGCGCGACGGCGCGAGAGGCAGCGCCAGGCGCTCGAACAGCGGCACGAGCAGGAACGTACGATCAGGCCGTCACGTGGGCTCGGCATGGGGCGTTAGGATTTATCCTGGCTGTCGACATCCCCGGTGATCGCCGGCGCCATGCTCATCCCCGCAGGTTGGATCGTCAGGTGTCGCGGCGCGGGCGGCGTTTGGCGATCTTCCGCGGCTCCATCGATGGGCGCGGCGGCAGTTTCAGCGGTCTCCATCCCACGATGGTCCTGGCACACTGTCGGGCTTGCTCATTGTCACTGATGCCAGGGAACCGGCGACGCAGTTCGACGGCAGCCGCGAACTCGCCGCCACGATCGAACGCGGCCCGGATCGCGGCAGCCTCTTCCTCGGAGACAGCGAACATATGCCGAGCATGAGAATGCCGGCCGCAAACGGCAAGTGAATCATCGGTGGCCGGCCGCATCGATACATCCGTCCCTGCCGGCGCGCGCTGTGCACCGGCCGAACAGGACCTCCGCAACGCGACCTGCTTCGACATCGGATAACCCCCCGCGCCATATTTCTGCGTTGGAGGGCCGTCGGCTACGTAGCCATTGCCAAGGTAGAATCCGTATGCCGTGGTGGTGCTACTGAGAGTGCATCGGGAGTTACCGCGCGCAATCGCCCTAGCTTCAAGCGCACCTAGCAAGGTCCGACTGACGCCACGGAACCTCGCATCCGGCGAGACGTAGTTTAGATTAATATGTCCCGCGTCGGTGACCGCACCCACCCCGAGGATCGTGCCTTGCTCAACGGCCACAAGCACCGAATTGTTTGGCGCTACTATCCACGAAGAAACGATGCTTGGTGTCTTATTGCTCAGCCATCGTGCTAAGATTGTCGGATCATTCTGGTGATCGGCGACGCACAGCTCTGATATTGACCGCCTAAGCACGTGGCAAGCGGCTGGCGCATCATCGACTACAGCATCCCGGATTTCCATGCCGACATGATGCAACTGCGTGTTCCAGGTGGCAACGAGTCCGCCGTTGCATAATTCAAGCAGACTGTGCGAAAACCCGGCTTCGAGTTTTGGCCGGAGCATCGCCTTCTCTGCCGCGCGTGACCGGAGAAGGATCGACTCCAGCTCTCCCTTCAGCGCCTAGCGGTGGCAAGGATCTTCTGTCCCGATTTTCCGCATGCCCAACCAGGAGACCGCAGCTATGCAGTTGACCGATATCGAGCCGGGTCTTCATGTCATTTGGGACGACAGCCCATCTGTCGAGACTCGTGACAACCTCATCCGGAAGATTGATGCCTTTAATCACCGTACATTTCCGTCCAAATTTGAACGGTTCGCCCTGTTATTGCAGGACGACGCCGCTTGTCTCAAGGGCGGAGTCTCGGGAATGATCTATTGTGATTGGCTGTTTGTTGACGGCCTTTGGGTTGATGACGGTTTGCGACATCGAGGTATTGCGACCGAGTTGATGACACGTGCCGAAAATCACGCCATAGCGAGGGGTTGCCACTCAGCGTGGTTAGATACCTTTCAGGCGCGCGGCTTCTATGAAGCAGTAGGGTACGAGCTGTTCGGCATGCTGGACAATTATCCCGCTGGCCAAAAGCGCTATTTCCTGAGAAAGCGACTTATCCCGTGAAGGAAGGTAAGTGCCGCTCGCGGGGCCGAACGGTGGTCAATGCACAAGTCAAGACTTTCGCACATCGGAAGATTTATTTCCCGACCATGGTCGTTTCCCTCCTGCTCAGGGCTTCGAAGCGCTGTACCCAGGTGGCGAACCACTTGACATCCATTTTGCTTGACAGAACGGTGCGGCGATCCTTAAGGGGGCCTATAGGGCTGATACTCCCGCCGCCTGCCCCGTCGGGGATGGTGAACGTATCAATCTCTTTCGCACCCTCGCCATTGGCGAACGGGTCGGCAAGGCAGGCACCGATCTCCTCCGTTCGCCGATGAAGAGGTGCTCCCATGCGCGACTTCCGCGACGCAAAGGCTATGGCACGTGCGCTGCGCGATGCCCTGAAAGCAAAAGCTGTCGAAATCACCCATAGCGAATCCCTGGAACTGATCGCCAAAGTGTTCGGTTACGAGAACTGGAATGTTTTGTCTGCCAAGGTTGAGACCGTCGGTTCGGAGGTAAGCAGCAAATACTCGGTTCCCGCGACAGGGACGCAGGATGAGGCGGCGTCATCAAAGACCCTGTACTGTTCATTCTGCGGCAAGAGCCAACATCAAGTGAAGAAGCTGATCGCCGGGCCGGCGGTGTATATTTGCGACGAGTGCGTCGATCTGTGCATCGGCATCGTCGAGCCAGACGATGACGTGGAGATCTTGCGGCTCATGAAGGCGGGTGAAGAGACCGGTGAGCGAGGCTTTTCGGCCTGGCTCGAGCTGGCTCGCGGGGCGTCCACCGAAACGCTCGCACAGTGCGTGGAACGGAGCAGGAAGGGTGTGGAGCGTAATCGCCTCACTGTGCAAGGTATCCAGCGCGGCCTTGCGTTGCGGGATGACGAAGTGCCTGCGGGGGACGATGGCCCGACTCTGCCCCCCCACCTGCGAGAGAAGCCGCGGGAAGAGCTCATCGGCATGCAACAGAAGGCCCAGCGCGAGCTAAAGCGATACGAGGATGCGCTGCGCCTCGCAACGACTGTATTGACCGAACGCAGGCAGTAGACGGGCCTCAACGCCAACTCTGCGCTGCCGTGACCTCATGCCAGGTCGGCAGGTGCGGAGTTGGCGCACTGGCCTCCAAACCCGAACTGCGACGATGCAAATCTCGAGAATTCTGCAACGAATCTAGGTCGATGAAAACAAAGCGTTTTTTCTGTTGCGGAAATCCGGTGCAGAATTCGGCAGTCCGGCCAAACCGTCAGTCCGGCATACGTTTGCCGCGCTGCGCCCAAGGCCCGGGATCCAAGATTGCGTCGGTCACAACGCCGTCAGCGCCGACGATAAAGCTCAGCCGCGTGTGTTGGCCACGATCCAAATAGAACTCCATGTCGGAGGCGGGCAAGAGCTGCGTCGTCGATCCGAGCGGAAAATCGAACACTGATCGGTCAAGTGCCGTAACTGACAGGTTCCCGCCCGATACGTCGACGCGCAGCCGCACGTGCGGTGCGAACATATAAGTGCCGGCGTAGGTGGGCAGCCGAGCCTCTGACACAACCACGCCCTTGGGTGGGCTGAACGGCGGTTCCTGGGGAACGCTCGCCAGGATCGCATCCCACATAACCTCGCCTGCCATCGTGTCCAGATTCAGCGCACCAATGGAGTTCAGCGGTACATCGTCCGTGGTGGCGGCAAAGAGCGTGTCGCCATCATCGAATGTCGAAAACGGCTGAATGGCGCGCGCCATGGAAGTGTGCACTTGGATGGCCAGACGCCGAAGCCCAGCATAGTTAAGCCTCGCGTTGGTGACGATCAGGCTCACGGTGGTGTTGCGGTGCGTTGGCACGTCGGCGGCCGGTGACTCTTCCCATCCTGCGAGGTGGCTGAGCGGGACATTGGTCATAAGGTCGGCAATTTTCCACGTACTGCCGTTGGGGGACATTCGGTCGCATTTGACGACGTTGCCCTTCTTGTCGGTGATCGAGCCGGACGCATTGACCACCACGAAAGCGGCAATCTTGACACCGTTAAACTCGCGAAACGCTGCCCCTCACCAGAGTGAGTCGGACAGCCAAAAAATCCGCCTTGCATCGCCATGCGCCCCGCCCCCTGCGCGCCGAGCGGGAAGATGCCTGGCCTGAGCGCGTGTAGCGCCGCCTGTGCCAGGCGCTTGTCGGGATAGATTTCATTCAAGCGCCTGGGGCCGAAATCGTAGATGATCGCGCCCGTGGCGTGTGCGATATTGTCCCAAGCAGCGCTTCTTACCCCATCGTCCTTGAGTCCGGTCGTGACGGCGGTGATGGCTTCCTCACCATAGGCCGAACCGCCCGCGAACACGACAGCATCCATGCGCGGCACATCGTAACCAAGGCGGAGCGAGTCGACGCCGATCTCGATATCCGGCCAGTCGAATGTCAGCACCGGGCCGTGAATTCCCGTGTCGGCCGCAAGCCCATCCTGTGCCGCCCGCGCCGCTGGATGGGCCATCAAACCCCGCGAGGATCACCGCGGTGAGTGCAAACTTCTTCATTGCCTATCCCCCCTCCGACGCTACGGGGGGCGTGCACATGCACGCTCCCGATTTTCCGCGCGGACGAGTGGAAACTACACTGACTGCGTAATGGATGGGAGATGGCCGACTTCGGCGGACAGATCTACCTGTGATAATGTCCTCTGTCATATGTGGGAAATACGCCGCGATGGCCTCGGAGTGATCGCGCCAACATATTCGATCTTGCTTTCCCATGGTTCTCACCAGACTGTCGGCCACCTGGGCAGACGTGAGGTGGGTATTTCACATGCGCAAGTCAGGCATAACGAAGGCGCTGTATGCGGGGTCGTTTGATCCGGTCACGCGCGGACACCTGGACATCATCGGAAAAGCTCTGGCGACGTTTGACGCTGTGCACGTCGCGATCGGCACCAATGTCAGAAAGACACGTACGTTCGGGGTCGAAGAAAGCCAGCGGCTAATTGTCCGGTCGATCATCGAATGTTGGCCGGAAGCCATTGGCAGTGCACAAACGTCGATTGGAGGAGAGGTGCTTTTTGGAGGTGCTCTTGAAGTCAGCGAATTCACCAATCGGAGCTTGATTGCCTATGCTCGCCAGATCGGCGCGACCCATATCGTGCGCGGGCTCCGCGAGGCGACCAATTTCAACGAGGAATTCAACCTCCACGGCGTCGCTGAGCGCATCGACCCATCGATCTTGATGGTGCACTTCATATGTGAGGCACAGTTTCTTCATGTCTCGTCGAGCACCGCTAAGGAACTAGATGCAATGGACGAACAGATTGGCTGGTTGGTCATGCCTTGTGTCGAGGCGGCTTTCGCTGCCCGTCGCGGGGTAGCTCATCGGTGATAGCGGCTTGTTCAGATGCCTTGAGCCTCGGCTATTTCGAGGCCCTTTTTACCACTCGAGCATGCATAGCGCGCCGCCGCCTGATACATTATGGGTAATAGTGTAGCAGATTGACCTCTCTATTGCCCTGCCGTTCAGCGGCAAAACCTGTCATTTTCAGAATTATCTGATCGTGTTTTTTGAGCGGTATTTGATCACATCGACCGGCCGAACTGGGCCCGCCGCCAGTCTTCCGTGCTGAAGAGGTCGGCGACGGAAATGTGCTCCAAGCGTCGGCGGGCGTCCTGGTAACGGGCGATACCAGGATTTTCCTCGACTGCCCGACCGTACCACCACCGGGCTGCATGCTGGTCGCCCAAGAGTTCACAGCAATAGCCGATGCGTTCGGCGAGATACCCGGCGTCCAGGGACGGGTCGCCATCCGCCATAAACAAATAGATAGCCATGGCGTCCTTTGGCCTGCTGGCGGCGATCAGCTCGTTGGCGCGTCGCTCGAATACGTTGAAATCGTAAGTGGGCGGCATTGCCCCTGCTCCATAATCCTTGCGAATCGGCCTTTGGCTGACATTGATTATGTGACGGTCGAGGTGACGGCGGAAGGCCAATCGTGGGTCGGCACCGGGTCTGTCACGCAATCGACCGTTTATGGAGCAAGTGGCGGTGCTGATCGGCTACATGCGGGTGTCCAAGGCCGACGGCTCCCAGGTGCTCGACCTTCAGCGCGACGCGCTTCTCGGCGCCGGTGTGACTGCCGTGCATCTTTACGAGGACCTAGCGTCGGGTCGCCGTGACGACCGGCCAGGCCTCGCCGCCTGTCTCAAGGCAGTCCGCTCCGGCGACACCCTGCTTGTCTGGAAACTTGACCGCCTCGGCCGCGACCTGCGCCACTTGGTGAACCTGGTGCATGACCTAACGGCAAGTGGGGTGGGATTGAAGGTGCTCGCTGGCGAAGGCGCGGCGATCGACACCACGACGGCCGCCGGGAAGCTGGTGTTTGGCATTTTCGCCGCGCTTGCAGAGTTCGAGCGCGCAATGATCACTGAGCGCACGAAAGCTGGCATTGCCGCGGCCCGTGCACGTGGCCGCAAGGGTGGCGCGCCGTTCAAGATGACCGCGGCAAAGCTGCGGCTTGCGCAGGCCGCCATGGGCAAGCCTGA
>Ga0335072_10004009_pt1 | contig 22043 bp, 18 predicted proteins | sample Lox_Sample_21_FD_206725 | JGI IMG/M metagenome (GOLD analysis project Ga0335072, IMG submission 206725) | Soil microbial communities from Loxahatchee National Wildlife Refuge, Florida, United States - Lox_Sample_2.1 | ecosystem: Environmental > Terrestrial > Soil > Wetlands | place: USA...
CGCTGAAGACGTCATCAAGGAGATGCTCGCCCAGCACGGCCACCAGTTCGCCACCGTCAAGGCCGACGTCAAGACCATCCCGCCCGCCTCCGTGCAGATCGTCTTCAACATCAAGGAAGGTCCGGTCGTCAAGGTCGGCAACATCAAGTTCACCGGCAACACCCACATCAGCTCCCTCAAGCTGCGACGCGCCATGCGCGGCCTCAAGCCCATCGGCATCCCCTACTCCCTCATCTTCGAGGACCTCTTCCCGCAGACCTACGACTCCTCCAAGCTCGAGATGGATACCGAGCTCGTCCGCCAGGTCTACCGCGACAAGGGCTACGCCGACGCCGCCGTCGAGCAGCCCAAGACCCAGATTCGCGACCAGGGCGGCCTCAACTGGTTTACCTTCCGTCCCCGCAAGGGCAAGCGCATCGACATCCTCATGCCCATCGAAGAGGGCGCCCGCTACCGGCTCGGCACCATCACCTTCACCGGCAACAACCCCCGCTTCAACATCAAAGCCCTCCGCGCCACCTTCCCCATCAAGGACGGTGAATGGTTCAACGCCACCGACATCGGCAAGGGCCTCGACAACCTCAAGAAGGCCTACGGCGCCGACGGCTACATCAACTTTGGCGCCATCCCCAAGGTCACCTACGACGACAAGAACCATACCGTCTCCATCGACGTCGACATCGACGAAGGCAAGCAGTTCTACGTCTCCCGCATCGAGTTCCAGGGCAACACCATCACCCGCGACCGCGTCATCCGCCGCGAGCTCCTCCTCCAGGAAGGCCAGATCTACAACTCCCAGCTCTGGCAGTACAGCCTCCTCCGCCTCAACCAGCTCCAGTACTTCGATCCCCTCAAGGTCGATCAGGATACCGAGGCCATTCAAAACGCCGACAACGGCACCGTCGAGCTCCTCCTCAAGGTCAAGGAGAAGGGCAAGAACTCCATCGGCATGAACGGCGGCATCAGCGGCGGCACCGGCGCCTTCCTCGGCGTCAACTACCAGACCAATAACTTCCTCGGCCTCGGCGAAACCCTCAGCCTCCAGGCCAACCTCGGCAGCCTCAGCCGTCAGTTCCTCTTCGGCTTCACCCAGCCCTACATCAAAAACCGCCCCATCCAGCTCGGCTTCCAGGTCTTCAACCAGAAGACCGACTACAACGCCGCCAAGAACTACCAGGCCACCACCGGCCAGGCCGTCAACCTGAGTTCCGCCGAGCAATCCCTCATCCAGAACTACAACCAGGGCTCCGACGGCTTCAACTTCTCCATCAGCTATCCCCTCAAGCGCCACGCCTTCCAGCGCGTCGGCCTCACCTACTCGTGGACCAACTCCACCATCAGCGCCTTCTCGACCGCCTCGCAGACCTTCTTCCAGACCATCGCCTTCCGGTCCGGCATCCAGGGCAACAACGCGCTCTCCGGCATCATCAACAGCTTTGTCTCGTTAAGCTACTCCTACAACACCGTCAGCGACCCCATCCGCCCCCGCGGCGGCAGGGACTTCTCCGCGGTGTTTCAAGCCTCCGGCATCTGGGGCAACGTCCGCTATATCGAGCCCATCATTGCCTACCGCCAGTTCTTCCCCATGCACTACCTCCACATCTCGCCCAACGGACATAACGTCCTCGGCGTCCGCGTCCAGTTAGGCTATGTGCAGGGCTACGGCGGCGACGTCGCGCCGCCTCAGAACCGCTTCTACTCCGGCGGCGAAAACGACCTCCGCGGCTTCGACATCCGCAGCGCCACTCCCTACGGCTACGTCCCCAGCCGCGTCTTCGTCCAGCTCACCAACCCCGACGGCTCCTGCGTCCCACGCGACGCCACCAACCCCGAAGAGAACCAGTGCATCGAGGTCCCGCTGCCCGTCTACGGCATCGCCTCCATCGGCGGCGACTCCAACCTCACCACCAACCTCGAGTACCGCATTCCCATCGTCGGCCCCTTTACCTTCGCCTTCTTTGACGACTTCGGCATCGACGCCGCCGTCAATCACAACCAGCTCAAGCAGAGCCCCGAGGGCTTCGCCTCCCTCGAATCGCCCCTCTACGGCTGCCCCGTCTACAACAACGGCGCCTGCGAAGGCGGCATCCCCGGCAAGGACGTCGGCTTCCAGGAGAACATCCATCCCATCTCCGGCACTAACTTCGTCCCCCGCATGTCGGTGGGCGCGCAGATCTCCGTTCTCGTCCCCATCATCAACGCCCCCTTCCGCCTCTACTACGCATACAACCCCCTGCGCCTCTACGAAACCCCCTATTGCAATCTCAGGGGCGTCACCTACAACCAGGGAAGCTGCTCGGCCCAGTTGATCACCCGCGACATGTTCCCGCCCGGCGGCGCCGGCGACTACACCTACAACCAGGCCATCCAGGCCTACGGCTCCCGCTACCTGTTCCACGAGCCCCGCAAGACCTTCCGCCTCGACATCTCCACCACCTTCTAACTCTCCCGCGAGTTGGTGCCCCGGCATTCCCCTCTCTCCGGGTGCACCACCCTCGCGGGGTCTTTGTTTTTCCCGCTAGGGTGGGGTGTCCGTTTGACGCTCGCACCCCGCGCCCCTTTATAATCCACCTAGTTCCTGGCGATCTCATCGTCCCCGCCGCATCCGTCCTGCACCACCGGGAACGGCGACCGAGTGAGACGGCCGCGAGGTATGTGAGGACATCCCGATTCGCCCGCGCGCCAATTCGCAATCATCCGCCCAGGAAATCCGAAGGAGCTCTCCGATTTCTATGAAGCGCTTGCTCGCACTCGCTGTTATGCCGGCCTTGGCCTCTGCCCTTGCCGCCCATGCTCAAACCCCCGCCGCGTCCGTCAAGGTCGCCGTCATCCAGTTCCAGTTGGCCGTCAGCCAGACCAACGAGTTCCAGCGCGACTACGCCGATCTGCAGAAAAAGTACGACCCCAAGCGCGCCGCTCTCAAGTCGCTCGACGACCAGATCGCGTCCCTCTCCAAGGACTATCAGGCCCAGCAAACCACCCTCTCCGACTCCGAGCGCCAGGCCCGCGTTGACGCCATCAACGACAAGAAGCGCCAGGAGCAGCAGTTGGAACAGGATGACCAGAGCGACTATCAGGCCGACATGCAGGACCTGGTCAACAAAGTTGCCCAGAAGGTCGGCGCCGAGCTCACCGCCTATGCCAAAGCCCACGGCTACAGCGTCGTCCTCGACGCCACCGAGCAGCAGAACCAGGCGCCCACCGTTCTCTACGCCAGCCCCGGCATCGACATCACCAAGGCCATCATCGACGACTACAACGCCAAGTCGGGCATCCCGGCCCCGCCGCCGCCCGCACCCAGTCCGGCCTCTGCCCCCGCGGCCCACTAAAACCCGCGGACGACTCACCCCCGAGGGTGTCGTGATCCATCGCCCGGTGCCCCAGGTTTCGCTTTTGAGACCCGGGATCAATGCCCCGGTCTTCCCGATTGTCCGGGTGCCCCACCCTCGCGGGGTCTTTGTCTTTCCCGCTAGGGTGGGGTGATCCAACGTCGGGCAGGGCTCACCCAATGCTTCCCGCCTCTCAGCTCTCCAGATACTCCCAGAACGAGTCCGCCAGGTCCGCCCCCAGCTCGTTGGCCATCCGCCGCGCCGCCCGCTCCACCTCTTCCACCAGCCCGTGCAGGTAGTCCCGCGACCGCGACACCGCGACCACCCCGATCGTCGCCGTCTGCCAGGTCACGGCCTCGTCCATCTCCGCCACCGACACGTTAAAACTCTGCCGGAGCTGGTCCTTCAGCGAGCGCACCACCTGCCGCCGGTCCTTCAGCGACTGGGCATGCTCGATACGCAGCTCGAGCGTCAGTTGAGCAACAGCCATGGCGGATTTCCACGGCCAGTGTAAGCCCATTCCGAGCCTGAGGTTGCACTTTTTCTCGCCGGCGTCCGGTCACTGCCGCCTTCACTCCGACCAGACCGCCAGCACATTCCCCACCCCGTCCCCGAAATGGAACCGCCGCCCGCCCGGAAACTCGAACGTCGGCACCACCACGCTCCCGCCCGCTCCCACAATCGCCTCTTCCGTCGCCTTCAGATCCGCCGAGTAAAGCACCACCAGCGGCGCCCTCTCTCCGCGCGTCTCGTCCGGATTCGCGGTGCGGAACCCGCCATCGATCCCCGCCGTCGCCGCGCTGAAGCTCACGTAGTCCGGCCCCCAGTCCTGGAACTCCCAGCCGAAGACCGCCGCATAAAACCGCTTGGCCCGCGCCACATCCGTAGCCGCGAACTCGATGTAGTTGATCCTGTGATGATTCCCCGGGTTGCTCATGGCTTCTCTCCTTAAGTTTCAGGTGGAGTCGAGGGACAGATGCGCGGCATCGAGGCGCGGGCACACCCATCCGGTGTGCTTCCGATACGCCTCCATCCGCAATCCCTCAGAAGCCGGAGAATGCAGGTAGAGTCCGCCGATTCCGAGCCGTCGCGGACTGCCGAGGTACGCGTCTACGATACCAGATTCCGCGCCCGGCGCAACGATTTTTCGCGAGCCACCAGCGCCCTCACCCACTGCGGGTGCCCCACCCTTTCGGCGCTTCTGCGGAAAGGGTGGGATGACCACAAGCTGTTCTCTCGCCACCTGCCAACTCGCCACCTGCCAACTCGCCACCTGCCAACTCGCCACCTGCCAACTCGCCACCTGCCAACTCGCCACCTGCCAACTCGCTAACTCGCGAAAGGCAGTTCACTTCCCAAACTCAATCGCCACCCCGCCCGTAATCGTCCGCGGCGGCATCGCCACGCCTGCAATCTCCTGGTATCCCGTATTGCTCAAGTTATCGAACCGCAGATACGGCCGCACCCGCCCCCTCCCGTGCGTCACCCACACGTTCCACACCGGGTACACCGTCTGCTGGTATCGCTGGGCAAGCTGCACCATGTTGGTCACCGTTGCCACCCGTCCCAGCGCCGCCGTCCACGTCGCGTGGATATTCTCCACCGGATAATTAAACACATACTCCGACTGCAGCCCGTGCAGCGCCGCCTGCGCCCCGTGCAGCCCCGTCCACGCAATCTCCACCTGCTGCGAGCTCGCCGGCCTCCACGTCATCCGCGCCTCCACGCCGGTAAAGCTCAGCCCGTTCAAATTATCCGCGCACCAGATGTTCGCCTCCGTGCAGCTCGCCGGCAGATATTGATCCGGCAGCGCCGCCGCCTTCACGTAATCGATCGTGTCGTGCTGCTGCGAGTAAAAAAACGTTCCCGAGAACGCCAGCTTCGCCGTAGCCGCCCAGTCCGCCCCCGCATTCGCCGACCACGCTGACTCCGGCTTTAAATCCGGATCGCCCACCGTCGACGGATCGGAGTAATACAGATCGGTATACGTCGGAATCCGGAACCCATACCCTCCATTCGCCCGCAGCTTCAGCCGGTCCGTCACCCGCCAGCTCCCGGCCAGCTCCGGCGAAAACACCGCCTGCGCCCCGCCCGAAAAAATCTCCTCACGCGCCCCTGCTGAAAGATTCCACCGCCGCTTCTTCGGCGCCCAGTCCAGGTCCACGTATCCTGCTCCGCGGTTCCGCGCATGAATCCCCAGCGCATACGAGGTCGCGCCACCCGAAAAGTTAAAGCTCCGGATGCTGTCCCCATCCGCCTCCAGCCCCATCAGCACCAGCGCGCCGTCCTTCATCTCCACCGTGTGCCGTACCGACCCCTGCCACGACCCATCCTCGTGGTTGTTCTCGTAGAGCCCCGGATCGCTGCGGAAGAGCACAAAGTCGTCCGTATGCCTTCGATACGCAAACGCCGCCACCGAGTGCGCGCCCAGTTCCTGTCGCACGCCGGCGAACCACCCCTTGGTTCGCTCCCACGAGGGGTAATCGCCGTAAAAGTTGTTCGCCCCGAAGGCCCGGTCGTCCGAGGCAAGCAGAGCGTCCGTCACGCCCAGCCGCGTTCCCGCCCAGCCCTCGGCCGAAGCCTCCTCGTTCCGGTAATCGCGGTCGTCCTCGCAATCCTGATAAACCTGATGCGCGGTGAGATTAAGCTGCAGCGGGTTGCAGGTGGAGTTGACGGTTGTGTAGCCGGGAGAAGCGAGAAAGCCGGTCGACCAGTTGCGCCCCGCCGCCAGCCGGCCACTCCAGCGCCCATGCACTCCATCGGCAAGCAGTGACTCCTCGTTCTCCTCGAAGCTTCCTTCGCCCGCCTTCAGCCGCACCCGGTCGTGATCCGGCGCGGTCGTCAAAAAATCCACCACCCCGCTCAGTGCGTCCACTCCGTGCAGCGTCGATCCCGCTCCCTCCAGCACCTCAATCGAGCTGATCGCCTCCATCGGCAGCGGCAGGTCCAGGTTATGGTGCGAAGTCTGGCTGTCGTTCACCCGAAACCCATTCACCAGCACCAGCGTCTGCTCAAAGCTTCCGCCCTGGAGCACAACATCGGCCTGCCCGCCGCCCGCGCCGCGCTCTTCCAGAAAAACCGCCGAATCCTGCCGCAGAATGTCCTGCTCGGACCCTGCCGTCAGCGACAACGGAGCGACCGGCAAAACTTGCACCGCCCGCGGCGACTCCGCCAGCGGTACCGGCACCGCCGACCCCAGCACCACCATCGTCTCCGATAGCCCCGTGATAGGCGCATTGCTCTGCTGCGTTTTTGCGCTCTGCGCAAACACCGGCTGCATGCCCGCTGCAAGCAGGACGGCCGTTGTGGCTTGAAGAATCTGCCCAAAACGTGTGGCTTTGAAAGGGCACGACTTCAGTCGTGCCGTAAGTGCCTTAAACGAAACGCCGGCTTTAGCCGCTGAGGGACGCTCTCCCCAATATTTCATTTCTACGTTCGCTCCTGGCCTCGTACCTACCCAGCTTGATCTCCCGCCAGCCCGCTCCGCAACTTCAATTTGATATTGCTTTGAATAGTTGAGGATATAAACTATCTGCAAAAGCCATGCCCACGCACCCCGCCAGCCCCAAGCCTATGCGAATCGACGCATTCCTCCGCGAAAGCCCCATGTTCGCCGTCAACCGCGCCGCTCGCCGCTTCGAGTCCCTCGCTGCCCGTGTCCTCGCGCCCGACGGCCTGCACTTCCTCGAGGCCCTGGTTCTCGCGGCGTTATTCTTCGAAGCCCCGCGCCAGGTCAAGCCCTCCGAACTGGCGGAAACCTTCTCGACCACCCGCGGCAACATCAGCCACTGCGTCTCCTCGCTCGAAGCCCGCGGCTTTTTACAGCGCAAAATCGACCCTGAAGACGCCCGCGCCTACCTGCTCACCCTCAAACCACAGGGCAAGCGCTGCGCCCTCCGCGTCATCGCCGCATTCGACAAGCTGCAAAAGGAGTTCGAGAGCGAGATTGGAAAAGTGGCGCTGGGCGAGATGTTGAATGCACTGCGGAGGCTGGAAGGGAGGGCGTTGCGGTAGGGGGAACGATGCCTATGCGACGGCGACCTCGATTACGCGGCTCTCCTGGTCGCGGGCAAGCTCTTCGGCCGCGGCGACGTACTCCTGGATGGCGGCGCGGATGTTGGCAAGAGCTTCCTCCTCGGTGGCTCCCTGCGACCAGCAGCCGGGCAGGCCGGGACAGGAGACGCTGTAGCCCTCCTCGGAACGGTGCAACACACCGCGATAGTTCGCCATGACGCTATCCTGCGCCCGATTGCCCTACAAGATATACCGGCTCAAATCCTGATCCTTCACGATCGCAGCCACCATCCGCTTCACATACTCGGCATCGATCAGGAACACCTTCTCCGGCCCCGAGGCCGTCATCCGCTCCTGGTAGGGCAAGGGCGTCGACGACTCGCTCAGGATCGCCGCCTCCAGCTTCGCCCTGGCCTCGTCGTCCTGCGCCCGCCGCGTCACGTCCGGCGCCAGGAAGCTCACGTCCTCGAGCACCCGTTCCATGATCGTGTGCAGCCGCCGCGCCCCGATGTTCTCCGTCTGCTCGTTCACCTTGAACGCAAACTCCGCCATCTCCCTGAGCGCCTCCGGCGCAAACTCCAGCCGCACGCCCTCGGTCTCCAGCAGCGCCGAGTACTGCTTGGTCAGCGACGACTTTGGCTCGGTGAGGATGCGCAGAAAGTCCTCCACCGTCAGCGAGTGCAGCTCCACCCGGATCGGGAACCGCCCCTGCAGCTCCGGAATCAGATCGCTCGGCTTCGACACATGGAACGCCCCCGCCGCGATGAACAAAATATGATCGGTGCGCACCATCCCGTAGCGCGTGTTCACCGTCGTCCCTTCCACAATCGGCAGAATGTCGCGCTGGACTCCCTCACGCGATACATCCGGTCCGTGCCCGCCCTCGCGCCCCGCAATCTTGTCGATCTCGTCCAGGAAAACAATGCCGTTCGACTCCACCCGCTCCACCGCCGCGCGGTTCACTGAGTCCATATCGATCAGCCGGCCCTCCTCCTCCTGCACCAGGTACTCGAAGGCGTCCGAAACCTTCAACTTCCGCTTCTTCGTCCCCCCGCCGAAGATATTCGGAAGCATGTCTTTCAGGTTCATCTCGATGTCTTCGAGGTTCTGGTTCGCGATAATGCCGATCGGCGCCATCCCCCGCTCGCGCACGTCCAGCTCCACCATCCGGTCGTCCAGCTTGCCCTCGCGGAACTGCTGCCGCATCTTCTCGCGCGAGCGTTGATGGCTCTCCGCGCCCGGCAGCGTTAGTTGACCGTCCTGCCCCGGCGGCGCCGCCGGCGGAGGCGGCAGCAGCAGGTCCAGCAGCCGCTCCTCGGCGTTCATCTCCGCCTTGTCTTCTACCTCCTCGAGCCGTTCCTCGCGCACCATGTCGATCGCGATCTCCACCAGGTCCCGCACGATCGACTCCACGTCGCGGCCCACGTAGCCCACCTCGGTAAACTTCGAGGCCTCCACCTTCAGGAACGGCGAGTTCGTCAGCTTCGCCAGCCGGCGCGCAATCTCCGTCTTGCCCACGCCCGTCGGCCCAATCATGATGATGTTCTTGGGCATGATGTCGTCGGCAATGTCGGGCGGCAGCTTCAGTCGCCGCTGCCGGTTGCGCAGCGCAATCGCCACCGCGCGTTTGGCGGCCTTCTGGCCCACCACATGCTTGTCGAGCTCGGCGACAATCTCGCGCGGCGTCAGCTCGTCCAGCGCAAGATCCTGTTCTTCGGCGGATGCTGGTAAATAAATAGCCATGAATCAAACGGGCGTACGGAGGCGTTCCGCTAGCTCTTCAACTCCTCAAAAGTGATGTGGTTGTTCGTATAGATGCAGATATCCCCGGCAATCTTCATCGCCTTCTCGGCAATCTCCCGCGCGTTCAGCTCCGTATTCTCCATCAGCGCCCGCGCCGCCGCCGTCGCGTAGCTTCCGCCACTCCCGATCGCCGCCAGCGCCTCGTCCGGATCGATCACGTCCCCCGATCCCGAGATCAAAAACGTCTGCTGTTTGTCGGCCACCAGCAGCAGCGCCTCCAGGTTGCGTAGCATTTTGTCCGTGCGCCAGTCCTTGGCCAGCTCCACCGCCGCGCGGTTCAGGTTTCCCGCATGCTGCTCCAGCTTCGTCTCGAACCGCGCAAACAAATTGAACGCATCCGCCGTCGATCCCGCAAACCCGGCCAGAATCTTGTCCTGGTACAGCCGCCGGATCTTCTTGGCCGAGTGCTTCAGCACGTGGTCGCCCAGCGTCACCTGCCCGTCCGCGGCCATCACCACATCTCCGTTCCGCCGCACGCAGATCACCGTCGTCGACCGGATCCGCCTCTTCTTCATTCCCACTATCCTTCTCCCAACCAGGGAAAAAACCAAAAAATACCCGTGCGGCAGTCAGCGTTCTCCACCGCACGCAACCTAAAGAGTATAGGTCATTTCGCCAGCCCGCGCGGCTGCCCGCCTATCCGTGCCCGGTCGCTGCGCCCTTCCATGCCGCCGTCCTTGCAGGCGTTTTTCATTTTGATCCGCCGCTCCCCATCGCTTCCCAGGCCCGGCAGCCGTCGCCGCGCCCAACCGCCGCCCCACTCACATCTGCGGTATCCTCATTCTTGGGACCCTCCGGGTGCCGGTCCCGCCTCCAATGGTCCTCCGCAACACAAGCCTTTGGGAGTTCGCCGCCGGGTCGCTTCTGCTCGCCGCCGCCAGCGCCGTGGGCTTCTGGCTTGTCTTTCGCAAGCGCCCCGCCCCTGAAGAGCTCGAGCGCGCCCGCCGCCAGTTCCTCGTTCAGTCCGGCCGCCTCGTCGACGGCATGCTCCTCGACATCACCGAAATCGAAGCCCCGCCCCCACCCCGGCGGCCGGTTGTTGAGGATCCCGGGATGGCCGAAGACCCCCGCACTCTCACCCTGCTCATCTACAACTACCGCATCGGCGGCGTCATCTACGACTGCTCCCAGGACATCACACCCCTCCGCGCCATCGTCGACCCCGCCCAGATCCGCGCCGGCTTCCCCTGCACCGTCCGCTACCAGCCCGGCAACCCCCAGAACAGCATCGTCCTCGCCGAAGACTGGTCCGGTCTCCGCGCCGGTCTGCCCGTCCTGCCCCAGTTCGCCGACCCCGACCCCCTCGACACCAGCCATCTCCATCCCCGTCACACCGGCCGCGTCAGCTAGCGCGCCATACCCATCCCCGGTTACACTACCCCTATGCATGTCCACGCGGTCCCGGCCCCCACCGCCAAACGGACGACCGCTGTACTCCGCATCTCCCTCATCGCCACCCTGGCCTACGTCATCGTTACCTTCATCGCTGGCCTTCGCGCCCACTCCCTGGCCCTCCTCTCCGAATCCGGCCACAACGTCTCCGACTTCCTCGCCCTCCTGCTCAGCTTCGCCGCCGTCTACTTCCAGTCCCGCCCCGCCGACAGCTCCAAGACCTTCGGCTACCAGCGCGCCGGCGTCCTCGCCGCCTTCGTCAACGCCGGCGCCCTCATCCTCATCTCCCTCTGGATCGCCGCCGAAGCCGTCCATCGCCTCTCCAGCCCCGTCGCCGTCCATCCCCGCCTCATGATCTACGTGGCCGCCGCCGGCGTCCTCATGAACGGCGTCATCGCCGCCCTCCTCTGGGGCGTCGCCCGCGACGTCAACCTCCGCAGCGCCTTCCTCCACATGGCCGGCGACACCCTCTCCACCGCCGCCGTCATCGCCGGCGGCCTTGGCATCCTCTTCACCGGCCGCGACTGGATCGATCCCGCCCTCTCGCTCCTCATCGCCGCCCTCATCCTCTGGTCCGGCCTCGGCATCGTCCGCGAAACCCTCAATATCCTTCTCGAAGCCGTCCCCCGCGGCGTCTCGCTGGCTGCCATCCGCGCCCGCATGGAAGAGGTCGAAGGCGTCCTCAACGTCCACGACCTCCACGTCTGGTGTCTCGGTTCCCACTCCACCGCCCTCGCCTGCCACGTCACCATCCCCGACATACCGCCCTCCGAGAGCGCCTGTATCCTCCTCAAGCTCAACCACGTCCTCCGCGACCACTTCCACATCAGCCACACCACCATCCAGTTCGAGCACACCGGCTGCCCCGAGATCGAGGGCTGCGTCGTCCCCCTCGAAGAGATGACCGCCGCCCACGCCCATCACGGCCACGTCCACTAGCAGTCGTGGCAGGTTTGAAAGGTACAGGCTTGCGGTGAAAGGTGCAGGCTTAAGCAGCTGAAGGGTACGGTCTTTACAGGCTGCGGAAAACGTCAAACTTGCTGTTGTTTTGAAAGGGCACGGCTTTATTGCTTGCTGCAGAAGAAATGTCCTGGTAAACGCGCCGGAGGCGCAGCGTAGGTTAGCCCCGCGCTTCAGCGTGGGGAGAAGGGATTCCACAAGTTCGCCACGGAGTCCCATAGGGACGGCGCAAGGGCATTCTTTATGCAGGAGTCAATAGCCGTGCCGTAAAAGCGCAACAGAATCAATGGGGCTTTAGCCCCCGGGGGATGTTTTTCTGGGCATTTCTCCCGCAATTGGGGCTTTTTTCGGTAGCCTGTCTAGCCCGTACATCCAGCCCCGCAAAAGGAAACGGCGCTTTAGCCTCTGAGGGACAGAAACCACCCCGGGCCCGCCAGCACCCTCACCTCCATCCGTTACTCTGTTTCGGTAGGAGGTCCGTCCTGTTGCCTCGTCTCCGCGCCCTTGCACCTCTTCTTTGCCTTGCCGCCCTCGTCGCCCCACCCCTCCTCGCCCGCCACCGCGACGACTCCGCCCCACCCGCCCAGCTCGACGCGGTCACCGGCCAGTACACCGACCTCGCCGACCCCGCCACCCGCCTCAGCTTCTACGTCCAGGACGGCCATTTCGTCGTCGAGTCCTCCCGATTCGTCCCCGTCCCGCTCAAAGCCGTCTCCCCCACCGTCTTCGCTACCCAGAGCGGCAAAGCCAGCTTCGTCTTCTCGCTCGACACCGTCGGCCACCCCACCAGCGTCGTCTATTCCAATGAGCCCGGCGTCACCTACACCCGCACCGGCCCGCCCGTCCATCACGTCTTCCACGACTACCAGCGCTCCGAGGCCATGATCCCCATGCGCGACGGCGTCAGGCTCCACGCTGTCATCCTCCGTCCCACCGACATCGTCGCCCCTCTGCCCATCCTCCTCACCCGCACCCCCTACGGCTGTGACGGCACCACCCGCGCCTCCTTCTTTGACGCCCGCCCCCAGCTCGCCCGTTCCGGCTACATCTATGCCTGCGAAGACATCCGCGGCCGCTTCAAAAGCCAGGGCCGCTTCGTCATGATGCGCCCCCTGGCTGATCACGCGAATCCGAAAGCCATCGACGAAAGCACCGACGCCTACGACACCGTCGCCTGGCTCGTCCGGAACCTCCCCAACAACAACGGCCGCGTCGGCGTGGTCGGCACCAGTTATCCCGGCTTCCTCGCCATGATGGCCGGCATTGACCCCAACCCCCACGTCAAAGCCATCTCCCCTCAGGCCCCCATGATCGACGTCTGGCTCGGCGACGACTTCTTCCACAACGGCGCCTTCCGCCAGAGCTACGGCTATGACTACATCCTCATGATGGAGTCCAACAAAGAAAACAGCGATGTAAGCTACGGCAAAAAGGACGGCGTCCCCGTCGACGGCTATAACTTCTTTCTCAGCCGCGGTAACTTCAAGCAGGACGTCAAACAGTCCGGTTCCAAACTCCTTCCCACCTGGAAGCTCTTCCTCGACCACCCCGCCTACGACAGCTACTGGCGCTCCCGCGGCGTCGAGTGGCACTTGGACAAGGTCGCCGTCCCCACCCTCACCGTCGGCGGCTACTACGACCAGGAGGATATGTACGGCCCCCAGGAAGAGTACGCGAAGTTACAACCCCACAACGTCGATCACGATAACTTCCTCGTCCTCGGCCCCTGGCGCCACGGCTACTGGTACTCGTCCTCCAACCACCTCGGCAATCTCGACTACGGCCAGCCCATCGGCGACGAGTACCGCCGCCAGATCGAGGCTAGATTCTTTGCCCACTATCTCAAGGACCCTCCCGGCGCGGACCCCTCCGGCTTCGACTTACAAAACACCGCCAGCTACCAGACCGGCTCCGACACCTGGAAGTATTACTCCCAGTTCCCACCCAAAGACTCTCGTCCCACGAGCTTGTATCTCGCCGCCGATGGCAAGTTATCCTGGGCCGCCCCGCCCGAGTTAGTCCGCACCAGTTATCTAAGTAACCCTGCCGACCCCGTGCCCTACCGTCAACGCCCCATCCAGCCCACTTACTCCCAGGGCTCGCAGTGGTACGACTGGCTTACTGAAGATCAGCGCTTCGTTACGGACCGCAAAGACCTGGCCGTGTGGACACTTCCCGTCCTCCAGCACGACCTCACCCTCGCCGGCCAGGTCGTCGCCGACGTCTACGCCGCCACCACCGGCTCCGACAACGACCTGGTCGTCAAGCTCATCGATGAATACCCCGCCGACGATCCCAACCCCTCCATGCGCGGCTATCAGCTCATGACCAACGCCGAAATCTTCCGCGGCCGCTATCTCTCGGGCTTCGACAACCCCCAGCCTCTCGCGCCCAACTCCATCCACGAGTACCGCTTCAGCCTCCACGACATCGATCACGTCTTCAAAGCCGGCCACACCGTCATGGTCGAGATCCAGAGCACCTGGTTCCCCCTCTACGACCGCAACCCCCAGACCTTCGTCCCCAACATCATGACCGCCCCGCCCAGCGCCTATCAGCCCGAGACCATCACCCTCTACTCCGGCCCCGGCCACCAATCGAACATACAGGTCCCAATCATGCCCTAGGTTGTTGGCTGATTGTATGCATTCAACATGTGGCCACATTTGTAATGCGCAGGACGACGCCCCTTCCCGGAGGGAAGGAACGAGAATAGCCCAGGGTGGAGTCCGTCGCAGCGGACGAAACCCTGGGAATACGGCCCGAATCGGCCCGCGCGCCCCGTAGGGCCGCTGCGAATTCTACGAAGCTCGGGCAAACCTCCGTTCCGTCCCAGATTTGACACATAACCCGTGCGCACATATACTGTGCAAATGAACATCACCCTCTCCATCGACGAGCAAATCGTCGAGCGCGCCCGCGAAAAGCTCCGCGCCGTCGGCAAGAGCGTCAATCAGGAGATTCGCGACCACCTCGCCAGCGTTGCCGGCGACGACGATGTCGAGCGCGACATCGAGGAGTTCCTAGGCCTTGTGGGGCAGGGAAGCCCCCAGCCCTGGAAATGGAATCGCGATGAACTCTACGAGGACCGGCTGAAGTGGCCTCGCAAGTAGTCGTTAAGCTTCCGCGCACGTTCCTCGACACGAACATCCTTGTCTATGCCGAGGACCCGATCGACCCCGTGAAGCAGCAGACAGCTCAACAGTTGATCGTCGAGCACCGGCGTCACCGCACCGGTGTCGTATCGATTCAGGTTCTTCAGGAGTGCTTCACATCCCTCACGGGCAAACTCAAACTCGACGCCGGCCTTGCGCGGCGCAAAGTCGAGTTCCACGCGCGCTTCCAGGTATTTCAACCAGACGTTGAAGATGTTTTGGCCGCCATCGACCTCCATCGCCTTTACCGCTTCTCCTTCTGGGACTCTCTCGTCCTCCACGCGGCAAAGCAGTCCGGTTGCCGCCTCCTGCTCTCGGAAGACTTGCAACACTGCCAGATCGTCGACGGCGTCCGCATCGTCAACCCATTTCTCTGACTTCTGCCATTTCGCGCTAAAATAATCTCTGAGCCATGGCCCTCCACGCCCCCATCTCGGCCCTCCTCTAGCGGCGCCCGCCGCACACCCCCTCCGCTCGTCCTTTCGAAGACCCGCCCGCGCCCGCCCTTTGCAGAGAATTACCCCTCTTCGGCGCACAATGGACCCTTGGATCACCCATGAGCTTCGCACTCCAATCCGTCCGTGCCCTGCGAATGGGGAGAATCTCGCCCTCTGTACCCCCCCCACCCCCCCCTTTTCCTGTGATTCACAGTGATTTCGCTCCCAAGCGGCTTGCAATCAATAACTTATACGCAGAGCGACGGGAAATCGCATCTTTCGGGCCAAATCGACAAAGTGTTTATTATGAACAACTTAGAAAAATAATTCATTTACCATTTAGTTACCGAATTAACAAAGCATCTCCCCGGTTTGCGCCCCGTTCCCGCCCGGGAGAGAGTCTCGTCCTGGAGATAACACAATGCTGGAGATGACCCCATGATCGACCGCCTCGACCAGATGGAGCAGCGTTTCAACGACCTGCAAGCCCAGTTTGCGCTGCCCGAAGTCCTCAACGACCACGAAAAGTACCAGAAGACCGCCAAAGCCCTCCGCGAGATCGAGGCCCCGGTCGAAAAGTACCGCGAGCTCAAGCAGACCCGCCAGGGCCTCGCCGACGCCCGCGCCATGCTCGCCGAAACCGACGCGGACATTCGCGCCATGGCCGCCGATGAGGTCGCCGCCCTCGAGCCCCGCATCGCCGAGATCGAAGAGCAGCTCAAGGTCCTCCTCCTGCCCAAGGACCCCAACGACGAAAAGAACGTCATCCTCGAAATCCGCGCCGGCACCGGCGGCGACGAGGCATCCCTCTTCGCCGCCGAGGTCTTCCGCATGTACACCCGCTTCGCCGAGCAGCACCGCTGGAAGGTCGAAGTCCTCTCGCTGTCGGAGTCCGGCGTCGGCGGCTACAAGGAAGTCATCGCCATCATCGAGGGCGCCCGCGTCTACTCCCAACTTAAGTGGGAGTCCGGCGTCCACCGCGTCCAGCGCGTCCCCGCCACGGAGACCCAGGGCCGCGTCCACACCTCCGCTGTCACCGTCGCCGTCCTCCCCGAGGCCGAGGAAGTCGACATCAAGATCGAGGCCAAAGACATCCGCATCGACACCTTCTGCTCCTCCGGCCCCGGCGGCCAGTCCGTCAACACCACCTACTCCGCCGTCCGCATCACCCACCTGCCCACCAACACCGTCGTCAGTTGCCAGGACGAAAAATCCCAGATCAAAAACCGCGAGAAAGCCATGCGCGTCCTGCGCTCCCGCCTCTACGAGGTGGAGATGGAGCGCCAGAACGCCGAGCTCGCCAAGGAGCGCAAGCAGCAGGTCGGCTCCGGCGACCGCAGCGAGAAGATCCGCACCTACAACTTCCCGCAGAACCGCCTTACCGACCACCGCATCGGCCTCACCCTCCATCAGCTCGATCTCATCATGGAAGGCCGCCTGCAGCCCATCGTCGACGCCCTCATCGCCCACTACCAGGCCGAACAATTGAAGGCCGGCGCTGCCGCCTGAAATCATGAAGCTCGAAAAATGGCTCGCTGAAGGCGAAGCCCGTCTCCGCACCGGCCCGCATCCCGACCGCGCCCGCCGCGATGCCGAACTGCTCTTGCTTCACGTCCTGCGCATCGAGCGAGCCGCACTGCTGGTCCGCTGGAAAGAAGTCCTCGACGAAGCCGAGTCCGCGCAATTCCTGGAATTAATAGCCCGCCGCCTCGCCGGCGAGCCCATCCAATACATCCTCGGCGAAACCGAGTTCTACGGCCTGCCCTTCTACGTCACGCCCGATGTCCTGATCCCGCGCCCCGAAACCGAGCATCTCGTCGAAAAGGTCATAGAGCTTGCGGCAAATTTCGTCTCGCCGCGAATCGTCGACGTCGGCACAGGCTCCGGCTCGATCGCCATCTCCCTCGCCTCCCATCTGCCCAACGCGCGCCTCACGGCCACCGACCTCTCCGCCCCAGCCCTCGACCTCGCGCAGCGAAACGCCCAACGCAACCGGGTCGCCAACCGCATCCGCTTTCTCCGCGGTAATCTTCTCGCTCCCGTCGCCGACGAGCTCTTCGACCTGATCGTCTCGAACCCGCCCTACGTCCCAACCCTCGACCGCGACTCTCTAGCCGTCGAAGTCCGCGACCACGAACCGTCCCTTGCCCTCTTCGCCGGCCCCGACGGCCTCGAAGTCTACCGCGCGCTCATCCCGCAAGCCTTCGCCGCCCTCATTCCTGGCGGTTACGTAGCGCTCGAGATCGGCCACGGCCAGGCAGAGCTCGTCCGCGCTCGCCTCGCCGCCGCCGGCTTCATCGCCATCGAGTTCACCCCTGACCTGCAAGGCATTCCCCGCGTTGCCATCGCCCGCCGCACCTCAGCGCCAAAGGTCCGCGCTACGCGTCCGTGAGCCCCATTGCCCGCAGCATCGCCATCCCAGGGCACCAGTTGGTAAACGCCGACTGCAGCAGGTTCAGCCCCACGAACACCGCCAGCCACAGCCAGTAGTGCGAGAAGTAGTAAGCAAGCCCCAGCGACACGAGCACCATCACGCCCGCCATCAGTCGCAATCCACGTTCAACCGTCATTGCCCCTCTCCTTCGTGAGTCGGTTCGCACACCGTCTCCGGCTTCCGGTGCGCATTCGCCATGTAGTACAGAATGGGAATCGTCGGCCACGACAGAAACGTCGAAGCCACCGCCCCCGCGATCAGCGATACCGCCAGCCCCTGGAAGATCGGATCGGTCAGGATCACGCTCGCCCCCACCACAACGGCGGCAGCCGTCAGCAGCATCGGCCGGAACCGGATCGCCCCCGCGTCGATCACCGCTTCGGCCAGCGGCACCCCCTGCCGCCAGCGCAGCTCGATAAAGTCGACCAGGATGATCGAGTTCCGCACGATGATCCCCGCCCCGGCAATGAAGCCGATCATCGACGTAGCCGTGAAGAATGCCCCCATCATCGCGTGCGCCGGCAGAATCCCCACCAGCGTCAGCGGAATCGGCGCCATGATGATCAACGGCACCACGAACGACCGGAACCACCCCACCACCAGCACGTAGATCAGCACCAGCACCGCCGCGAACGCAATCCCCAGGTCGCGGAAGACCTCGATTGTGATCTGCCATTCCCCATCCCACTTCATCGAGTAGTGGTCGGTTGACTTCGGCTGCTCTGCGTTATATCGCTTGAGGGTGTACCCCGCTGGCAGCGTCAGGTAATCGAGCTGCTGGTTCATCTTGAGGATCGCGTACACGGGGCTCTCCTCCGCGCCTGCCACGTCGCCCGTCACATACACCACGCGCTTCAGGTTCTTGTGGTAGATGTTCTGCGAAATCGTATCGCGGTCGATTGTCACCAGCTCGCGCAGCGAGACCATCGTCCCGTTCGCGCCTGGCAGCTTGATATTCTCGAGCCCTTCCTCCGACGACCGGTCCGCCCGGTCGATCTCGACCTCCACCGGAATCGTCTCCCGCGCATTCGGGTCGTGCAGCAGCCCCGCCTGCATTCCCGACGTGGCCAGCGCCAGCGCATGAGCCACATCCGCCACCGCGATCCCGCTCTCCGCCGCCTTCACCTGGTCTACGCCGATGGTCACCCGCGGCTGCGGATCGTCCACGTACCAGTCCGTGTCTACCACCCCAGGCGTGTGCTCGAAGATCGACTTGATCTGATTGGCCACGCGAATCTGTCCATCGAGGCTCGGCCCATACACTTCCGCAACCAGCGTCTGCAGCACCGGCGGCCCCGGCGGAACCTCGTTCACCTGAATCCGCGCTCCGAATTGATTTCCAATCGCGTCGAGCAGCGGCCGCAACCGCTTCGCAATCTCGTGGCTCTGCTGATGGCGCTTGCTGGCGGGCAACAGGTCTACCTGAATGTCCGCCTGGCTCGGCAGACGCCGCATGTAGTAGTGGCGCACCAGCCCGTTGAAGTTATACGGTCCAGATGTCCCGGCGTACTCCTGGTAATTCAGCACATCCGGCTGCCGCGCCAGCTCTTCGCCGAGCGCCTGCGTTACGCGCAGTGTCTGCTCCAGCGGCGTGCCCTCCGGCATATTCACAATCACCTGGATCTCGCTCTTGTTATCGAAAGGCAGCATCTTCACGCGCACCAGCTTCAGCGGCACCAGCGCAATGGATGCAATCAGCAGCACGGCCACGCCGATGAAGAACAGCTTGCGATTGCGTGCCGAATCGATTAGCGGTGTCATCACGCGCCGGTAAAGCCGCGTCCGCCAGTTCTCGTGCTCAGGCTCCAGCAGATGTGTCCCTCCCAGGTGCCGGCCCAGCAGCCGCATCGCCGCCCATGGTGAAACCACAAACGCCACCATCAGCGAGAACAGCATCGCCGCCGAAGCGCCCACCGGAATCGGACGCATGTAGGGTCCCATCAGCCCGCGCACAAACGCCATGGGCAGCACCGCGGCCAGCACCGTAAACGTGGCCAGAATCGTCGGGTTCCCCACCTCGGCCACCGCCCCGATCGTCACATCGCTGCACGCGCGGTTCCGGTTCTCCGGCAATCGGTAGTGGCGCACGATGTTCTCGACCACCACAATCGCGTCGTCGACCAGAATTCCAATGGAAAAGATCAGCGCGAACAACGTCACGCGGTTGATCGTGTAGCCAAGGAAATAGAAGACCGACATCGTCAGCGCCAGCGTCACCGGAATCGCCAGCAGCACCACCCCCGATTCGCGCCAGCCCAGGAACAGCGCGATCAGAAACGTGACGGAAAGCGTGGCCAGCAGCAGATGCTCGAGCAACTCGTCGGACTTTGCCTTCGCCGTCTCGCCGTAGTTGCGCGTCGTGGTGATGCTCACGTCGCGGGGCACCGTCACGCCCTGCATCTGGTACACCTTCGCGAGCACCGCGTTGGCAATGTCCGTCGCGTTCGTGCCTTTGCGCTTGGCCACCGTGATCGTCGCGGCAGGGTACTGCGCCGGCGTTTGGCGCGAACCTGCTGTCGTGGTCCCAAAGAGCACGTAGCTCGTGGGTTCAGCAGGCCCATCGACGATCTTGTCGGCCACATCGCGCAGATACACGGGCCGCCCATGATCTACGGAGACGACCACCGACTCCAGATCTTTTGTGCTCATGAAGAGATCGCCGGCGTCTACGCGAATCTCGCTGTTATTCTCCGCAAAGCTTCCAGCCTGCAGCCTGGCGTTTGCGGCCTCCAGGTGTCGCACGATCGCCATTGGCGAGAGCCCATACGCATTCAGTTTGGCCGTGCTCAGGACCACGCGCATCGTCCGCGGCAGCCCGGCGATCACGCTCGTCTCCGACACATCGGGAATCTGCTCGATGCCGTGCTGTATCTCGTCGGCGATGGCGCGAAGCTGATAGCCGTTGTAATGCGCGCCCCAGAGCGTCAGTGCCAGGATCGGCACATCGTCGATCGAGTGCGCCTTGATCATGGGCCGCGACGCCCCTTCCGGCAGCAGGTCGAAGTTCGAATACAGCTTGCTATATACCTTGATCAGCGCGTCTTCCTGGGGCGTGCCGACAAGGAAGCGCACAATCACCAGGCTCTGCCCAGGACTCGATGTCGAATAGACGTACTCCACGCCGGAGATCTGGTGCACGAGCATTTCAATCGGCGCCGTCACCCGCTTCTCGACCTCGGCCGGTGATGCTCCCGGCAGCGCCGTAATGATGTCGAGCATCGGCACCAGGATCTGCGGGTCTTCCTCGCGCGGAATCACCGCGACCGCAAAGATGCCGATCGCCAGCGACGTAATGATAAACAGCGGCGTCAGCCTCGAGTTGAGGAACGCCTTCGCAAGCTTTCCCGCGATTCCCAGTGGCTGCTTCATGGCCGAACCCCATTCACGACCTGTTTGCCGGCAAAGTCCCTGTCCTCCGGCGCATCCACCAGCCGTTCGCCCGCCGCAATCCCCGAAAGCACCTCTACTTCATCCTCATGCACCGCGCCCAGCGTCACGAATCGTAGCTGCGCCACGCCCCGAGCGTCGAGCACGTACGCGCACGCGAGCGAGCCGCGTTCGATCACCGCCGATCGCGGGACAAGAATCACCCCCTTGCTTCCACTTGCAAACTCCGCTGTTCCGAACATGCCCGCCCGCAACAGCCGCGACGCAGGCAGGTCGATCTTCACCAGAAAGCTATGGCTGGCCGGATCGGCCGCCGGCACAATCTCGGCAACAACTCCTGTCAATGCCTGCGAAGCGCCGTCGATATTCACAGGAACCTTCACGCCCATGCGCACTGTGCTGATCGCCGACTCATCCACCGTGACCTGCAACTGCAGCGGTCCCACCCGGTCCACCTGCAACAAGGGCATGCCCGGCGCCGCCATCGTTCCCGGATCGGCCATCCGCGCCGTCACCACTCCGGCAAACGGAGCCACAAGCCGCGTATAACCCAGCATGGTCTTTGCGCCGCCGGCCTGCGCCCGCACCGCCTCAACCTCGGCCCTGGCCGCGTCAAGCTGTGCCTCGGCCGCCTGCGCCCGCCGCGTCACCTCGTCCATCTCCTGCGGACTTACGCTCTTCTCGGCTTCAAGCTGCTTGTAGCGTGCCAATGTGCTCGCCGCCAGACCGGCGCTGCTCTCGGCCGCCGCTTCCTGGTTCTGTGCGGCGGTCACCGCGGCCTGCGCTTGCTCTGAAGAAGCCCGCAGCGCTGCCCCATCCAGCACCACCAGCGTCTGCCCCGCGCGCACCGTGTCTCCCTCGCGCACCAGCACCTGCTCAATTCGCCCCATCACCTGCGCGGAGATCGTGGCCGTCTCCCGCGCGTGTACCGTGCCGGTGGTCTGTACGCCCACAGGAACCTGCGTCTGCCGGCTCTCCACCACATGCGCTGCCGCTGTCTCCACGGTTGCTGGCTGGGCCGATTCGCCTGGATGGCAGCCCGCTATCGCCACCACACATGCGGCCAGCAAGCTCGCTCCCCAAAGCATCTTCATTGCAATCCCTCCGCCGCATCGGGAGTCAGCATCCCTTC
>Ga0335072_10004010_pt1 | contig 22041 bp, 15 predicted proteins | sample Lox_Sample_21_FD_206725 | JGI IMG/M metagenome (GOLD analysis project Ga0335072, IMG submission 206725) | Soil microbial communities from Loxahatchee National Wildlife Refuge, Florida, United States - Lox_Sample_2.1 | ecosystem: Environmental > Terrestrial > Soil > Wetlands | place: USA...
GAGATCAGCGGGCGGGGCACCCGCAGGACAACGAGCGCGACGCCCGTGTCGCCGGCGCTGCCGCGCACTGGGGATACCGGTTCACCGCGAACGGCACCGACTACGCGGACTTCACCGCGACCCTCGCAAGGATCAGCCGCTGGGCGGACTGGTGCCGCGAGTGGGGGGTCACCGCGACGCACTACGAGCAGATCGCCGAGGCGGCGGACGACCAGGGACTTCAGCAGACCGCCGCCGGCGCCTGGCAGCGGGCCGCGCTGGCCTGGCACTGGGGCAAGTTCGTCTTCGTCGACGACCCGGAGCAGCAGCGTGCCGCACATGACCGGGCCGTCGCCTGCTTCCGCCGGGCCGCGCCCGACCTCAGCCCGCCGGCGGAACTCGTCCACATCCCGTACCAGGACACGAGCCTCCCCGCCTACCTGCGCGTCCCCGCGCGGGCCGCCCTCGCCGACCCGCCGGTCGTGATCATGGTCCCCGGCCTCGACTCCACCAAGGAAGAGCTCCAGGCGACCGCCGAGTACTTCCTCGCCCGCGGTCTGGCCATCCTCGCCGTCGACGGGCCAGGCCAGGGTGAGTCGGAGTACCACCTGCCCGTCGAGCCTGCCTACGAGAAGGTGGGCACGGCCGCCGTCGAGTACCTGCAAGGCTGCTCGGGTCTCGACCAGGAGCGGCTAGGGCTGTTCGGCGTGAGCCTCGGCGGCTACTACGCCGCCAGGTCAGCCGCCTACGAGAAGCGGCTGAAGGCGGTCGTCGCCCTGGCCGGCCCGTACCGCTTCGACCAGGACTGGGACGACCTCCCCCCGCAGACGAGGGCGACCTTCCAGGTTCGCGCGCAGGCGGCAACCGAGGAAGAGGCCCGGGCAAGGGCCGCGGAGTTCACCCTCGAGGAGGCGGCCCCGCGCATCGAGGCGCCGCTGCTCGTCGTCGGCGGCGGCCGTGACGCGATCGTTCCCGCCTACCACCAGGAGCGCCTGGCCAGGAAGGTGAAGACGGCAGAACTCGTGCTCTACCCCGATGGCAGCCACGGCGTCACCAACCGCGCCTACGAGTCCCGCTCCCGCATGGCCGACTGGCTCGCCGCCCGCCTGCATCCCGACATGCCAAACCCGTAAACGGACGATCAGCCCCGCGACGAACGGGCGCCCGTTCCACGCCAGCCCCCCGTTACCCCGCCGGCCGCCGCACAGGAGGACTCGCATGCGCACCCACCAGGTCACGAACCAGCCGCCAGCGCTCGCCGGCTACGACGCGTCCCGGGATCCGGCGCTGCACGCCGCCCTTGACGCCTTCCGCACCGCGGCCCCCCCGGGCGCTGACGGCGGCCCGGATGCCGAGGCGGCGAACGCGCTGCTTGCCGGGACCGGCCGGCTCGCGGGCGGCGAGCACGCCCAGGAGCAGGGCAGGCTAGCCAACGAGAACCCGCCGAAGCTGCGTACGCACGACCGCTACGGCCACCGTATCGATGAGGTGGAGTTCCACCCCGCCTGGCACGATCTCATGACGACCGCGATCACCCGGGGCCTGCACGCCGCCCCCTGGCGGACCCAGGCGCCCGGAGCCCACCTGGAGCGCGCCGCCCGGTTCTACGTCTGGGGCCAGGCCGAGGCCGGCCACCTCTGCCCGGTCTCGATGACGTACGCGATCGTCCCCGCCCTCCGCCACGCGCCCGACCTGGCGGACCAGTACGAGCCGCTGCTCGCGGCGGCCACGTACGACCCGGGCAGGCAGCCGCCGGCCAGCAAGCGCGGCCTCACCGCGGGCATGTCGATGACGGAGAAGCAGGGCGGCTCCGACGTCCGCGCCAACACGACCACGGCAACGAAAACCGGGGACGGCACGTACCGCATCACCGGCCACAAGTGGTTCACGTCCGCCCCGATGGGCGACCTGTTCATGGTCCTCGCCCAGACCCCGGCCGGCCTGTCCTGTTTCCTGCTGCCGAAGATCCTCCCCGACGGCAGCCGCAACGGAATGCACCTGCAGCGGCTCAAAGACAAGCTCGGCAACCGCTCGAACGCCTCCGCCGAGGTGGAGTACGAGAACGCGGCGGCCTGGCTCGTCGGCGAGGAAGGCCGCGGCGTGCGCACCATACTCGACATGGTCAACGCGACCCGCCTGGACTGCGTCCTGGCGGCGGCGACCGGGATGCGCCTCGGCGTCATCCACGCGACCCACCACGCCAGCTACCGCGAGGCGTTCGGGAGGAAACTGCGCGACCAGCCCCTCATGGCCAACGTGCTGGCCGACCTGGCCGTCGAGTCCGAGGCGGCCACCACGGTCGCGATGCGCCTGGCGGCCGCCGCGGACAAGGCGGCCGCCGGCGACGACCAGGAGAAGTCGTTCCGCCGGCTGGCGCTCGCCGCAACCAAGTACCACGTCTGCAAACTGGCACCCGCGCACGCCGCCGAGGCACTGGAGTGCCTGGGCGGCAACGGCTACGTCGAGGAGTCGGGCATGCCCCGCCTCTACCGTGAGGCGCCGCTCCAGTCGATCTGGGAAGGCTCGGGCAACGTGGCGGCGCTTGACGCGCTGCGCGCCCTGACCAGGCAGCCCGAGGCCGCCGAGGCGTTCTTCGCCGAACTCGACCAGGCGCGGGGCGCCGACCGCCGCCTCGACGACGCGATCGACCGGCTCAGGAAGGACGCAGCCGACCCTGCCGAGCACGCCGCCCGCCGCCTCGCCGAGTCGATGGCCGTCACCTTGCAGGCATCCCTGCTCATCAGGCACGGCCACCGAGCCGTCGCCGATGCCTTCGCCGCCACCCGGCTGGCCGCCGGCGGCGGCCGCGCCTACGGCACGCTGCCGCAAGGCATCCGCACCGAGGACATCATCCCGAGGGCAACCCCGGCACTCTAGGCATGGTCGAATTAGCCCCGCTCGGGCCTGCGGTCATGCCAGTGACCAGGCAAGATCCGGCAAGCAGGACCCGGAAACGGTCGAATTCAACGGGCTCCTAGCCCTGCGCGGCGGAGCTTAGCAGCCCGAGCGCCTCCGCCGCCGCCTGCGCGCACACCCGCGACGCCCCGTAGGTGGCCAGGTACGCCGTTCCCGGCGGCGGCGCCCAGGCGGGCACGCCCATCTCCACGATGACCGTGTCCGGCCGCGCCGCGAGCACCTCATCCACCAGCGATACCACGCTGCGGGCGTCGCGGACCGCGATGACGAGGGGCCGCCCTGCGGCGGCCCCAAGGATCGTGCCGGTCGCGGCGCCGTCACCGGCCGCCGGGTCGATCCGCCGTACGGCCGCCCACTGCTCGAATCCCCAGGTGAACCGCCCGGCCGCGATGTTCTCCTCCGGTTCGACCTCAACGATCAGCGGATCGGCGAGCGCCGGCGGCACCGGCCCGGACCGTCGCAGTGCCCGCCGCGCGGCGGTCAGCCCGACAGCGTCGCCCGCGCCGGCGCCCCGCAGCCGGCCCGCCCCGGTGCCGGCCAGATGGCGGTCCGCGGCGAGCCGCGCCCGCAGGGCGGCCACCCGGGCCGCCGCCTCCTCGAGCCGCGCGCCGGCCAGCCGTCCCGACGTCACCGCGTCCGCCAGGGCGGTGCGGACCGCGTGGTACATCGCCTCGTCGGTGTCCCGCCCCAGGCAGAGCAGGTCAGTTCCGGCGAGCACGGCCAGTACCGCCGCCTCGGGGATGCCGTAGACAGCGCTTGCCGCCTTCATCTCGAGCGCGTCGCAGATCACCACGCCAGTGAAGCCAAGTTCCCCGCGCAGCAGCCCGGTGACCGCGGCCGGAGAAAGGGACGCGGGCAGATCCCCGGTCAGTTCGGGTATCCGCAGGTGCCCCGGCATGATCGCGATAGATCCGCTGTCCACCGCCGCGGCGAACGGCGGCAGGTCGCGACGGCGGATCTCCGCCATGCCGCCGGACACCGTCGCCAGCGACACATGCGAGTCGGCGGCGGTGGAACCGTGTCCGGGGAAGTGCTTGGCGCACGCCGCCACCCCCGCCGACTGGAGCCCGGCCACGGCAGCGGCGACGTGCCGCGCCACGAGCGCGGGGTCCGACCCGAACGACCGGGTGCCCACGATGGGGCTGCCGTCCGCGGCGAGCACGTCGGCGCACGGCGCGAGATCGGTGTTGATCCCGAGCCGCAGCAGATCGGACCCGATCGCCGCGTACACGGAGCGGGTCAGCGCCATGTCGTCCACGGCGCCGAGCGCGGCGTTGCCCGGGTAGGGCGACCCCGAGGCGTACGCCACCCGCGTGACGTCCCCGCCCTCCTCGTCGATGGCGATGACCGGCTCGACCGGCGTTACCGCGCGGAGAGACGCGGTAAGCGATGTGGTGTCACCGGTCACGTTGCTGCCGAACAGCGTGACCCCCGCGAGCCCGCGCTCGAGCGCCCGCAGCAGCCACGCCGGCGCCCTGGTTCCAGGGAACGGCGGGATGAGGATCGCGTCGGCGAGCGCGCCGAGCGCGGGATCGAGGTCGGTCCGCAAAGGTCCCACAGGCTCCAGAGGCTCGATGACCGTCATCCCTTCACCGCGCCGGCGACCAGGCCGCTCGCCAGCCGGCGCTGGGTGAGCAGGAAGAACGCGAGGACGGGGATGGTGAAGAGGGTGGAGGATGCCATGATCGCGCCCCAGTCGGTGGAATTCTGGCCGTAGAAGTACTGGACGTACAACGGCAGGGTGAACTTAGCGGTGTCGGTGCCGAGGAAGGTCAGCGCGAACACGAACTCGTTGTAAGCGAAGATGAACGCGAACACGCTGGTGGAGACGAGCCCGGGGGATACCAGCGGCAGCAGGATGCGCCAGAAGCGGGTCCAGACCCCGGCCCCGTCGATCGCCGCCGCTTCCTCAAGGTCCTTGGGCACGGTCGCCGCGAAGTTGCGCAGCATCCAGATCGTGACCGGCAGCGCGAACGCGGTGTAGACGGCGATCAGCCCGACGAGGCTGTCGAGCAGGTTGACCTTGCGGAAGTCGATGAACAGCGAGACGACGAGCGCTTGCTGCGGCAGCAGCTGCACGATCAGCAGCATTATCAGGTAGGTGGTGCGGAACCTGAACCTGAACCGCCCGAGCGCGATCGCGGCGAGCAGCCCGATGAGCGAGCTCGCGGCGACCGCGACCAGTGTGACGAACAGGCTGTTCTTGAGGAAGTTCCAGTACGAGATCCCGATCACAGAACCGCTGAACACGGCGCGGAAGTTCGCCAGCGTCGGATGCAGCGGTATCGGGTGCGGGGTCAGCGAGTAGATCTCGGTGGCGGGCTTGAACGCCGTGGAGATCATCCACAGCACGGGGAACAGCGCGAACAGGGCGACGAGCACCCCGGCCAGGTTCAGCAGCGCCCGCCGCGTCCCGCGGGAAAGCCCTCGCCCGCGACGGCGGCCCGGCGCCGCGGAGGCGCGCGCGGAGGCGGAAGCGGTGGTAAGCGGTGCGGCGGTCATGCGAGTGACCCTTGCTTGATAGCGGCACGGACATACCCGACCGTGACGATGAGCAGGATGATCGTGAGGACGAACGCGGCCGCCGAGGCGAGGCCGTAGTGCGGCGGCTGGGTGAACGCCTGCGAGTACTCGTAGAGCCCGAGGTTGAACTCGTCCGGCTGTCCGAGGCCCCCGGTGACGATGTACGCCTGGGTGAACATGCCGAAGTCCCAGATCGTCGACAGCAGCGCTAGCACCAGGAACACGGGGCGCAGCAGCGGGAACGTCACCCTCCAGAAGGTCCGCCACGGACCCGCGCCGTCCACCCTGGCCGCCTCGAGCAGTTCGGACGGCAGCGTGCGCAGCCCGGCGAGTACGGTGACCGCGATGAACGGGAAGCCGGTCCAGACCAGCATCACGGTAAGCACGGTGTAGGCGGGCAGCGTCGCGTTCGTCCAGGAGAACCCGGCCCAGTGCGCCCCGCCGCCCAGCCACGACGGTAGCTTGGCCAGCGCCCAGTCGACGACGCCGCCGTCCGGGCTGACGAGCCAGACGAAGATGACGCTCGCGGACACCGCCGGCGTCGCCCAGGCGAGCAGCGCGGACACGGACACGAATGTGCGCATCCTCGGCCCGAGCCGCGCCAGCAGCAGCCCGGCGAGCGTCCCGGCGATCATCGTGAGCGGCACCACGACCACCGCGAAGTACACGCTGGTCTTCAGCGACTGCCAGAACTCCGGGTCGTGCAGGATCTGGCTGTAGTTCGAGAACCCGACCCACTGGGCGGGCAGCACGCCGCTGATCTGCATCAGCCCGTAGTTTTTGAACGAGAACAGCCCGACCTGCACGGCGGGCCACAAGATCAGCACGCCGATGACCGCGGTCGCGGGCAGCAGCAGCAGGTAGGGACCCGCGCCCCGGCGGCGGATCCATATCGCGGCGCGCTGCCGGAAGGTATATCCGGGAGCAGGGGGGACAGGGCGAGGGCGGCCGGCGTTGTCACCGCCCGGCCCGCGCCCTTGACTCATGGCGCCGGCCGGGGAGGGGTTCCCCGGCCGGCTGTGTTCGGACGTCACCATGGGAGGGTAGCGGCTAGCTCGCGCTGCCGGTGTTGAGCACGTTCTGCAGCTGGGTGTTGGCGGAGGCTACCGTGGAGGCGAATGGCGCCCCTTGCATCAGCTGCTTGAGCATGGTCGGAATGATGTTGAGCTTGCCGTTGTCGGCGGTGGGCCAGTTCTTGGCGTTGAGCGGGGATGTCTGCCCGTTAAGCGCTGCCTTAGCGAAGCCCGCCATGAACGCGCCGCCGGTGTTCTCGCTTGCCGAGATCTCCGCGGAGTAAGGCGAGAAGAAGCCGGACAGCGCGGCGAAGCTGGTGGAGTTGGCCGGGTTGTCCATGACAGAAATCAGGTCCCACGCCGCCTGCTGGTTCGGGCTCGTCTTGAAGACCGCGAGGTCGGAGCCGCCGGAGAAGACCGGAGCCGGGTTCGGGCCGTTCTCGCTCGGGATCGGGAAGGACGCGATGTTGCCCGTGTCCACCGAGTTCTTCGGCAGCGTCGCCTTCGCCCACGGCCCGTCGATGTACATGTCGAGCTTGCCGAGGCCGAAGTCCTCGTTCGGCCCGCCGGAGGTCGCCCCGACGTTGCCGAGTTCGGTCTGTCCGATGTATGCGGACGGCGAGACATGCTCAACGGTGTAAAGGTCGACGTAGTACTTGATTGCTGCCTCGGAGGCCGGCGAGGTCAGGTCGGCGGTCCACGTGCCGTTTGACTGGGTGGCGATCTGGCCGCCGGCGCCCCAGATGAAGCTGGCGAACGCGTTGGTGTCGTTGGTGATCGCGTCGAGGCCGTAGGTGCCCGGGTAGGCCTTCATCAGCTTCTGCGCGTCGGTTAGCAGCTCGGCCCAGGTGGTCGGCGTGCTCGTGATGCCCGCCTTCTTGAACTGGTCGGTGCGGTACCACACCGCGCGCACGCCGCCGAACCACGGCACGGCGTAGGTGGTGCCGTCCTGGGTGTCGTTGGCCAGCATGCCGGAAACCAGGCCCGAGGTGTTGGACCAGGAACTCAGGTCGCTGTTAAGCGGTGCGAGGATGCCGGCCGCCGCCTCGGTGGGCGTGTCGGTGTTGCCGAGTTCGGTGATGTCGGGGATGTTCTTGCCGGACGACAGCGCGTTGTTCCAGTCCTGGGTGCGGTCGCCCCAGGGGATCCAGTCGACCTTGACCTGAGTGTTCGCGTACTGGGGGAACTCCTTGTGGAACTCCGCGACGACGCCGTTCATCCAGGTGACCTGAGAGGCGACCTCGCCGCCCATCCGCCAGACGGTGAGCGTCTTCGGGGCCGACGACGTGGTGCTGCTGCTGGAGGTGCTGCTTGAGCCGCCGGAGCTGCAGCCGGCGATGGCCAGCGCCGCCGCGGCGGCACCGGCGGCCGCGCCGAGCACGGCCGATCTCTTCCTGAGTCCCACTGCTGGCACTCCTTCTGCGAGTTTCTGCGGGGGTGAACTTGTGGTCAGACTTGGTAGTGACCGTTGAAGAGAAACTAACTGGAAACTTTCCTATAAGATAGGCCTGTTGCCAGAACTTAACAATGGCCGTCTACCTTGTGGCTGGCCGTAACCCGCGTAACCAGCGCGCCCGTCGAAGGGAACACCATGGACGAACCGCCCTTTCTGGTGGGCCCGGCCCAGACCCCGCGGCCGGCTCCAGCGGCGCCGCGTCCGAAGCCGGGCACGCCCAGCCTGCTCCGTGAACTGAACGACCGGGCGGCGCTTGAACTGCTGCTCGGCGAGGGACCGCTCACCCGCGCGCAGCTGTCAGAACGCACCGGCATCTCCAAGGTCACCGTCTCCCAGATGCTCGCCAGGCTGGAGGAACGTGGCCTGGTGATGGTCGCGGGGGAACAGGCGGGCGGTCGCGGCCCCAACGCCGCGCTGTACTCCGTCGTCCCCTCACGCGCTTATGTCGCTGGACTATATGTGGAGTCTGACCTGGTAAGTGCCGCTATCGCGGACGTGACCGGGCAGCGGGTCGCCGACATCAGCGTGGATCCCAACGGTGCCGACGACCCGGTGGGCGTGGTTCGCGACACCATCGGCCGCGCCTGCGAGAGCGCGGGGATCGACTTCTCCGACCTGTCCGCCGTCGTGATCGGCAGCCCCGGCGTCCTCGACCCGCGCACCGGCGCGCCGCGGCTCGCGGTGAACCTGCCGGCCTGGCACGAGGGAGTGCTCGACGCGCTGCGCGAGGTGCTGCACACTCCGGTGGTCATCGAGAACGACGTGAACCTGGCGGCGACGGCCGAGCGCGCTGGCGGCGCCGCGGCCGGACTTGACGACTTCGCGTTCATCTGGCTCGGCGGCGGCCTCGGCCTAGCCACGGTCATCGACGGCCAGGTCCGGCGCGGTGCCGGCGGCGCTGCGGGTGAGATCGGCTGGATGCCGGTCCACGGGACGCTGCTCCCGTCAGGTGACGACCACCCGGGCAAGGCCGGCCTGCAGGCACTGGCGGGCGGCTGGGCCGTGCAGGCCCTCGCGACCGAGCACGGGTTCGCCGGTGCCACCGCGGCCGACGCGGTCGCCGCCGCGGTGGCCGACGCCGCGCGGGGCGGCGTGCGCGGCCCGGCGTTCCTCGACGAGGTCGCGCACCGCGTCTCGATCGGCGTGGCGTCCGTCTGCGTCGTGCTCGACCCCGCCCTCGTCGTGCTCGGCGGCCCGGTCGGCCGGGCCGGCGGAACCGAACTCGCCAGCCGGGTGCAGGCCGGGGTGCCGAGAATCTGCCTGGCCCGCCCCACCATCGTCCCCTCCTCGGTCGCCGAGGAACCGGTGCTCCGCGGCGCGCTGCAGGCGGCCCTCGCCCAGGCGCGCCGGGCCCTGCTCGGCTCGCTCGGCTCAGCCTCGGACTAACCTCCGCCCGCCTGCCCGACCGGACCGGTTCGCCGCTTCCGCCGTCGCCGTGATTGCCTTGGAGCTGTGATGACCTGCCTTGTCGCCGCCGACCACGTGGTCACGCCGGACGGAGTGCTCGCCCCCGGGTGGCTGGCGATCGCGGGCGGTCGCATCACCGAACTCGGGGCGGGCGACCCCCCGGCCCCGCCGGATCATCGCGGCCACTGGGCGCTGCCCGGGTTCATCGACATGCACGTCCACGGCGGTGGCGGGGCCTCGTTCACCGAGGGCGGCCCAGACGATGCGCGGCGCGCCGCCGCCTTCCACCGTGCCCACGGGACCACCAGCATGATCGCCAGCCTGGTCACCGCGCCCGTCGCCGCGCTGGAGCGCAGGGTCGCCATGCTCGCCGACCTGGCCGACGAGGGCGTCATCGGCGGCATCCACTTGGAGGGGCCGTTCCTGTCCGCCGCGCGGTGCGGGGCGCAGGACCCGCGCTACCTCGCCGCCCCCGACACGGCGGACTTCGCGAGGCTGCACGCCGCAGGGCGCGGCCGGCTGACGATGATCACCATCGCCCCCGAGCTGCCAGGCGCCGTCGCGGTGATCCGCGCGGCGGCGGACGCCGGCGTCATCGCCGCGGCCGGCCACACCGACGGCTCGGCCGAGGTCACGGCCGCGGCGATCGCCGCGGGCATCAGTCACGCCACCCACCTGTTCAACGGCATGCGCCCGCTGGGCCACCGCGACCCAGGGCCGGCGGGCGCGCTCCTTGACCACCCGGTGAGCTGCGAGGTGATCGCCGACGGCGTGCACCTGCACGACACCGTCGTCCGCCTCGTTGCCCGCGCCGTCGGCCCGGGCAACCTGGTCCTCATCACCGACGCGATGGCCGCCGCGGGCATGCCCGACGGCAGCTACCGCCTCGGCGACCTCGCCGTCACGGTTACCGCGGGCACGGCCCGCCTGGCTGGCGGAACCGGTGCCATCGCCGGCTCGACCGCGACGATGGATCAGGTGGTCCGGCACGCGATCACCGCGGTCGGCCTCCCCGTTCCCGACGTGGCCGCGGCCGCGAGCACCAACCCGGCCCGCCGGCTCGGCCTGTCCGGCGAAACCGGCGCCCTCCGCCCGGGCCTCGCCGCCGACCTCGTCCTGCTCGACGACACCTTCCGCCCGGTCACCGTTCTGGCGGCCGGCACCGTCGTCCCGTCGTAGCACTTCGGCTCCGCTCGCAGCCCGCGTGCTCAGGAGCCTGCGTGCTCAGGAGCCTGCGTGCTCAGGAGCCTGCGTGCTCAGAAGCCCGCGTGCCGATAAGAAAGGGCCTGCCGATCACGTGATCGGCAGGCCCTTAGCGCCCGGGTAAGAGCGGTTGTCCTCAGGCCGCCGGCCCGGTGGCGAGGGTGATCGTCGCGGTGTGCGACTGGCCGGACTGGTCGGTCCAGGTGATGGTCACCTTGTCACCGGGGTGCATGCCGACGAGCGCCTCCTGGATGTCGGTTCCGGTCGAGACCGACTTCCCGTTCAGCGCGGTCACCACGTCGCCCTGGGCGAGGCCCGCCGCGGCGGCCGGGGTACCCGCCTGTGCGCCCGCGATCTCCACGCCCTGGGTAGCGCCCTGGTCGGTGCTGGCGATCTCGATACCGATGAACGCGGTCGCGCCGATGTGCACCGTGGAGGACGCCTGGCCCGCCTCGATCTGCTTGGCGATGGACAGCGCGGTGTTGATCGGGATCGAGTACCCCTGCGTCGTCGACTGGCCGGACGAACCGGACGAACCGGACGAGCCGTTACCGCCGTTGCCGTAGCCGCCGTAGCCGCCGCCGTTGCCGTAGCCGCCGTAGCCGCCGTAGCCGCCGCCGTTGCCGTAGCCGCCGCCGTTGCCGTAGCCGCCGCCGAGCTGGTAGTTCGTGGAGGCCGCGGTGTCCATGCCGATGATCTGGCCCTGCCCGTTGACCAGCGGACCGCCCGAGTCACCCGGCTGGATGTCCGCGTTCGTCTCGATCAGGCCGGACAGCTGCTCGGAACTGCCTGAGGACTCGTCGGTGGCGGTGATCGACTGGTTGAGCGCCACGACCGAGCCGGTGACCTCCGAGGGGGTGCCGCCCGCGCCGCCCGCGTTGCCGAGCGCGACCACGCTCTCGCCGACGCTGACCGCTGACGAGTTCCCCGTCGTCGCGGTGGTCAGCCCCGACGCGCCGGAAAGCTGGAGCACCGCGACGTCCTGCGACTCGTCATAGCCGACCACGGTCGCCTTGTAGGACTTGCCGTTGCCGATGTCGGTCACGCTGATCGAGGTCGCCCCGTTGATCACGTGGTTGTTGGTCAGGATCTCCCCGTTGGACGTGAGCACGATGCCGGTGCCCTCGGCGGTCGCGTCCTGGTACCCGAGCGTAGAGGTCACGTCCACCAGGGCCGGGTCCGTCTTGCTCGCGATCTGCGCTGCCGACATCGAGTTCGTCGACGTCGATGCCGCGGTCGACCCGCTTCCCGAGCCGTGCGACAACCCGATGGCCGCACCAGCGCCGACGCCGGCCGCGACGATCGCGGTCGCCGTCAGGCCGAGCAGCGTCCGGCTGCTGCGTCGCCGCGGCGGCTGCGGGTACTGCCCGTAGGGCCCGTACGGGTACTGTGCGAATGGCTCACTCATTGGACCTGTCACCCCGAATCCTGTCCGCAGCCTTGCTGCTTCGATCCTTTTGGCAGCCCTGCTTTTAGCTACACAAGAAGAATCGGCCGCAAACCTTGACAGACGCCTAAGAGACCATGAGCCGGACCTTCCGGTTAGCTTAGCTTTTCCTCAGCAACCTGGAGTTCCGCTCATGACAGCGGCCGGCGCCCCGGTTAGCTCGGAGCGCCGGCCGCTGATGAGCCCGATGTCCTACTTCAGCGCGGCGGGCTTCTCCGCGTCGTCCCGCAGGTGCGAGCCGATTTCCCTGCCGCCCCTGGCCAGGGCGAACAGGGCCGCGCCGACGATGAGCACGATGATCATGACGATCAGCGTGATCCAGTCGAGGTTGAAGTAAGCGCCGCGCGGCGAGCTGAGCCCGGTCGGCGCGACCATGTTGACCAGCATGGCAAGCAGGTAAAGGCCGGCCACGATGATCACCGGCCAGGCCCACTTGCCGAGCCGGAACCTGCCCTCTGGCACCCAGCCGCGGGCCCGGGCGATACCGGCGCCGAGCACGGTCAGGAAGAACGACAGGTAGATGCCGCTGGTGCCGAACGAGATCAGCGAGACAAGCACGTTCGTGTTGGCCGGGTAGGTGAACCACAGGATCTGCACGTTGTGCGACGGCGAGGCGAACTCAAGGAGCACGAACAGCAGCGTCACCACCGCGCCGGACAGCAGCGCGTTGACCGGAGTCTTGAACTTGCTGTGCACCGTGGAGATCCACTTCGCGGCGGGCAGCGCACCGTCGCGGGCGTAGGAGAACATCAGCCGCGACCCGGCGCCCTGCACCGACGAACCGCAGGAGAAGAACGCGAAGATCAGCAGCAGCAGCGCGATGTCCTGGATGCCGCTCGGCAGCTGGGACAGGATGTACGGCACCGCGCCGAGCGAGGAGCCGATCGCGCCGGCGAAGCCGCCCTTGGCCGGGATCGACAGCAGCAGTGCGGCGACCACGATGAACGAGGCGAGGCCGCCCCAGATCAGGGCGTGCCGCATGGCCCGCGGCACCTGGCGGCCGGCGTCCTTGGTCTCCTCCGAGATGTCGCCCGCGGACTCGAAGCCGTAGAAGATGTAGACCGGCGCGAGCACCGCGATCAGCAGCGCGCCGAGGTAGGAGCCGCCGAAGTTCAGCCCGAGCGGGTTGGTCTTGACGTTCTGCACGCCCTGGGTGGTGAACAGGTAGCCGAGGCCGTGGTGGAAGCCGTGGATGGCGAGCACGATTGCGAGGCCGACGGTGCCGAGGATCTCGACGTACACGCCGAACCGCGCGACCCGGCCCATGACCTTGGCGCCGGTGATGTTCAGCGTGGTCTGGATGAGCATCAGCACCACCGTGACGATCAGGATCGTCCAGTGGTTGGCCGGGTTCAGGTTCCAGTTGAACCAGTTGTGCATCAGCGCGGCGAAGTAGCTCACTACGCCGGTGTCCACCGACGCGACCGTGACGAGCAGCGCGATCCCGTAGATCCAGCCGACGAACCAGCCGTACCTGCGGCCCACGTTGTACTTGCTGTACTGGTACAGCGCGCCCGCGATCGGGTAGTGGCTGGCGAGCTCGCCGAAGACGAGCGCGACGAGCAGCATGCCCGCGACAGGGATCCAGGTCGTCCACACGTAGGCCGGGCCGCCCATGCCCGCGCCGAAAGTGAACAGGGAGAAGACTCCGACGATCGGTGACAGGTAGGTGAAGGCGACGGAGAAGTTCGAAAACAGTCCGAGCACCCGGCTGAGCTGTGGGTTGTACCCGAGGCTGGCCAGCCTCGCGTCATCGTCATCGGTGGTCGCCGACGTCGCCGGCGTGGCCTCTTGCATAAAAGTCCTCCATCAGCCTTTGCTGAGACGGGGGTGCTTGCTGTGAACATCAGAGGCTGTTGTGCCAAGTCCGCTCCGGCGGAGGCCACCATGCCTTAGCGGTAAAAGGTATGGTTTTGTACGTTTTACCGTCAAGCCCGTTTGCGGCACGGTTGTGCAGCACGGTTGCGCTTACCCCCGGTGCACTCCGTAGAGTTAGCCCCAGCGAACGCGTCCACGGCTCCGCTCCGCCGGTGCCTGGTGACCGGGCGGCGCCCGGCACTCTGCCAGGGCCGAGGGGACATAACCGGGGGCGGGCACGACGTTCGGAATGCGAGTGTGGCGGCCCGCACAACGATCCATGTCCTTCATGAGGAGTACGCGTGAGCGCTGAAAACGCCGCGGCCGGACCGGCCGGGGACGCCGCGGCCGAGCCTGCCACCGCCAGCTTCCGACGACTAGCCGAGGACTACCTCGACGACCTGGCCCGCCGCCATCCCGACATCGCCACCGAACTCGGCGATCACCGCTTCGACGGCCGCCTCCCCGAGGCATCGGCAGCGGCGCTCGACGACGAGCGGCGCCGTCTCGACGCGTTCGCGGCGGCGCTGACCGCTATCGACCACGCCGGCCTCGACCAGCAGCTGCGGGTCGACGCGGCGCTGCTTGGCAGCGACGTGGCCCGGCGCCTGTTCGAGATCACCGAACTGCGCGAGCACGCGTGGAACCCGCTGCTCGCCAACCCGGGGCAGGCCCTGTACATGCTGCTCGCCAGGGACTTCGCGCCCCTGCCGGACCGGCTGCGCTCGCTCGCGGGCCGTCTCGCCGAGGTCCCGCCCGCGCTCGCCGCGGCCCGGGCCATGCTCGGGCAGATGCCGAAGGTTCACCTGGAGACGGCGATCGCCCAGTTCGACGGGACGATCGCCCTGGTGACCGAGGAGGTGAACGCAGCACTGCAGCAGGCGGGCAGCGCGGGCGGCTCCGGCGGCACCGGACGGGCGGACGCCGTGATCGCCGAGGTCGAGCGGGCGCGGCCGGCCGCCCTCGCCGCCCTCACCGAGCACAGGGACTGGCTATCGGCCAGGCTGGCCGGCGACGACCCGGCGGCCGGCGGCCGCGGTTTCGCCGATCCCCGCCTGGGCGCCGGGCTGTTCTCCCGCAAGCTGTCGCTGAAGCTGTCCGCCGCCTCCGACGCCGACGCGATCCTGGCCAGGGCCACCGATGACCTGGAGCGGGTCACCGGCGAGATCACCGCGGTCGCCGCCCGGCTCGGCGGCACGCCCCGCGAGGTGCTCGGCCGGCTGGCAGCCGCCGCGCCTGACGAGGCGACGATCCTGGCGTTCGCGGCCGACGCCCTCGCCGCGCAGACCGCCTTCGTCCGCGACCACGACCTGATCACGCTGTATGACGACCCGGTCGAGATCATCGACATGCCGGAGATCAACCGGGGCATCGCCGTCGCCTACTGCGACCCGCCGGGCCCGCTTGAGCCGGTTCCCGGTGCGACGTTCATCGCTGTATCGCCGACGCCGAAGGACTGGCCGCCGGAGCGGGTCGCCTCCTTCTACCGCGAGTACAACCGGCACATGGTGCACAACCTGATGGTGCACGAGGCGATGCCAGGTCACTACCTGCAGCTTCAGCACTCACGCCGGTTCTCTGGCGCGACGCCGCTGCGCGCGGCGCTGTGGTCGGGGCCGTTCGTCGAGGGCTGGGCGGTCTACGCCGAGGAGCTGATGGCGGCGCACGGGTACCCGGGGGAGGGCGACCCGGCGGCGGTCCGCATGCAGCAGCTCAAGATGCAGCTGCGCATGGTGATCAACGCGATCCTGGACGCCCGGGTGCACGCCCACGGGATGACCGAGGCCGAGGCGATGACCCTGATGACCGGGCGCGGCTTCCAGGAGGACGGCGAGGCGTCGGGCAAGTGGCGCCGCGCGCAGCTCACCTCGGCCCAGCTGTCCACCTACTACGTCGGCTACACCGAGGTCGCCGACCTGGCCGCCGAACTGCGGCGGCGCGGCCTGGCGGAGCGCGCCGCGCACGACAGCATGCTCGCCCACGGCTCGCCCCCGGTCCGCCTGCTGCGCGAGCTGGTGTAACCGCCGCCGGTCACCGCCACCGTGCGGGTCCGCCCCGGCGGTGACGTTCACTCGTGACGAGGAACGGTTGCGGTCTCCTCCCGCCGCGCACCGCTGATTCAGGCGGGGCGTGGCGGGTCAAGAGCAATCCGCAACCGTTCCTCGTTCAGAGCTTCTCGCTGCCGGCCGCGGGCGGCTCCGGCCGCGGTCAGCCCGGCAGCCGCAGCAGCGCGGCGGCGTTTCCCCCGGCGATCTTCGCCTTGTCGGCCGGCGACACCGGCAGCGTGTCGAGCAGTTCCCGTCCGCGCCCGCTCGAGCCGAACGGGTAATCCACGCTGAACAGCACCCGGTCCGCGCCGAACACCGAGACCGCGCACAGGACCGGGGGCAGGCTGAACATCCCGCTCGTCGTCACCCACACGTGCCGCAGCAGGTAGTCAGACATCTCGCCGCCAAGCCCGGTCAGCGCGCGCGGCATGGTGTCGTCCACCCGGTCGAGCATGAACGGGATCATCTCCCCGCAGTGCCCGATGATCACCCGCAGTCCCGGGTGCCGGTCGAACGTTCCCGAGGCGGCCAGCCGGAGCGTGTGCAGCCCCGCCTCCGCGTGCCACCCCCAGGCGTTGGTGGCCAGCGCCGCCGCGGCCGGCCCGGGCAGCCCGGCGAACAGCGCCGAGCGCACCGCCGCGGGCGGCGGCGCGGGGTGCAGGTACAGCGGCACGTCGAGCGCCTCGAACACCGACAGCAGCACGGCGAACGACGGATCGTCGAGAAACAGCCCGTTCGGCCCGAACGTGCTGTGCACCAGGCCCCCGGCGAAGCCGAGTTCCGTGACGCAGCGCGACAGCTCGTCCGCCGCCGCGGCCGGCGACCCGGTCGGCAGCGTCGCGAATCCGGCTAGCCGCCCCTGCGACGACGCGACCGCCGCGGCCAGGTAGTCGTTGGCCCGCCGGGCCGCCGCGACCCCGGCCTCGCCCGGCAGTGCCTGCGCCGCGGGCTGGGCGTGTGACAGCACCTGAACGTCGATCCCGGCGGCGTCCATGTCCGCAATCCGCGCCGCCCCCACGTCCCGCAACTGGTCGTCCAGGCCGGCGCCGTCGGCCCTGGCGAGCACGCCGGTGCCGGGGGCCGGTGCGAGCTCGCCCGTCCAGAAGTGCTCCTCGAGCGCGATTGTCCGCATGATCACATCATTCCGGACAGATGCGGCGTCCCCGGCAGGCACCCCCGCACCGGGAACGGCACCGGGGGCAAGCGGCGAGGACCCGCCGTCAGGCGGGCATGCGGAACCGCGGCAGCGGCGAGGGGAACAGCAGCAGCGCGCCGAACACCCCGCCGGCCACGGCGATCCACAGCGCCGGCCGCAGCCCGAGCATGCTGCCGAGCCACCCGCCGAGCAGCGCCCCGGCCGGCCGCGTCCCGTAGTTGATCGACTGGAACGCCCCCGAGACCCGCGAGCGCATCGCGCCGGGGATGACCACGCCGAAGATCGCAGCGATGCTGATGTCGAGCACCATGACCCCGAACCCGCTGCAGAAGAACGCGGCGAACAGCATCAGCAGCGTGGCCGCGCTCGGCCCGGGCGAGGCGAGCGGCACGAGCACAAGCGGCGCGGTGAACACCAGGCACCCCGCAACGTAGACCAGCCCGGCGCCGAGCCGCGCGGTCAGCCGCTTGCACAGCGCCGAGCCGAGGATGCCGCCGACGGCGCTCGCCCCGATGACCGCGCCGAGCACGCCCGGCTTGACGTGCAGGCTCCGCACCGCGTAGAGCATGAACAGCGCCTCGAACATCAGGTTGAAGAAGTTCACCACGGCGACACCGGTCAGCGACGCCCGGACGATCGGTGACCCCGCGATGAACCGCAGCCCGGCGGTGAGACCGTCCTCGCCGTTGGCGGCCGGCGGCTCGGCGGGCCTGATGGTGCCAAGCTGGAAGGCCGATCCGAGGAACGAAAGGGCGTCAACCACCACGGCGTATGGCCCGCTCAGCGCCTGCACAAGGAGCCCGCCGACCGACGGGCCGCCGAGGAAGGACAGCGCCCTGCTCCCGTAGATGAGCGACTGCCCGTCGACGTACTCCTCCGGCTGCACGATCGACACGAACAGCGTCCCGTCCGAGACCGTGAACAGCACGGAAAGCGAGCCGGCGAGGAACGTGACCACGCACATCTGCAGGAACGTCAGGACGTGCAGCGCGAAGCACAGCGGGACGGTCGCGAACGCCACGGCCCGGCCGATGTCGGCGAAGATCATCGCGTTGCGCCGCTTGCCGCGCCGGTCCACCCAGGCGCCGGCGTGCAGCCCGAACAGCAGGCTCGGCAGCCACTCGAGCGCGGTCAGGTAGCCCATCTCGTAGGGCCTGGCGTGCAGCACGAGGACGGCGGTGAGCGGTACCGCGACCGACGAGACCTGGTCACCGAACATCGACACCGTCGACGCTCCCCAGTACCGCCGGAACACCCGGTTCCGCAGCAATGGCGGGACCAGCTTGCGGCTGCCCGCCACTGCTTTCATCGCGATCAAAGCGTAAGTGGTTAATCCGGACAATGCACGTGTCTGGCGCATCATTGCCAGTGAAATGCGAGTCTTCCGGCGCGGCGCTACTCCGCGACCGGCTCGGCGGCGGGCGCGTCCCCGGTGACCGGCAGCCAGATGGGCGCCGGCGGGGCCGTCCACTCCCGCGGCTCGACCAGCGCCTCGCGGGCCGCCATGAACAGCATGTAAGGGATGAGGTCGATCGACCGCCGCAGAAACCACTTAGTCCCCTTGGTGGCCATCCACACCATGTCGTCGCGCCGGGTCGGTGCGGGCTCGGTCGGCTCGCTGCCCGGCCGCTCGGCGACAGGAAACCCGGCCGCCTCGAGCCGGTCCCAGAACCGGCAGGCGATCAGCCGGTGCCCGCGCTCGTTGGGGTGCAGCCGGTCCACCGACCAGTTGCCCGGGTCGTAAGTCTCCGGGTCGGCCGAGGCGTCCCAGTGCACGGTCCCGTAGTGCGCCGAAATCCGGTCGATTTCCGCGTTGACCGCCCGCATCCGCCGGGACAGCGGCCGCGCGAGTCCAGGTGGCAGGCCGAACATCTGCGCCGGGTCAGGCAGCCGGATGGTGAGCACGGTGGCGCCGCTGGCGGTCAGCGCGGCGACGGTCCGCGCGGTGGCCTGGCCGGTGCGCACCGGATCGAACCCGGCCCGCAACGTGTCGTTGATGCCGACGATGACGCTGGCGACGTGCGGTCGCAGCAGCAGCGCGTCGGGCAGCTGGTCCCGTTCGACGTGCTTTGCCTGCGCGCCCTTGGTCGCGAGATTGTGCAGCTCAGGCCTGGGCAGCCCGGAGGCGAGATGACGCGCCCAGCCGCGCCAGCCGCTGGGCACCGGGTCGCCCATGCCGAGGGTGATCGAGTCGCCGAGCGTCACGATTCGGGTCATGCATTACCTGCCTGGGAGCGAGGGGATCACGGTTAAGCCGCCAGCCGGGCGGGTGCGTCCGCCTCGACGATGACGGCCGCGTAGTGGCCGAGAAGCTCATCGGTGAGCGCTGACCAGGTCCGGCTGAGCACGCGGCGCCGCGCCGCCGCGCCGAGCCGGGCGCGCAGCGCCGGGTCCGCGGCCAGCGCGGCGACGGCCGCGGACAGCGCATCCGGGTCGCCCGGCCTGACCAGGTACCCGGTGGCGCCGTCGTCGACGAGATCAAGCGGGCCGCCCGAGGCGGGCGCGACGACGGGCAGGCCGCTCGCGGACGCCTCCTGGATCGTCTGCCCGAACGTCTCGAACGGGCCGGTGTGCACGAAGACGTCGAGCGATGCGTAGATCCGGGCCAGGTCAGCGCCGTAGCGCATACCGAGGAAGGCCGCCGAAGGCAGCGCGGCGCGCAGTTCCTCCTCCATCGGACCGCCGCCGGTGACCGCAAGCTTCACCCCGGGCAGCGCGGCGACCGCGGCGAGCATGTCGACGCGCTTCTCGATCGCCAGCCGCCCCACGTAGCCGACGATCACCTCGCCGCCCGGTGCGATCGCGGCCCGCAGCCGCTCGTCGCGCCGCGCCGGGTGGAACCGCTCGGTGTCCACGCCGCGGCCCCACAGCCAGATCCGCTCCATGCCGCGGGAGTGCAGGTCCGCGGCGGTCATGCTGGACGGGGCGAGGGTGCGGCCCGCCGCGTTGTGTATGTCGCGCAGCCAGTGCCAGGCGAACGCCTCGGTCGCCCGGCCGAGGTGATAGGCACGCGCGTAGCTCGGCAGGTCGGTCTGGTAAACGGCGACCGTCGGCAGGTGCTCGGCCCGCGCCACGCGCGTGCCCCAGGCGCCGAGCGCGACCGGGCTGGCCAGGTGCACCACCTCGGTCCCGTGCCGCACGATAGCCTTGCGGGTCGCTGGCGAGGGCAGGCCGAGCCGGAAGCTCGGGTAGCCGGGCAGCGGCACGGACGGCACCCGCTCGACCCGGAACGGGAAGTCGCCGTCCACCGTGGCGCCCCCGGAGTCCGGGGCGATGACCAGCGGATCGTGCCCCTTGCGCACGAGGTTTTCCGCCACGCGCACTACGCAGTGTGCGACGCCATTAACGTCAGGCGGGAACGACTCCGTAATGATCGCGATCCTCATGCCTTCAAGATCTGACAGCCGGCGTTCGAATTGAGCCACGACGCCGTTACACCCAAACGAACGATCGATGAAGGTTAATGATTGGCTGTTCAGCCGGAGAATCGAGGTAAAACCAGCCAGCTACTCCTACGCGGGACAATCAATCAATCCAAACGACCGAAACGCCATAAGAAAGAAGAAGCGCCCGCCCGCAGGTGCCGCCCGCCGCGCGGCGATGTGTTGGACGTGACGCGCCAGAGTCCGCGACGCGGAGCCGGTGGCGAGCCCGTGACGGCCAGCGAGGTCCTACGCGTCCCGGCGGTTGATAACCGCGAACGTGACGCCGATCAGCGCGGCGGCGAGCGCCACGAAGATGCCGGCCTCGATGAACTGGAACGGCCAGTACCGGTCGGCTGGCTGGTAGGTGAGGTACTGCAGGTAGCCGTGCCTGCCGAGGCAGGCGATGGTCTGTGCGCCGAGCATTTCCCCGCCGAGGGGCCCGTGCGTCACGCAAGCGGCCGGTACCTCGCTGGCCGGGAATCCGTTGCCGACGATCATGACGTTGTTGCCTGACACCGCGGGCAACCGGCCGTCCGGTCCGCGAAATCCCTGTGCGAGCAGCCAGAACGCACCCTTGGGTAGGTAGTTCGTAGCGACGCTGAACGTGGTCGTGACCGGTGTCATGTAGTGCTGGCGGATCCACCCCATGATGACAAGCCGGACACCGAAGTAGCCGAAGAGGGTGACCCCGAGCGCGGGCAGGACCCGGCGGATCAGTGCGCCCGCCGCGATGCCGAGGGCCATCGCGAACAGCGAGTAGGCCGCAGGCATGATGCCCTGGACGTCGAAGGTGCCGGGGTCGAACGCGTTCAGGTACGCCGCGTTCTTCGGCCCCGACCACCAGGTGACCAGGGCACCGACGGCGCCGCCCCAGGCGAGGGCGGCGAGCAGCAGCCAGCCGACCTTGACGGCCAGCCAGCGGCGCCGGGTGACGGCCTGAGTCCAGACGAACTGCCCGGTGCCCGTCTCGACCTCACGCGCGACCAGCGGCGCCCCGATGAACATGCCGAGCACGGCGGGCACAGCGAGGGTGAACTCGATGATGAAGCCGAAGGGGCCGTTGTCCAGCACGAGGTTGTCGGCCGGCCAGCGGCAGTCGTTCGCGGCCAGGCACGGCCCCACCGCGGCGTGGAACTCGGCGGCTATGTGCAGCCCGGTAATCACTACCAGGGCCGCGAACGCGGCGAGCAGCGCGGCGCTGATCGCCGCCGGGTTCCGGTACTGCCGCCAGACGAGCCAGGTCACTGTTCTTCTCCAACGGTGGACAGGTGGGCATAGGCCGCCGGGGCGGCGGCCCCCATGTAGGCGAGCACCAGATCTTCGAGGCTGATGTCCTCGGCCTGGTAGGCGGGGTCGATGACCGGCCCGCCGCGCCGGATGACCAGCGTGGCCTGCCGGGCCGTCCTGGTGGCGTGCACCAAGGTGTGCGCCCGCTCGATCGCCGTCGTGTCCTTCCTCGGGCCGATGAGGACCGTGTGCTCGCACAGGAGTTCCTCGATGTCGCCGCACAGCTGGACGCGGGAACTCGCGAGCAGGATGAGGTGGTCGCAGATCCGCTCCAGGTCCGCGATCAGGTGCGAGGAAAGCACGATTGTGAGGCTTCCTTCCGCT